>Ga0302281_10000072_pt1 | contig 85659 bp, 72 predicted proteins | sample III_Fen_E1_2_FD_198762 | JGI IMG/M metagenome (GOLD analysis project Ga0302281, IMG submission 198762) | Peat permafrost microbial communities from Stordalen Mire near Abisko, Sweden - III_Fen_E1_2 | ecosystem: Environmental > Terrestrial > Soil > Wetlands > Permafrost | place: Sweden: Abisko...
GGCGATGAAAACTAAAAATAGCCCTGTAACCACTGGCGAAAGTCATTGTGACACACAGCTTGTCACCACGAGTCACGAAAAGTCAAAGTGGCGGAGAGAGGGGGATTCGAACCCCCGATACGACTCCGCACTACACATTTAACTATTTCCAAGCAATTAAACACATCGAAACACGCTTGACATCAGCGGACGTTGCCACTATTGTTGCCACTAGAATTATACGAAAGGCACAATATGGCATCTCTCCGCAAAAAAGACCGCTCGCCGTTCTGGTTCGCGTGCTACACCCTGCCCGATGGCCGTCGCACGCAACGCAGCACCGGCACACCTGACAAGCGCAAGGCTTTGGGCCTCGCCCTCAAATACGAGGATGCCTCCCGCGAAGCGGTTGCCGGCCGCTTCATCGAATCGCGGGCACGGAGAGTTATCGCAGACATTTACGCGCTTGCCAATGCCGAAGTGCTGCCCAATTCGTCCACCCGCGCCTTTTTGAAGGCATGGCTCGACCGCAAATCATTGGAGGCCGACGACGCCACCCATCAACGCTACACCGGCGTCATAACTCAATTCCTCGAACACATCGGACACAAGGCTACCACCGACATCAAGAAAATCACGCCAACGGATGTTGCAGGTTTCCGCGACGCTGCCGCGAAGCGTCTTGCCGTTGGCTCGGCCAATCTGATGCTGAAGGTTCTCCGCTCCGCCTTCGCCGCCGCCCGCCGCGAAGGATTGATGGACGACAATCCCGCCGAGCGCGTGACCATCTTGAAGCAACGGAACGATTTTGAACGCCGCCCGTTCACGCTGCCCGAACTGAAACGGCTCATTGAATTGGCGGACACTGAATGGCGCGGCATGATTCTTTTCGGCCTTTACACCGGCCAGCGGCTTGGCGACATCGCCACGCTCACTCGGAAGAACCTTGATCTCACCCAGGAAGAAATCCGTCTGACCACTGGCAAGACCGGCAGGCGGCAGCTTCTACCGCTCTCCGCGCCGCTACTTGACTACGTTGGAAAATTGCCCGCCACAGATGTGCCTGACGCGCCGCTTTTTCCAAACGCCTATGCCACGGTGCAGCGGCAAGGCCGCGCAGGAAACTTGAGCAATCAGTTTCACAAGATTCTTGTCGCTGCTGGCTTTGCCGAAAAACGCAGTCATCACAGCACCGGCAAAGGCCGCAACACTTCGCGCGAACAAAACGAAATCAGTTTTCACTCGCTGCGGCACACCGCCACCACCCTGCTCAAAGCTGCTGGTGTATCGGACGCCATAACGCGGGAGTTCATCGGCCACGATTCACCCACCGTGTCCAAACAATACACTCACATTCCTACCGACACCTTGCGGCAGGCCGCGAACAAGCTGCCAAACATTCTCAAATGAATGGCAACGCCAGCTTTCGCCGTGACCAACGCGCTTTTTTGCTTCACTTCACCGGCTGATGGTCGGCCCTGTCTCCCTCACGACCACGCCGGTTCCGTTCCGCAAAAAGCGCGCTCGTCACGAGCGGCATCTTTTTCAAGCGAATGATCGGCGTGCTTCCGCCTGCGGTTCGGAGACGGTCGTTACGCTCCGGCTCCGTTCCTGCGTCTCTGCGCCTGCGCTCCACTTTCCCGTTCGCCGAATCGCAGGCCGAAGCAAAATTTTAAGCAACGCGACTGCCATTATTTGTAGCTGGCCGGTTTATTTACACAGTGAGCACAATTTTTACACTCGCGGTGGGAAATTCAATCTGATATAAAGAAAAACCACGCTGAGCGAATGCAGTGCAGATTCTGTCTTGGCGCGACGCCAAATTAAAAAAGGCAGCCAATGACCAGGCATCTTGCATCAACATGTCGAAAAGGCGGTGAGTTGTGATCCCGCCTCAATTCGACGGCTTTTTCCAATCCGTCACGGACACATGGCGCCCTTCATTTCGGAGTTCGTCGCTAGTCGCCAAAGCCGATCCAAGCCGAAAAATCTGGAGGCTGACCGAAACTCACCCTTAAACCGAAGAACTAAACTCAAAAACTCAAATGAAAAAATTGGACCTAGAACTACTCAATCAAGCCTGCTCCGGTGATGGAGCGGCTCTTCGCATTCGAACAAAGCTGCTCCCCGTGGGCGGTTCCGATGACAAAATCTTTCCGCCCACCTATGCGGGAGAAAACCACGCCGTATATGCGGTTGAAAAACGCAGGATCGGTGAACGGGAAGTCGCAACCGTCTTGCTCGATTCTGTGCAGTCGCAGGCCAATCGCATGGAGCAGGGATTGTTGCAGGCGATGGAAGACAAAGACCTTCAGATTCCGGTGATTGAAGTGAATTTCGCCTCGGCGTTCGAGGGGCGGAAGAAGGTCACGTCATTGGATGCTCCACATCGGATTGCGGACGCGCTTATCCGCGACAGCTTGGTAATCAATGAGGATAAAACGCCATTCGCCAAGTCCACCATCGGAAAAAGATTTGCCGCGTCAAATTACGCCGATGCGACGGCTTTATTTGAATACTGCCCGACGGCCCTCATCTTCGGCGTGTGGGATTCGCATGGCTCCGGGGGTGGGCTGGGAAACAAATTCGCGCGCGCGCTTGTTTCCGAGATCGTGGGATTTGATTCAGTGGCCGGTGTGCGGACAGGAGGGAAGCTCGACCCTTTCAACATTGGCTCCAAAATCGAAGGGAAGATTTACGAACACAAAGACGAGGACGAAAAGTGGACTTTTGACGCAGCAGACGCAGCCGAGGACAAAAAAGGTAACAAAATCACGGTAGGAAAAAATCCCGAGGAAAAGGGAAAACCATCCGCGATCGGGCACGGAAATATCCCTCCGTCAGTCGTCGAATACAAAGACAAGAAAAGGGATTCAGAGGCTGAACCTTATTCCGGCGGCGTGACGATCTCGTCAGCTCTACAGACTACCGTGTTGTCATTCCCTCAATTGCGCCGCCTTCGCTTTCCTGCTGTGGATGGAACATCCTCGGCGGAGCGAAACAAAGCCGGCCGAGTCGTGTTGGCGGCGCTCGCACTTCACGCTATTGCGCTTCAGAAATCGGATGGCTATCTCTTGCGGTCCCGCAGCCAGCTTGTGCCAGTCCCAACGGAACCATCGAAGATCGAATTTATTGATGAAAATGGAAAAGCTGAGGAGATCAATGCGGAATGCCTTTCCGTCAAGACGACCAAAGCACTCCTTGATGCGGCTGTTGCGGCCGCAACGAGCGCAGAACTTACATGGCAATCAACGCCGGTGAAAATGGAGCCGTCGCCGAAACTTTTAAAACTTCTCGAACTCAGTCAGGCCGGACGCGGCGAGGCCGAGGACACTGCCCCCTGATTCCATGTTCGCACTTGAGGTTGAATTTTTGTGTCGGCGCGTTTACGCGACCGATTTTCGGGAACGGGATGTCCCGGAATGGCCGCCGCATCCGTCCCGGCTGTTTTCGGCGCTCGTGGCGGCGTTTTACGAATCCGGGTTGGATTCCGATTTACGACCTGCACTCGTTTGGCTGGAAGAACAAAAGTCACCAGCCATCTGGGCTGGAAGCTTCGTCACTCGTTTGGAGTCCTCTGCTGGAAGCCGTTTCAGTCAACCGAAATCGCCGGGTTCCTTCGTTCCGATAAATGACGATTATTCGAGCAAATTCCGAAATTCGGCCCGGCGGCGGAAAGAACGATGGTTCCCCTCTGGCACTCCTGAAGATGAGCGAGTCCATTTCATCTGGGGAGATGCCGCGCCCACTCCAGTGACGGTTGATGCCCTCCGGCGAATCGCCGCGCAGGTCAGCTATCTCGGCCATTCATCGTCGTTGGTGCGCGTCGCGGTGATCGAGTCGCCCCAGGATGCGGTGCTAAAGCCGAGTGATAGCGGGGATACTCTGCTTCGTGTCCCCTCAAAGGGACGGTTGGAATACCTTGACTGCGAATTCGCACGTAGCCAAGGCACGCGGCAGTTCAGGCCGGATGCTGGCACCGTCCAACGCTATGCGTGCGTCGGCAAAAACAAGGTATCAACGCCCATTCTCGCAAGTTCGTTCGGCGAGATGATTGTGTTTCAGAGACTGAACGGCTCGCCCGAACGCATCGAATCGCTGCTTACGGTAACATCCGTGCTGCGGGATGCGCTCATGGCGCGTTCACCGCAGCAACCGGCTCCTGGTTGCATATCCGGGCACGGCGAAACTCCACATATTGCCTGCGTCGCGCTGCCTTTCGTGAACCATCGCCATGCCGATGGATCGCTCAAGGGCGTCGCGATCATTCTTCCCAAAGACTTGGTCGAATCGGATCAGCTCGTGATTTTCGGTGCGCTCAATGGATTCGATGAACTCAAGGGCAAACATGGAATGCAATGGCGGATTCGGCGCTGTGTTGATGATTTGGGAACCATCACCCTTTCCGAAGAAACATGGACTCGAAAGGCACGCGTGTGGGCCAGCGTCTCACCGATGCTGCTTGACCGTTTTCCAAAACTCATAAAGCAAAACGGAAGGGATCCCGTGGCTAATGCGCCGGAATACAAGCCCGGTGACTCTCCCGAAGAAATTGTTGCCGATGCCTGCGAGCGCATCGGCTTGCCGAGGCCAAATGCCATTCGGCTGCACAAGAATTCCTTCGTGTTGGGTGTAGCACCTTCGACTCGCTTCCATCTCCGTCGCCGCGAAGGCGAAGCACCCCGCCCAGCAAGTCATGTCATCCTTGAGTTCAGCCAACCAGTGCAGGGACCGGTGCTACTTGGTGCCGGTCGCTATTTCGGACTCGGACTCTTCCTTCCTCTCCCTGCGTTGGAAACTATCCCGCTTTAGCATGACCAAGTCCCTTGATTTCACTGCGTTCTTCCATGAAGTGCATGGACCAAAGACGAAGCCGTTTCCGTGGCAGATCGAACTTGCCAAACAGGTGTGCGCATCCAGTTGGCCCGAACAACTGGATCTTCCGACCGCTGCCGGCAAAACCTCTGTCCTTGATATTGCAGTATTCACACTTGCGGTTCAGGCGGCGGACCCAAATCGTAAGGCTCCACTGCGCATCTTCTTCGTCATTGATCGCCGTGTGGTGGTGGATCAAGCCGCCCGGCATGCGGAAAAACTTGCAAATGCGTTGCGAACGGCTTTGGACGCCCCAACGAAGTATCCGGTATTGCACGCAGTTGCTTCCCGTTTGATGGAATTCGGCGGTTACGCACCCCTGCATGTGGCAGTCCTTCGCGGCGGCATTTACCGTGAACCCGCGTGGTATTACGCACCCAATCAGCCACTCATTTGCCTAAGCACCATTGATCAAATCGGCAGCCGATTACTCTTTCGCGGTTATGGCGTTTCCGAGGCGATGCGCCCGGTGCATGCCGGTCTTATCGGGTGCGACAGTCTCATCTTTTTGGATGAAGCGCATCTCTCCGCGCCGTTCGTTGATACGGTGCGAAGCATACGTCGCTATGTGGATTCCGAATGGGCCGAGCAGCCACTTGGCAAGCCTTTCGCCGCAGTCGAGATGTCCGCCACTCAGCAACGTGGGAAGTCGAAGCCCTTTCAGCTTTTGCCCGAAGATTACAAAGACCCGGTTTTGGAGCCTCGATTGAGCGCGTCAAAACGAGCATCGCTGGAAGCCCCCGCCGACCTCGAAGCGACCGTGGTTGAAAAAGTGAAACAGTTTCTCTCCATAGGAACGGTGCAAATCGTCGGTGTCATTGTGAATCGGGTTGGTTCCGCCCGCGCAATCTTCGAAGCGTTGCGAACGGATGAGGCATCGGAGGTCATCTTGCTCACTGGTCGCGCGCGGTCTTATGACCGTGAGATTTTGCTGAAGCAACGGCTGACATTGGCCGCGTCGGGACGCGACCGATCCCAACCTCTTGCCCGCAAGCTAGTCATCGTGGCCACGCAAACCATTGAGGTCGGTGCCGATCTTGATTTTGACGCTTTGGTCACGGAAGCCGCATCCCTCGACGCTTTGCGTCAACGGTTCGGGCGTCTTGATCGGATGGGTGAACTCAAACAATCCTTTGCATGGATTCTCTTAAGGCCCATTGAGCAAATTGAGAAATCGAAAGACGATCCAATCTACGGTGCAGCACTGACCAACACTTGGAGGTGGCTCAACGAACAAGTTGAAGGAAGGGCCAAGAAGAAAATGCGAAAGAAGAAGGGTGAAGAAGCGGTTGTCTGCCCCGAGAGGAAATTCGTGGACTTCGGTGTCCTCGCGTTGGCTGCACAGTTGAAGGCGGCGGGCGACATTACGCCGTTTCTTCTTACCCGAGAAGCTGGGCCGGTGCTGCTTCCTTCATGTCTCGACACACTCATCCAGACGAATCCTACGCCTGATCCAGACCCGGAAATCAGCATCTTTCTCCACGGGACAAGTGCTGCGGCCGTCACAGACGTGCAAATCGTCTGGCGCGCAGATTTGCTCCCCGGTGAAGAAAGGGACTGGCCTGAAATTATCAGCGTCCGACCGCCCCGGTCGAGCGAGGCAATCAGCGTGCCACTTTTTGCCGCTAAAGCATGGCTGCGGAAACAACGGATTACAGACATGGCGGACTTGGAGGGGCTATCTGGCGCGGAACCGCGCGAGTTCGGTGCCGTTGGTTCCGGTAGGCCGGTATGTCGCTGGGCAGGCAAGGAGCATACTCGCGTCGTTGCGGCGAAGGAAGTTCGACCCGGCGATACTATCGTCGTCCCGACCGGGTATGGCGGATGCGATTCATTTGGGTGGAAACCGGAGGACGCAACCGCTGTGACGGATGTCGGCGACTTCATCGAGCGCGGACGTATGATCGGTCTGCGACTTTTTGCCTCGCGATTCGACGGTCTGGGAAGCGAAACGGTCGCGGCATGGCGCAGCTTCGTCCGAGCGCGAGAGACGGAGGAAGAAAGCGCGGCGAATACCGCACTGGACGAGCTACTCGGGCAGCTCGTCGAAGACTCCCTTGCTTCCCCACCACTCCGCACCCTCGCTGCGATAATTGGACAAACAAATCGACGACAAATTCGCATCCTCCCGTATCCACGCGGAATTCGTGCAAACTATCTGCTATCAATCCGGCTGCCGAAAACTCAGTCAGTGCTATTTGACACGCTTAAAATAGAACCTGAATCGGCGAATGAAGATGATGAAGGCTCGCAGCAGGAAGGCCCCATCACACTCGCGGCACATCTTGCAGGCGTGGCTGCGAAAACTGAAGATTTCGCCCGGCACTGCCATCTTTCCGAAGAACTCATACATGATCTTACGCTCGCGGCTCGTCTCCATGATCTTGGAAAAGCCGATCCCCGGTTTCAGACCTTGCTCCACGGTGGAGACCGAATGCAGGCGGTGCTAGCTCTGCAAGCCGGAAAACCTCTCGCCAAGTCCGATTTGCTCCCGCGCGACCGAACCGGCTTCATCGTCGCACTCGACCGATCAGGTTTCCCTCGTGGCGGCCGACATGAGCTCATCTCCGCAGGACTCATTCGTCAAAATCCCGCTCTTCTCGGCGGTTCGTCTAAAGACAGGGCTCGTGATCCCGGTCTTGTGTCCCATCTTATCGGCACGCATCACGGCTACGCGCGCCCCTTCGCCCCGGTGATTTGCGATAATGCGGACGTGTCGATTAAACTTGAAGAACCACCACTCATTGGCAGCAATCGCCACGGACTTGAATCGCTTGGCTCCGGCTGGGCAGATCAGTTTTGGTCACTTGTCCAAAGATACGGCTATTGGGGCCTTTGTTATCTCGAAACAATCTTGCGCATAGCCGACCATCGCCAATCTCAGGAGGAACAAGAATCGTGAGCCATATACAACTTCCTGCACTTCACGCTGACAATCCCATCGCTTTTCTTGCGGCACTCGGCACCTTGCGGATTCTTGATGGGATTCGTCCCGCCTGGGAACCGCGCCTCTGTTGGATCAACAATGGAACCTGGATTCCCGCCTTGTCAGTAATAGGAGAAAAATCTTTGAAAGAAATCGGCGAGGCAGTCGCCGACAAACTCACTAATCGGGCAGCGGCTCCTGAATTTATTTGGGCTGATGTAATTGATGGCCCTCCGGAACTCTTCCACGCTAAAGCGCAAGCAGCACTAAGCACCGCAACTGTTTCTCATCGTGAGACAGTCGATTTCTTTGCCGCATTTGCCGCCGATGGCGCAGAAACCAACGGTGGAAAACAGAAGCCGACAGACCTCTGCATGACCACCGGGAGGATGAAGTTCCTTAAGGCGATGCGCGAAATCACCACCAAGTTGACCTCGGCTCCACAAGCAGGAGAAACTTCCCTCGTTGAACGAATACAAAGTGTTTTCCTTGGGCCTTGGCGTTATGCTGACGACCAGCACTCCCTCGGATGGGATCCGACCAACGAGCCAGTTCACGCATTGGGTGCCTATGATCCGAGTGGCGCTGGTAAACAAACCAGTGTTCGCGAATTGGTCTATTTAGCCGCCGAAGCATTGTGCCTTTTCCCCGTGTTCGCGCGTTCCAGACGATTACAGACAACCGGCTTTCATCTCGATGAAAGCCGCCAACCTTGGTTTCATTGGCCGATTTGGCGGCCAGAGCTTTCAATTCGTTCGGTGCGCTCTCTTCTCCAACTTAGGGAGCTCACGCACCCGACAGAAAACGAGCTTGAGCTTCGAACTCGCGGCATCCACGCGATTTACCGTTCCCGACGCCACGAGTTTGGAAAGGGTTACGGCATCTTCCGGCCCGCTCAATTGGTGGCAGCCGGATAGCGCGAAATTCAAAGCTTCACTCACCATGAATGCCAAATTTAATTTTCGAGAACCGATTGCCAGTCCGCTAATCGTTGATTGTGGAAAGTTCAAGCCGTTGGGCTGTTCATTCCAGCCGAGCAAGCTTTGGAAACTGTGGATTCAACGATGGCTAAACCTGATGAAAGCTAAACCGATAAATCTATGTAAAGGCTCAAAATTATGAACGACCAAGACCCATCGGCTCCGTCCGAAAATCGTTTGAGTGAACCGGAATCGTCACTGACGCCGAGGGGGATTTCGCCCGGAACTTCCGGTGCCAGGACAGGAGGCAACCGCCAATCGCGACAGCCCACGAACGAACCAAAGCAATTGAAGATTGTGGTGCGCATTGCACCAGCCGAAGCGCAGCCGAGCGAAGCGCCGAAGCCGGTCGCTGAAGTCACGGCTCCCCCCGTCTTGAATCCACCGCCATCTCAAGATGCAAGTTTGCAGACACCCGCGTCGCCAGAAATCTCAGCGTGCAAATTAAGCGCCGAGGCCGAACCGCAGCAGATTCCCGCGCGGATGTTGAACGAGTTCGTTTATTGTCAGCGGTTGTTCTATTACGAATTCGTCGAGGGTGTTTTTGTCGAAAGCGTGGATACGGTGCGCGGCGGTGCCATACACCAGCGCGTTGATTCGGGCAGCGGCGCATTGCCGAAGGCCAAGGGGAAGTCGAAAGCCGACAAGCCGGTAGAAGTGGAAAAAACAAAAACTGATGCTGCTGATTCACCAAACAAAGAGTCTGAAACGAAAAACGCCGAACCCGAAACCATTCATTCGCGCTCCGTGCAAATGGGTTCGGAACGGCTGGGTGTCGTCGCAAAAATGGACTTGGTTGAAACAAAAGCAGAAAAGGGAGATTTATTTACTGCGTTGGAGGTCTGTCCGGTTGACTACAAGGCGGGTGCGCCCAAAGAGGGTGAGGAAGCCAACGAATTGTGGGACACGGACAAAATGCAGCTTGGGTTGCAGGCGTTGATTCTGCGTGACAACGGCTACAACTGTAACGAAGGCGTCATCTATTATCGCGCGACGAAACAGCGCGTTCGCCTGCCCATAACTCCCGAACTTGAAAACTGGATTCTCCAAAACATTGCCGAAGCCAGGCGGATTGTTACCGGGCCAATTCCGGCACCGTTGATCCATTCGCCGAAGTGCGTGCGTTGTTCGCTCGCGCCAGTTTGTTTGCCGGACGAAACACGAATGCTGGCACAAATTGCGATTGACGTAAGTGTGCAGGAGAAAACGGGTGTGCCTGCAATCGAGGCGTCTGAAGATTCGAGACGACCAACGGGCGAGCCACCCCGAAGATTGATTGCCGCGCGAGACGATACCCGTGCGTTGTATCTGAACACTCCGGGTTATCGTGTGGGATGCAAGGACGAGGTGTTGGTTGTTAAAGAAAAAGACCGGGTCATTGAGGAAGTGCGGATGCGAGATGTCTCGCATGTGGCCTTGTTCGGCAACATCCAAATCTCGACTCAAGCCATTCAATCGCTCTGCGAACAGGAGATTCCAGTCACCTATTTTTCTATGGGCGGCTGGTTTTATGGAATTACTCGCGGCCACTCATTGAAGAATGTGTTTCTGCGCATGGAACAATTCCGATTGGCACGCGACGAAATAATGTGCCTGTCGTTGGCGAGGCAGTTTGTGCATGGCAAGATTCGCAATCATCGCACATTGCTGATGCGAAATCATCTGGAGCCGCCAGAGGCAATCATTGGCAAACTCAAGCGGGCATCTGAAGATGCACTGGTCGCAACTTCCATCGAAGAACTTCTTGGAATCGAGGGTGCTGCCGCGAGCCAGTATTTCCAGCAGTTTAACGGCATGGTGAAGGTTGAGGACGATGACCTGCCCGGCCTCGAAATGCCGAGCAATAATGCCAAACAACTCGCATTCAACTTCAACTTTACCAACCGCAACCGCCGTCCGCCAACCGATCCCGTCAATGCCATGCTCTCCCTGGCTTACAGTATGTTGGCAAAAGATTGCACGCTGGCCGCACTGGCGGTGGGTTTCGATCCATATCTGGGATTCTATCATCAGCCACGTTTTGGACGACCGGCGTTGGGTCTGGATTTGATGGAGGAGTTCAGGCCGCTGATTGCGGAATCCACCGTATTGAGTTGCATCAACAATCGTGTCGTCACGGAAAAAGATTTTGTGCGTGCCGGCCAAGCGGTGAATCTCACCACACCGGGACGCAAACGCTTTTTCCAGACGTATGAGCAGCGCATGAGTTCGCTCATCACGCATCCATTATTCGACTACAAAGTCAGCTATCGTCGGGCACTTGAGTTGCAGGCGCGACTATTGGCAAAAACACTGACGGGTGAAATCAGTGAATACATTCCCTTGATGACGAGGTGACTTATGCGCACGACCTATTTAGTTTGTTACGATGTTGCGGATGCCAAGCGGCTGCGGAAAGTGTTTAAGACCTGTGGCAATTTTGGTGACCACCTGCAATTCTCGGTGTTCGAGTGTGACCTGAATCCATCGGAAAAGGTTGAACTGGAAGCAGCCTTGGGCGAAATTATCAATCACGACGAAGATCAGGTAATTTTTGTCGGGCTGGGGCCGTCGGAAGGGCGAGGCGACCGGGTGATTACCGCACTTGGATTGCCCTACACGAAACTGGACGCGCCGTGTTATGTGGTTTGAGACGTTGGTGATCTTTGACAACTTAACCCGCGAGCGGCGAGGTGATGCGAAAACCCCCGCTGGCGCTCGCATGACGTAACAGCCTTACAGTGAAAGAATAACGATGAGAACATGGACAGTATGAACAAAAGAGCAACGCAAACAGCGCAGGCAGTCGCAATTCAAGTATTGCGGGCTTGCGCCAGAAGGAGTAACAGAAGAGGCATTTCCGCGCCCGCGCGGGCGCGGCCCCATTGAAGCCATGCAGGCGGCAATCCGCCAGAAAGCCCTTGACCTTATTTCCGCGCCCGCGCGGGCGCGGCCCCGTTGACGGCAAATCCAAGACGGCAAATCCAAGATTGTCACCGCGCCGCGCAGTTCGTAAGCTCGTCACGGACACAAATAAAACAACGACCAGATAATTTAACCAACAATTTTGCGTAGCTTTTGGCTACGGGCTGCACCGAAAACGACCAAATTTCCAAGCCCGTCACAAGACCGAGCAAGCACGCGCCAATCGGCGCGGCTTGTTGCGTTTCTTGTGACAGGCACTTGGTCGTGCCTCGGTGCAAAGCGCGGCAGGTCCGCGCCCTTCTGTTTTCAGATTTACCCGTCGTCATGGTTGCGCCAGCAACTAACGTGGGTTCACGATACGATCATCTAAACCGGGAAGAATTGCTTCGACTGCTCGAAGCGCGGGAACAGCGTGATGCAACGCGGTTTGGTTTGGTTTGGGAAGCCAACGAAATTGAACGCGACAAGGCGTTGAACAGCGATTTCGTCGCTCTGGATTTGGTGCAAAAGCAAAGCGTCGGTGCTGCGCCGTGGCGGAATCTCATCATCGAGGGCGACAACTACGACGCGCTGCGGTATCTGCGCATGACGTTCGCCGGCCAGGTGAAGTGCATCCTGATTGACCCGCCCTACAACACCGGCAAAAAAGATTTCGTCTATAACGACAGTTTTGTGGACGAGAAAAATTCCTGGCGGTTCTCGACTTGGATTGAATTTCTCTACCAGCGCCTCGTGCTCGCGCGCGATCTGTTGAGCGAAGACGGCGTTTTGCTCTGCTGCATCAACGACGATAATCGTTCCAAACTTGAATTGCTTCTCGATAAAGTGTTTCCGGGGATGCGTGCGGGGTCAATGGTTTGGCGAACACGCGATTCAACGAGCGCGAAAGGCCGGAACTTCAGTGACACGCACGAACACATTCTTATTTATGCCAGAGCCGGATTCCAATTCGTTGGCAGCGACAAATCTCAAAAGAAATATAAGAACCCGGATAAAGACCCGCGTGGGCCGTGGAACATAGACCCGCTTACACTCGGATTTGACCGGTTCCAGCGAGCCAATCTTTACTACCCCGTTTGCAATCCAAAGACAGGACGTTGGTATCCTTGCGATCCAAATTTGGTTTGGCGATACGCGAGTGAACTTATTGAAAAGGACGTAGAAAGTTTGGAAACGGAATCAATGGAGGAGTGGATTCGGCAGGATAAAATTATTTTCCCCGACCCGGAGGATGAAAAAGTTGTCGTCTGGAAAACGATGGATGAATTGCTAAAGGCAATTGATGCCAAAGAAGTGCCGGTCACGCCAAAAAAGAAAAACCTACTGCTAACCAGAGACGTGCCAAATCTTGAGTTTTGGTTGAATAAACCGGTTGGTTTTGGCCGGCCTGGCTTCAAAAAGCATTGGCAAGACTTGCGCAGCCACACAAACCCCGTGAGCAGTTGGATTTCGCGTCTGGCTGAAGACGTGAATGAAGATGATGTCGCAACGCTTCGCTCGCGAGAGGCAGGTGAAGGAACCGGCGTATTGGAGAAAATCTTTGGCAAAAAAGTTTTCAGCTATCCAAAGCCTCCTTCGCTGATGAAGCAGCTTGTCGCACAAGCAACCGACGAGAACAGTATCGTTCTGGATTTTTTCGCAGGATCAGGCACAACCGCGCAGGCCGTGCTAGAACAAAACGCCGAGGATGAGGGCAAAAGGCGTTTTATTATGGTTTCCTCGACGGAGGCGAATGAAGAAGAACCCAACAAAAATATATGCCGGGATGTTTGCGCTGTCCGATTGAAAGCCGTAATCGAAGGTTTCGGCGGCAACGCACCCACCGGAGGAACCTTCGCTTATCTCCGCACAAATCGGATCAAGCCAGGGCATTTACTTGAGATTGAACATTCCCAAGTCTGGACAACCCTTCAACTCGCCAAATTGGATGCAGTTTTGCCCTATGCCGACGAACCGTTCCTTTGGGCCGGCAATGGCGATTCGGCCATTTGCTATGTGCCACGGTTCAGCAAGAAGATTGTGACTGCGCTCCGCCGGAAAATGAAAGAGTCGGCGGAGGTTGCCGTCTATTCATGGCAGCCGCAAACGCTCCGGCAGCACGTCCGCGATGCCCATGTCACCCATTTCCCGGTGTCGGAAACGCTCACGCGCTGGTTTGGTTTGAATCTCACCCTCTCGCCCGCATGAGCCGCACCACGCCCAAACCATTTCAGGATGCAGCCAAGGACAGCGGCTTGCTGCTGTTTGGCGAGTGCAAGCGGCTGCTGGACTTGACGCCCGATGATGAAAAAAGCCGGGCGGCGGCGGTGTCACAGCACGGGATGCTGCTTTTGGAAGCACCGACCGGCGCAGGCAAAACTTTGATCGCCGGCCACATCGTCGAAAGTTTTTCCGCGCAGGAAGGCGTCGTTTGGTTTTGGTTTGCGCCGTTCAAAGGTGTTACCGGCCAGACCGCTGCCGCGCTCCGGGCCGAACTCCCCGGCCTGCGCCTGCGCGAGTTGTCCGACGACCGGCAGGCGGCAGACAGCCGGACGGGTGACGTGTTCGTTACAACATGGCAGACCGTCGCCGTCAGAGTGCAAAACAACCGCAACGTGCATCGCCCCGGCGAGCAGAATCAGACGGTGGAGGAACTTCTTGCCGGTTTGCGTAAAAAGAAACTTCGCATCGGCGTGGTGGTGGACGAGGCGCACCACGGATTTTTCGGCGCAGGCACGGAAACGCAGGCGATGCGGTTTTTCCGCGAATCATTGCGGCCGGAATACACCGTTTTGGTCACGGCCACGCCGGACGACGCGGACATTAAACGGTTTCAAGCATCCTTGGGTAACATTCGGCTGAACCGCATCACCATCAGCCGCCGCGAGCCGGTCGAGGAAGGTTTGATTAAAGAGGGCGTCAAATGCGTGGCCTACTTCGCGCCGCCGGGACAGGAAGCACTGGTGGATTATGAGGATGTCGCCTTGCGCGATGGCGTGGCGTTGCACACCAAGTTGAAAGAGGAGTTGAAAAAACTGCGCGTTGACCTCACGCCGTTGATGCTGGTGCAGGTGGATTCCAAGGATAAAAGCGTGGAACGTGCCAAGGAACGGTTAATGGCGCTGGGATTTACCGAGGCGCAAATCGCCGTTCACACGGCGGAGGAACCGGACAGCACCTTGCTGGCGTTGGCGAATGACGAATCGCGGGAAGTGCTCGTTTTCAAAATGGCCGTGGCGCTGGGCTTCGATGCTCCGCGCGCCTTCACGCTGGTATCCATGCGGGCGGCGCGTGACGAAGATTTCGGCGTCCAACTGGTCGGGCGCATTCTCCGGGTGCATCGCCGTTTGCAGGCCCGCGCCCGCGCCAAATCATTGCCGCCGGCCTTGCGCTACGGTTACGTCTTGCTCGCGGATGCCGAGGCGCAGACCGGGCTTGATCTCGCCGGCCAGCGCATCAACAAGTTGCAGACCGAATACGCCAAGGTGAGTCCCACCACGGCCATCGTCCAGATTGGCGGACAAGCCCATGTGCAGGTTTTGGGACAAGACGGCCAGATAACGCTTTTGCCAGTGACATTGCCGCCCGGTTTCCCGATGCCCGCGCCCGGCACGATTATTTCCGGCGAGGTTCAACCACGACCGGGCGAGGATTATTCGGGTTTTACGCTGGAATTGCTGACGGGCGGATATACGCCGCAGGATTTGCTGCCGGACATTGCCAAGCCCAAGCCGCCGGGAACGCCCGGCACACGCATCGCTCACGGATGGAGGTATGATTTGCGGTCAGATGTCCCGAACCGTTTCAAAACCCAGGTCGTCGCGCTGGACAATGAAGTGACCGAGGAAGAATGCGCGCAGAAATTCATCGTGTCATCGCGTGAAATCCTGCACGCACTGGTTGCCAAGGTGCAGGTGGAGAAGCGCACGCTGGAATTATTCACGCACCAGATTGAACTTGGCTTCACCAACGCGGCGATGGACCCGGATCAGGCGGCGCGCATCGCCTACAAAATCCTCACAAAAAATGAATCGTTCGACGCGCGCGAGTTGCGCCGCGCCTTGTTGAAAAAATTAAAATCCACCTTGCGGGAACTGGCGATGGATCAGGCCGACGATGACGAGCAGGTTGCCCACATGCTCAACGTGATTCTTTGCGCCCGCCCCGAAATTCTCTACACGGCGCAAAAAACCGCGCTGGCAAAACATTTTGAAGTGGCCGACGCAGATGAGGGTTTGCCGCCGGTATTGGAAAGCGAGACGCCGCTCCCGACTTCGCGCAATAATGTTTACAAGGTCATGCCGGCAGGCTTGAACTCATGGGAAGAACAGTTCGCCGATTTGCTGGATCGGGACACGCAAAACATTGTGCATTGGTGGCACCGCAATTTGCCGAATAAATCGTGGAGCGTTCAAGTGGTGCTGGACAACGGCAAGGGATTTTACCCGGACTTCGTAATCGGCATCGAGGGCCGGAAAACCGAAGACGGCGGACTTCTGGCCGACCCGAAGTTTCAATTTGAAATCTCGCAGGAGGAACCAAAGACCTACGCGGAGCATCCGGTTTATGGGCGCGTCCTGATTTTAAGCAAGCAAGGCGGCGGGCAATGGATGACCGTGCGCTACGACGAGAAGCGGCAAAAAGCCATTCTGGACAGTGAATTTCGGTTGGCCGACGCTGCGGGCTATTGACGGGCAAGTTTTATTAAAGTCAAAACGTCCTATGAGCCAACAACTCGATTTGCGTCAAAACGCCCCACAGTTTATGTGCGGTTGACTGCGTGTATTGAGAACCGCAAAACTGCGCAAACTGCCGTTCCCGCCGTGACCAACGCGCGGTTTGCTGCGTTCCACGGGCTGCCCGTCGTCCCTGTCCCCCTCTCGACGACGCCCGCTCCACTCCGCAAATCGCGCGCTCGTCACGAGCGGCATCTGTTTCAGCCGAAGGATCGGCGTGCTTCCGCCTGCGGTTTGGCGACGGTCGTTACGCTCCGGCTCCGTTCCTGCGTCTCTGCGCCTGCGCTCCACTTTCCCGTCCGCCAAACCGCAGGCCGAAGCATGGCAAGGCACGAAGCTATTGTGAAGTATCAATAGAGCTGAAGGACACGCCGGTTGAATTGAGAGGTTGATAGCCAGTGTGAATTTTGTCATGCTGGCGTGCGTCAGCAGCAACGTGTGAATCTATGATCTCAAACGAACGGCCCTCGCCTTTCCATCGTCTGCCTACTCGGCAACCGTATCACCAGCCCTATGCCCCGCAGTCACCGCGCCCTTTTGTCCAGGAAGACACGCTTAAATCCGAACAGATTCAGATTGAACGCAAGTCGTTTGTCCTGACGCTCAAGGAAAATCCACGCGGACGGTTCCTGCGTATCTCCGAAGAAGTTGGCGGCAAACGCAACACGATCATTATTCCCACCACCGGGCTGAAAGATTTCACGAGTCTTTTCGGTGAAATGGTGAAGGCGTCGGATGAACTTCCGCCAACAAAGAGCTTGCCGAAGGCGGCGTGAGGAAAAGTCTTGGCACTTTTAATTAAGTGCCGCCTGCGCTTGCGAATTGCCCGGCTTGTTTTCCGTCACCACAATTTCCCGAATCTTCGGCTGATTCTCGGCGATGAGCGGCTGATATTTCGCCGGCAACGCCATGACGAAGGACAGTTCCATCACTTGCATGGCCGCTTCAATTCGCCGCAGCGCATGGCCGAAAATCAAAATTTCGTGCGTGGCAAAGACCAGCCGTAGTTTTTGCTCCTTGTCTTCGCTGGCGAGTTCGGCAAACGCAAATTGATCGAACGGGAGCAGCACCGAGCGCGTCGCGGAAATTTCGACCCGCAGACAGCGGGCTTGCGGGTTAGTGGTGTAACATTCGGGTGATTTGGTGCTCATGTTTTTGTCCTGGTTGAGGGTGACGACGGGATTGTTTTAACCGGCAAAACGTATCGGCGGCGTGCTGGCCGAACCGCAGGAGATAGTCATGCAGCCGGTCCCAAAGCTGGTTGCCGTTGCGCGGGCGCAAGCCACCGGCAAATTCCAGTGCGAGCGGCCTGTGACCGGAACGAATGAGATTTTCACGCAATTGAATTTTGTCCGGGGTGAAAATACGGACGCCGCGACGCCCGCGCGAAATGGTGACATACCATTGTTGGGCGTTGGTAGCAGGCTTGACGGTGGAATCGGAAAAAAGAACGTAATCCACCGTTTTGCCCTGTGAACCGTAGGACGTGACGGCGTAGCCGGGAAGAAATTCCCGAAAACTTTTGTCCAACACCCGGCCATCGGCAAGCTCAATTCCCCCGTCGGCATGGACGGACTCCACCGCGACCAACTCGCCATTGGTGACACGCGCGCCGGAAGCCAGCTTGCGATTGGCCTTGAGGTGCAGCTTGTCGCCTTGCGCGACGGGGATTTCACGCGGCAAGCAGACGGTAATTTTGTTCAGCACCTTGTTGGAAACCGTGACGCACTTGCCGTCAATCTCGACAAGAACGCTCGCTTTGCGGACGCCCGCCAACTTTCCGCGCATCCCCGGCCCGGCTTGGCGCACCTTCTGATTGAACACAATCACCGCATCTGGCGGATAAAATCGTTTGTCGCGTTTCTGTGCATCGGTTAAATCCATTTTGTCCAATGCCTGAATCGTCACATCGTTTGCGCCAAGCAGCCCTTTTGATTTAAGCACATCGCGCACCTTTGAATTGACGCGATGCACTTCCGCCCACGTCTGCGAGACCACGACGGCGGAAGCAGTTTGCTCCGCCAGCCGGACATATTCATCGGCCAGTTTGTCCGCCTGTTCACCCAGGCCGCAGGAAACGACCGCGCCCATTTTGTCGAGGCGGTCAAACGATTCAGCGAGCTTGCCCGCCGCCGCCACTTCGACGGCGTTGCGATATTGTTTGATCTCCGAGCGTTCTTTTTTGTCACGCCCACGCGTCGGGTCTTGCCGCCGAATCGTATGAAGCTGGACCGGCTTGACGCCGGAATGCCGTTCGATGGCCAGCAGTGCATCGGACGCCTCGACCGCTCCATGCTGGCGCGTGTCGCCTGACAGAATCACCCGCGCCTTGCGCTCCCGCGCCAGCCGCAGCAATTCAAGCATCTGGCGACCGCCGATCTGTCCAGCCTCGTCCACGACGACCACCGCGCCCTCAACCAGTTCGCGCTTGAGCAGAAAATTTGCCACCGTGGTGGGCGATGGAAAACCGTCCTTCTCCATCACCACGACTTGCTGGCGTTGTGGCGCGAGGACGGCCACGCTTTTGCCGGATTGCCGGACTTGCTCGACCAGCTCGCGCAGGACGAAACTTTTTCCAGTGCCAGCGCCGCCGCGAAAAAGTGAAATCGCATTGGTGGAGCAAAGCAGAGCGTCCAAGGCTAAACGCTGTTCTTCATCCAATTTTGGATCTGACGTGTAGGAATTATCCACCAGTGGCCGGTAATTCCCAACGCCGTCTTTGACGGTCTGAACGATTTCCATTTCCCGCAACAACACTTCGCGCGTGGTCACTTCGCTCGGCCGTTCTGGATTGCGGATGTAATCACGCTGGCGCGTGAACTCCTTGAGTTCAGTGACAGAAAGATTCTCGCCGCGACCCCGTTCCAGTGCGTGCTGCCACAACTGGCATTCCAGCACGACCGAGTTGCGGTCAAACAGATGATCCTCGGCCCATTGGACTGCCTCCCCCGCATTCACTCGGTTGCTCGTGTCTTTCTCTGTCCGTTTCTGAAGCTGGCGCAAGGCAGCGCGTTCGGTTTCGCTTAACTGCCCATTCCACAACGCCCGTTGTTCGTCCCGGCTCAATTCCTTCTGCTTCCGCGCCCGCTCCGCTGTCGCCAGCAACCGGCGCATCGCCATCATGTCACCGCCCGCGCACTCCGGCTTTTCGGCCAGCAGTTTTTTAACGGCCTCATCAATCTGGATGCGACGCTTGGAAAAGCGTTCGCAGATTTCTTCCGAAATGCCCTCGATTTGAAAATCACCGCGCGCCTGGTTGCGAATCCCGTAACCGAACCCGCGCAGTTGCCGGGCAAGCTCGTGGTAATAGACGTTCTCGGCAAATTTTCGCGCCCGCAACAGTTCGTAGTTTTGCAGCGCCTTCCAGCGGTTTTCAACGGCATCAAACGTCGCGTTGAAAACAATGCAGTGCGTGTGCAAATGCGGGTCTAAAGCGCGTGAGGTGTCGTGCGTGAACAAGGCCGCTGCGAAATTGCCGGTGGAGCGGTCAATGTTTGCCCTGCCCATCCGAACGCGCGTCGTTGCGAACGCCTCAAATTCCCGCAAAGCCGACCGGACAGCCTGTGCGTGGGCTTCCAGAATCCGCGCATCCTCACCGACAAATGCCGCGACCGAAACCGATTTGGGCGGCGAGAAGGTGAAATCATAAAAAATCCGGCGATTGGCGGTGTTATCCCCGGCCTCATCCATTCGCGTTGTGTTTAACCGTTGGGTTAGCGACTCGCCAGAAGCCGGATGCCGGTTTTCACAGAGGCGTAGAAACGCTTCCGCCCCGACCTTGCCGGACAAGCCCAGCCGATCCGCGCCGAGGCCCATCCATTCACCGGCCACCCGCTGCCCTTCGTCATAGTAATCCCCGACGCAAAGGTGTTCCTCAAAGTATTCCTTCGCGTTCTTCAAATTGTATTGCGTCTTGGCCGTGACCACAAAGACCACTGTGCCAGAACTTCGTTTTCATCCTGTGCGATTCCCGCACAGGACGGCCAAAAAAAACTGGTTCACTGATGGCATGGAAATGATCGAAATACCGAAGCCAAAACCCGGCAACCAGCAATGGGGGATTTACTTCACCGACCGGGAATATGCGCGTGTCATGGGCGACCCGTTGCGCGCAGTGATTGAAGCGCCAACAAAGATCGCCGCCGAGGAAGCCGCCAGCCGACTCGGTTTGAGTGACGCCTGGGCGCATCCCGTCACGCCCGAACAAGCCAAACAAATCCGGGGGCCGGCAACACGGTCTCCGGGACAACCACACCAGACCATGCTCACACCCACCACCGTTGAATTATTCACCGCCATTGAAGTCCTCAAAAAACTCGGCCTCCGCATCAACGAACACGCCGCTCATTCAGTGACGCAATTGCCGGCCACCGAATTAGGCGAAACGTATGCCGCGCACATCAAAGACCAGTCCATTGAACAAACCAGCCACATTGAAATCGTCAAAAACCAGCTTCAAAACTGGCGTGACGAATTGCAACAGCAAAGGAGGCAGCATGTTTCGCAAACCGTTTGAGACAGGGGCACGCGTTACCCCTTCCAAGGGGAAGGTTTCTGCGCTGCGCTGGCTGCTGCGCGAAGGTTGCGCCAGCGGTGCCGGAATCAAACACATCCGCGTTGCGTGCAAGGTTGCACCCGGTGCTGCGCCAAGTGCTGCGTCATTGCTGCTTCAACGCAGCCAGTTCGCTGCTCAATCGAGTCCATCATTGTTGCAATCATGCTGCCATTGCCATGACTAGACCTGTCATCCCGCCCGATGCGTTGGAGCGCTTCCGCAATGCTGCGGCGCAATTTGCGCTCCATGCTACGCCGCGTGCTTCCCGGCTGCTGACAATCAAGGACGACATTGCTGCGCTCCGCAAACGCGGTGTTTCCTATCGCGCCATCAGTGAGCTGCTCACGCAGAGCGGCATCGCTACCTCGGATACTTGCGTGATGCGCTTCTGTCACCGCGTCTTCAAGAAAAGGCCATCACGCCAACCATCCGTTGCGCGAACTGCTGCGCCAGCCGTCAACCATGATGCTGCGTCCAAAAGTGCGCCGGACACGGCCAGCAAAGCTGCGTTGCCGGCTGCGCCGGTTCTCACCAGCAACATTCCGCCCGCCCCGACCGAAAGCAATCCGTTCAGATCACGCGGGCCGCATATCGCCAAAGTTGAACTTCTAAAACCTGATGAACAAATATGACTAAACGACTCGACCTCATTCTGAATGGCAAGGGCGGTGTCGGCAAAAGTTTCTTTGCCGTCAACCTCGTCCAATACCTTAAAGACAAAAAAATCCAGTTTGTCGCCTGCGACTGCGATAACGAAAACTCGACCTTGAAACGGTTTCACGGCGAAGTTGAATTTTTGGAACTGGCCCATCCGCGCGGGCTGGACCCGATGATTCGCGCGCTGGAAAAATTCGATCTCGTCGTCGTGGATTGCCGCGCGGCGTCAACGGAAGTGTTCTTCAACTATTTCGACGAAATCAATCTGCCGGAGACGTTGCAAACATTGTCCGCCGCGCTCACGGTCGTCATGCCCGTAAATCAAGAGGCAGACAGCATTGACCAGCTTCAGCGCATCGTCGGCAAACTGAAAAAAACCTGCTCCTACGTCGTGCTGCGTAACGCGGTTCACAACAATAATTTCCTCCTTTACGACCAGTCCGTCATCCATGACAAGCTGCAAAAGGAATTCGGCGCGAAGGAAATCACGATGGCCAAATTGCAGCCGTGGCTGGTCGAGGAATTGAGTCACAAAAATCTGACCATCACCGCCGCCGTGGGCGATGGACACTTTTATCTTCTCGACCGCCAGCGCCTGCAAACGTGGCAGCGGAAACTTTACGCCGAAATCGAATCGGCGGCGGAATTATTATTACCCGCAAAATCATGAGCGCGCCCGACCAATCACCGCCGCCCGACTTCGACGAGGAGTTTCTGGAAGCCGTCAAGCAATGGCGCGAGCGGAACAAGGTGAGCAGCGATGACGTGGTTCTGTTGCTCCTGGATTTGTTTCGGATTCACCAAAACCATTGGGATGCGCTGCGCCGCCGCCAGATGCCTTCGCTGGATATGTTTCGCACTGACATCGGATTGATGGGCGCAGCGGTAAAAACTTTTAAGGAGCAAACCACGGCTTTGATTGAGGCGCTCAAAAAAACTCCAACCGTCACTCAAGCCAGAACCATTTCCTTGGACACGGCTATTATAGCCGTCATCGCCGCCATGCTCGCCGGTTTTCTCATCGGAAAGGCTTTATGAAACTCGATTACGTTCCACTCCACTTCTTCCCCCTTTCGGCATTGTCCACATCGCTGCGGGCAATTTTGCTTGGGTATGGAATTCTATTGTTCATCATCGTCCTTCGCCTGCTATCCGGCGCACGCGAACGCAACCGTCACGTCGTGCAACTCGCCGGCCTCACTTGGAAACGCAACCAGTTTTGTCGCGGCTGGCTTATCACCGGCGACACCGGCTCCGGCAAAACATCTTCCGGCATCAATCAACTGGCTCATCAGGTTTTCCAGAATGAACCCAAATGGGGCGGCCTGTGCATTGACGAAAAAGGCGTTTATTGGGAAACGCTCTCGGCAATGGCGCAATTCTACGAGCGGAAGCAGGACTTGATTCATTTGCAAATCCGCACTGACGACAAGGATGCACAATGGACGCCGCCTTACCGGTTCAACCTCACCGGCGACCGGAGCATCCCCTATTCCACCTACGCAAAATTTGTCGTGGACACGGCCACCAGTCTCGGCCAGGGCGGTGACAAGGGGTTTTTCAAGACCCAGGCGCAGACCCATATCGCCCATGCCCTCGAATTCCTTTCCGAATTGAACCAGCCTGTCACCCTGTCCGGCGCGTTTGCGCTGCTGACCAATAAAGGGTTGATGACCACGGAATTGGAAAATCTCAACGCCCTGACGCTGGAAACGCCACGCCGAAGGGTGGTTTATGATCATTTCGTTCATCGCTTTCTCAGCCAGCCCGAAGAACAACTTGGCGGCGTCCGCGAAACCATCGGCAATTACCTCCAATACTTCCTGACACCCGAAGTGGCCGAGGTTTTCTGCGCGGCCAAAAGCACGTTTGGTTTCCCGGTGATTGACACGGGTAAAATAATCCTCGTGACCATGCCGCAGAAATTTCAGACCGAACGGCGTTATGTCAACACGTTCCTGAAACTGCTGTATTATCATCACGCGCTGCGGCGTTTCGACCAGGCAAAAACCCAGCGTGGTGAAAATAATCTGCTCATCCTGTGGGCGGACGAGGCGCAGCGGTTTATGACCGCCAGCGAAGACGGCATGAGCGATTACAATTGCGTGGACGTGATCCGCGAAGCGGGCGCAACCATCGTCGCCGCCGCCCAATCCACCACCTCGCTGATTCCACCTTTGGGAACCGACAAGTCCAGAGTTCTCACCTTGAATCTCCGCAACCGGATGATTTTCCGCGCCGCCGATGAAGCCGACGCGGTTCAAGCCGCCGATTTTCTTGGCAAGAAACAAGTCGTGAAACGCTCATGGGGGTCGAGTGCCGGCAGGCGCAGCGTTAATTACTCCGAGACCGACGAACACAAAATCAAACCGCACAAGCTCCGAAATCTCCGTGACCATGAGTGCGTGCTCGTCCATTGCGAACAGGGTTTTCGCCGGACGGTGCTGCCGCCGTTGGAATTCGACGGGACGATTGCCAAGTGGTTTCCGTTGTGGAAAAAATTATTCTGAACCGACCAGCCCATGAATCCGAAATGCGAACGGCCATGAAAACGCAAAAGGAAATTCTCAAATGGTTGCAGGCCAATCTTGGCAGGTGTTGCACCGCCCCGCTCACCAGCACTGATTGCTATGCGCTTGTCACCAGCGTCAACCTCTGCAACCTCATCGGTCATTCATCTGCACCGCCAGAGCTTTTCGTTGCCTATGGTGCCATCGTCCGACAAATGCAGCCACACACGCGGGGATTGGCGTATCACGCCATCGCTTGTGAATTGGACTGGCCGCATCGTGACATGATTTGGGAGTTGGCCGGGCTTCCGGCTGACAGCAAGCCCAAGTGCAAATGTGCATTTGAAAACTAAAACGAATTACGCCACCGATAATGGCCGTCTCGCGTCCCCGCCAAACAAAAATTTCGGCGGCGCAAATTATTTTTGCGCTGCTTTGACCTTTGCCCACCGGGCTTTAGCAGCAGCAGAAATTCTGGCCCTGCCTGCCGCGCTCATTTTGCGCCTTTTCTTCGGAGCAGCGGCGGCCACAGGTTTGGTTGAAGAACCCAAAATCTGCTCAAGCTCTTTTTCAAGTGATTGGATTTTGTCTTTGATGTCGGCGGCGCGACGTAGTTGTTGGGCTGACAGGCTGGCAATGGATGCACTCATGCTGTCAGTTAGAAACTTTTGGCCTGAAAAGTCAACCATCGGTTGCCGGAGTCCCCTTCTGTGGAGTCTTGATCCTTGTTCAAGAATCGTGTTCCAGAGTGGCGAAGAATTCGGAAATCGCCATAGCCGCCAGCGCCGGCAATAAAAAAACTTAAACTATTTTTCGCCTTGCAAACATTGAACAAAAATGGCGTCGAAGTTGAAAACCTGCCAAGTTGCCCCGCGTGGAATCAGCGCGCTTTTATGTCAAGCATCGGCAGCAACAATGGTTTCGCTCAATGTTTTCAATGGTTCGGTCGCCAATTTTGCCGTCCAGCAAAAGTGCGCCTGATAAAATAGTGGTGTCGTTGAATGAATCAGCGACACAACCAAGAAAGCAAAATATGGAAACAACTGAAATGACGGAGACACTCAAAAGTATCAACACCACTCCGCACCTTTGCCGGAGCAAGGTTAAACAAACCGCGCTGGAAATTGCCGCCACGATCCGGCCAGCCAATAAATTCAGCCGGGTTGGCATGAGCTTCGTTGAACGCATCGAAGCGAAAGTCCGCGCTGCCATCCGTGAGGAGGTCAGGATTCATCCAAGTAAAGGCAAGACGCTTTTGTAAGCGGCAGGCAATATCAGTTCATGCACAAGTCAAAATTCACTTTGCCAAATCATCTGTCCCGGTTCTGAAAGATTGTTCGGCCTGTTTAATCAATGGCCAGAGGTCAATTTCCATCGCGTCGGCAATACGCAGCAACGTATCAAATGAGGGGCGGCACTTTTCATGTTCCACACGGCTAATCATTGAATGAGACATGCGGGCGCGTTTAGCGATCACATACATTGAAAGTTTTTTCGCCACCCGCTTTTCACGTAGCAGATGGACCACGGACGACTCAATGATGTCAGGCTTTGATTTGGCCACATCATAAAAATAACGCAAAAAGGGGTTGACAAGTTATGTGCTTATACGCACATAATGGTCAAAACTGTGGCACACGCGACGAAAATCCTCGTGATAGAAGATGAAACGCCTATGGTTGCGATGAAGGCATTTTTATTGATGCCAACTGGCAGTGTGGTGACGATGGCCTCAAGCGTCGAAAAAGCCGTGTGGCTGGCTCAAACGGGAACATTTGAAACGACGCCAACGGCATGAGAAGACTTGCTACATTTTATCGCAGCCGCGAAAAAGGTCTTCCCAGTCGCCACGCAGGGCAATTTTCAAGTGAACAAGCGTTGGCAAACTCGGAAAGTATTCCCCAGCTTCAAGACTCTGAACGTAACGTGCGCTCGTTCCGATTTTTTCTGCCAGTTTTTCCTGCGTCAGCTTTCGACGCTCACGCAGGGAGGCGATGTTTTTCCCGAATCGCGTCCGATGCGGGCAGCTTTTGGGTTTGCGCACAGGCATTTCCCAAATGCTCGCTAAAAAACGCAATTCAAAACACGAGGCTTTACATCGTGCTTGACGTTTTGCAATTTATACGAAATCAAAGTTGATATGTGATGGGAGTCAAATGGTTTATGAGTGAGAAGAAAAGGATTCTGGTGGTGGAAGACGAAACGCCGGTGGCGCTGATGATGGTGTTCCTGTTGTCGCGCGTGGGCTATAATGTAACCACGGCTCGCACTGGCCAAGAGGGAATGAGATTGGCGACCACAACCCAATTCGACCTCATCACCTTGGATGTGAACTTGCCCGATCTCAAGGGATTCGACATTTGCCGCGAATTGAAGCAACGGCATATTTCCTATCGCACGCCCACCATCTTCGTGACCGGCCGGCCAGATGAGGAAAACCGGCAGCTTGCCTTTGAGCTGGGCGCGGTGGATTACATCGAAAAGCCTTTTGAAGCGAGCGATTTCGTCTTTCGCATTGCCACTCAACTCAGACAATCAGAACTACATGAGCCGGCCACGATGCCAAATTGAAAACGGTTATTCCGTTTCGTGTGAAAGCCGCTTGAAGAAATCTTCAAGCAGCCGGGGAACTTTATCTTTGGCCGGCCACAATTCTTGCGGCTCAACGCGCAAGGCTCTGGCGAGACAAAGCAGTTCAAAATCCGAAACCCAACGAAGCTGCGTTTCAATCTTGGCAAGTGTTTGCCGGCTCAAATCCCACCCCCACCGGCGGCAACGCGCGGCCAGCATCGGCTGTGTCAGCCCTTGCTGGTCGCGCAACCGCCGGATTTGCAAGCCGACGAGATTTCGCGGATTCTTGGTCATGTTCCGTTTTCCAAAACGGAACACTAGGGCAACCACCTGTTTCAAAGGTTCGGAATTCCGAACTTCGATTTTGCTTGCCAGTTGCGGCTGGATATTTCATAAAATCGTATGTGGGAAGCTAAATTAGTTTGTCAGATAGACACTGTTAGCGTGGACAACGTGAGGTTCGTTGTCCGAGACGCATTCGCATTATCTTTGGCATCGAAGGAAATATCGCAAATTTACCTTTTTGTCACCGGATTGCCATCCACCCTTTTTGAAAATCAACAACACTCATAATATGAAAACAATGAAGAAAAATTCGACAGTCTTGCTGACAACCGCTGCCTGCGGTTTGTTTATTGTCGCCACGGCATTGACCGTTTGGTCACAAAGCGCTCCGCCCCTGACCATCACGTCATTGGGCACCAACCAGTATTCCATCACCTTCACCAACAACCCGCCGAACACTTACGATTTGCAATGGACGCCAGTTTTGGCTAACGCCGATTATCCCTGGACTTGGGCGGCCATCGGCACACCGGGGCAGTCCAATTATCTCGTGACTTCCACTTACTCCACCGCGTTTTTCAGAACGGTGTTGGACACCAACAGCATTCCGCTTTGGGAAGCCGCCGACCCCAACAATCCGGCCTTGGGCGCATTGAGCATCATCATTGATACTCCGGCCAACGGTTCCACCCTTCATTAACTCAATCAGGAAAAATCTCTATGAAACTACACCGGCTTTTATTGTGCGCGACTGTGCTTTTGAGCCAAGTCGCCAGTCATGCGCAGACTGCGCTGGCCACCGTGCAATTGTCAGCGGGACAAAAATTCGGCCTGACGCTGCGTTCAGACGGCAGTGTTTGGGGATGGGGCACCAACCAAGTGGGCGAAGTCGGCTTGGGCACCAACACGTTGGTGCTGTGGCCGACAAGAATTGCCAGCGTCACCAACGCGGTTTCGATTTCGGCGGGTTCCTTGCACTCGCTGGCTGCACAAGGCAACGGCACCGTGTGGGCATGGGGATTGAACAGCGATGGGCGTTTGGGCAACGGCAATTTCAACACGGCCAGCAATCCAGTGGCCGTCACCCGCATCACCAATGCAGTCATGGTGTCCGCTGGCGGGAATCATTCCTTGGCCTTGCTCGCCAACGGCAGCGTCATGGCGTGGGGCGCGAACAACGGAGGACAACTTGGAACGGGCAACACAATTTCCACCAACCAGCCGGTGGCTGCGGGCAATTTTACGAACGCAATCGCGGTGTCGGCTGGCACCAACTTTTCATTGGCATTGTGCCAAGATGGTTCTGTTTGGTCGTGGGGAACGAACAACATGGGGCAACTCGGCTTGGGCAGCACCACCACGCAACTGACTCCGGTTAAAATCACCACGTTAAGCAACATCGTCCAGATTGCGGCTGGCGCGTCGCACAGCCTGGCTCTCGACCGAAACGGCGTGGTATATGCGTGGGGCAGAAACACGGAAGGCCAGATCGGCAACGGAACGACCATCAATGCCACGGCTCCAGTCGTGGTGCCGGGCTTTGGCGCGACGACCAATCTTGGAGCGGTGAAATATGTGGAAGCAGGCTACAACAGTTCGGCGGCGATTTTGAAAAGCGGACGCCTGTTTTATTGGGGCTGGTATGGCAACGGCACCTATTGGTCGTCGAACCAGCCGCCGCAGGAATTGAACGCCAACAGCGGGCAGGCGTTCACCAGCGTGACGTATGGCGACAGCTATTTGCTGGCCGGAAATCAGGACGGCTCGACGTGGGCATGGGGATTCAACCAATACGCGCAGCGGGGCAATGGAAATTATTACGCGACCAACGACAACTGGTCTTACCAGCTTGGCAATGCCGAATATAGTTTCAGCCCGGCTCCTTATCCGGTAACGACGCGCTTCACGCGGGGCGACCGGAACGACCTGAACTATCTGCCCATGCTGCCTTACAATTCCTTTGTGCTGCCGCTGGACTTGGAAAAAGGCGTGCGGCTAAACAACACCGGCAATGATGCGTATGGCTACGGAGCCAGCCAGCCGTGGTTTTTGAACGTCCAGAAAATCACACGCCAGCACGCATGGCAGATCACCACCAGCACCAATCTTTCGCGTTTCCCGGTGGACAATCCCATTGTCGCCTTCGGCCAGACGGCTGGCGGCAGTCCGCTTTACATCAATCAACCCTATCGCTTTGGTCTTTTTGGCGGCGCTTACAATGAAAATTTGAGCCAGACCAACATCATCCGCATTTTGGTTTACAGCCGCAGCGCACTGGCATCCGGGGCGACCAATGTGGCTCCCACCAATACAATCTATATTGCGCTGCCGCGCCGCGACATAGCGGCGGATGCCACGGCGTGGTCAAACTATGTGACCAACGGCAACCGGGTGGTGGTTAGCACCAACGACCTGACAACCTCGGTGGAATTTAACAATGGGCAGAACGATTTTGCCACCGACATCATGAGCACATGGGGCTTGGGCTGGATTTACGCCTACCCCACCAAAGTGACCATTGACGGCTTGCGATTGACGCACATGGCCGCATCCACCAATTACTGCTACATCGTCGAGGCGCTTGGCCAGTGCGAAGTCGGGGCAAACGTGTTCGCGCCGATGGGTGTCACCAACAGCACCGGCTGGGCATATCTGCCAATGTATGCGCTTGGTTTCGACACGTTCCCCGCATGGCGGGCGCACTTTTTGGATAACCCGAATTTTGCAGGAACACTCGTTCCACCGACTTACAGCGGCAGAAGCTCGCTCGAATTGGGCGGACTGACGGCGACCATCACCAATAACATCTGGATCACCAACAATGCGGCTTACACGAATCTGGACAATTCGCCGGAACTGCGGCGCAGCCCGGTTCTCGACCAATTCGTCAGCGACATGCACAACGACCCGTTGGCGCTCGCCAACTACGTCATCAACAACGTCAATTTGACCGACCCGATTGCGTATGGAGAAACCGCCAATGCCGTGGCCAACTCCGTCGAGCTTGGCGGCGTCAATCGTTCCGCGCTGGGAACCTATTTGGAAGGCCAAGGTTCTCCGGTGGAACAATGCGCGTTGCTGGTTTATCTGTTACGGCAGGCGGGTTATCCGGCCACCTATGTCTGGCCGACCAACAGTAATTTGCAGTTGCTGGATACCACCGTCAGCCGGTTGTGGCAAATCAATGTCCACGGCATCGTATGGAACTCCGGCATTCCGATTATCACCAACAGCTTGATTGTCGTGAATTATCCGTGGGTAGTGGCGAACATCGGCACCAACTCCTATCAAATCTTCCCGTGGCTCAAAAATACCGCCGTCACGAAGGGCTTGAACATTTACGATTATATGCCCACAAATTACCCGAACGCTTACGCTTGGGTGAAGGACTTTGCTTTGGCCAACCCGTCGCTCATGGCCTTGGCTTCTCCTAACGATGGCGTGGCAAAATTTTGGCAGAGCTACCTCACCTCGGTCATTAACACAAACAAGTTGCAACCCAATCTTTCCTTGCAGAGCTTTGGCATCTGGTCGGTCAACCGCCCGCAAAATTACACCAGTTGGAGCCAGTTGCCAGTGCCTGACGCGCTCTACAACCAGTCCCAAGTGTCGGTGATTCAAACCCTCTCCGACAGCCCGACCACCTATCCGTTCCTCACGAACATCTTTGATCAAGTTCGCATCGAGGTTTTTCAGAGCAACACCAATCTGGCCAATAAGCTGATTGACTCCGGCCTCTGGCGCACGTGCGACCTGCACAATCGCAAATTGTTGCTCTACACAAACGTCCCCAATAGCGTCAGCCTGTGGATGTCGGCATACCGGGCGGGCATCACCAACACGGGAAATTTTACCAACTATCTTTCCGGCACCAATGCGCTGCTGGTGCAGGTTGCCAAGGGCACCATCACCAGCGCGGTGACGAATTTGCCGGTGCGTATTACCTATCAAAAGCGGATTGGCACATTGAACAATCCCAACATCTGGTATCCGAGCCAGGGATATTACGGTGGAACTTTTGCGCCGTTTAATTGCGGCGTCCGCGATGTCTCCGCCATCATCCCCAGCGTCGCCAGTGTTTCCTCTCCGATGTTGCAGACATGGGCGCAGGATTATTGGAATCTGGAACAGAAACGGGCCGTCAATACAAACTACGTTCCCGCCGTGACTGACGAAGCCGGTGACGCAGCCATGATCATGTGTTCCACTTTCTTCCAAAAATTGTGGAGCGACAACGTGCTGAACCAAAATTTGCATCAGGTTCGTGGCTTATCCTGGGATTCATGGGGTGTCGCCTCCCTCACGCAGCTTTCCGGCTACAAGATGCAGGTGAAGCTGAATATGAACTGGTTTGCCACCTTCCTGATCGGCAATGGCATGGCCAATCAGGATTCGGGGGACACCGGCCTGCCGTCGCTCAACAATTACATGACCATGTTGCAAGCCCTTGGTTCGTCGGCGGAATACTCCACCATTGCATCCGTGTGGCCCGACCAAAGCCCGGTTTCTTCCCTGCGCCTGATTCAAATTGCCGCTCAAAACTGGCGCACCAATGGAACTGCGGCACCGCCCGAATTAAACGTGGACAACTACACCACCTTGGGCAACCAGACCTACACCGGCTATGGTTCAACCCTCCTGAAGAACCAAATCCCCGTGATTTGGAACCAGGTCACCAATGTTTTTACCACCGAATCCGACTCCAATTACGTTCGCATCCTCATTACGCCCGGACAGGTGACCAACAGCACCGGCTCGTTCAAGGGCATGGCCTCACTCATCTTTGGTGAAACCCAAATGGGCGCGATGATCAGCGACAATCAAGTCGCGCTGAACGGCGGGGATGACCTTGAAAGTTACTGGATCGGCATGGACGATTTTAGTTCGACCTATGACCTAACCTATAACCTTGATTACAGTTCGTATGGCTCCTACACCTTCATCCCCACCAGCATCAGTATCAGCACCCCGCTGCCACAGTATGATTTTTCCGCTTACGATGCCTTGAATTTGACGACCAGTTCCGGCAACCCGCCGATTGTGGCTTTTACTCCGCAACAGGTCACGCAAGCCGCCGTCATTTCCGCTGGCCTGAATCTGCCCAACAGTTCCACCGCCAACGCCATCAAATCAGAATCCGACGCGGGCTGGTTCGGCCCGACTTGGGCGCGGATAAAACAGGCGGCTTCGGTTGTGGCTGACCCGGTTCAAGTTGTTTCCGGTGACTTCTATGCTGATAGCGTGGACATCGCTCTGGCCGGGCCAATGCCTTTGCCATTGCACCGCAATTATCAAAGCCGCAATCTCGCCACTGACCAAGTTGGCGCGGGTTGGAAATTCGGCATCATGCCGTGGCTGGTGATTGTCACCAACTCGGCTGGCAACGTGATTGCCAACGCCGCTGAAATGGATGGCTCCGTTCTTGCCTACCGGCAGCAGACCAACGGCCTCTGGACTGTTACCACGGCGGATAATCCTGATTTGGCAAACTTTTCACCCAATGGCATTGGCGGCACGGCGAATGTTTTCAACAACTACATTCAGCCCAATTCCACCAACAGCCAGATTTACACTCTGTTTGGTTCTGATGGCAGCCAGCGCGTGTTCCAAGTGATGACCAATTTCGGCATCAATTCTGGCACCAATTATCTCAATCGCACCCGGCCTTACCTGACGCTCTGGCAAGACCACTCTGGAAATTATTACCAGTTCATTTACGGCACCAACTCTGCCAACAACAATTTCGGACAGCTTTATCGCATTCAGGGAGCCAATGGCGCGTCCCTGACTTTTGAATATGATTACTACGGGCGCGTGACGCAGGTGCTCTCGGACGACAACCGCGCCGTCAATTACCAGTATGACGATTACGGCGACTTGGTGAACGTAACCTTGCCCGACAATACCGCGTGGCAATATGGCTACCAACATTACACGTTCACGACTAACAGCCAGACCTACACCGACTCTTACCACTTGTTGACCAGTGAAACCAAGCCGGATGGACGGCAACTGGCCAACACCTACGACAATCTCCGGCGCGTGATTACCCAGGCCGCGAGCGTGGGCATCAACCGCGAACTCATCACCAACGCGACTTTCTTCTACACCAATAACTGCACCGGCCTGACCAATTCGCTCATCAGCGGCGTCACCGTGGTGAAGGATGTTTTTGGCAATCCTTATTATTATTACTACACTAACAATCTGCTCACCCAAATCATCGAACCGTTGGGACGGACAAACATTCAAAACTGGTATTCAATCACACAAAGCAATCTGTCCGGCTATTATCCCAACAGTCTGCAATACACGGTGGACCCGCGTGGATTGACAAACTGGTTCCTCTATGATTCCAACGGGAACATCACCAACCAGACAATTTACGGAGACTTGACCGGGACGGGAATTCCAGATGACAGTGCCACCAACGTCTTTACCTACACGAGCAACAACGTGGTTGCCACAGCTACCGATACCAGTGGTAACACGCGCACATTCAACTATGATTCTGGCGACGGATTCCAACTCGACAGCCTGCAATTTTCAAGTGGCGGCGTTGGTGTGTTCACCAACCGTTGGTTCTACTCGAACGTCACCAGCGTTGTGACCATCGGCAATGTTCTGCAAACCAACAGTTCCTTCGGCCTCTGTGTCAGTGCTGTCAAGGCGGATGTCGCCACCAATATGGTGAGCTACAACGGGCGTGGATTCCCCACACAGTTGACCCGCTATGCCGGCACCGCCGACAATCCGGCCAATACCGATCCAGCCGTGGTCACTTACCTCACGTTCAGTCCGCGCGGCGATTTGATTTCCGCCGTGGATGCCAGTGGTCGGCAGGTGGCCATGAATTTCGATGCAATGGGGCGGTTGGAATGGCGGGATGTCTCCGACCAAAATGGAAACGTCCTGTCGCGTGAAAACTTTTACTATGATGGCAACGGGGAGTTGCAATGGTATGACGGCCCCCGTTCCAACCCGGACGACTACATTTATTTCAGCTACGATGGAGCCGGGCGCATGGTGCAGCAGGTTCGCTCGCGCACCCAGGCAAAGGCCGACGGCACCGGCATCCAAGCTATTCCCGGCGACAGTTTATATGCCCCCACTTTCAATACCTTCGATTATTTCGGCAACCTAACTTCTGTTGCCGACTCGCGTGGCGCTTACACCACCAACACATGGGATGCTTTGGGGAGATTGGCGCAGCGGCGGATATTCGATGTCGGCGGCGCGACGCAACTGTCCTCGGATGGTTTCGCTTATGAAGTCGGCGGACTGGTTCAAAATTATACCAACGCCTTGGGTGGTATCGCCACCACGCTTTACACCAGCACCGGACAGCCCCGCTTCCGACAAAACGCAGATGGTTCAACCAACGGCTGGACGTATAATTTGGATGGACGCATAAAACAGGAAATCCAAGGCAACGGCGCTTATTGGTTGACCACCTACAATGATCCCGCCCTGACCGTCACGCGCGCATTCTATTCCGCCGCCGGTCAGCCGCTGGCCACAAATGCTTTTGTGTTTGATGCTCGCGGCAACCCCATCCAGCGCACGGACGCGGCCAATAATGTTTTCACCACCGCCTTCGACGGTTTGAACCGCATCAAAACCACCGCTGGTCCTGCCATTGTTACAGTAAGCAGTTTGCAGAATCTTTCCGGCCAGATCATCGGCTATGTCACCAACGTCCTACAACAGGTCATCACCAATTTTTACGATGCCAGCGGGAGCGTTATCACTAACGTCAATGCGCTTGGCGAAAAAACTATCGCGACGATGGATGTTTTAGGGCGCACCACCAGCACACTTATTTACAGTTCATCCGGCTCACTCGTCCGCGAGCGGTATTTTGCGTATGCCCCCGACAATAATAGTGTCACCGTCACAGATGGCTCCGGTCTTACCGCCGTCAGCCACACGCTTTACACGGACAGCGACGGAAATCCGGTTTTGTCGGTGGCTTATCCATCTGCCTATGCAACGGAATTTGCGCTCAACCAATTCGACGTGGCTGGAAATCTTATTTCCGCGCAACACAGTTCCACACTCAATGGCAATGTCACCACTTGGACAACAGCCAGCTATTCTTATGACGGCCTCAACCGGCTGACGGGCAAGATTGACCGCGACAATGCACCCTCGACTTATTTGTTTGATTCATTCAACGACCTGACCAACTGTGTCCTGCCCGGCAACTTGCAATGGCAGGCCGGTTACAACAACGCCGGTCAAATTTTGTCCGAAAAGTTTTTTGTCGGAGGCAGTTCGGTGCGGTCAACAACCTATGGCTATTTTTCAAGCGGCAATCCCTTTGCTGGATTGCTCCAGACCAAGACCGATGGACGCGGCACGGCCAGCACCTTGGCTTATGATGATTGGCTGCGTCTGACCAACCAGACCTGCACCGGCTCGTTGCCGGAACAAAATTTAAGCGAATCGTGGAATTACGAGCCGCGCGGTTTTATTACGGGCTTCACCCAACAGTTTGCCAGCACCAACACCGGCCCGAACACAGTTATCAATCGTTCCTTCGATCCTTACGGTCAGCTTGCCTCGGAATCCGTCAGTGCTGGTTCCGCCGGTTATGGTGTCAGCCAAAGCTGGGACGCTGCCGGACGCCGTTCTCAGTTGAACATTGGCGGCACTGGTTACGGTTACACTTGGCAGGCCGACGGCAATCTGACCGGAGTCAGTGATTCCACTGGCGGCGGCGTGTATAATTTCGATACCGCTGGTTTGCTCACCGGCCGCACCGTGGGCAATCGCGCCACCAGCATCATCTCCCGTGATGGCGAGGGGCGTCCGCTCTCGATTGCCAACTCAGTCAATCTAGTATCGCAGCTTGCCGAAACTTTGGCATGGACGGGCGATGGATTACTGGCATCCCACACGTTGCAGCGCAGCGACTTTACCGATGTCCATTCTTACTCCTACGCGAATTTGAGCCGCCGATTGGTGAGGGAACAACTCAATCTCAATGCTTCCGCCACATGGACGAACAACATGGTTTATGACAACGGTGCTGGCGGTGGTCCCGGTGTGCTTACGCAAATGGGGCAGACTGGCACCAATGTTTGGAATGGTGTGGCTGATACCTTCTCTCGTGTTGCGACTGAAACCAATAACGCTTCACCGTTCCCGGCCTATGGCCATGTCAACGGCCAGTCTATTCTCTTGAACGCATGGCTGGATAATCAGCCCGTTTCCATCAGTGCTGTCGGCACCAACGCGATGCAGTGGCGGGCCATGATGGAACTGACACCCGGCACACATCAGTTAAAAGTCAGCGCCTTGCATCCCAGCCAGTATTTCACTGCTTGGGCGACGAATACCTTCACCAACAGTCTGGCCTATCAAGCCACCGCTGACAGTTACGATAGTCAGGGGTATATCACCAACCGCGTCTGGAAAAATCCGAGCGGCACGGTGGAGCGCACCCAAACGCTCACATGGGATGCCTTTGGCCGGTTGCTCGCTGTGGTTGACCGGGACACGAATAACTCCGGTTTCAACTGGAGCGCGGTTTATGATTCGCTTAATCGTCGGCTCCAAACAACCAGCGTGCTGGTTTCCAACGGCGTCGCTTCCACGGCTCCTTCGCAGTCCATCAATTCCTATTTCGACCCGCAGCGGGAATTTTTGGAACTTGGCGTTCAAATTGGTTCGCAAGCGACATGGAAATTGCTCGGCCCTGACTTGAATGGAATTTATGGCGGTGAAAATGGGGCGGGTGGACTTGAAGGGATTTCGCCTTACCTCAATACCTTCAATCCGGTGATTAGTGATTTTCGCGGGAATGTCTTGGCGGAAGTCACCAACGGCGTTGTCTCGTGGAACGCCTCACGGCCTACGGCCTACGGCGCGGTGCCGGGCTACCGGCCAGCCGCCTTTGGCAATGGTGCGGACATGGCGCAGTCATCCGTGTGGCGCGGACATGAAGTGGACATCACCGGTTTTTACAATATCGGCGTTCGGCCATACGACCCGGTTTCGGGACGCTGGCTGGCATTTGACCCGACGTGGAACTCCGGCGACCCCGACGGCTACACGTTCTGCGCCGTTGGCGACCCGGTGAATTATTTCGACCCGGACGGACGGCTCACAAAACAGTATTCGCAATTCCAATACAACGGTGGTGTTGCCGGCTACGGACTGCGCAGCATTGCAGGTCTCTACAATCAATTTGGGGCCTCAAGCAGCAGCACGTTGATTGGTTGGGGAGCGTATAACAATGCCTCATTGCTAAACTTGGCGGCAAACGCGGTTACTCCGGCAAGTTACGTCAACGGGTATCAGAATCTTCAAAATCGGGCAGAGAATGTAATGGTTGGAGAATACTTGAATAATTCTGGTAACACATGGGCGGCAGCGCAGGGGCTTTCCAGCGTTGTGGGTGATGTTGTGGGGTATAACAACATCTATGAAGGCAGCTTCAATGTAGATCGCCAAAGTCTCACATCATTGAGTGGCGCAGACAGATGGAGTCGCGGTTTAATGGGCGGCTCGCAGTTGATTCTGACTGGCGTTGGGTTGAAGGCGACGTATAATCCGAGCGCGACATTGGTCGGCGTGCCTCCGATTATAGAAAATGTGACGACACCGGTAGGTGAACTTCGTGCCGCCGGTCTTAAAGACGCTCATCATGTTATTCAAGACGCAGCAGTTAGAGACCTTCCGGGCTACAATACCCAACTTGCGCCGGGCGTTCAGCTCCAAGGCCCTTCTACCGCTATTGGTTCGCCTCACTACCTTGCTACCCAAATTCAACGTATGTCGGGTGGTGGGACTTACGCGGCTGAACGTGCAATCGCAGCCGATTCGCTTCGTGCCGCAGGATATTCCGAAGCATATATTGAACAGGCTTTATCGGAATCAGATACCTATTTCCAAAGTATCGGCGTCACGCCTTCCACACCAACACGTATCCCAGGTAATCGCCCCAGGTAATCGAGTTTTATATGAATGAACAATTGAAAGAATCAGTTCGCCAAGTAATCGCACTGCTGGTTGCTGGTAAATATACCGAGTTGGAAACTCTGACGCACGGCGTTCGGCTTAGTGCGAAAGAGATAGCAACTGCTGTATCCGACTATGGCAGAAAATTGACATTGCCGCCGGAAAGTGGCTTCGGAGAAATGAACGCGGTCGAAGTAAAAAATGCCCAGCCCAAAAAATGGTCAATTGCAATGCCACTTTGGACGCATGAAGAAGGACGTTCCGATTTAACTATGGAGATGACAATCATCGAGAAAGCAAATGGCTTTGCAATTGAGTTAGATGATCTCCATGTCCTTTAATTGTTTTTGAAGCATCCATGAAAGACGATTACGACATTATCAAAAATGGAATTGGTCTTGTCTCGATTTTGTGGACGCGGAGTGAATGGTTCACGTCGCTGCCCATTTTTCATTTTTGGACTGGAGAAATGCGTAGCTGATTGCGACGATGAGCATCGTTCGTGCTGGTATTAAAGAATGATGAGAATTTGGAAACTTACAATTTGCACGCTCTGCTTGCTTGCCGTTGTTCGTCTCTACGGCGACACCGCCATTCCTGATTTTTCGGGCATGGGATCAGGGCTGCCTGAAGTGGTTTCGGTGATCAAAAAATTGTGCGGTGGACAGCCATCATTTAGCGCAAACGCCACCGTTGAGCTAACCGATACGGATAGCACTAACACAACGATGAGAGTGCCTTCTGTGCTCACATTTTCTGGCAATGATATGAGGTGGGATTGGGATGTCGGGCAAATGACCGGGAGCATCATGCCGCCCGAAATTTCAAAGGCGTTGAGAGACGCCAAGCTCGACAAAATCAATTTCATTTCACGATTCGATGAGAAAGCCAGCTATGTTGTATTCCCAGGAGTATGCGCGTATGTCCGCAACCTGATCCCCGATTCGGAGATTTCGCGGATTTTACAGAAAGCTGACACCGTCCAGCTAAAATCGGAAGTCATGGGAAAGGAAATCGTTGACGGTTATAGCTGCACAAAAACACGAATCACCATTCCAGAGGAGGCTAAATTTCAAGAATCAGCGACGGTCTGGTCGGCACCAGAATTGACAAATCGTCCCGTAAAACTGGAACTTGACATACCGGACGGCACGCTGATTTTCCACTTCCGAAATGTAACATTTGATGCGCCACCAGCGGGCATCTTTGATATAGCCACAAATTTTGTATGCAAAGCCGATGCGAAAGATATTTTGGACGTTGCGGCGCAGCAGTTGAAACCGCGAGAGCCTGAATTAACCGGAAAAATCGCGAGTTACGGAATTGTTTTGCCGGGAAAAATGACGACGGTTGATTCGCCCACAGATCCAACCGGCAAACATTCATTTCAAAAAAGCCACATAACAGCCCCAAAGGTTGTGACCAATCGAATTCCCGCCAAGCTGGGCGTTGCCTTTGGTTGTTTATGGGAAATTTCAGGGCAACCGGATGATGTCTATCAAGCTGACATTGAAACTGTGTGGAAATACCCCACGATGGTCAAAATGGATGGCTCTATCAGCAAGGGGTTTAGTTATGACTATGGCAAAGGCCACGCCATCGCCGGTGTCAAAAGATGGGATGGTTACGTTTTTCAAAAAGAGTTTGAACTGGTTCCGGGTGAATGGACGTTTGAACTCAAAGCCAATGGCAAAACAATAGCCACTCAAAATTTCGTAGTTTATTTAGAATGAACGCATTGCCAACCACTACATTCCAAAACATGAAACATCTGATCGCATTCGCATTCGTGATTTCCGCGCTGCTCTTGAATTCCGGCTGCGCAACAAACCAGAATTCCCAGCAGCAGAGCGGCACGCCGACAACCGTCAGTGGCTACATCAGCGTAGGGGCAGAAAAAAGTCTCAAGTGAGAAACAAACACCACCGAAGATTATCAAAAAAACACGATTTACAATCACTCGAAGAGTCGTAAAATTATCTTAACATGTAAATTAGTTCGCCAGATTTTCTGGAGGACTTGTTTTGAACGAGCGGCTGCATGAGTCAGCCGCGCCGATGCCGGAAAGCGACGGCGCTGGCAGCGGAGTCAAATTGCAGACATGCCAAAACTTCGCATAAAACGGTTTTATTTCCGTAACAACTGCGTCCACGCGGAGATCAGGGAAGTGGGGGGGGAGTTCCACGGTCTGAACCGCACTTGGCACCATAACGGCCAACTGGCCGAGGAATTACGCTACCGTCACGGTCTTTTGCACGGTATCAGCCGGCATTGGGATGAAAGAGGACGGTTGCTCGGTTCTTTCACCATGAACCACGGCACTGGCAGGCAATATTACTGGCATCAAAACGGAAAATTGAGGCTGGAGATAAATTCACTGAACGGCAAATTTTGGGGGCGCAACCGGACTTGGCTGTGGGACGGCACGCTGGTTCAGGAAATTTATTACATCAGCAACGTGGAAGTAACGCGCGCCGCATACTTGAAAGTGGCACGCAAGTATCCTGACTGGCCGCAACACGAAGGAGAACCGGCAGGCCGAGTTGCCCGCGAGGGGCCGGCCTTGAAACGCAAGGAACATGAATTATTCGTCGAATCCCTCTTGGAGAAATCCCATGCCGAGGCCCGGCAATGGTTGAGCGCGGCCAAAAATCCCAATCTCCACTCGCTTGCAAGGTTTCGCACGGCAAAGGCGGCGCTGCAATTTGTGGAAACACTATACGCTGCCGGTGCAGAAAACGTCATTGCCACCCTTATTTACGCGGGCAGAGGCGAAAAGCAATTTGCCGACCGGCTGCTGGTCAAACTGCCGAAGACACCGGCAAAACGAAAGGCACTACGAAAGATTTGTCAGGAAATGTGCGCCAGGCGGGGCGGCGCATTTTTGCCGGATGAGAAGGACATGGGTGAGAGCCACTTGTTTATCCTTCTGGAATAAAGCCGCCGGGACCAACGGGCGGGAACTGACACGGCGGCCTCGCTAACTTCGCTCCGGCCCGCCTTCCGTCATTTCCCGCCCGCTCGTCCCTTGCGCGGAATGTTGAAAACGCAGTCGCGTCCGCTTCCGTCTGGTGTGAACTCGTGTCGCCCGCGCCGGGCTGCATCTCGCCCGCGCGGAACGCCACAAGTTCACACCAGACCGAAGCACAGTGACATTGAATGCTTCGCGTGATTTGACCAGCGACTTGCGGAGCGCCGTCGGCGACCGGCATCGGAAAACCCGGCGAACCGAACCGACATCAGTTTGATTTCCAAATTTTTCTCCGGCGATAATTCTTGATAGAAATTCGCAAATCCGTTTTCATAAACCCATGATGAAAGCAGCGGGGGAAAATTGGGTGTGCATCCGTGTCTTGTGTGCTTAACAGCGGTGTTAAGTATCATTCCACACCACTATGAAGCAAATTGTTACCATCATCTTCGTTTCAGCAGTCATGTGCTGTCTGGCAGCAGCCAGCCCGGTCATCTACACGTTATCCGGCATTGGCACGGGCAGTCTCGGTGCCGACCCATTCTCTGACGCATCATTTACCATTACGTCCACCGCTGACACGAGCGACATCACCGAGTCATTGGGCGTTTTTTCGGTGCCCGACAGTCTTGCGACGCTCTTTGTGTCTGGCTTTGGAACTGCGACATTCACGATCCCGACAATGACCGTAGATAACACGGCAGGCGCAGCCGCCATCAGCGCGCCAATCCAGAATATGACCATCCTCGCCAATTTCAGCCCGGCATTTTCCAGCTATGATCTTAATTCTTCGCTGATGCCAGTGACCGGAACACCGGCCTTCAATTCTGATACCGGATTCGGAACAACCGCCGGCGATTTCGCTTTGTCGTCTGTATCGTCCGTTACTTTTCAGGCGGAGGTAGTCCCCGAACCTTCGGTTTTTGCGCTGCTTGGTATCGCCTCAATCGGACTGGTTTTACGAAATCGAAAAGTTAAGCTATGACGAGTCGGTAATATGACACTGCCACTGGCGCGAACTGCCGTTCCGATGATATGGCTCAACTGCGCTTGTCAACGATACTACGGGTCGGCTCAAACAACCCCGCTCGCCGCGTTCCGTTCCTCGTTGACAATGCTCGTTGAGCCGGGAAAAACGGCTAATTAGGAATTCGCGCCGGGATTTCTGACCAGTGGGGGAAGGTGATTATTCAATTTTGAGGCGGTCATTGGCATTGTCAGCCATGAGGCAACCCTCCGCGCGTCCGTTGGCGAGCAATGCACCGGCCACGGCGTCGCCCACGAGTTTTTCGGTTGCGTCCCGCATGGGGCGCGCTCCGAGCTTGGGGTGAAATCCTTTTCGCACCAGAAACGGCAAGACCGTTTTGTCCAATTCAAGTTTGTGGCCGCGCGAGGTGAGGAACTCGACTTCCCGCGACAAAAACTTTTCGGCAATCTCCAATTGATGCTCGTAGCTCAAACGGTTGAACACGAGCTTTTCGGTGATACGCGCGAAAATTTCCGGGCGCAGGGCTTGTTGTGCGCGTGACAGAACGTGCCGTTCCAATGTCGCGTCGTTGGAATGTTGCAGGCTCATCAGTTCGGCAGAGCCGATGTTGGAAGTCAGCCAGATATAAAATCCACTGAAGTCCAGTGTCTCCCCCGTTGCCACGGTGATGCGGGCGGCATCGAGCAGTTGCAGCATGATGTCCAGCACGCGCGGATGCGCCTTTTCCGCCTCATCAAATAACAACGATCCTTCGGCGGCGCGTTCGCGCATCGCTCCCAAATAACCCGTCTCGCCCAGCTTGGCACCAAGCAGCAGACCGAGGGATTCCTGTGTTTGAAATTCCGACATATCGAACCGGAATAATTTTTCCGCACCGAAGATTTGCCTTGTCAGCACCACGACGGTTTCGGTTTTGCCGACGCCTGTGGGACCGAGCAGCAGAAAACTTCCGCGCGGACGACCCGGCTTGGTAAGGCTGAATTCCCCCCGTTGCACCACGGAGACCACGCGCGGCAGAACTTGGTTCTGCCCGCGAATTTCCGTCCGTAATACGCCATCCAGTTTGCGGAGGCGTTCGATTTTCTCACCGTCAATAGTTGTCGTGTTCATGTCCCGCCATGATGCCTGAAAGCATTTTTCATCCTGTGCGATTTCCGCACAAGGCGCTTTTGAAAACATGAGAAGATGACCCCGTGTTCGGCGGAAGACCCCGCCGGGAAAAATTAAACAACAATGATATGAAAAAAATACTGGCTCCAAAAATCGTTCCGAAAATCCGCTCGCGGCTGCGCCCGTTCCTCACCGTCGCGGCCTTGCTTGCTCTCAATACGCTGCCCGCCCTGGCTCAAGGGACGGGCTTCAGTTCCACCGACCTGAAAACCGGCATCAGCAACAGTCTGGCCGTAATCATGATGTTCGGCTTTGTGCTCGGCATCTCCGCCGTCATCTATGGCGGATTTGCCATCCGGCGCGGCGATGTTGACCAGGGCAAGATGTCCATCATCGGCGGCGCGATCATCGCGGCAGCTCCGGCGGTGGTCTATGCCTTCTATAAAATCTTCGGCCTCGATGCCAACAGCGCCGTCGGCGTCGGCAACTTTTAGCCAGCCAAACAAAATCCAACTCCACGCCCACCATGAGCGCCAAAAGTGAACTTCGACTGACCGACACCAACGCCGCGTCTGATTCCAAAGGCCGGACGTGGGGTTTGGAAGGCGGTCTCTTTTGGTGGCTCATCGGCGGCATCGGCGCGGGCATCATCGTCTTCTTTATTTTGCTCGTCCCCATGAATTCATCGCTGACCTTCTCTTTCGTCGCCGCCCTCGTGCCGGTCTCGATCTGCCTCGCCTACATCTTTGCCCTGCGGCAGGGCAAACCGCCCGGTTATGACCGCGACTGTTTTGAATACCTCACGACCGGACGCGGTTTCAGTCCTGAAGCCCATCATTCCTGCACCCATCCACTGTTATGAAATCTGAAAAATCACATCACACCAAAAACAAACGCGAGTTTGGCGGCTGCGTCGAACTCATTCCGGCCCAGCCGGATTACATCGAGTTTATTGATTCACGCCGGATATGGGGGTTTGCGATTCATCGCCTGACTCACTTTGTCCTGCAAGAAAATCCAAATTGCTCCGGCCAGAAAACTTTGCCGCCCGACCTGCTTTTTCTGATATATCCCCCCGCGATAGTCGTTCTTAAAGGCTGGCGGTTGGAACAATTGGTCGGCCCGCTGGTGAGCGGGCGTGTGGCCCGCGTCCACGCCGAGAAACATCTCGGCACACTCATCATCGAGGAAGCGTGGGTTTCCGAAATTCACGTTATTCAACCCAACAAAACCTTTCTCCAACCAGACAAGCTGGAGACTTGGATCGCGGAGCAAACATGAATCCCGGCGAACTTCAGGCAATTGAAAGCCAGCGGCAGGCGTTGCTCGGCCAGCTCACCGCCGCCGAAACCGCGTTGCGCGCCGGTCTGCATAACACGCGCGGCTTCGGTGACACCGCCCGCGCGCACATGGAGCGGGCAAGGGCGCACCTCTGCGAAGCCTACATCGCCATCAACGAGAGCAAGTCTGTCCGCACCGTCCAGCAACTCGTGGATGACGTGAACCGCGTCCAGCAGGTGATGGACGACGTGCAGCGGCGCAAATCCCAACGCATTTGATTTATGTTTGAGCGTCCACCCAACGGTTTTTTCGTGCGCGATTTGATGGTGTTCAACCATCTGCGGCGCGGCGGTTATGTCTCCAAGGGGTTTGTCTTTGAACCGCCCGACCTCACCAACAGTCCCATCGCCGACCTGAACGAATTTCAAGAACAACTCTGTTTGTTGCTCGCTTCGCTGCACGAAAACCAGCGGTTGCAGGTTCAATACTTTTCCGACTCGGATTACAAAACCGAGCTGCTCCGGTATCAGCAGGAGACGGAGCGGTTTGAAAATGTCTGGACGAAGCGTTCGCGCAATGAACGGTTCGCACGCTACTGGCAGGCGATGACCGAACGCAAACTCCGGCGGCAGCGCGTGATCCTTTATGTGTCCCGCTCGTTGGAAAACACGCCCCGGACGCTCACCTCCGATAGCGCGCTGCGCGAGTATTACCTGACCATGCTCGACCAGTTGGAAATGGAGTTCAGCCACGTTCACCATTTGTTGAAGGAGATTTTTGCCAGTGCCGGGACGCGCGTTCTGCCCATGAGCGACCTCGACCACTTCAAGCATTGCAAAAACTTTCTCAACCCATCCTTGGCCGACCGCTTTGATTTCGATGCGGCCAGTGATTTTCAACCCGAACTTTCGATTCAGGAAAATTGCTGGCATAGCGAAGGCAACGGCCAGAGTGATTTTGGGTTTTTCATGGATGGCCATTATCATTCCGTCATCGCACTCACGCGCTGGCCGCGCACGACCTATCCCGGCATTATCCAGCGCCTCACCAATCTGCGGCTGCTCGACTACGCCATCACGGTCAATGTTGATCCACTACCCATCACCCAGGAAATCAACAAGGAGGAAAAAGAGCATGACCGCGTGGCCGGCGACTACGCCAGCGAAAAGAAAATCTCGCTGCTCACGGTGATGGAAAAAAAGCAAAAGAAGATTCATGCGTTGATGCAGGGGCAAACCATTCCATTCAAGGCGCTGTTTGTGATTCGGGTTTGGGACAAATCGAAGGACGGTTTGAACGCGAAGGCCAGCGCCATCAAGAACGCCATCAACTCGATGAATTCGGCGCAGTATTTTGAAAGCAACCTTCCCAGCACCTCGAAGAATCTGTTTTTCCAGACGTGGCCAGGTTGGACGTGGGGACGTTATGAGCATCGCAAACTTTATTCCGAGCATCGTTATCTCGCCGATATGCTGCCTGTCACCAGCACATTCACCGGCCATCTGGCAACCGCCGAGGCCATCTATGACGGCCCGGCAAACAATCTTATCGGTGTCGAAACTTTCTCCGGCTCGAAGGACAATCAATCTCCGCAGCACGCCGTGTTGTTGGGCATGTCGGGCGCGGGCAAATCTGTGACCGTTTGCGACCTGCTGTCGCAGACCGAAGGTTATTTCGCTTACACCGTCATCATTGAGGAAGGTTTGTCGTATGGTATTTACACGCAGACCGTCGAACCCGGTGCGCGTCCCATCATCATTCATCCCGATGGCGACCTCACCATAAACTATCTGGACACCAAAGGACTGCCGCTGACCTCCGACCATTTGTCCGCTTCAACGGCACTGGTTGCGCGGATGATTGGCACGTCGTCGCAGGAAGACAAGCAGATGCTCCGGCAGGCGCAAATCGCCAAGTATTTGAATTTGCTTTACGAGGATTCGTTTCAGGACTGGCAGAAGAAGCGTTACGATCAGTTGCTTGACATCGCGCGGCACGCGCTGGCGTTGCAGAAATTTCGCGCCGAGCGAATGCCGCCGGGCGCGACGAGCCTCGAAACTTTTGCGGACTTCAGAGACTTGGCGGGGTCAGGACTCATATCGTCCACCGCAGAGCCGCGCTTCAACGAATGGGGACGGGATTATCTCGCCCAATTCGACGAGGGAACGGTTCTGAAATTCCTAAAAGACCCCAAGACCAGCCGCGAAGTCCGCAATCTCGCTTTCGCCTATTTCACGCCGGAGGAATTTCCGACGCACCGGATGCTTCAAGAATTGATGATGCTCGATCCGGTCGGTTCGGAGCGTGAACAGATCATCGAAATCGCCACCCTGATTCTGCCCTGGTGTCGGGACGGCAACTACGGCTGCTTGTTCGACGGCACGAGCAATCTTTCGCTCACCGGAAAAATCGCCCACTTCGAGTTGGGTTACATCCCGGAATCAGCCAAGGAGCTGAAGGCGGCGGCGGGTTTCCTCATCACCAACCACGCGCGCAAGCACATCATCACGCTCCCGCGTGCGTTACGAAAACGCAACGTGTATGAGGAAGTCGCCCGCTTCCTTGACATTCCCGGTGGGCAGGAAATCGTCCAAGAGAGCTACGCTCAATTACGGAAATTCAACTGCTGGAACATTTCCATCGTCCAGCAATACGCACGGTTCAAACAGAGCCGCATCCGCTCCGCCGTGTTCGGCAATTCGCGCCAGTTTTTCATCATGCGTCAGAACGACCGGGCTGACTTGGAGGACATGGCGCAGGACATCGCGCTGCCCGAAGTCACCAAGCACGCGATAATGAATTATCCGCTGCCCGACCACCAATCGGGACAGAAGTATTCGCCGTTCACTTATTTCCATACCGACTCCGGCAGAAATCTTTGCGGCACGGTTCACAACGTCTCATCGCGCGAGATGCTCTATTGCAGTTCGTCCAGCGGCGAGCATTTCGACAAACGCGCCCGCGAACTGCGCCAAAGCGCCAACATCGTCGAGGGCATCATCGCCCACGCCAATCCCAAAGATGAAAAGGAGGCCGCATGAAAGAATTGCACATCCTCAATCTTGGTGCGGGCGTCCAGTCAACGACCCTTTACCTGATGTTTCTGCGCGGCGATTTGAAACCGCAAATTGACTACGCCATTTTCGCAGATACCGGCGAGGAACCCACACCCGTTTATCGGCATCTGGAATGGCTGCAATCCTTGAACGGCCCGCGCATCCTGGTGCGTTCCATCGGCAGGCTTGGGGAAGATTTGAAGCACGGACGGAATTCCACCGGCCAGCGGTTTGCCAGCATCCCCGCCTACACCACCGACGAGCCGGGTTTGCCCAAGGGGATGATCCGCCGTCAATGCACCAAGGAATATAAGCTGGATGTCATTGAGCAGACCATCCGCCACGAGATCGTCGGCCTGAAACCGCGCCAATGGTTTCCGCGTGATGAAGTCCATGTTCGGCAATACCTCGGCATAAGTTTCGACGAGGCCGGACGCGCGGCGCGTGTGCGGCTACGGTTCGCGGAAATTCTCTGGGCGACGCCGGTATTCCCGCTGATTGAACGCCAGATCACCCGCGCCATGTGTCAGCAACGGCTGAAAGCCTTCGGTGTTCCGCATGAAGTGCCGCGTTCGGCGTGTGTGTTTTGTCCTTATCACTCGAACGAGGAGTGGTGCTGGCTGCGGGACAACGATCCGGCTGGTTTTCAACGCGCCGTGGAAATTGACGTGGCGTTGCGGACGCCCGGCAACATCGTCAACCGGAACCTTGAACAAAAACTTTATGTGCATCGCTCGTGCGTGCCGCTGGCCGAGGCGTTCCTTGAAAAGCACGAGTCGTTCAGAGACCAGACGTTCATGGGCTTTTACCAGGAATGCAACGGCCTGTGCGGAAACTAAAACCATAACATGAACACTACACGCAAAATCGAACACCATAGTGACGGCGTAATCGTTGTCACTCTCACACCAGAAGAACAAGCCAAATGGAATGATCTCTTTGCCCGGCTTGAACAAGTTGACATCGCCTTGGCCGATGCCAAACGTGCCGCATGGTGGGCAAGCAATAAAGTGGATTTTTATTTGAACTACCGCAAATCCTTGGTCGCCCAAATACGCCCGCTTCACCAAATCCAATTTCCTGAATTTCACCTTAAACAACCATCACCTATCACATGAAAACATCATTGCTCATCATTCCCCTTGCCTGTGCCGCCTGCTTGTTCACGGGCTGCGCCGCCGTGACCCGGACTGCCACTGATGTCGGCCTGGGCGCGGGCGGCGCGGCCCTCGGCGGCGAGCTTACCCACAACAATCCCTATGCCATTGTCGGCGGCGCGGCGGGCGGTGCTTTGCTCGGCGAGGGCCTCCACGCCGCCAACGGCAAACTGAACGACCAGTCTTATCAGTCCGGCTATGACAAAGGCCGCAGCGATGCGGTTAAGCAGCAGTATTGGCTCTACGTTTCCATACAGCAGGCCAAAGCCGGTGACGATGGCCGTGTCCGGCTATATGAAGTGCATCTGCCGGAGCAAGTCATTGACGGCGTGATTTTCCAGCCCACGACGCAATTTCTCCGCATCGAAGGAGGCGGAGCCTCCACCCAATAGCAGGCAAAGCCTGCACCCAATTATTTCCTCCAAACAAAATAACCAAAGAAAGGACAACAAACATGAAAAAGTTAATCGCAGTATTCGCAGTCGCCCTGCCGCTGGCATTCTCCGCCCGCGCGCAGTGGATCGTCTATGACCCGACGATGAACATCGAACAGATATTGGATGAAGCCGAGAGCATCGCCAAATACGTCACCATGATTGACAACCAGGTGCAGCAAATTAACACGCTCACCAGCCAGTTGAGCGAGTTCAAGAATTACGAAAGTTTGTTCGGCAACCCGTCCCAAGTCGTGCTCTCGATGGTGCCTGCCCTCGACTCGGACTTGCAGAGCCTTGAGCCGGGAGTGAACCTCGAAAACCTCGTCGCCAATGCCGACGGTAGTTCGGCGCTGACCTACAATGATTCTGGCATCTACGCCACGGTGGGCACCAGCTTCCAGACGCCGGGCGGCCAGACCATCCAACGACCCGCCGACCAATACAAACCGATTACGGCAATCATCAATACCGCCAGCAACTATGTCACGGTGGCTGACAACGCGGCGCAACGGCGCGCGACCATCAAAGACCAGATCGCGCAGACCACCCAGCAACTCCAGAATGCGACGACCGATGCCGAGGTGCAGAAGTTGCATGGCGTCATCACCAGCCTGAACGGCGATCTGGCCAGCACGGATGACGAGGTGAATCAAGCCGCGTCATCGGCAATGGTGCAGGACATCCAGAACCGAAACGACCAGCAGAAACAAATTCAGGCGTTGACCGAGCAGCAGAACGCCGAGTTCGAGGAGTCCGTCAGCAACTACACGGCGAAATTCCAGTTGCTCAACGCGCCGGTGACCTTCCCAACCCCGTAACCCTCAACCCTGCGTTAATCATGGCCACGTTCGACAGCATCTTCCCCACATTCCTCGCCAAATGTGGTGAACTCCACACGTTGTTGTTGAGCGTGGCCTTCGCCCTTTTCATCGTCGGCGTCATCGTCACAGTGATGCACCATTCCTCGCACGATGCCATTCTGCATCTGCTCCTGCGTCTGTTGTTGCTCACGTCCTTGCTCGTGTTTCTGCCCGCCTGGGGCAATACCCTGCAAAATTTGCTGCAAACTTCAATCCTCTCCGGCTTGGGCGTTGACCCGGCCAATGTGTATCAGCAGTTCAATCAACTGCTCGTCATCAAACGCGACCCGGCCACGCAATCATCCTGGTGGAATGTCATGTCGCAGCTCCACAATTTCACCACCGACTTGATCATCTCCGCCGTCCTCTGGCTCGTCGGCGAGTTCGCCTCGTTGATGATGTTTTGGGCTTACATCTTTCAGACAATCATCCTGAATCTCGGCTACGCGCTCTCGCCCTTGCTCATCGGTTTCATGGCAATTCCGGCGTTGAAGCACACCGGCAGCCGCTACCTCATGAATCTTGTCGGCATTTTGCTCTGGCCGCTGGGCTGGGCGCTCGCTGCGCTCGTAACCCAGGGCATCCTCGATTTTATGACCGACCCCAGCTTTGAATATATTGACCCGACTTCCACGCTGCCCGATTTGCAAAAAACCATTGGTGTCGCCGTCGTCGGCTTCTGGATCATCTTCAGCACCGTCGCCGCGCCCGTCATCATTCAAAATGTCATCGCACACGGCATTCAACCCGGAGGCCCGTTGCTCGCGGGCGGCGTCAGCAGTTTTCTCCAGACTGCCGCCACCACTGCGGGCGCAGCCGCGACCGCTTCCACCGCTGGTATGCCGGCTGTCACCGCTGGCGCGGCGGGCATGGCTGCGTTGTTAAGCACCATGTCGTCCGCCGCCAACATGGGCAGTGCGGGCGCAATCATCATCGCCGGGAGCGGCCTGCCGCCGCGCTCCGCACGCGGTCGGCCCGGCGACGACATCACCGGCAACAAGGCCGTCCGCGAACTCATCGCCAAATCCAAACCCAATTATTACTGACCTATGGAAACATCTGATTTGAAAACCACGCCAACGAATTCTGCTTCGCCTTCAATGGTGGCCGTGCGCAAACACTTTGATCCGACCCGCCTTTTGGTCCAGCGCGACCGCCTGCCGTGGTTCTGGTTTTTCTTCACCATCGCCGTGTTGCTGCTGTCGGCGATTGACCGTTACCACATCGTCTCACAGTTCAAGCAGCGCGAGCGCGTCGTCATTATTGATCCTGCCGGAACATATTACTTGAGTCCGCTGCTCCAATTTTCGGAGGCCAAAGAATTGCACGTCCAGCAAGCCGAGCTTGCGACGCTCGCATTTCTCGAACGCAGTCCCAAAGATTTTGACAATCCCGATTTGCTCAAATTGGTGTTTCTCAAACCGGCGCTGGCCAAAGCGCAGGACGAACGTATCAGCGAGTCCGTCGAATTTCGTTCCAAGCAACTCCACCAGAAAGCTGAAATTGGCCGCATTGACATTCTCGCCACGCGCGACAACGAAGTGCTGACCGCCGTCACCGGCCAGATCATCCGCAGCGGCATATTCCAGGACAAGGCGTTCACCGAGGCGTTTCCGTTCACGCTCCGGTTACGCTTGGTTCGCAACCCCAACATGGCGTTGAACGGACGCTTCCCAACCGCAGTAGGAGACTTCAAATATGAAATCAATCGCTAATCTATTGTTACTCACCGTCACGGTGCTCACTGCCACGGTTGCGCTGGCCGATTCACCGGCCATCCATCGTGTTCTGCTCGACGACCACACGGTTGTATCCGTGCCGCTTGCGACCAACCGCGTGACCACCATCAGTTTTCCCGGCCCGATTGAAGCCATTGACGGCGCGGGGTTCACGGTGGATGGAAAAACTCCGGGGCAATTCCAACTGGCTCATGTCAAAGGCTCGACGTTTCTTTCCGTGCGCGCCCTCACTGGCAGGGCCGCCGGCAACCTGAATGTCCGCTGGAACAATTGCACTTACGTTTTCGAGTTGTCGGCCAGCGACACGCCGGCACTGTCACTCATCATGGAATCGCCGCCCGCGCCGGAGGAGTTGGGTGCAGGCCGTGCGCCCGAAGTCAGCCCGCTAAAACTTTTGGCGTTGCTCGACAAGGCGAAGGCGTTTCCGCTGTTAAAATCGCAACAGCCGGAAAGTGTCGCCGATGTCGGATTCACCACCTATGACGGCAAGCCGCTGGTCAGCGACTTCAACGACTACGAAATCCAGATTGAACAGTCATTCCGGTTCAACGCCGAGGACACGCTGGTTTTTCGTGTCGGCATCACCAACAAGACCGCCACGCCCTTGATTTATCAGCCCGACAGTTTCGCGTTGCGCGCGGGCGACCGGCTTTATCCCCAATCCATCAGCGACAGCGACGGCCACGTCCCGCCCAATGGCCGCAGCATCGTTTATTTTGCCGTCACCGGCACGCCGGACGGCGGACGTAATGAGTTGTCTCTGAAAAACCAATTCACCGTGTTGGTGCAACGACTGTCGCCGCCACCGCCGCCCGCAATCATCGTCACCAATGTTCCGGTGCGTCCCATCCGTTCACCCAAAGGCCAGCCATGAAACCACGAGATTTCCTCAATTTTTTCAAGACCAAGAGCGGCAGATTGATTGCCTTTGGTGGTTTGTTTGCGGCGGCGCTCATTATTTTCAGCGTTGTCCGCAAGCACCACCAGGCTCCCGAAGACGCGGCTTCGGCGGCGCCACTTGGCACCAACACCGTTGGCGGCAAGCCCCAGGTGGTGCAGTCGGTCGTGCGACCGATGACGGCTTTCCATCCGCCCGCAGCCAAACCGGAACCGGCTTCAGCTTCGTCCACCGCGTCATCGGCAACCTCGTCAGGTTTCGCCAACGCATCGCCACAACCGTTGCCGGTTGTTCCCGCGAACCAGTTGCCAACGCTCTCGCCCATCAGCCTGTTTGCCGACAGTTCGGCGGGAATTGCGCCGGCCAAAAAGTTAAGCGCGGTGTTTGCCCCGTTCGGTCGCCTGATTCCCTGTGAGACAGTGATCACGGTGGATTCATCCTCCATCCAGACACCCATCGTCGGTCTTGTCACCGAGAACATCTATTATGGTGGGAAGCTGGTAATCCCGGCGGGCACGGAGATTCATGGGACGGCCCAGACCGACCATCAGCGTGAACGCATCGCCAGTGGCAACACCTGGACGTTCATCTGGCAGAACGGAATGGAAATGCAGATCAAGGCCATCGCCCTGGACCGCGAGTTTGACAATGAAACCAACCAGTCCGGCTGGGCCATCACCGACGGCAGCGCCGGCCTGCGCGGCGAAATCATCAAGTCCGACAATTTCGCCGACATCAAATTGTTCGCTGCGACTTTTCTATCCGGCGCGGCCAGTGCCCTGACGGAAAAACAGCAGACCATCTTCGGTCCCATCAACAGTCCCACGCTCAACAACGCCCCGTTTGCGGGCGCGCAGGCCGTGCTGCAAACCTACGCGCAGCAAATTTTGGACTCGATTCAAAAGAACGGATTCTACGTCCGCGTGCCTAGTGGCAAACAGTTTTATCTCTACGTCCTGCAAACCATTGACGCCGCCGATGCCTCTCTTGGCGGCACGGCCATTCCCGTCACCCAGGAAAACGACGAACAACCCCCAACCAAATCAAGACCATGAAAATGTTTTATCTCGTTCCGCTGTTGTTTCTCTCCGCGTGTTCCACCGCGCCCAAGCTCGCACTGCGACCGCAGCAACCGCCGCCGACAGCGGATAATTCCGCTGTCCGTTATCCCGAATTGATTCACGCCTATCACGTCGGGCGCTATGCCGACCCGAATGACGGTCTGGTGATGCACGAGCAGCACGTCGTTTATCGCGTCGAGGAAAACACGCGCTGGGATTTGCACCCGGCCACCATTGGGGGCAACGCATTTTCCTCCGCAGCACCGTCATCTCGCGACGCGGCGTTCAGTCCGGTGCCGGTCAACGATGCGATTCTGGCCGAGGTCAATTCGCAGCGGTTCGCCACCACTCAAATCATGATGCAAGCCCGCACTTTGTCGGCGGCACTGATGCAGTTTCAAAGCGCGTTGCAACAGACCCAAACCAATTTGCAGCAGACGGCGGCGTTGCGCGCCACGGTGGGCGAAATGAAGCAGCGGCTCGCCGCGCTCGAAGCCGCGCAGAGCCAGCAACCGCCATTTGCAACCGCCACGACCACCAACGAACCGGCTGATCCGTTGAGTCCCTGAAACAATTTTACGCTTTGTCGGCAACTACGCCGGCAATCTTAAAACATAAACAACAAATCAAACCTCATTATGAGCACAACAAAAACGAAACCCGCGCCCAATGGCGCTTCTGGCGCCGGTGCGCCCCCGCAACCCGTCAACTACCGGATCAATCCCGAAGTGGAAGCCAAAATTGATAATTGGATTACCGAGAAGCCCAAGGATTGGCAATACATCCAGACCATGCCCCGCGACCGGCTCGAACGCACCGTCGTCCTGAACGAAGTGCGCCAGCTTGAACGGCAGCAGCGTATGCGCGAAGGCATGATGGAGCGCATCAATGCCAATCCCGATCTCAAGCAAGCCTACGAAATTCTGGTCAAGGACGTGCCCCAAGACCAGCGCGAGGAGGTCATGTCCCAGATGGCGCGGCAGAAACAGCGCACCGTTGCCCGCACACAAACCCAGGAACAAACAAAAGGACACGTAGTCGGGGTTTGATTTGCCATCGTGCCGGTCTGGTTCCGGCAACGGATTCCAGACCGGTTTTGGCAGCCGGAGCAGATTAGTTTTCGTGGCAATGAAAGGCATTCACACATGGGCATTAAAGATGCTTACATTGGAGCGTTAATTGTCGTGCCGGTGGCTTTTGTGCCGGGTTTATATGCAAGCTGTTGTCCAGCATGGCGCGCGCAGTGGCAAGTTTCTGGACATTTGGCTTCAGAGACCAAGCGGCCTTCGTTGTCTCCACGGCTCATTTCCCATCGTCAGGAGAACAGCCCTAAATCGTTTTCACCCACGCTTCCGGGATCGAAACGCGCCCTCTGGAAATTAAGGGGGACGATGCCATGCTCCCCCAGAATCCCATTGGCCGGAACGTTTCCCGTTTGCGTTCCGAAAAGAACTGGTCACAGCAGGATCTGGCGACGCAGTTGCAATGCAAGGGAGTGGATGTCAGCCGGGACATGCTCGCCCGTGTTGAGCTGGGCATTGCCAAGGCGAGCGTTGATTTTCTCCTCGGTGTTCAAAAGGTTTTTTGCCTGCCCATCATCCGGTTTTTCTCAAAACAGATTCAGGATTTGGACGCAATGTATGCCAAGCCTGTCGCCGACCAACCGCCCGCTCCCGCAAAGAAGCCCCGGCGAAAAAACTCCCGTCGCAAATGCCAAAAGTTGACAAAAAAGCGACCGCCGATATAGATAATCAGTTGGAACTTTTTGGTTCCAACCGCACCCACTATGAACATGCTGACCCAATACGGACGAATGGCCGAGAAACACTGGCGCGAACATTGCCCGAAACTGGTGCGCGACTTGGAGGCGAAAGGACAGTTGCACACGATGTTGCTGGACGCCGAGGAGAAGACCAAGGACGAGATGATCGAGCTGACGCAGCAGTTCACCAAACAGGGGCTGACTCCGCAGCAGGCGCACGACCGCGCCTGGGAAATGGTTCGGGAGGAATACATCCTGCTGCCGCCCGAAATGGTGACGAGTTAGTCCGCAATCAAAACTGTTATCGGATTTCTCCTGCCGATGGCCTCGGCGCAGGCTCGCCAAAGGAAAAGTTCCGCACCAACCTGGCCGCGATAAAGCTGGTTCACAGGCTGCAAGCCGAAAACCAGCCGGCCAACCAGGAGGAAAAATCCGCGTTGGTGCGCTATGTCGGCTGGGGTGCGATGCCCCAGGTGTTCGACGTGGACAGCACGAACTGGCACAAGGAACAAATCCAGCTTTCCGAAATCCTGTCCGACGCGGAACATCGCTCCGCCCGCGCCACCACCCTTAACGCCCATTACACTGCGCCCGTCGTCATCCAGGCCATGTATCAGGCCGCGCAACGGTTCGGCTTTCTAGGCGGCAACATCTTGGAACCCGCCTGCGGCATTGGCCATTTCATCGGCCTCATGCCCGATGATATGCTCCGGCGTTCGAGCATCACCGGCATTGAAATTGATCCGCTGACGGCCCGGATTGCGAAGGCGCTTTATCCTGATGCCGACATCCGCGAGCAGCCGTTTGAAAAGTCCAAACTCACGGACGAATCTTACGATCTCGCCATTTCCAATGTGCCGTTCGGTGATTACACCGTCCATGACCCGCGCTGGAACGATTACAAATTTTCCATCCACGATTATTTCTTTGCCGCCGCGCTGGACAAGGTGCGTCCGGGCGGGCTGCTCATGTTTGTCACGTCCCGGCACACGCTGGACAAGCTTGATTCAACCTTGCGTGAAACGCTTTCCGGCAAAACCGAGTTCCTTGGCGCAATCCGCCTGCCCAATACGGCGTTCAAGAAAAATGCCGGCACGGAAGTGACCACCGACATCGTGATGCTCCGCAAACTGCGCGCCGGCGAAGCAATACGCGGCCCCGCTTGGAAAATGGCGACAGATTTCACCAATGACCGGCAGGAAAAATTCTCCATCAACGAATACTTCGCCACCCATCCCGAAATGATGTTGGGCCAGATGCGGCTCGCCAGAGGAATGTATCGGGACGCCGAGCCGGTGCTGGTGCCGGACGACCGCGAGCTGGGCGAGGCGCTGGCACAGGCGGTTGCCCGGCTGCCCCAAAACATTTACGAAGTCCAAACCCAATCCGCCGGCGAAAAAACTTTTGACCCGGCCATTCCCGCGCCGGATTACATCAAACCCAATGCCTATTGCATCCACGAGGATGGCCGGTTGTGTCTGAATGAGGATGGTGTCTTGCAACCGTTGGACGATCTGGCGGTCGAAACGCGCTCGCGGATTCGGCGGCTGATTGCCGTGCGCGACGCGGTGCGGGATTGTATGCGCTCGCAGCTCGACGGCAGCGGTGAGGGACAGGTTGTCGAGGCGCGCGAGCAACTCAACTTCGCCTATGACCGTTTTATTTCCCGGTTTGGTTCCATCAATGCCCCGATCAATCAACGGGCGTTTCATGGCGACCCGGATTTGCCGCTGTTGCTTTCGCTGGAAAACTACGACGAGGAAACGAAAGTGGCGGTCAAAGCCTCGATTTTCCGTGAGCGCACCATCCATCACAAACAGCCGGTTGAATCGGTCGGTTCACCCAAGGAAGCCTTGCTCGTATCGCTGAATGAAAAAGGCCGGGTGGACTTGGCGCACATGGCCGGTTTGCTGTCCCGTCCGACAGAGGAATTTTTGCCGGACTTGAAGGGGATGATTTTTCTCAATCCGCAGACCAAGCAATGGGAAACCGAAGACCAGTATCTTTCCGGCAACGTCCGCGAGAAACTAATCGCCGCCGATTCCGCCAGTGTCGCTGATGTCCGTTTCCATGAAAATGTCGAGGCATTGAAATCGGTGCAGCCAGCAGATTTGCCTGCCACTGAAATTGACGTGCGCCTTGGCGCATCGTGGTTGCCGCCTTCGGACGTGCAACAGTTCACTCACGAACTGATCGGTATTCCTTCGGGTGTTGAGGTTGGCCACATCCACGCGCTCGGCTCGTGGCACGTCAACGCCAATTGGGAGGCGAAAGGGGCGACCGCCAACACCACTGATTGGGGAACGAACCGTTACACCGCCCTCGAACTCATTGAGGAAACGCTCAATCTAAAAACCCCCACGGTTTATGATTATGTGGATAAGAAACCCGTCGTCAACGCGCAGGCGACCGAGGCCGCACGAGAAAAACAGGAACGCATCAAGGAACGGTTTTCAAAATGGATCTGGTCGGATGACGACCGGCGGGAACGGCTTTGCCGCCTTTACAATGACACGTTCAATCATTCACGGGTCCGCACGTTCAACGGCGAACACTTGACGTTGCCGGGAGCCAGTGCGGCCGTGCAACTTCAAGGACACCAAAAGTCGGGCGTGTGGCGCACTTTGCAGACGCCAAACATATTGCTCGGCCATGTTGTTGGCGCGGGCAAAACCTACACGATGGTTGCCGCCGCGATGGAACTGAAGCGGCTGGGACTGGCGCGCAAGCCCCTGTTCGCCGTTCCCAATCACATGCTCGGCCAGTTTTCCAGCGAACTGCTCATGCTGTATCCGGGCGCAAACATCCTCGTGGCGGGCAAGGAAGATTTTGAGGCGCAGAACCGGAAAAAACTGTTCAGCCGCATCGCCACCGGCAATTGGGATGCCGTCATTGTTACGCATTCCGGCTTTGAGCGCATCCCGTTGTCACGCGAAACTCAGGAGCGCTTTTTCAAAGAGCAGTTGGAGGAGTTGGAAAAAATCAAACGGGAACACGCCAACCCGGACAACCGGCGCTTGGTGAAGGAACTGGAAAAAGCCAAGAAGCGTCTGGAAGCCAAACTCGAAGCCCTTGCCGCCACCCACAAGAAGGACAACACGTTGACGTTTGAGGAACTCGGCATTGACCGGTTGTTTGTGGACGAGGCGCACTATTTCAAAAACCTATTTTACGTCTCCAAGATGACGCGCATCGCCGGTTTGCCGCAGACCGCGAGCGAACGCGCCTTCGATATGTATTTGAAAGTTCGTCATATTCAATCCGTGAACAACGGCGGCGGCGTGGTGTTTGCCACCGGCACGCCCATCGCCAACAGCATGGCCGAGATGTTCACCATGCAACGCTATTTGCAGCCGGACGACTTGAAAAAACATAACCTGAATCATTTTGATTCATGGGCGGCGACCTTCGGTGAGCCGGTGACGGCAATGGAACTTTCCCCGGACGGCGCGGGCTACCGGATCAATACGCGCTTTGCCCGGTTTGTCAATGTGCCGGAGCTGATGCAGATTTTTCGGCAGACGGCGGACGTGCAGACCGCGCAGATGCTCAATCTCAAACGTCCGAAACTGGAAGGGGAAAAACCAGCGATCCGCAATGCGCCGGCCTCTCCTGAATTAAAAAAGTTTGTCGAGGGGCTGGCCAGGCGCGCCGAGGCGTTGAAAACCGGGCGGGTTGACCCGCGCGAGGACAACATGCTCAAAATCACCACCGAGGGCCGCAAGGCCGCGCTGGATTTGCGCCTGATGAAACCCGGCCTGCCGGACGACCCGCAGAGCAAGGTCAATCTCGCCGTGGAAAAAATTCATCAGATTTGGGAGGCGACGAAGGATGATCGTTTGGCGCAGCTTGTGTTTTGCGATTTATCCACGCCCCAAGACCGGGGCTTTTCCGTTTATCGTGACGCAGCAGACAAATTGAAGCGCCTGGGCATACCGGAAAACGAAATCGCCTTCATTCAGGATTACGACGCCGATAACGCGAAGGTGGCGTTATTTCGTTCCGTTCGCGCGGGCAAGGTTCGTGTGTTGTTTGGCAGCACGCAGAAAATGGGTTCCGGCACCAATGTTCAAGAACGGCTGATTGCGCTACATCATCTGGACGCACCGTGGCGACCGGCGGATGTGGAGCAGCGCGAGGGACGGATTCTGCGGCAGGGCAACAAGAATGCCAGCGTGCAAATTTACCGTTACGTCACGGAAGGATCATTCGATGCCTATATGTGGCAGACGTTGGAAACCAAGGCCAAATTCATCGCCCAGGTGATGAGCGGTGACATGACCATGCGCCGCCTCGAAGACATGGACTCCGCCGCTTTAACCTATGCCGAGATCAAAGCCATTGCGTCCGGCAATCCGCTCGTCATCGAAAAGGCCCAGGTGGACGCCGAGTTGATCCGGCTGACCCGGCTGCGCTCGGCCCATGCCGAGGAACAGTATCGCATCCGCGCCAGCCTACGCCACTCGCACGAGGAGGTTGAGACCTGGACGGAACGGCTGGCAAACTTGCGCGAGGATTTAACCGGGCGGCAGGATACATCCGGCGACCGGTTTCGCATCGAACTGGACAAGCAGGTTCTGGACAATCGCGGAATTGCCGGGGAGTTGCTTTTGCGGCGGGCGGAGAAAATCAAAACTCGTTTTGGCGAGGACATCCGCATCGGGCGGTTCGCTGGTTTCGATATGTTCATCCGCTCCGGCTTCAACAACAGCGCCGAACTCGTCCTGCGGGGCAAAAACAGTTACAGCAGCCGCGTTACCGATACGGCCTTGGGCACCATCCGCTCGCTGGAATCCGAGGTGCAGGGTTTTGAGGAACGCGCCTCCCGGCTGGAAACCGACATCCGCGATTCACGAAAGCGCGGGGTCGAACTGGACGCCAAGGTTGGCGCACCCTTCGAGAAGGAGGAGCGGTATCATCACCTGGTCAAACGTCAGTCAGAGATTGAGGATCAACTTGACCTCACCAAGAATCAGGCTCCCAACCAGCTTGAAGCCGCTGAAAACACCGAGGCCATCGTCGAAAGAGAGCAACCCGACAAGACTGAAACCATCAAACCCAAACCCGCCCGGAGAATGAAAGTATGAAGCAAGGCAAAACATCATTGCAGAACGCACCCGTCTCCTACACGAGTTGCGGGAAGATATGCAGAGGGGATTTTCCCGAAGCAGTGGCAAAATTCTTTTGTGAACGTCAGTCCAACATTGCCAGCGAACACTGACGCGCTTGATAGCGGCAGCCGTTCCGCGCCGCATCGCGCAACCCAATTCATGGCCGACCGGGATGGTAATTTGCCGGTCTGGGTTCGCGCGCCAAAGCGCGGGCATGAATTTTATTCCGGCTGCTCGCGGGCAAAACTCTACGAATGGGCGGCCAAAAGTTTTATCCGATCCGTCTCCATTCGTGAACCAGGACGGATAAAAGGCGTCCGGCTTTTCCATCTTGCCAGCATTCTGGCGTTCATCGAGCAGTGTGAAGTCCGGGCGAATTCCGACCAAAGCAAAACTGGTAAATAACCTGAATAGGAGCGGATTTATTGCGGGCTGCGATGCCAATTTTTCAATCAATGTGCTTGTCAATAATCCGTTCCGCCAACGACTGCCAAGAGGCTTCATCATGGACGTTGTAAACGAATGGTGCCTGTGCCGTGCTCGGCATATCGTCAATAACGATGTCCGGTTTTGCCGCAAAGCCCTCAAAAAAATCGGTGAGGCCATGCAACGCGGCAACCTTCCGGGCATACTCGACGCCGACGGATGACCAAAGAAAAAGATGGCAGCCTTCGTCACGAAATCGCTGCAATGCTTCTCGTGCCCCATCGAGCAAACGTCCCTGACCGTCAACAAGTGTCAGATCAACATCAATAAAAATGTTCGCGTTTTTCAAAGGAGGCGGAATGTTAGCGGCATATCGTGTTTAACTTTCAAAATCAGCAAGCTGCAAGTGACCATACTTTGGCCTGCCAACAACGGAAAAGAAAGTCTTCCGGCCGTTGCGCTCATAATAGCATCTCGCCAAGCCTGCCTCCCGAATGCGCTCGCCCATCCGTAAGTGATTAACGCTCCGAAATGGCATATATTTGTAAATCCCGTCACTTTGCGGCCAACGCCAAGTCTGAAACGCGCCAACCGCCCCGCCGTCAAATATGATGGTCTTGTGTGCCATGTGCTTGATGCCAGCTTTGATGATCCGACATCATGCAATTACGAAACCAGATTTGCAAATCTCCATCAAGGATTTCAATTCGTGAACCCTGATGGATAAAAAGGCGTCTAGCTTTTCCAGCTTGCCAGCATACTGAAGTTCATCGAGCAGTATGAAATTCAGGTGGATTCCGCCCTAAATGACATCGGCAAATAACCCTGAATATAGGTGGATTTGTTGCCACTAGATGTTGCCACTAGACCCATAAATACCATAAAACCATTGAAAATCAAAGTGGCGGAGAGAGGGGGATTCGAACCCCCGATACGGCTTTTGACCGTATACCGGTTTAGCAAACCAGCGCCTTCAGCCACTCGGCCATCTCTCCAACCTGCTGTAAATAAACAACTTAATTCTATTATAGGAACTGCGGATTTAAGTAAATGCTACCCAAACTTGCTACCCATTTGGCTTGCAAAAATCCGGCTTCTCTGTCAGGATGTCGGTATGGCAAGCGACTTCAAACGCACAGACATACCGAACCTCGACAAGCACGAAGTTTATGGGACGTATTACGGTCGTGTCAAGCTTCGCGGGAAACTCGTCCGCGAAAGTTTTGGCGACAATAAGCGCGTGGCGATGGAGAAGCTGACCGGATGGCTGGTCAACTTGCGCGGCGCAAAGCGGGTGAAAACCGGCACGTTAAATAGCCTGACAGAGCGTTATCTGATATGGCTGTCGAACGCGGAGGCCAGTGGCGACATTAACGAGGAAACCGAGGTGTATAAACAAGAATGTCTGAAGGCCATCCGCAATCTGTGGCCCGAATTTTCGACTTGCGCCATTTGCAAGCTGACGCCAGTGCATCTGGCAAATTTTCGCCATTCGTTCAGGGCGAAATACTCCGCATCACGGACGAACGGAGCAATTACAGTCATTCGCGAAATTTTTCAACTTGCGAAGACGGACAATTACATTTCCATCAACCAACTTGAAGAACTTACGGACGCTTTCAAATACACGAAGGTCAAATACGACTATCAACGGCTTACGATGGAGCTTCCATCGCCTGCCGAGTTAACCAAAATCCGTTACGAAGTTCACAGCCGTTGTTCAGCCAAATTCAGCGATGGCGCAGATTTGTTTGATTTTCTGATGTTGTCCGGTTCTCGCATTGAAGCCGCCATTTCGGTGACATGGCGCGACGTTGATTGGGAACGGAACACGTTGTATTTCTCGAATGCGAAAATCAAGCCCTACGACATTCCACTGTTTCCAGAGCTACGGGAGTTTTTGCTAAAGTTGAAAGCGACCCGACCTAATGCCAAACCGGAAGATAAAATTTTAACAACAAAGAGCCTGCATACCGTGCTGGCGTCGGTGTCAACCGCGTTGCGACCGGGGAAACCAAAGCTGACACATCACACGCTAAGGCATTTGTTCGCAACACGTTGCATTGAATCCGGGAAAGACCTTATCACGGTCGCCGGGTGGATGGGCCATCACGATAACGGTCGAACGGTCATGCTCGTTTATGGGCATTTGCGTAAAACCCACAGCCAAGCCGAGGCAAAGGATATGACGTTTATACCTAAGGTTGCCCCGGTGCAGGTTGACCCAGCAAATAATCCAGATAGTAAAGAGAAGGAAAAACATGAGAGCATCCCGTAGCAATTTACTTTTCGCGTTCCTGATGGGCGGCTTAATCGGCTTGCTTATTCGCCGCCACCGCGAACGGAAGCAGGCTTACGCCGCGCGCCAGAAGCCACCGCTACGCCGTGACCATGCCGAGCTAAATGCTCGCTGGCAGGACAAACGCCCCAACAGCATCAATTGAACCCCAACAAGGCGGTTACTTGCCAGCGGCACCAACGGAAACAGGCTTACGCCGCGACCGCGCACCGGAGGAACCGCGCCGGACAGTTGCCGCCCCACCGTTGGAACTAGGCACGCCCGCCGTGTTAAATCGCGCCAATGCGCGTTCCAGCAGGAATGGCAGGAGCGTCCGCCGTGGTAGATTGGACTTCACGCATTTGCTCAGGCCAGCGCGGGTGCAAACAATCACACAGCTTTGCCGGCAACGTGATATGGCGGTATAGAGCCATCGTTTTGTCGCCGCCCGCGACGAGGTAATCCCGACCACGATAACATCGCTTTCCAGCCCTTGTGTTGAATGTCCGGTGCGTCCGTGCGTCCGTTCGACTTCCTTGAAATGCAGGTAGCCCCGATTGCCGTCCGGCTTCCAAACTTCAATGATGTTTTCCGGGTTGTAACCCCGGAAATTGTCGCTTATCACCTCGACTATATCACCCTTACGCAGTCCGGCTTTTTTAGCTTTACCGTGCTTCACGATGTTCACCAACAATTTTTCCCCGGCGTAGAACTCCCAGGGATTTGCTTCCACAGGTTCGCCATCAATAAAACCCGACGTGCGGAAACCCGCATTGACCGCATCAGCCCCGGCCTTTGTCGGCATCAGGCACATGGCACCAAGTTTCTTGCCCAAGGCCGTCACCTTGCGAGCCACTTCGCTTTCATTGGCACAGAACTCGATTTCCAGCCCCGGCCCGGCCACCGGCACCATGCCCCGGCCCACAGCTTGAAACGCCCGGACAATGCCGCTGGTGTCCGGTTGCGCCGTCTTTACAACGCCCGGCAACAAGCTCATTTCCGCTTGGACAGCACCCTTGAGGCGGAAGTTTTCCGTCAGTTCCGTCAGCTTCAATGTTGGGAGGCGACCGGGATTTGCCCGCGCCCATGAAATCAAATCTTCCCCGACCGCACCCGCGCCGACCGGCAAGTTTTGACCTTCCCCGACCGTCAGCAACACTTGCGAGCCGGGACGCCAGCGCATCGCCATGACGCCCGCAGGCTCGCAGTCAAGCTGGCCTACCTCATCGCCATAAAACACATCACCGCGCTTGAAACCAGTCCCCTTGCGATGCACTGGCGACTGGAAATTATACGCCTTGTGAATCGTTTGAACCTTGTGCCTGCCCTTGAGTTTTTTGATGCGTGCTTCCAGTTGCAGGGCACTATGGTTTTGCGAACTGCCCCCAACGCACTTCCCTTGCGCCGCCACCAACCGCCGCGCCAAGGTTTCCGTTTTGCCGGTGCCCGGCTCGCCAGTGATGATTTCCAGACCGCCGCCGTGCCAGCAATGTTCCACGACCCGCCAGCCAAAACGGGCTTCCCCAAGCAAGGTTTCACGCCATGCAAAGCACTCTTCTTTGAGTCCCAAAAGACCGGAAACGGAGACAATATAACCGGCACCAAACAGCCACGCATAATAGAACTCCGCAGAACCGCCCAAAATTTGTTTTAGCACGGCCTGCAAATTTTTTGCCGTATGATAAACATGGCCGTCCGCCGTCAGGCATTTGCGAACCACTTCGAGCAAGTCGTCGTGCTTGTAATCCATGTCATCCTCATCCGTGAGCCGTTCCCAATCCGGGTTTGCCCCGATTGCAGGCGCAAGCATCCGCCGTATTTCGTCCCGCATGAAGTCCGGCACCGGCGCAGGGGATGGCAACATTGCGGGCGCAAGTTCATTCCAAAAGGCTTCCAACGTGAGCGGAGCGGCAGACGGAGCGACAGACTTACCCGCCTTACCTTTGGCTTTGCGCTTGGCTTTACCATCGGACGAGGCGGCAGGCAGAGGCACCGGAGAGGAACCATTTTTATTCACTGCGTTCGCTACATATGCTTGGTGAGGAGAGGAAGCAGGCGGGACGGCCACCGGGGACGCCAACCAAGCCGAGGGAACGGGGTAATAAGCGTTATAGCCGCTCCCTTTCTTAACCAGCCCCAGGGCGGCAAAGGCTTTCTTAACGATGTCCTTTGAATGGTGCGGGCCGACCCGCGCAATATGGGATATGCCGACGCGGTTGCTTCCGGTGGCAACACATTCGTTGATGATTACTTTCTGAATAGTCTCTATGGTTGCCTGTTTTAGCCCGCCATGACCGTATTTTAGAAAACATCTGTCCAAATCGGCTTCCACCCAATCTTGCCACGACTTATAGACTTGAAACCCGCCGTTCAGTTTCACCGCATCGTCATAAGCTTGATGGAGCAACTTTAGCAATTCGTCAAATTGCGGGTCTGCAAAAACGTATTTTTTCGCCATCGCAGGACTCCACCCCACCGACCAGCACCATTCCCACGACCACGCCGCATTAAGATAAAGTGTCGGCTTCCATTTGCGGTAGGTTTGCTTGTAAAGGCCGCGTGGACTGCGCGGCCCGACATACCGCCCCAAGTTTTGGTTGAAAGTATTGAAGGCCGTTTGCGGATTGGCCGACCAAACTTGATTGACCCACGCCAGAGACCGTTTGACTTTCGCCGCAGTTTCATCCGCCGTCAGCATATACGACCGGCAAAAGAGCGCGTGCTGGCGCGTTGCTAAGTCTTTGAGGCTGGACGACAGGCTAACGCCCGGCGCACTAACCAATTTACCTTTGCCTTTGGTTTTAGCGGTAGTGGATTTGCGACCCGCGCCGAGAATCACGGACACATCCAGCCGGGCGGTTGGACGCCAGAAATCAAACACATTCAGAAACCGCGAAGGCCGATTGCAATTCACGCTGGGGGGACGGTCAATTTGTAACGGCCCGGCATAGCCCGCCGCCGCCAATTCAGCGGCCACCCAATCCACGATGCGACCCGAATAGACCGAGGTTGTCCAATCGTTGAAGTATATTCCCGCGTGCAGTCCGTGCGGAGTTTTGCCCGACCACGCCACCCACGGCAGTTTTGCCAGCACGTTAAGCAAGCCCTGCTTTTCGGCGTCAGTGATATTCTCATCTTTGACCCAGCCACCCGGCCCGGCCTTTTTCTTTTCAAAGTCGAGACAAAGGTCGTGCCGGAATCCGGGTTTGAGGGAGTATTTCGCATCGCGCTTGGCACGTTGCAAAATGGACGGCGGAAAAACGCAGTTGATGAAGTAAGCGGGGTTACTAATCGGCGCATATAGCGACAACTCCGCGATACTTGGCCGCTTGTGCGCCGCGACGAGGATATGTCCCCCGGTGATATTCTGAATTTCCTGAATGTGGTCGTGTGAGTTGAACACGCGACCGCCGCCGTTGCTTCCGCTCTTTATGCTCATGGTAATTATTGTAGTGCGTTTCCCAAGCGTCATCGTCTCAAAAGCAATGACGCCCCGGAAATGAAAGCAGAATTCGCGCCGAAAATAAGTAAAAATACTTTGCGAAAAAACGGCGAATAACCAATGAAAACAGTATAATTAGTAAGCCGCATCGTTTTTATTAGCGAAGGCGTGTAACAAAGAAGGACACCATGAAAAAAATAAAGACACCCATTGTAAAACCACCCATTGAAATCATCGCGTGGATTCCAGCCACCCCATTTGTCTTGGTCAAAGGCCAGAGCGGGAAGCTCTACTTGGTCAATCACGACATCCAAAATTGCACCTGCCCGGACTTCCAACACCGCGCCCGCCACGAGTGCAAACACCTGTCGTTTATCCTGCCATTGGTGCCACACCGGGCAGTTTTGGAAGCCGCCCAAGCGACCCGGTTTGCCGCCGAAGCCGCTAAGACAGCGACGGCAGAAACCCACAACCCAACCTTGAACTAAATCCTATGGAACATAAACCAATCAGAACATTTCAAGACGCGGTGGAATTTCTTGGCGAGGTGTCGCTGGAAAAATTCGCCCGCGAGCGTTTGCTGTTAGTGAACTTAAACGACCCGATAGACCGGCGAGCGGTCGAAATCGGCGTCATCAATCACGCCCGCGCCTTGCGGGATTTTTTGGAACAGGAGTAATTATGAAAACACCAGAACCAGACAACGAAGCATTCCTCTGTGAACGATGCTGGACTAAAAAGACCGGCGACTCGCATTGCGTGGACAATGAAATCACCGTTTGCGCCGAGTGCTATGCCGACATCGAAAACAGCATTCAAGAGTCTATTGCGAGCCTATACAAAGACGAAGTTTGACAGCCCATCCGCCCGGCTCCTTTCCGTCCGTCCCAACCGTCCCCGTTTTCCCTTCTTCACCAAGCATATGTGACGAACGAAGTGAAATAAAATACCTCTTTCCTTTGTCCCGCGTAGCGGCTTAGTCCATGTCAGCCACCGGCACGACCGGCGGACGGCGGCGTTGCTCGCGTGCCAGCATGAGGGCTTGCAGGAGCCGGATAAGTTCCTGAATCATCACTTGCGCCCCGGCCTGTTTCGCTTCCACGACGGCGCTTTTGGCCTCACTTGATTTCGGGAGAGGGAAATTCAACCCGGCGCTGTCCTCGCTCTTTTTGGAGTTTCTGGAGCGTTTGAGCAAGCGCACGATTGAGTGCATTAGCTGGTTTGTCGCCCATGCTGTTTCCATCGGCAACGTCGCTTCCAGTTGCCGGAGCAGGTTGATTTCTTCCGCCGTCAGCGGTTGAGTTTCCAATTCCAGGGCGTCCAGATGTTTCTTGAGACTCCGCAGGATGTTCATCAGTTCCATTGTATCGTTGTGCATTTTCATATTGTTGCCTTTCTCTTTCAATGAGCCGTTCCCGGACACGCCTGTTTTTGTAAGTAAAAACCCTTGTGTTACCGCGTTTGACCCACGAAATCTTTTCTAACTCATCCGCTGGCATCGCGGCCAGTTCCGCCGCCAGCGTGAGCTTGGCACCGGGGTAAGGGTTGCGAATCGCCTTGCGCGATTTCTTTCGCCCCGACTGAAGCGCGGTTTGCAAGTCCTTCGCCAGCCATTCCATTGATTGCATCCGCCGCAGTTCGTTAGGTGTCCAATGCAGAGACTTTTCCCCGTTGGAATTTGAAATCACCAGATGAATGTGCGGGTGGAGCCGGTCATTATGCGCGAAGGCCAAGGCCGAGCATCCCGGCGCATAGACCCGAAGAAATTCTTTCGCCACACGGCGTAGGATGCGAATTGCCGCACGACGCGCGGCGGGGTCTAAAGTATCTTCGCAGGATATGACGAGGTGCTTGGAAAGCTCCTTGCTCCTGCCGCCGTGATGCTGGCGGAGCAGGTTATCGCGTAGCTCGCCCATCTTGGCCGTGTCCACACCACCGGCCAGCCCGTAGGCATCCATCGCCGCCACCCGGCTTTGCCCGTCGTCAATCTCCTTCGCGCTCCGGCCTTCGCCGCCGCAGTGCTTGAGCAGGGCAAGCGTTTGGCCGCGACCGCGCCCACGCTTCGCCCTTTTTATGTAGATACACGCCTTCATGGTTCAGTCAGTTTTTTTAGCAGGGACACGCATTGGCCGAGCGTGATTTCATCCACACGCCGACCACGCGAAGCCGCCAGACTTTGGTTAAGGAGCGTGCCCAAGTTCACCAGTTCCCTACGCATCTTGGCGAGTTCGGGCAGGTCTATTTCACCCGCCGCATTCAACACCATCGCCACCGCTTTTGCCCTCGATGATGGCGGTAGTGTTAGCCATTTTTGCGCTTGGTTGGAAGGTAGCCGCACCCTGATTTGCGTGGAGTTTTTCATGGTCGTATCTCCTGTTTTAGAAGCTCATCCCCTATATCGGAATGCGTGCCAATTAGCCTTGTCGTCTCATCCCTTACGGGATTCGCGCAAGGCAATTGGCCAAAAGGAGCGTTGCTCCCTTTGGAATCCCTGGCTCCGCCGCCCAAGACGCATTCCGCAAAAACCCGCGCCACAGATTTGGGCGCAGTCCGCTTGCCCACGGACTTAGCCAAAGCCAATACCATGTCATCCGACACGGTATCTATAATTGCGGTGATGACAGCGGGCGGGAGTTTCTTCAATCCTACGGCTTGAAGCTGGCCTTGGACGGCCTTTTCGATATGTGTTCTCATACTCACCTACATTATATGCAGGGAGTAGCTGTCTGCTCAACCAAAGTGGACTAAGTTGTCTTAACAGGCTGACAGATAAAAACGGGCTTCGGCGCACTTGGCAACCGAAGCCCGTTCGGGCGGGGGCGGGGTAAGGTTAATTTGATTTAGACAAGTAATACCAATTGCTTGCCATGTGTAAAGTCATTGAATGTCCTTAAAATAATTCATCAAGAGTTTATATCCCAAAAGCAGAATTAAAACTAAAACAATCAACCCTAAAACTAATTTTTCCAATAGGGCGTTTCTCTTTTCAACGCAATCAGGAACGCCCCCGTTCACACCCTGTATGTAAATTAAATTAGTCCATTCGTTCTTATTTGCTTGTGCTACTTGTTGCACACCTTGCCCCGAATCGGCAATGCCCATCGCGTTAAAATCAAGACTTTTGTCCTTAAACATCTGATTGATTACGTCTGTTGTAAATGGCCCTTCAATTTTCGATTCGTCAGACCGTTTCACATAGTAGTTCATGGCTGGGATTCCGAATAATAAGAACCAGGGTGGTTTATGGAGCTTTTCTGGAATACTTCTTCATAATAACCGGAATTGTAACTGGTGGCTTTGAAGAATAGAAAATCCGTTCATTGGTTGTATTGAATATTTTCGGCTCTCGCTCATACCATGAATGGTCAACGCACAAGGTTCCCCCATTGGTGCCGCTAATTTCAACGACTATGTGATGCTCCTGATAGCCATCGGCAGTGAAAACGCAAGCCAGTAGTTTTCCATATGGAAGGCTCTGGCTAACCACTCCGGTATAATCTGTGACCATCTTGGGCGTTGAATCAAAGCTGTCTCGCAATGCCACACCTGCTAGGGGACTACCACCCTCGTCGGTAACGAGTAGATGAATTTTTGGTTTGGAGGTGTTAAACCAAAACATTAAAGCTAAAGATGCAATCACTACCGCCGAAATTGCCGAAATGAAGTAACGCGGATGCCACGCCGCTTTAACTGGACGCAAGACCAGCAGTAAGATAAAACTAATGACGATAGGAAAAGCAACCATCGTCTGCATTATTCCGGCAAAAATATACCAACCCGCATCCGACCCCCGCCCAACTATTCCCTTCAAAAATAGTAATCCGAGCATTCCTGTATAAATTCCGGCTAAAATAGCCGATGGCAACCACAAAACAATTACCCACGGAGAGCGACGCAATGCAAAACAGAGCGTCACTGCTATGACACACGCCCCCATAACCAGCAACCAATGTTGCGGATTAAGCAGGAATGACATGAATTCGTCCATGATGAAAAGTCTAACTTTTTTTGTGGAAAATCTATTTTTAGTTGGCTGGTTCTAAATTCCGCGAGCCAGATGGATTGATGGCGTAAGTCAGGAAAACAGTCTGTTGAGCGATATTCGCTTCGACCCGAAACCAGCCGTATTTGCGTGGTTGCCCAAAAGCGATGTAGTAGGTCTTAGTAATTTGCGTCTTCCAATCGGGTTCACCTTTCACGAAGTTTAGGTCAACCGTGGTTTGATAACCACCTTCCGGCGCAATGAAAGGAAACGCATCCGCCTGCTCAATGAAACCACCCGTCGGGATGTTCATGTGGAACGACCAGTTCGTCGCCGACTGCCAATGGCTCCGGTCGGGCTTGACTTGGCTCAACTCCAAATCCCCCGAACCTCCCACTTTCTGTTGTAACAAGTCCACACTCAACGGTGCACCGTTGAGCGGAACGAGCGCCGCCAAGCTCGTTTGTAGCCCGTTTGCTGACGTTACCAAATCCGCGCCTTGTCCTTTTTTATGTAGGTGGAAGATTATGGGATTCGACTGGTCGGGAGAATAAACCTGATTGTTAGGGGCAAAGACAAAATAAAACGAGTCTGTGTCACTTCGCGAAGTGTAATAACCTTCTTTGCTGGCAGAAACTGTGAGGGTTGCACCACGCTTTCCATTTAATGAAAACAATCCATCTGCATCGCTTAAAGTTGATGAAGTGCGTGTCCAATCTGGAGCCGTAAGGTCATCCCATCTAAATGCAATGCTTGCCCCGGACACGGCATTGCTATTCTCGTCAATTACTTTGCCGTAGAAGTCAATCGGCTTTTGCAACATTTGCTCAGCAATGGGTGTTCGCGAGTTTGTATCTATTCCAAGTGCCCGGAAAAAATCCTTACCGTCTCGTTGAGATTGAGACTTTATTGGATTCCTCTCGGCGCTGGCCTGTCCGGCTTGCGGGCCTTTCAAAACAACCGTTTGATTGGTGGCTGTTTGTTCAATCTCTGCTTGCTTGACTTCAAGCTGACTAAGTGGCTTGCGTAATAGCAACCAAAAGCAAACTGCCAGAACGAGACCACAAATAATTAAAAGACTTTTTCTCATGGCTTAATGGTGTTGAGGATTTGTGCGTAGTAAGGGAGACAGGTTTGAATTGGCCGCGTCCATTCGGCACTATGTTCAGCAGTGCCGGTGGTAAATCCAAATTGTGTATGAAGGTCAATCTCTGAATTGATAATTCCTGCGGTATCTTGCCGACCGACGGCCTGCGTTCTGGAACGCGAAATCATAGCGCGCGATTCCTGCGGGTCAGTGACAAGAACAGATGAAAACAATCCAGAAAACATTCCATTGTTCCATCCATTCGCTCCATCGTATGAATAATATGACGCGAGTTGGGAAACCAAATGGTTGGCATACTCGTTCGGTTTGCCTGCTGACTGGTCCACGTTCCATATATTCAAAACGGAATCCTGGAAATTATAGTAACTAACTATTCTCCCGGTCATGTTGGTATAAACACCGTGGTAGCCCATTGGCTGCCATTCTGGTGTGGGCACCAAGCCTTCCGCTACTGTTAAAAGTGAATACGTTGCCGCATTCACATCGTAACTGCTGGCAGGCATCGCGCCTTGTGTCAAAATGTAGGTGTCAAAGGGCGCACCTTGTTCAATGGCTTCACCCATGATGGCGTTGCCCTGACTGTGAGCTAAAACATTTAGCGGATAATCAGGAAACCGGGTTCTTAGCTGACTTAAATAATTCTTCAACGCCGTGGCCGCTTTGTAAGATTTGATTTCACTATTGTTGAAAATGGACGTGTTTTCACTGATGCCGTTCCAAAGTGTGATGGGTTCGCACGGCCATTTTACCGTCATAAACTTTCCATGATACCCTGCCCAATAAAGACGTTTGAAGACGGTATCGCTTTGAATAAGCCAATCGTCGTTTGCCACATTAAATCCATGCACCAAAACAATAAGATTGGTGTCGCTACCCAAGGCAGAGGATGTTGATTGTTGCACCAGTTGAACACCACTTGTCCAATTGCTGATGACGCCGCTTATATTGTTCGTGATAATTGAGCGTTCGTAGTATTCCTTTACATCGTGCAAGTCCAACCATGTGCCAACTTGTGCAATTGTGTTACCGTTTTGGGTAATAGTCATTACCAACTGCCCGGAGCCAACGCCAGCACCTTCAAATAAAAAGTATTTATTTCCAGCATTGGTGAACCACGAACCGGGTAACGTGAGCGCCATATTGGTAGTGACGCGATACTTAGTGTAATAGGCGCTAGAAATCTGTTGCCACGCCGTATTAGTCTGCGTCAAATAGCCATTGCCGCCATTAGTTTCACATGACTGTATTAAATTGATGGCGGGGCCACCACTGACATTTGCCCAACTCATTGTTACTTGATAGCCACTATTAGTAAGCGCAGGCACGCCACAAATCCACAACCGCGAATAGTCTTCCAAATCGCGGATTGAACGTGGTGCATAGTATTGATAATCCCAATAATAACCGGGATTTACAGGTTGAACAACTTTGTCGAAGCCGGGGTCGTTTGCATACGTCGCCCAATCGCAGTCATTATTTATCCAGAATTCCATAGGGTTGGCCTGTGACGTGGTGTCGGGGCCGGTAAAGCTGGCGTCCATCGTGCCGTCATGGTTTTTATCTAACACCATTGATACCGAATAAACCATGCAAGTGCCGCGTTCGCCAGTATCAATGTCAGGCATCGTCACCAAGGCCGCTTGCCCAGGTTCAGTGGCAAGGAACGCACCATAAGGTGAAAGTATTCCTGTTTGTGTTGTAGTAGGAACCCCATTGGTGTCTACCTTGTATGCTTTGTCGAAATACTGGCCGAGGTAGGCAAATGTATTTGGGTTGCCATTTTGCACAGCCATTTTTGCGTAGCCAGCTATTTGAGTTCCCGAGCCTACCGCCGCAATGAAAAGTTGGCTTTTACTACTGGTCGAGAAATACTGACTGCCCGGAAGCCAAGGTTCAACGTATCGTGTAATGGCATCATTCCAGACTGGAATAGGACTCCAGAAATCATATTCCACGGTCTGCAATTGTGGTTGTGCTGTTTGGGCGTAAAGCGTCGGCATATTGCCATAAGCATTATCTGGCAACGTGTAACTATTGCCCGCTAAAATGTCATGCAATACAAGGCCAGAATCGGACGCGATTGCGAGCCTTTCTTTTAGGAAAGGCAAACCAAAATAATTCTTTGTGTTTGCCACTAAAGTGTAAGTTTCGTCGTAATCCCCTGAATTGATGATGCCGTTTTCAAAATAGCGTGCGTATAAGCTACCGTAACTGCTATCCACTGGAATAGTGCATAAAAAGGCCGTGTCACTCGACGCCAGCAAAGGTGTAACAGTTGTCCAGTTCGTGTGAAAATACCATTGCGGAGGGCTTGCCAGTTGCAAATCTGTGTCGCCGGTGTTGTTCCATCCATTATACACATCCCAATAACCCACCCCCGTAGTAATGATACCCGAACCGCTATCGGTGTTGGCCGTGTTAAAAACGAAATTCTCATACAATGCGTTTTCAACGAACGGCAACGAAGAATCCAACAATGTGCCGTTGAAAGCGTAATAGTCGTATGGGTTGAGGTAATTTGTATCTGTAATTACGTCTGTGACGTGAAACAAGCTGGATTCGACATAATTGGTCGGCGGATAATAAACCTCTTGAAGATAATTGTAAGTCGCATTGCCCCCGGCAAGATAGTAGAACTTAAACGGCTTATCTATTCCAGCCGCCCTCAGTTTGAAGATGAGGTTTTGTTTTAGTTGAACCCGCCCATCGTAAAACGGAGCCGTAATGGAATTGGCGGTAGCACCACCGTATGTATAATCGTTGTAATCGTAACCTAGATAAACCGTCGCGCTTAAACTGCCATCCGCACCGACAGCCTGCCCAACCCAAAAGTAGGCGTCTTGGTTTGGTGTTCCTACATTTGGAATTATTGCGCTACCATTGGTGAAACTGCTAATTGGAACTGTAAAGTTCGTGACGAAAATAGTTCCTACCCCCCAATTCAAGGCGTCCTCATCCATTTCCGTGAGACGGATGCCCGTTGTGTTAGCAGGCATGGCTTGCACAGTCAGAACCGGCGCACTTTGAGGGCCGGGCGAAAGGCTTCCCGCGAACGACGGGGCTTCCAATGGGACTGCTCCGCTTACTGCGGAGTTTCCAGCGGAATAGTGTGCTTGGATGGTGTAGGTAGTCGGGATAGTGCCAAGCGACCAAGGGTCTGGCTGTTTGGAACTGACATTCAGTGTTGTCGCGGACGTGTTTGCCGAAACATTAAAGGTATAGCCGTCCGAATCAGTAACGGTATAACCTGTTACCTGTCCAGCCGAAGGTGCCCAGCTAATGTTTGCGGTGCCATTGTTGGCGTTGTAATTAACCGTCATGCCCTTTGGCGCGGCAGGCGTGTAAAACACATTTGGATTCATCCCGTTCTGGAATTTGTCCCAATTACTAAAACCGTCCCCCGCAGGATTGGCGTAAGGGTCAACGCCGGTAGTTCCGAAGTATTGAAGTTGCCACCAGTCCGGCAATCCGCTTCCGTTGCTACTGGCCCACGAACGCAAACGGAAAAAACAATTGTGAGTTAAACTCACGGACATCAGGGGAAGCGGCGTCCAGTTTGTCGTGTCCGAACCGTAAATAAATAATCCGGTGGAACCCCAATTTGTCGTGGATAAATCCACATTGGTTAAAATCTCATACGAGACATACGCGATTGTATTCGACGCAATGCCTGTAACAGTGCCGGAAGCCATGTTCCATTGGGCAATCCAAAGATTCGTGCCGTAATCGGGAATGGCGAAACTTGCGCCGTAAGGCGAAAAAGAGTTGGTGCCGCTGTCCCCATCCGGCGAGGGAAAATCCAATCCCATTGCCTGCATGGATGCCCGCATTTGCCGGTTTGCCGTCGTTGTTTGAACTTGCGTAATCAGAGCTACCAAAGACGTTGCCTGTGCTTCCAAGGCGGAAGTAACCGCGCTGGCCGTGCTTGCAGATTGCAGACCAGACATACGCGAATTTGCCGCGACCGCTACCTGCCCATAAGTTTGGTCAACCAAAAATTGTCCGTCTGCCATCTGATAAATCGGTGCGTTCAAATCTTGCGGCAGGCACGGTGCCGGGACATAAGCTCCGCCCGGCAAAGCCCACCAGAAGCAAAAACCTCCGCTCTGGGGCAGTTGCACTTGGTCGGGCGAGAGCAATGGCAATCCCTGCGCCTCTGCCGTAATCTGGACGATGGAATCAGGCACCGCCGTTTGAACCGGCGCGAGGTCATTATTGAAACTGCCAACCAAGGACGTTTGCAAGACCGTTTGCGCGGAGAGCAGGTTAGGCGAGAAAACGATGCTCGCCGCCAAAAGAATTATGCCGATTGTTTTCATGTTGTTTCAGTTTGTGAACTGCCCGTAGTATGTTGTTAATTTTCGCCCTTCGCTCGAAATTGCCAAGATTATTCTGGCACCCTTCCCACACATTTCTTGCCTTTGCAAAAACAAGAAAAGTGTATGCCCTGCTTGGCATTTCCGACGCGGCGGACAGGGGAGATTTCTAAATAAACGACCACAGCGCAAGAACAAATTACGCAGTAAGGCTCGGAATGGAAAATGTGGCGACTGCTACGTTTAGTAGCATCAAGAAAAGCATCGCAAAACTAAACGTCATCGGCGCGCAAGTGCGAAGACTTCGTGAGCAGAAAGGATGGACGCAGGAACAGTTGGCCGTGAAACTGCAACTGGCCGGATGGGACACCAGTCAGGATTCAGTGTCCAGACTGGAAAACCACGACCGCCGAATCCCTGATTTAGAACTGTTTGTGCTTGCCGAGGTGTTGGACGCCAAGTTCGAGGATTTTTTTCCAGAAGATTTACGGGGAAAAATCAAAGCCCTTTGGCCGCTCTACCGTATCAAACTTTCACGCGGACAGCTTCCGCCGATGCCAAAGTAAGCCGGTGATGAAATTGGCAGGGGAGCAGGCAACAGAGGGACACTACTATTATTCATTACGTTCGCTACATATGCTTGGTGAGGAGAGAGGACGCCACCTTTACGCGCCAACCCCGTCCGCCTCTTTTAGCACCGCCTTGATGCTGTCTTTCCACCGAATTTTGCCCCGGCCTTTCATGTCGGCCACCAGTTGAAGAATTTCCCCGTCCGTTTGCCGCAACCGGATTTTTTCCACTTCATCGGCGAAGGTTGGAACGTGAGCATTTTGCTTCATGGGAATCCGTTGCATCTTTCCAATCCAAATGGATTCCGACGCAAACGGCTCGACTGCGGCCACCAGCTCGCAAATGCCCGCCCGGTCATCCAGCATTGGCTCAATGCTGACACTCGTTTGAAAGCCCCGTTCAAATGCGTGCCGCAACGCCGCGATGCGTTCCAGCGGCGACGGCGCACCCGGCTCCCAAAACGCGCATTGCTCCGGTTTTAGCGAGCCGATGGAAAAGCGGAACAGGATTTTGGCTTTGCTATCCGCGAGTTCCTTGCACAGTGACTTGACCACCGACAAATGCGGTTTGGAAACTATCAGCACTTCGTTTTTCAGCAGGAGGTTTTTTATCGTCGCCAATGACTGTGGCAAAAAACTCGGCGTGATGTCGTGGCTCGTTGGAAACATCACCACGCCCAACGGCTTAACCTCACGCCCCAATCCTGTCCGATTCGGATTCAGTTTTTGTTTCTGCCATTCGCCCGGTATGCGGAAGCGTGCGCCGGACTTGAACCGGCAGGCTTGGGATTTTGCAAAACAATACAAGCACCCATGTTCACAGCCCCGGCAAATGTTGTAGGATATGTCCGACCATTCCTTTGTGCCTTTGCCATCCCGGTTCACGGTGAATCTCGATTTCATAATTTTGTCGCGTCGAAAAGCGTGAGGTTGTCGCCAGCGCCGCCTGCATTGGCCGCGCCCTTCTTGGACGAAGAAGCCGGAGGAACAACGTTCCCAGAGGGACAAAGATTGGTGACACCAACCCCTAGTTTGTAAAGTGATTTAGCGTAAATGCCATGCGTATTTATGATGCTTTGCCCGGCATTGAAAATTTCTTGCGCCGTGGAGACAGCCAGCGGAAAAGTTTCCTGCCGGGTGTAACCGTCCGGGTGTTTATGACAGGCCACGACGAAAACCGTGAAGGCCACCAGCTTTTTTGTCTTCAATTCAGAGGCGATGTAATGCGCCTGTGCCAGCAAAATGCTGTCCAACACCTTTGAATTTGATTCGTTTTTTGGAAAAGTATGTTCCTTGCTGATGCTTTTTGGCAGGCCGCGTGGTTGCACTGGTCGCGGGTCAATCCCGTTAGCCAGGTCTTTCAGCTTTGAACCCAAACTATTGCCGACGACGGCAGACAGGTTGCCGGTGTAGTTTCGGATGTCTTGCGCCGTCTTGATTCCAGCGTCATTCAACTGCGCTTCTTTCACTTCGCCCACGCCATACAAATCTTTCACCGGCACCGCGCTTAATTCGGCAACTTTCGTAGATTCCAAAATGATGCCCAACCCGTTCGGTTTATTTTTGTCGCTCGCCATTTTCGCCAGCATTTTATTGGCCGCGATGCCAATGGTGCAGGTCAGATTCACATTCTTCAAAATTTCCTGCTTCATTTTCATCGCGTAAGGCAAAGCCATCCGCAAGGCGTCATCATCCGTGGCGGCGGAGCAATAGGCCGTGAGGTCAATATAGATTTCATCCAACGCGACGGGTTCGAGAATAGCTTGCGGCCCGGCCACGGTCGCCACGATTTGCTGTATTGTGGCGGAAATCGTCTTGTAGTGATTTATGCGCGGCGCGATGAATTGCCCATGCGGACATAATTTCTTCGCCGTGGACATCGGCATACTCGAATAAATTCCAAATACCCGCGCCGGTCGGCTCGCCGTGGTAACGATTGAGCGGGGCGGTGGACTGCCGACAATGACCGGCAGACCTTTCAAAGCCGGATTGTCGCGCTCCTCGATGGAGGCGAAATAAGCGTCCATGTCGAGCAGGAGAATGACCCGGCAGGTTGAGCTTGTGGGCGGAGTGGAAACAATGTTTGTGCTCATGGTGTAATTTGAAACCCGCGAAGTATAAGCAAGAATTAAGCCACAAAACCAGTGGCGGATTGCCTTGTTTTTCTTGAGATTCAAGAACACAGCCGCCACCACTGGCTTTGTTCAGGACACTGGCAATTAATTCCCAAGACACGCCCCGTCGCCAAGACTTCACGACTTCAATTCCCCCGTTCTACGGACGCCGCCTTGAAGCTCGTCAAGACTTGGCTCCCCCGACCGGAGCAGACTCGGCCGTTTGTAACCGCTTCACTTCCGCCCGGCTTCGTTACACGGCAACAAGCGGACGAGACTGCCGGGAGAACCCCCAACACGACGCGATTCAATTCCTGTAAAATCCTTGAATCGCTGATTTAGGCTCCGCTGTGGCCGTTAATAATTGACGCGGCCACGTTTCCCCCCTACGCGCACCGCTGGCTAAGTGCGCTCCGCCCCGTTGACCAAAATCGCGCCAGTCACCGCTCCGTTCACAAAATTCACTCGCTCCCCAGCCTCGTCCCTGCGTCGGGTCCCCTGCCTGTCACGCTTTTAGAAATTTGCCTTTTAGTGTTGGTGTTGGGGGTGCGTGCAAAACGCAGAGCATCCGACCGACAATAAAATAGAAAGTTCAGTTATGTTCAGTTCATCATTCAATACCACAAAACAAAACCGCTCAGAACTCAGCGACGAATCGCTTGCCGTGCAAGCCCCGTCCGTGTTCGCAGAGCAGGCCGTGCAGGGCGTTAGCGACCGTTACACGTTCATCCCGACCAGCAAAATCGTTACCCGTATGCGCGCCGAAGGCTGGGCACCAGTTGACGCCCGCGAGCAGGCCGTGCGACTTGAAAACCGCATCGGCTTTCAGAAACACATGATTCGTTTCCAGCACCGCGCCCAGATTGGCCGGGGCGGTGAATACGTTGCCGAAATCGCGCTGGTGAACAGCCACGACCGGAGCAGTGCCTATCAGCTACACGCCGCCTTGTATCGTTTGGTTTGCGGGAATGGCCTAATGGTTTCAGACACCACGTTTGAACATATTTCCGTGAGGCACAGCGGAGGCGAATCAGACGAAATCATTGCCGCCAGTTTCAAACTTTTGGCGACCGTCCCACAGTTGACAGAACACGTTGAATCATTCCGCGCCCGCCAGTTGAACGACACCGAGGCGAAGGCGTTTGCAGAAGCGGCCATCATGCTCCGCTGGGATGCTGTCCAAAACGCACCCGTCAGCGCCGAGAAAGTTTTGGAATCCCGCCGTTACGAGGACAAGGGCAATAATTTGTGGCAGGTCTATAATCGCGTGCAGGAAAACTTATTGCGCGGTGGACAGAAAGATTATTCCCGCCGCCGTGGTAATGGCACCCGCCACACCCGCACCCGTCCGGTTTCAGGCTTGGCCGAGGACATCCGGTTGAACAAGAGTCTTTGGCATCTTGCCGAAGCTCTGCGGAGTGGAAATTTGCCCGCCGTGGTAAGCGTGCAGAACTGACAGAACGGGGCGGGGTCGAAAGGCTCCGCCCCTTTTTTGTGGGTAAGTGACTTCTTCCCCACGCCCCATCCACCAAAGGGCAAGCCCTCTGGACTCGCTCAAATCCAAATTGGTCAGGCTTCCTATCGTCAGCAAAATCAAAGCAACAGACTTCGGCGACTCTGCGAGGCTAGAGTTTTTTGGTTGGTGTTTTGACATGGCGCGTTTTTTTCAGGCCGACGCCGTTCCATTGCTCACCGTAGCCCGCTTGCGGCTCCGACATCTTTTTCAAGGTTTTTATTCCCGTTATCACGAGGCGATTTTTTCCCAGCGACGAAGGGCATGGGTCACGCCAGCGAGACGGCTATCAGGTAACGCCGAAACTTTCGCTGTCATGCCCCATGCACGCTGGGAAAAAACCGAGGTCAGTTCAAAAAATGTCTGCGCGATTGGTGAAGCAAGCGGCATACGGCGAGACACGGACGGCGATTATCAAAAAAAAGCTTTATGCAAAAAAATATTTCTAATGAAGCAGCGGCTCCAGCAAACGCCAGCCAGCTATTATCAGTTAAGGCGATGGCAAAATTTATTGTCATTTCGTTTCAAGCACGCGAGCAGGTAGTAGCGTTTCCGTTCGAGATTCAACACGCGGCCATGCTTGCCAAGATGCAACGGACACATGGCAATGTGCAGGCCATCAGCGCAGGTTTCTTTTTGGGTGACGTTGAGAAACTATGGGCAGGGGGTGAAAGCACTTCGTTGGAATTGCCCGCCCGTCCGATGGACGTTGAACTTGTCCGCGCGTTTCTTACCAGCCCCACCCCGGAATTTAACTTCATCGCGGGAGGTGTCCAATGAGTGCCACTTGCAAACGCGCCAAGCGTCGTTTCAGCGACCCAAACCAACCGGAATTTTTCGGCATCATCTGGCAGGATTTGCACCACCCGTTTCGTCTCCGGGCCGGGGATGTTATCCGCTATGAGAACCGGCTTTGCCGGGTTATTCGCGTGAACGAATGCGCGGCAGTCGTCACCATGAATCGCCCGACGAGGGAATTTAAGACCCGCTTTGACAAGCCCGTTCGATTCACCCCGCCACCGTCCATTTTCCGAATTTCCAACAACTCCGAAACCGAAATCCTTAACCGCAAATAAATCACACCATGAATACGAACCAAAACGAATCGCCATTTGGCGGAGTCATCTATGCCTACACCCGCAAGCAGGCCATCGCCGACGGGGTGCAAGTTGAAGTCACCGCGACCGCGCAGGAAGCCGGAATCAAATTTCCAGTGTTTCTCACGCGCGGAGTCTTTGACGCTTACGTTGCCGTCCCGCCGAACGTGACGGGACAGGACGAGGCCGGACGACTTTGGGATGTCGTCTGGATGCTCCGCTTTGCCGTTCAGCGCAGTCGCCCAGGGTGCGACCGCATCCCCGTTGCGCTCTATGTTCGCAACGACAACCGCGCGGCCAAGCTGGTAAAGCTAATTGCCACTTGCGGCGCGCTCGACATGGACGACCCGCAACCGGCCATCACCATCATGTTACCAGACGAGGATTGACCACCTTGAAGCCGCTCCCGGACTCCGCGCCGGGGGCGGTTTCGCCGTCGTGCCGTTCCCTTTCACCAAGCATATGTGACGAACGTAATGAATTTATTGGCTTCCGTTCCAAAGGGCGCACCCTTTGGAATCCGCAATCATCCGGCCACCGGCTGGCTCTTGGCCGGGATTTCATCGGCGGCGTTCACCATTTCATCCAACAGCTTTTTGAAATCTTTGAGGCCGGGAGCAGGGATGATAATGGTGTTACGTTTGCCGCCAACTTCTTCGGTGATGCGTAGCAGGCGACCACGCGGGTTTTCCTTTAACGACAGGAAAAACGTCTTGCGCTCAATTTGAATTTCACTGGTCAGAAGCGTGTCTTCCGGGGGGCGGGGCGGGTGCGGTGCGTATGGCTGGTGATAGGGTTGCCCGTAAGACGGGCGATGGAATGGCCGTTCGTGCGAGGTCAGCATAAATGCGTGCAAGGTTGATTAAAACATTACATCCGACCCGACGAGCTACCGCTAATCCCGATATTATCATCCTCTGTATCACGCCCGCATTTTGGACAGCGTTTAGAACCGTCAGGCTTGAGCAAAGCAATCTGCGGCGGGAACGTGCATTGACATAGCGTGTAGCCGAGGTCTTGAGCCGCGCGTGATTCGGCGAGCCGTAATTGTTGCTCCGCTTCCGCAAGCGCAACTTCCGCCGCCCTTCTCTTTGGCGAATCCGCAACTAAATCGTTGGCTTCTTTCGCCAACCCAACGGCGTTTTTTAGAAGCGTGATTGCCGCCGAAAATGTTTCAATGCCCATAAAATTTTGTTCGCTCGACCCGCCAAAAGTGCGCTCGCCTCCTGTTTATTTCAAGCATTAAAACGACCAGCTTGAAAGCTGGGGATGATTCGGCGCGGCAATGAGTGCGGCCAAAATGGCCTTTGCCGTTAAGACATACCACCATTCGGCGTGTCCTTACCAGCTTCCGTTGGTTTGACCTCATCCGGCAACAATGCCGCGTGTGCTGGCACTGGTTTTTTGAACCAGTGCCGAATGACATGGTTCAGAAACCATCATACGGTCGGCGGGCAGTCGCTTAACCACCCCCATTTTCTAGGAAATCCACTTGCTACCCAAAATGCAAAATGCTACCAGAATCAATGCTAACCCTGTCAAAAACGGGGGTAAATTCAAATTTGGAAGTGGGTTGAAAAACGGTTAAAAACCCTATGAATCCACAATGTTTGAACGGCTGTCATTTCAGGTGGGATAATCCGCTTACAAGAACCGATTGAATTAGCAAACCAGCGCCTTCAGCCACTCGGCCATCTCTCCAAACCATTGATTCTATTGCTAATTTGTGCGCTTGCTGAAACCGCACATTTTGCTTTTGCATACCGTAGAGCATTGGGATTTTTACAAACTCCAGCAACACTAAAACGGCGGCTACAATAAGGAGCCGAAAACTAACCACAATCAGCGCGGACAGCAAGTGGGAAACTTACCATAATCACGCCGGTCTGAAGCGCTACATCCCAAACGGCGTTTTTCAAGCCCGCATTAAAATCATCGTCAAAATTAATTTGGTCAGCTTGGAGACTGACGTAAAATCGACGGCTGTTGACCGGCTGGCGGCAAAACGGGCAGAACTTCGTAAGCCGAAGGTTGCCGGCGACACATTCGCCGACGGTCGCATGAAGTTCGACGTCTCCACCGATACGCGGCGTGACTGGGCCGAAATATTCCGTGTTTATGCCGCCGCTGCGCGCAGTGCATGCTGCGTTCATGGCCAGCCCTTGGCGCGTTGCTTTTAAATTTGAATATCCCACGCGCGTCATCGGCCGACGGCGCAAACCCTGGCTGTGCCCGAACGAAGCCGAGCGCGAAGGGGATGTGGCGAACGTGGTTTATTCCGGCGGCAGCCTGCGCACAGGTCGCGACGTGATCTTCCCCTACGCGATGAGCGATGCTGTCATCCGCTTTGCCACCGTGCTGATGGATGAACTGGCGGCCAGGATAGAGTGAAACCTTGCGGTAGGGTTACACCCCATAGCTGCGTTAGGCGAGCTGGATTATTATCCCCTTATGAATTGCATGAAATTCTGCAGCTGGTTCAACGCCGCCGGACTCGGCATATGCGCGGTGTTGCTCGGCACACTGACCGGGTGTGCTAGTCACGGTAGCTGGTCGCGCACCTGGGATGTCCCGCCGCCCATGGCGGATAAGGGGTTTGCCGTGAAAGATGATTACGTTTATTACCCACAATATGAATGTTACTACAGCCTCACCCGGCACTTATATGCCAACCGCGATGGCCGCGATTGGATTTCCCATCCTAATCCAAGCGGCGTCTCGGTGAACGCGCTGCTGGATTCACCATCTGTAATAATGAATTTTCACGATTCTCCGGCACTACATAACGCCGACGTGGTCCGGCAATACCCTAAAGACTGGAAGCCATCCGGCGGCAATCTAAGCCAAAACCGGTAAGTCGCCCAGCCGGATGATATTTGGAAAGATAACCCGGCCAACCCCACCCCATCACCAAAAGGAAAATCATGTTAGGACCTGTTTTATTAGTTGTGCTAGTACTGCTGCTGCTCGGCACCCTGCCCACGTGGCCACACAGCAAGACTTGGGGATATTACCCGAGCGGCGGAATCGGCGTGCTCCTGGTCATCCTCGTGGTCCTCTTGTTGCTAGGCCGGATTTGAACTTAAACTATCACCCAAACCATACGAAAGACCCATTATGTTACAAAGCATCAAAGAACTTTACGGTGAAAAACTCGGCGCGCTGGATGGTGAGATCGGTCAGGTGAAAGATTTTTATTTTGATGACCAGAGCTGGGTGGTGCGCTATGTCGTGGCGGAAACCGGCACTTGGCTGACGAGCCGGTTGGTGCTGCTCTCCCCGCTGGCGATCGGCAGCCTTTATCAGGATGGCCGAGCCATGCTGGTCAATCTCACCCGGAAACAGATTGAGTCCAGCCCGGCAATTGACAAACACCAGCCGGTGTCGCGCCAATACGAGGAAGAATACCATCGCTATTATGGCTGGCCTTATTACTGGGAAGGCGACGGCTTGTGGGGTGGCATGAGGGGCTTTCCCGTCCTGGAAACTCCGCTCAAGTTTTCCGCCGGGGAACCACCAGCCGCGGCCGGCCCCAAGGCAAAGCGCGCCGATGCGCACCTGCGCAGTTCCCAAGCGGTGACCGGTTATCATCTTCAGACCAGCGATGGCGTCATTGTCGGCCATGTCAGCGACTTTCTGATGGATGATGAAAGCTGGGCCATCAACCAACTGATTGTCAAAATCGGCCACCGGTTCACGGGCAAAGAGGTGCAGCTATCGACCAGTCAGATAGACCGGATTAGTTATGAGGATTCCACCGTGTTCGCGCGACTCACCAAGATGGCCATTGAGAAAAGTCCCGAACACCGGCTGGTTCCCAACGGTGCCGCCATCCCCGCCGCGCCGGCGCTGGCATTGTGAAACATAATAAATATCCGCAGCCTCAGTCCCCAAAATCGGCGGATGCTTCGAATCCAATCGAAATGGGTTTCACGGCCGCACCGGATGAAGTGGCCCGGAAAGCTTACTTCAGCTATGTGAATCAAGGTTCGCTGCCCGGCCACGAGGTGCAGCACTGGCTCAAGGCGGAGGCGGATCTGATCGCGGAACGCAATCAGACACGCGTTCACGGTTTTCACAGCCGCACCTAAAATATTTTTCCAAATCAACCAATAAAAAAACGAAAATCACAACCATGAAAACTTTGAACAGCACTTGCGCGGAAGCGCCGAAGATGTATGAGACCGAAAACGACATTTCCAAGGACCGCCGGACAGAACTGAACGCCCTGCTGAACCAGCGGCTGGCATCGGCCGTGGATTTGCAGCTGCAGATGAAGCAGGCGCATTGGAACGTGAAAGGACCGAGCTTCATCGGCCTGCACGAGTTGTTCGACAAAGTGGCCGAGGCGGTGGAAGGCTATGTGGATCAGATCGCCGAACGGGTGGTGCAGCTTGGCGGCGTGGCGGAGGGCACGGTGCGCATGGCGGCAGCGCGCACGCGGCTCACGGAATATTC
>Ga0302281_10000073_pt1 | contig 83632 bp, 70 predicted proteins | sample III_Fen_E1_2_FD_198762 | JGI IMG/M metagenome (GOLD analysis project Ga0302281, IMG submission 198762) | Peat permafrost microbial communities from Stordalen Mire near Abisko, Sweden - III_Fen_E1_2 | ecosystem: Environmental > Terrestrial > Soil > Wetlands > Permafrost | place: Sweden: Abisko...
CTACGGGAAGCTGCTGATCTGATAGAAAAGATCGCCAAGCTTCAATCTCAACTCGCTGCTATTTCTGGAACCGAAGCAGAAGTCCTAGTCAAAGGCACTGAACCGGCTAAACGTAAAATCAGCCTAACTCACCTAGCCAAAATCAAGGCTGCACAAAAGAAGCGCTGGGCCAAGTTTCAAGCAGCAAAACCCGAGACTGCACCTAAAACTGCCGAGCCTGTAAAAAGGGCGAAGAAGAAGATCAGTGCTGAAGGTATTGCTAGGATCAAAGCAGCCCAGAAGTTGAGATGGGCAAAGATCAAGGGTGTTAAAACTGCCCCTAAAGTCGTTGCTGCTAAACCCGCTAAAAAGAAATTTGTGATGAGCGCCGAAGCCAAAGCCAAAATCAGTGCTGCGGCCAAAGCTAGATGGGCGGCGAAGAAGGCTGCTGAGAAGAAGTGATTTGTGGGGGAAATTGCGAAGGCCACTCTTTTAGGGAGTGGCCTTTTGCTTTTGGATGAAATACCTTCGATATGCCATTACGCTGCGCTTCGATCCTGACTTAAAAGTGAATCAATCTCCGGGTCTAGCATAGATTTCAACATTTCTTGAAGTTCTGAATCCATAAATTCAAAATCATCGGGAATTTCCAAGACTTCAATACGCGGCAAATCCACTCCTTCAAACCGTGACTTGATCCAGGTCTTGTGCGTTCTTTCCATGACAAAAACCACATCAGCCCATTTCAAGTCCTGTTCACTGATACGCCTTTTTGCTTCAGAACGGACCCCAGCAGAACGAACTTCAAGCCTAGCATCATTCTTATAGATTTGCTCGGCTGTAGGGCTGCGCTTTTTATTCATGGCGCACACGAATAGAACTTTGAGCTGGCCGGTCATTAGGTCAGGGCTCCGCCGACTTTTTAGGCAGCAACAGCGTCATGGCTCATCAACAATAACTTGCAGCTTGGATTTAGATACTGTCTTGTCTCCGAGCTTAACTGTAACCGTGCAAAGGGCAAAACCACTCTTGCGCGCTTCCGGCCAAGCAACATCTACTTTTACATTTTCTTGCTTCTGGAAATCTGGGTCTAGCTTCTGCAACCCAAAATACATCGAAGCCGGCTCACCGAGGTTGGAAAGTATATTGGGCTGCACGATCAACTGCTCCGTAAGCTTGCCGTCTTGCTCAACTAAACGTGAAACGTGGACAACGACTGTGTATGTATTCTTGTCCTTTTGGCGTGTCATGGTCGCTTCCGTGGAATACAAAGCAGCAAATGCTGTGCCTGTGATTGTGGTGAGAGTAACAATGAGAAGTGCGATGTATTTTTTCATATTGCTGGGTTGAACACTGCGTATGGCATAAAGTTGCTGCCTGACGACCCCAAGCTCAGCGACTGCAGCGCATGGTTAAGCCCAGCGTCGCTACCTAGGCTAACGCTCGGCACATCGTTTTTCCTGGGCAAATCAAATCATCCATTCGCCCAGACGCTGCCTTCTCATTCAATCTGGTTAGGCATCAGCGGCCTCCTCTCGTCGAATCTCAAGCTGTCTGCGTCTCAATAGGAAAATCGTGAAAAATATAATGACGCCAATCGCTGACGCGATGCCTTTGATAACAAATGTGTCCAAAGCTGTCAGTGCAAGAATGCCGAGAAAACAAATGATGCTGGCAAAAATCGTGAAACGTCGCTCCCGTGGTCCGTGCGTGCGTCTGACCATAAAATAAGTGAGTGCCGACCAACCAGCTACCATGAGAACAAATGCGGTGGTGGCGTGAATGAGATGTATGTTCATAGTTTTAGTGACGTGTGCATGATGCCTAGACAGTATGGCTGGCGATGAAAGCGAATAAACCAGGGAGCTTCGTTGGTTGGACGTAAAGACGGAAAAGCATACTTTTCCGTTGGAATCTCTTTTTGCCTATTGACACTCCGGGCTTGATAGGTGTTAGGCCACTTGGTCATAACCTCACTTTGGGTTTTTATCTATCCGACGAAAAATCGGATCAACGCTTACAAAATACCAGATGACTGGCCCAAGCCCAGCCGTCGCACCTGCCCGGCCTCTACTGACGTAAGGGGATGGTGTCTTGGAAAATAGAGCCATCTCAAGCTTTCTTACCTTGTAGCCGCTGACAGGCTTCATCAACCGCTTCCCCAAATCCAACTGCGTCAACCTTTCGCATTATCCTACTTTCCACCAGATTCGGACCTGGGGTTTCGACATCAAACAAACCGTCGCCTCGTTCTTGACTTACCAATGCAACGAACAGCCCATCGTAGTAAATTTCCGCGACCAGCCTGTCGTAATCAGGAGGGCTTGCAACTATTGTCTCGAAACCTTTTTTTTTAAGCATTTTTATTTGGGTGGCTCTAAAAAGCCCATCATGTTTCCATTCCCGCCATAACGAACGCCTCGACCAGTATCAAGGTCAAAAATATCGTTACCCCCGAAACGGTTGCGTTCAATAAACTGATTTCGACTATTAAGAATATCGTTCAATACTTGTTGACCCTGCTGGTTGATTGCTGCGGGGTTGCCTGAAGCGCGAGGAAACACACTTCCTGGCCTGCTACCGTGCTTCTGCAAGGCGCGTCCAGCCTGGGAGAGACCATTTCTATCTGGATTTTCTCCAGCATTTAACATTCGTTGGGTCGTAGGACACTTTTTGCCGCCAGCCATTAAACCCGCTTCGCCCGAGTCGCGAAGAAGTCCTGCGGCACCGCCAAGTAGCGCATCGCCAAGGGGGTCTTCGTCTATGCGGCCAGGATCAGGAGACAGATCAGAACCATTATCGATTCTTCCATCGTCCGTGATCCAGGCATTTAGGTATGAATTGTAGGTTTCACCTGGACCACTCTCTGAGGTAATACCGGTGTTCATTCCTAGTTGCCACCAAGCCTGGCCATTGGCCAATAAAGCGGGATTGAAATCACTCCAACCCAGCAGCCCATATGGGTCAACGTAGTTGATGGGATTATTGCCGACGTAGCCGTAAAGGTTTATTCCCCCTCGTTCTTTGATGGGATCCCGATTTAGCCATTTACCCAGACCCGATGCACTTTTGTAACCGCACGCCCTCAAACCCGGCGTGAACATTGAGCGGCTCCGGCCTCGCCGTGAAAGGCGACCCGATGCGTGACGGCGAAAAACCCCGACGCGAGTTTTGGGGGAGATGGTCGGCAAGTCGGCGGCGGCTGACACCCGGCCAGCAGCTAAAAAAGTGAGGCGACTTTGACAGCTTGGAACCACGCCAAAAGCCTACACCTTTTGCGGCGGTGGTGGAAGCGGTTTTTCAAGTTTCGCGGACGGATGGCAACGGGCGTGAACTTCCTGAAGCTGTTTGATGCTGACCTCGGTGTAAATCGCCGTGGTGTCGAGTTTCTCATGCCCCAGCAACTGCTGGATGAACCGGATGTCCGCCCCGTTTTCCAGCATGTGCGTCGCGCAGGTGTGCCGGAGCAAATGGCACGACGCCACGCGCCCCGTCACCTGCTTGATCCACGCGGCCACCATGCGGGACACGACATCAGGATTGAACGCGCCGCCGTAGCCGGTCAGGAACAACGCCTGCGTGCGCGTGTCCAGGGACAGACGCGGACGCACGGTTTGCAAGTAGTTTTCGAGCCAGTAAACGGCGCGTGCGCCGACGGGCACGATGCGGTCTTTTTTCCCTTTGCCTAAACGGACATGGAGCGTGCGACGTTCGGTGTTCAGGTCGGCCAGTTCCAAACGGCAAAGCTCGGTGCGCCGGATGCCCGTCGAGTAAAAAAGTTCCAGCATCGCCCGGTCACGGATGCCGAGCGGGTCGGCCACATTGGGCACGGCCAGCAGTTTTTCGATTTCCGTCAGGGAGAACACTTCTTTGGGCAGCCGCTTTTCCATCCGGGGCAGTTCCAGTTCGCTGGCCGGATTGTGCAGGATGACGTTCTGGCGGGTGAGCCAGCGGCAGAAGTCCTTGAGGATGCTCAAGCGGTTGCGCTGCGTGCTCCAGCCCAGCCGCTGCCCGTTGGCCTTGGTGCAACGCCAGAGCCAGCGCTGGTAACTTTCGAGGATGGGCCGGGTGATCTGCCCGGCGCGTGTCAGGTCACGCTCGGCAGCCCAGGCCAGGAACACTTTAAGGGCATCGCCCCGGCCTTCCAACGTGCCTTCGGCGTAGTTGCGGGACGCGAGCGATTCAAGGTAGCCGTCACGCCACAAGGCGAGCGCGTCGGGCGCGCTGCGGTCGAAGTTGTCCGGTCGCCGGTCGTTGCCGCCGCGTTGCGCTTTGGTGCGATGCGCCAGCCATTCCACTGCCTTGATGCCTTTGGGTGCGGCCATGATTACGATGCAGTTTTACGATTACGATGGAGTGTTTTTCGGGCGTGTTCCTGATGTGCAAACCCGTCAGGCCGTCAGGTGTGAAGCAAAGCCTTGTCAGCATTGGTTGAAACGGGTGGCGGGGGCGTTCCGCCACCCCCCGTCACGTGGCCGTTTCGCCCCGCCACCCCCGGTATAAAACCCGCCAGGTTGGTTTTGTAGTCGTGCCGCAGCTTGGCGATTTCAATCAGGCCGACATGGGCGACGGCCTCCGGCGTGTCGGTGTCGAACAGCACTTCATAAACAAACTGGCTGCCCAAACGTCCGTGCCGGATGGCCAGATATTCCAACTCCACGAGCCTTTCGAGATGCACGCGCACTTGCGTCAGGCTCCACCCGCAATGGTCGCGTAGTTCTTTGCGCGTGAAGGTGGCAGCACCGCCTGATTTTGGCTTCATCACTTTGCGGATGTATTCGAGCAAGCGCCGCGTCTGCGGCGGCAACTCGTCGAGCGAGCGGCCCAAAATTTCCGGCGCAAGTTCGTTTGCCAGCGCAATGTCATCGAGCGTCACCTCAATGAAGCGTTGCCCGCTCGGCAGCGTGCGCGCCTCCCGCTGGTGCTGGTGCAGCAACGCGATGGCGTCAATGAGCGTCAGATACTTTTCGTGGTCGCGCCGGTTGCGCGTGCGCGCCGTGGCGAACGTCAGGCTCGGCGCATACGGATTCAGCACGTCCACCGTCTGCAACAGCCGTTGCGCGTTGCGAAGTTTTTTCAGCACGTCCTGCCGTTCCGCCCTGGCGATGAGTCCCGCCAGCGTGCGCCGTTCGCGTTGCAGCCGATGGATGCGCCCGGTCTGCTCGGCGCTCTCGTCCACCGCCAGCGTGAGACAACGGTTTTGAAGTTCTTCGTCCAGGTCAATCGCGGTCGTCGTCAAAAAAATCATCACCGGGCCTTCGACATGATATTCCTGCGTCACCATTTTGCCCGTCGCCGGGTCTTTGCCAGTGCTGGCTATCGTTAGCTCGCCTTCGCTCTGCAACAGCTTCAACGCATAGCTGGCTTTCTCCGCTCCGGCCTCCTCGACCACGGCGAGGATTTTGTGTTTGAGATTCGTTTCGCCCAGGTAGTAAAGGCTCTGGCCGGTCATGGCCGAGTATTTGACACGCTCCTCCTCCGGGAAGAACGACAGCACCGCGTCCATGAGCGTGGTCTTGCCCGCTGCGCTCGCGCTCTGGATGATGATCGCCAGCGGCCGTTCCAGTTTGCGTGACACGCCCGCCAGATACGCCACGAGCGTGTTGGTTTCCTCACCGATGATGCCCGCCTGATGGAATGCCGCCCGCAAACGGCCAATCAGGTTTGGCTCGCGCAACCAGGTCAACGCCGCTTCGCGTTCCTCCGGTGTCAGCGTGACGACGTGGCCGGTCGGCTCCTGCGGCTTTGATAATTCCGCCTGCGCCTGCTCCACCGCGAGCAACAACCGGCCAAGATCGCGCTTTAATAAATCGGCGGTGAGTCCGGTTTCCTCGGCGGCGCGTTCCACGAACCGGCGGCGTTCCATGTCCCGGCACAGATCAACCTGGTCCAGGTGGAACCGTTCACCGTGGCGGAGTCGCAACGCGATTTTCAGCGCGTCCGTCCCGACAGTTTTTTCCAGTCCCGCCACGCGATACTCGCGGCCTTCCATGTCCATGAACCACGCATCGCCCCGCTGTTCCAAGCTGGCCGCTTTTTCTTTTTTAGCTGCCGGTGCGTTCTCCACGCTGCTAACAGAAGCAGCTAATAAAGAAGACTGCGCCTGCACCTCCGCGTAAGGGGCGGGAACAAACGGCTCCGGCGCCCAGCCCACGCCGGTTTCCAGCGACTCCTTGTCCACGATGGGCAACGGGTCGCCGGTCAACTCGTCCACCACCATTGCGACGTGGCAGGCGGGGCCTGCACCCACTGCGCCTGGCGGCGCTGGCAGCGTTGGTGGTCGTGCGCCTGCGCCTTGCCAAGTGGCCGCGTTCATCAGCAAGGCCAGCGATTTGTCCGCCGGTTTCACTTTGCAGGCGTATTCGTTGGCGTCCATGCCGTGCGGGAACCGGATGCGAAAAACTTCAATGCCGTGCTTTTGAAAACGCTCCGTGTCCCGCTGTGCCGCCCGGTCGCCGGCATCGTCGGCGTCGTAAGCGATGCGGATGCGCTGCACCTTCCGCAGTGCATCCCATAATTCATCGGTGAAGCCTTCCGTCCCAAACAAGCACGTCACGTTCTTGAACCCGTTCACCCAAAACGTCAGCGCGTCCAGCACCGCCTCGCACAAAATAATTTCCGGCTGCTGCAAACATTCCCGGTTAAATAGTCCGCGATGCGGGCCGGGCGGATACAGATGTTTCATTTCGCCCTTTTGCGCCCGCCGTCCGTAAAGACTCACGCTGCTGGCCGTCTCACTACGCAACGGCACCACGATGCAGCCGTTAAAATGTTCGTGGCCGCTCTCACGCCACAGGCCAAGCTGCGTCAGCCGCGAACGCAGCGCCGCCCCCGCCTCCCGCTGCTTGTCCGGCAACCGCAACCCCAGCGAGCGGTCGGCAAAACCGATTTGAAAATGCTCAATGAGCTGGTCGTCATCAAGGCCACGGCTCGCCAGATACGCACGCGCCGTCGGCGTTTGCTTCAACCGTTCGTGGTAGTAGCTCACCACCTGGCTAAACAATGTCGCATCGTCGGCCTCGGCATCGAGCGGACATGGCAGACGCGGCACGGTGGCCTTGGTCAACGGCCCTTCACGCGCCAGGATCGCGGCGCTGGTGAACACCGCCTGGCCGCCCTGCCGCAACAGATCAAAGGCGTGCCGGAACGAAACGCCGTCGTGCTGCTGCACGAACTGGATCACGTTGCCCGCCTTCCCGCACGCCATGCAGTGCCACAACCCTTTGGCCGGGGACACGATGAAGTTGGGTTTGTTCCGGTCGTCGTGGAACGGACACCGCCCGATGAAGTCTTTCGTGCCGTGCTTCGCGAGTTCAACGCCCCGGCTCCGCACCAGCGCCAGCAGGTCGGTCTGCCGCTTCACCTGGTCAAGGTCGGCTTCAGGAATGCGCCAGGGCATGAGTTGCCTCCTTTCTTTGGGTTGGAACGGTCGGACCTCGGTTTGGTAAAAAGGCGTCAAGGTCAAAAACGAAAATCTTCATTGCCGGAGTTTGATAGCTATAACCGATAACTTGCAAGCATAAACTATCACCTGTATTGTCAATAGCTATCATGCTTAACATGAAGACAACAAACGGACGCCCGGCCAAAACTGAACGCTCGACCTTGGGCCAGCGTATCGCCGCGATGCGCGAAGCCGCCAACCTTTCGCAGCGGGAAGTGGCGGCGGGGCTGGGGATCGCCCAGCCGTCGTATGCCGCCTGGGAGCGGCGCAACGTGGCGTTGACACACGAACAACTGAAGAAGCTGGCGCACATTTTAGGCGTCCAGGTGACGGATCTCTTTTCGGAGTCGGATCAACCAGCCACACGCAACGGGCCGGTGGGCCGGGCGCGCAAAACCTTTGAGGCGGTTTCGGCGTTGCCACGCAGCCGACAAAAGCAACTGCTGGATGTGGTTGACATCCTGATGGCCAAGCCTGCCAACGGCCATGCCTGATTTTAGTTGCTGCCCGTCGCGGCAGCCAGAGCGACTAAAAGTAAGGCGGCAACCAAGGCCAGCCAGCAGCACGTCCAAGTTTCCCGGCAATGTCGCCTAGCCAGTCGTCCACCCTAAAAGCATCGGGTTGGGGGCGGTGGCGGGAGCCGGGCACAGCCCGGCCCCGCTGCCGCCCTTAACCTTGTTTAATACACTAATAACTGTCCCGGAAAAACACCCGCTGGTAACATGACCGCCGGGCGCGAAGCGCCCTTCCTTGTCTCTTTGTAACATCTCAATCAAAGGTAGCTACCTTTCAAAATGACCATGAAGCGGCAATCGCTCAAACTGGATGACATTGACTGGCAGGTTTTGCTGGGCATCGCCGCCGATTGCGGCTGCGAGTATCGCGGCGAACCGTCCTGGCGTCGGCTGTTCGATGACATCGCCAGCGGCAAACTGTCCGTGGTCAATAAACCAGACAAGCGCGTGCGCAACTTCCAAGCGAAGCGGCGACGGCCCCTGATCGAGCAACGGCAAAAACAGCAGACCGCAAACTGGACGGCACGCAGCGAACGTGACCGGCTGCGTCAGGAACAGAACCGGCGTGCCGCTGGCATTCCGCCGCGTGGCGCACAAGAGACGCTGGACGAAGCGACGGGCTACCGCGATGCGTTCGGCAGGCTGACCGATCCCGGATAAAGATCGGCCAAGCCTCGGACGGATTTCGTCCAGACCTCGGCCAGATTTCGGATAATTCTCGGACGCAAAATGAACTAACAGCGTTAGAGGTCAGGCGTGCCGTCTGGAACGTGGCTTGTTACGGCTGCCCGCTTGCATCGCAAGGAGAACAGCGTCCACCATCAAATCATGCTTCATTCCGTCGTCGGTGCGTCACTTCACCGGCGGCGTTTGCTGCACGCCACAGATTTTTTCCCGGCAGCCAGATTCACCGTCAGAGGCGGGGTAAGTGTCATGGCTGAAAATTCCCGAAATAGCCCGAACAAGGTCGAAGATCAACCACTTGTGAGGCCGCAGTTTTTGCGGCAATGGCTGACATTGAAAGGTGTTGAGTTGTGTTGAGCCGAGGCGTTGAATGCCGTTGAACTGGTCAACACCCTTCAACGCATTTCAACACTGCTTGGTCGTCGCACCTCCACCGCCTCTACTGACGTAAGGGGATGGTGTCTTGTGCTATTCCCAGTTTCGCCTAATCCTCAAATGGTGTAAGAATGCTCCTAACTTCGGAGTCTCTGAGGAAACGCGAAAACAATTCAGAGCCATCTTTCAATGTAACATCCTCAACCTCGCAGAGTCTCTCTACTTGCTCGAAAGACCAATGCACAAGTTCGCCAGCCTGATTTCGATATTCATTCTCCTGCGCCTTTCCGTGGCGCTCCGCCTTCTGTTTTGCTGCGGCCTCGTTCGTCGCCTCGATTAAAATAATTTGCTCCTCCCAAAGCGAACCTTCGTCCACCTTGGCCTGACGCTGCGATTTGAAAAGCAAGTTTGCTGTGAACCACATATCATTTCTTAAACCGTGAATCGTTCAGAAGTTTCCACGCTTTTTTTGCGGCCTTATCTCCGGCTTTTGCTGCATTCTTTATATCTTCCAAGGTATCGTTTCTGAACTGATCAGGGAATTCGCGATTGATACCACCTTTACACTGCTTAGAAATCCAATCTCCTGCTTTTGACCGCAATTTATTTAATGCGTCTTGAGCTGATTTCCGCATTGCAGCCGATACATCGTCATCGGCAACCGCATCAAGTATGGATTGAATCGCTTCTGTGTCGCCTCTAGCAATAGCCACCGCTAATTCCGTGTTTGGATCAAGACCTAATGGATCCACCTCATTGACTGGGTTATTATCAACAAAGTTGTAAAGATTCCGATTGATCGCACTCCAAAGGCTAAAAGCTTCGTCATCACTCAAGGCGTTAGCCTTCCCGGACCCCGGCTTCGTAAGCAATCCAGCAGTCATTATCGCCAAACTTCCGTCGTCTCCCAACGGATCCCGATTTAGCCATTTACCCAGACCCGATGCACTTTTGTAACCGCACGCCCTCAAACCCGGCGTGAACATTGAGCGGCTCCGGCCTCGCCGTGAAAGGCGACCCGATGCGTGACGGCGAAAAACCCCGACGCGAGTTTTGGGGGAGATGGTCGGCAAGTCGGCGGCGGCTGACACCCGGCCAGCAGCTAAAAAAGTGAGGCGACTTTGACAGCTTGGAACCACGCCAAAAGCCTACACCTTTTGCGGCGGTGGTGGAAGCGGTTTTTCAAGTTTCGCGGACGGATGGCAACGGGCGTGAACTTCCTGAAGCTGTTTGATGCTGACCTCGGTGTAAATCGCCGTGGTGTCGAGTTTCTCATGCCCCAGCAACTGCTGGATGAACCGGATGTCCGCCCCGTTTTCCAGCATGTGCGTCGCGCAGGTGTGCCGGAGCAAATGGCACGACGCCACGCGCCCCGTCACCTGCTTGATCCACGCGGCCACCATGCGGGACACGACATCAGGATTGAACGCGCCGCCGTAGCCGGTCAGGAACAACGCCTGCGTGCGCGTGTCCAGGGACAGACGCGGACGCACGGTTTGCAAGTAGTTTTCGAGCCAGTAAACGGCGCGTGCGCCGACGGGCACGATGCGGTCTTTTTTCCCTTTGCCTAAACGGACATGGAGCGTGCGACGTTCGGTGTTCAGGTCGGCCAGTTCCAAACGGCAAAGCTCGGTGCGCCGGATGCCCGTCGAGTAAAAAAGTTCCAGCATCGCCCGGTCACGGATGCCGAGCGGGTCGGCCACATTGGGCACGGCCAGCAGTTTTTCGATTTCCGTCAGGGAGAACACTTCTTTGGGCAGCCGCTTTTCCATCCGGGGCAGTTCCAGTTCGCTGGCCGGATTGTGCAGGATGACGTTCTGGCGGGTGAGCCAGCGGCAGAAGTCCTTGAGGATGCTCAAGCGGTTGCGCTGCGTGCTCCAGCCCAGCCGCTGCCCGTTGGCCTTGGTGCAACGCCAGAGCCAGCGCTGGTAACTTTCGAGGATGGGCCGGGTGATCTGCCCGGCGCGTGTCAGGTCACGCTCGGCAGCCCAGGCCAGGAACACTTTAAGGGCATCGCCCCGGCCTTCCAACGTGCCTTCGGCGTAGTTGCGGGACGCGAGCGATTCAAGGTAGCCGTCACGCCACAAGGCGAGCGCGTCGGGCGCGCTGCGGTCGAAGTTGTCCGGTCGCCGGTCGTTGCCGCCGCGTTGCGCTTTGGTGCGATGCGCCAGCCATTCCACTGCCTTGATGCCTTTGGGTGCGGCCATGATTACGATGCAGTTTTACGATTACGATGGAGTGTTTTTCGGGCGTGTTCCTGATGTGCAAACCCGTCAGGCCGTCAGGTGTGAAGCAAAGCCTTGTCAGCATTGGTTGAAACGGGTGGCGGGGGCGTTCCGCCACCCCCCGTCACGTGGCCGTTTCGCCCCGCCACCCCCGGTATAAAACCCGCCAGGTTGGTTTTGTAGTCGTGCCGCAGCTTGGCGATTTCAATCAGGCCGACATGGGCGACGGCCTCCGGCGTGTCGGTGTCGAACAGCACTTCATAAACAAACTGGCTGCCCAAACGTCCGTGCCGGATGGCCAGATATTCCAACTCCACGAGCCTTTCGAGATGCACGCGCACTTGCGTCAGGCTCCACCCGCAATGGTCGCGTAGTTCTTTGCGCGTGAAGGTGGCAGCACCGCCTGATTTTGGCTTCATCACTTTGCGGATGTATTCGAGCAAGCGCCGCGTCTGCGGCGGCAACTCGTCGAGCGAGCGGCCCAAAATTTCCGGCGCAAGTTCGTTTGCCAGCGCAATGTCATCGAGCGTCACCTCAATGAAGCGTTGCCCGCTCGGCAGCGTGCGCGCCTCCCGCTGGTGCTGGTGCAGCAACGCGATGGCGTCAATGAGCGTCAGATACTTTTCGTGGTCGCGCCGGTTGCGCGTGCGCGCCGTGGCGAACGTCAGGCTCGGCGCATACGGATTCAGCACGTCCACCGTCTGCAACAGCCGTTGCGCGTTGCGAAGTTTTTTCAGCACGTCCTGCCGTTCCGCCCTGGCGATGAGTCCCGCCAGCGTGCGCCGTTCGCGTTGCAGCCGATGGATGCGCCCGGTCTGCTCGGCGCTCTCGTCCACCGCCAGCGTGAGACAACGGTTTTGAAGTTCTTCGTCCAGGTCAATCGCGGTCGTCGTCAAAAAAATCATCACCGGGCCTTCGACATGATATTCCTGCGTCACCATTTTGCCCGTCGCCGGGTCTTTGCCAGTGCTGGCTATCGTTAGCTCGCCTTCGCTCTGCAACAGCTTCAACGCATAGCTGGCTTTCTCCGCTCCGGCCTCCTCGACCACGGCGAGGATTTTGTGTTTGAGATTCGTTTCGCCCAGGTAGTAAAGGCTCTGGCCGGTCATGGCCGAGTATTTGACACGCTCCTCCTCCGGGAAGAACGACAGCACCGCGTCCATGAGCGTGGTCTTGCCCGCTGCGCTCGCGCTCTGGATGATGATCGCCAGCGGCCGTTCCAGTTTGCGTGACACGCCCGCCAGATACGCCACGAGCGTGTTGGTTTCCTCACCGATGATGCCCGCCTGATGGAATGCCGCCCGCAAACGGCCAATCAGGTTTGGCTCGCGCAACCAGGTCAACGCCGCTTCGCGTTCCTCCGGTGTCAGCGTGACGACGTGGCCGGTCGGCTCCTGCGGCTTTGATAATTCCGCCTGCGCCTGCTCCACCGCGAGCAACAACCGGCCAAGATCGCGCTTTAATAAATCGGCGGTGAGTCCGGTTTCCTCGGCGGCGCGTTCCACGAACCGGCGGCGTTCCATGTCCCGGCACAGATCAACCTGGTCCAGGTGGAACCGTTCACCGTGGCGGAGTCGCAACGCGATTTTCAGCGCGTCCGTCCCGACAGTTTTTTCCAGTCCCGCCACGCGATACTCGCGGCCTTCCATGTCCATGAACCACGCATCGCCCCGCTGTTCCAAGCTGGCCGCTTTTTCTTTTTTAGCTGCCGGTGCGTTCTCCACGCTGCTAACAGAAGCAGCTAATAAAGAAGACTGCGCCTGCACCTCCGCGTAAGGGGCGGGAACAAACGGCTCCGGCGCCCAGCCCACGCCGGTTTCCAGCGACTCCTTGTCCACGATGGGCAACGGGTCGCCGGTCAACTCGTCCACCACCATTGCGACGTGGCAGGCGGGGCCTGCACCCACTGCGCCTGGCGGCGCTGGCAGCGTTGGTGGTCGTGCGCCTGCGCCTTGCCAAGTGGCCGCGTTCATCAGCAAGGCCAGCGATTTGTCCGCCGGTTTCACTTTGCAGGCGTATTCGTTGGCGTCCATGCCGTGCGGGAACCGGATGCGAAAAACTTCAATGCCGTGCTTTTGAAAACGCTCCGTGTCCCGCTGTGCCGCCCGGTCGCCGGCATCGTCGGCGTCGTAAGCGATGCGGATGCGCTGCACCTTCCGCAGTGCATCCCATAATTCATCGGTGAAGCCTTCCGTCCCAAACAAGCACGTCACGTTCTTGAACCCGTTCACCCAAAACGTCAGCGCGTCCAGCACCGCCTCGCACAAAATAATTTCCGGCTGCTGCAAACATTCCCGGTTAAATAGTCCGCGATGCGGGCCGGGCGGATACAGATGTTTCATTTCGCCCTTTTGCGCCCGCCGTCCGTAAAGACTCACGCTGCTGGCCGTCTCACTACGCAACGGCACCACGATGCAGCCGTTAAAATGTTCGTGGCCGCTCTCACGCCACAGGCCAAGCTGCGTCAGCCGCGAACGCAGCGCCGCCCCCGCCTCCCGCTGCTTGTCCGGCAACCGCAACCCCAGCGAGCGGTCGGCAAAACCGATTTGAAAATGCTCAATGAGCTGGTCGTCATCAAGGCCACGGCTCGCCAGATACGCACGCGCCGTCGGCGTTTGCTTCAACCGTTCGTGGTAGTAGCTCACCACCTGGCTAAACAATGTCGCATCGTCGGCCTCGGCATCGAGCGGACATGGCAGACGCGGCACGGTGGCCTTGGTCAACGGCCCTTCACGCGCCAGGATCGCGGCGCTGGTGAACACCGCCTGGCCGCCCTGCCGCAACAGATCAAAGGCGTGCCGGAACGAAACGCCGTCGTGCTGCTGCACGAACTGGATCACGTTGCCCGCCTTCCCGCACGCCATGCAGTGCCACAACCCTTTGGCCGGGGACACGATGAAGTTGGGTTTGTTCCGGTCGTCGTGGAACGGACACCGCCCGATGAAGTCTTTCGTGCCGTGCTTCGCGAGTTCAACGCCCCGGCTCCGCACCAGCGCCAGCAGGTCGGTCTGCCGCTTCACCTGGTCAAGGTCGGCTTCAGGAATGCGCCAGGGCATGAGTTGCCTCCTTTCTTTGGGTTGGAACGGTCGGACCTCGGTTTGGTAAAAAGGCGTCAAGGTCAAAAACGAAAATCTTCATTGCCGGAGTTTGATAGCTATAACCGATAACTTGCAAGCATAAACTATCACCTGTATTGTCAATAGCTATCATGCTTAACATGAAGACAACAAACGGACGCCCGGCCAAAACTGAACGCTCGACCTTGGGCCAGCGTATCGCCGCGATGCGCGAAGCCGCCAACCTTTCGCAGCGGGAAGTGGCGGCGGGGCTGGGGATCGCCCAGCCGTCGTATGCCGCCTGGGAGCGGCGCAACGTGGCGTTGACACACGAACAACTGAAGAAGCTGGCGCACATTTTAGGCGTCCAGGTGACGGATCTCTTTTCGGAGTCGGATCAACCAGCCACACGCAACGGGCCGGTGGGCCGGGCGCGCAAAACCTTTGAGGCGGTTTCGGCGTTGCCACGCAGCCGACAAAAGCAACTGCTGGATGTGGTTGACATCCTGATGGCCAAGCCTGCCAACGGCCATGCCTGATTTTAGTTGCTGCCCGTCGCGGCAGCCAGAGCGACTAAAAGTAAGGCGGCAACCAAGGCCAGCCAGCAGCACGTCCAAGTTTCCCGGCAATGTCGCCTAGCCAGTCGTCCACCCTAAAAGCATCGGGTTGGGGGCGGTGGCGGGAGCCGGGCACAGCCCGGCCCCGCTGCCGCCCTTAACCTTGTTTAATACACTAATAACTGTCCCGGAAAAACACCCGCTGGTAACATGACCGCCGGGCGCGAAGCGCCCTTCCTTGTCTCTTTGTAACATCTCAATCAAAGGTAGCTACCTTTCAAAATGACCATGAAGCGGCAATCGCTCAAACTGGATGACATTGACTGGCAGGTTTTGCTGGGCATCGCCGCCGATTGCGGCTGCGAGTATCGCGGCGAACCGTCCTGGCGTCGGCTGTTCGATGACATCGCCAGCGGCAAACTGTCCGTGGTCAATAAACCAGACAAGCGCGTGCGCAACTTCCAAGCGAAGCGGCGACGGCCCCTGATCGAGCAACGGCAAAAACAGCAGACCGCAAACTGGACGGCACGCAGCGAACGTGACCGGCTGCGTCAGGAACAGAACCGGCGTGCCGCTGGCATTCCGCCGCGTGGCGCACAAGAGACGCTGGACGAAGCGACGGGCTACCGCGATGCGTTCGGCAGGCTGACCGATCCCGGATAAAGATCGGCCAAGCCTCGGACGGATTTCGTCCAGACCTCGGCCAGATTTCGGATAATTCTCGGACGCAAAATGAACTAACAGCGTTAGAGGTCAGGCGTGCCGTCTGGAACGTGGCTTGTTACGGCTGCCCGCTTGCATCGCAAGGAGAACAGCGTCCACCATCAAATCATGCTTCATTCCGTCGTCGGTGCGTCACTTCACCGGCGGCGTTTGCTGCACGCCACAGATTTTTTCCCGGCAGCCAGATTCACCGTCAGAGGCGGGGTAAGTGTCATGGCTGAAAATTCCCGAAATAGCCCGAACAAGGTCGAAGATCAACCACTTGTGAGGCCGCAGTTTTTGCGGCAATGGCTGACATTGAAAGGTGTTGAGTTGTGTTGAGCCGAGGCGTTGAATGCCGTTGAACTGGTCAACACCCTTCAACGCATTTCAACACTGCTTGGTCGTCGCACCTCCACCGCCTCTACTGACGTAAGGGGATGGTGTCTTGTGCTATTCCCAGTTTCGCCTAATCCTCAAATGGTGTAAGAATGCTCCTAACTTCGGAGTCTCTGAGGAAACGCGAAAACAATTCAGAGCCATCTTTCAATGTAACATCCTCAACCTCGCAGAGTCTCTCTACTTGCTCGAAAGACCAATGCACAAGTTCGCCAGCCTGATTTCGATATTCATTCTCCTGCGCCTTTCCGTGGCGCTCCGCCTTCTGTTTTGCTGCGGCCTCGTTCGTCGCCTCGATTAAAATAATTTGCTCCTCCCAAAGCGAACCTTCGTCCACCTTGGCCTGACGCTGCGATTTGAAAAGCAAGTTTGCTGTGAACCACATATCATTTCTTAAACCGTGAATCGTTCAGAAGTTTCCACGCTTTTTTTGCGGCCTTATCTCCGGCTTTTGCTGCATTCTTTATATCTTCCAAGGTATCGTTTCTGAACTGATCAGGGAATTCGCGATTGATACCACCTTTACACTGCTTAGAAATCCAATCTCCTGCTTTTGACCGCAATTTATTTAATGCGTCTTGAGCTGATTTCCGCATTGCAGCCGATACATCGTCATCGGCAACCGCATCAAGTATGGATTGAATCGCTTCTGTGTCGCCTCTAGCAATAGCCACCGCTAATTCCGTGTTTGGATCAAGACCTAATGGATCCACCTCATTGACTGGGTTATTATCAACAAAGTTGTAAAGATTCCGATTGATCGCACTCCAAAGGCTAAAAGCTTCGTCATCACTCAAGGCGTTAGCCTTCCCGGACCCCGGCTTCGTAAGCAATCCAGCAGTCATTATCGCCAAACTTCCGTCGTCTCCCAACGGATCCCGATTTAGCCACCTGTGCAGGTTTGGAATATAAGCGCGATATGCAAACAGGTCTACCCCCGCCTTGTCGTAGGTCTCCATCGAGGAAAACCGGTAGGTATTTGCCTGCGCCAGCGGCCCCCACATCCCCAGCGGATTCCCAAAGCTGTCATACAAATATTTCGCCTGCATCGTACCAGCTGAGTTGATCAGCATCGTCACATTCCCATTCCCATCACTGTGGTAGAACGTGATGCCATTGGCATCCTTCCGAGCTAGCAATCCGCCAATCCCACCCGCCCCTTGCAGCGTACCAGAGAGATCAAGTCCCCGCGTATAGCTTACCAGCGGATTGTTATTGGCATCCCGCTCCTGAATCACCGTCATCCCGTCATAAACATAATGCACCTCGTTCGTCTTCGTCCACCCATTGCCCGACCACGTATACTCCTGCTTCACCCGCCGCCGCCCAAAGCCGTCATACACCAACTTCGTCTGCCACGCATCCGTTACGGTTATGCTCGTCAACTCGTTCGCGCAATCATAGCCATAACCTTTCATCCCGTCCCAAACCAGATTCCCGTTCAGGTCATATCGCAGGTTCACGCTAGCTGGCAAAACCTCGCGCAAACTGTTCGTCATCAATTGCCCGCTGCTCACAACCGCCGTGAACACGTTGAGCCCGCTCTGTACCGCCACGCCGTTCGTCACCGCAAACGTCAGGTCATTGTAGATCGTCGCATTCTGGCCGTTGATTTTCAAACTGCTGGGATGATTGGTCAAACTCCCCACCACCGTCAACAAATTATTTTCCAGACTCACGTTCACCAGTTCATTCGCCCGATCCGTCGTGAACGCCTGCACCAGCGTATTGTTCGTCCTGACCAGCAGATTGTTTGCTGGATCGTAGAGATAACCGAAATTCTCATTGCCGCGCAGACTGCCATCGGGGTCAAACCCGGTGGCGCTGGTCAATTGTCCCAGATTGTCGTAGCCGTAAGCTACTTGGGAACCATTCATCCGCAACACATTGGTCCGGCTACCGTTCGAATCATAGGCATAACCATATGAATCCAGCACGGTCGAACCGTTCCTGAGTGCCGTGGACATCAAGTTCCCCGACCCATCGTATGTCTCGGCAATGTTGTTACCAGATGGCAGCGATAGAATTTGAATCTGCCGGCCAGCGCCGTTGTAGGTGTAGCCAAACGTGCCCGCGGTCGTCGAATTAATGCTGGTCAACCGTTGCAAGGAGTCGTAACCGTAGGTTTCATTCCAAGGACTGGGACCTGGCTGCAAGAGTGACATCTCCTGTAGCAACCGGTTGGAGTAGGAGTGTAATACCGAGTCGTTGACCCACGGCCCATCTTCGGTTGCCAGCGCACCTTGGAACGCCCCGAAGTTTTGATATGTGAATGTGCTGGAACCCACTGCATCGCTCATGGATGTGATGCGGTTCAAGCTGTCGTACGCCGCCGTGATGCTCGTTCCCGAACTGTAGGTCACTGCCAGAGGATTGCCGTTGGCATCGTAACTGTAATATGTCAGACCGCCGGCCGGCGTCCAGTGCGCCGTCACCCGGCCATCGGCGTCGTAACGATTGGTTTCTACCAGAACACCATTTCCATCCGTTTTGCGGATCTGGCGGCTATAGATATCATAAGCCCATTGGGTTACGTGGCCATTGCCATCCGCCATCGCAACCAATTGACCCGCCGGGCTATAGGCAAACCCATTGGTGTAATAATTGTTGGCATCGGTTGTAGAAATGAGCCGGCCAGCGTTATCATAGCCATAAGAAATATAATCCCAGTTTTGCGATCCAGTTGAAGTATAGGCAAGATGGACACCAGAATAACCATAATGCTTGGAAAGGTTTTGTGAGAAATATTGATCGGTCAACCGTTCGGTCCAGTCATATTGGTTGGTTACCCAGAGACCTTCGGCATTGCAAACCGTCAACGGTTGATTCCCATAATCATACGTCGCTGCAAACACCGTGCCCTGCACCGAACTTATGTTGGTGACCAGACCCTGGATATTGTAGGCATAATTCAGGTTGAGACCTGAACTATCGACGATGTTGGTTGCACGGCCCAGCGAATCACGTGTAAAGGTTCGAGTGGTCTGGTTGCCGTTGGCATCGGCCCAGGCAATACTGTTGATCCAGCCCACTAGATTGCGGGCGTACGTCGTGGTGCTGTTTTGCGGGTCAGTGATTGAGTTCAATCCGCCGCAGGAACAATAATCGTATTTCGTAATGTTGCCATTGCGATCGGTAAATGACGTTTTCCGGCGCATACTGTCATACTGGGCATGAGTCCAATTCCTTAGCCGGTCCTGCTGATCAGTCAGGTCTAACCGGGTGTAAGAATTGATCAAGGAAGTCCCGTCCGGATAATAAATTCCAGTGAGTCGATCCAGATTATCCCAGGTGTAGCTGGTCAGCAGACTGTTGGGGTCACGCCGAGTAGCCGGCAGCCCGTTGGCAAATGTGAATGTATTGGTGGCCTGAATATCTAATGCAATGGATTTTGATAAAAAACCATTGTTGTCATAAATATTTGTGACCGTCAGGCCAGTCTCGGTCAGCATACCAGTCAATTGCCCGCGGTCATTTAAATAGTTGGTTGCTTGTACGGCGTTGTGACTGATCAACATCTCCGCATAATGTGGATAAGTTCCTGTTACCGGGCCGTTGAGGCGGTTGTCGGTAAAGACAATCTGATCTGGCTGATTGTTGACCTGCGTATCGTAACCTGGACCTGATATTTCGTACGGCCAGGCAGCAACCCAAGTGCTGGTTTCGCCATTTACAAAACTCTCTGAATAAGTCACACGTTGGTAGGAATAATTATAGCTCTGCGCGCTAAGATTTCCATATTGATCAGTGTAACTAGTTGATATTGAACTCAACAATCCCGGCAGTGAATAAACGCCATCCCAGTTTATGTTTTCAGTCCAGACGGTTTCATCGGGAAGCAATCGTTTCATGGTGGTAGGTCGGTTATCACTCGCCTGCCAGCCGCCGCCATACCAGGTCTTCTGCCCCGGCGTCCTGCCGTCTGGTGAGGGGTCCTGGGTCAGGGAAACAGCTCCGCTGACTGTTACTCCATCCATTTCCATCTTCCAGTGGGTCATTCGACCCAATAAGAAATCTGCAGCACTGAGCTGATCCAATGAACTTGGATTTGTCAGGGACAACTGCTCATACTGTTTTGGCCCCCAATAGTAACTGTTGCGCAAATACATCGCCGATTGGCTTACCGAAGGATCCCCGTTATCTTGCCCCGGCCCAGGCAGTTGATCAGTGGGATAACTATACGGAGCGCCGTTGGTGTCGCTGGCATAAAATGCATATATTTGACCTGAGTTGTCAGGATTGATGATTTGAATCGCGCGGGCTAGTCCGACTTGGTTCTTGGTTGCATTGTTTTGGTCTTTTTCATAATGGACGAAGACGGTCGAACCGTATGGCGTTGTCATACCGCTAAGATAACCGCCTCGATAGCCGAAGGTGCTGGTCATGCCTTGGGCGTCGGTGACACTTAATAGATGTGCATTGGTATCGGCGGCATATTGAAAGGTGGCCGTGTGGCCGTAAGGCATGTTCACGCTTGCAATATATCCATTGGTATCATACGTGATGATTGTGGTCTGACCGTCATAATCCACCATCGTTGCTAATTGATAACCGCCATTTGTATATGCGTAATTATAATATCTGGCATTACCCTGGGGATCAATATGCTCAGATAGCAGTGCATCTGCCGAAGGCCCAACGCACATCAGGACTGGTTCCAGATTAGTAACCGATTGCACCACATTGGTCCAACCTGGCAACTGAATAAAGCTGTTGGTTGCAGGGTGGTTAAAAGTTCCGAAAGTCAGTGAAGTACAATTGCCAACCAATTGCGGGGTAACCTCCTCATAATCATCGCCCGCGTAAGTAATATCACCCGGTGTATATGTCAACGTAAGTGACCGGTCAGTCATATCCTGCATGATGGGAACCCAATCTACATAATTAGTCGCATATGTCATCGTGACCAAGCCATACAAGTCCTGGCTCCCATCCGAGTGAACCAGCCGGAAACCCTGAGTACCGATATCGCCGTCAACTCCATCCATTGGCAATAATTGGTCAACCGATGTTACGTCCGGTCCCTGATCAGCGGTATACGAGGTTTCGCCGCCGTTGGGTTCATAGACCGTGGCCGTCCAATTGGTGTAACTATATCCATTAAACGAACCATTGGCATTGGTAAGCGTCAGACCATTGAAATGCACATACGAATACCAACTGTTGTTCCAGCCATCGGGACGCAGATGTGGAACCGATCCATTAATGTAGGCCGGTCGCGTATCCCGTTGTTTGTAGGTAATAGTGAAGTCAATTTGCTCGCCCAGCGAAGTTGTGTATTCACATGGTTTGTCTGATACCCAAAGATTAATATAAGGTTCGGATACTGACCATTGCGGCATCCCAGCCGGCAACTTCTGTGGTGACATATTCTCGCCGGATCCACTTAAACCAGCATTCCCGGCACCAGCATTTGCAGCCGAACATGCCGGACATGGCATCAACGATAGATTACACAAATGATCGGCTCCATCATCTATGCAAATATAACCTTGAATAGTCATATCGAGGGAACCGCCGTAATAAAGATCTACGCATCCATTGTTCACTTTTCCAAGTGGCGGGCAAAGAAATATTCCTTTGCCACTTGGATAATTATAGGGCACACCGTAACCTCTGCCAATTATATAGTTTGTTGTATAATAATTAGTGGGAGCCACTACGATTCCCGGTATCACATTAGTGCCAAATCCATCTTGCTCAACGTGCAGGACATAAGGAATGCTGAACAGCTCATTCTTTGGTGCTGTAAGTAGTATCTTTACTCGCGATCCCTGCATTGTAACATTCGCTTGATCACTGGTTAACATGCTCAAGTATGCTCCCGGCGACGACCCTTGTAGCCAATTGGTTTGCAGCGGAAATCCTTGGAGGAGGTCCATGGTAGTGTACTCATTAGCTAATTCCCAATTATTGTTGGCATTGCCATATTTGCTAGGTATGCTCGACACTTCGCCGGTTGACAAGACATAATTCTGATTCATGGTGGACTCTGTAATTGAGCTAGTTAAACTGGCACTAGCCCAATTGTTGCAATCGGGACCGCACAACAATCCCAGGCAGTACGGAGTGCCCCAGTCAAATGTTACTGCATCACATTCAAGGCTGGGATAATTGTTTGTTGAAAGACCTGATATATAATCATTATCGACAACAGTCCACCCATTACTAAGAGTTACTGATCCCGTGGCCGCCCACTCGGTGTTGCCGAACGAGCAGGTTCCGCTGACATTGGTTTGCATCGTCCACATTGGACTCCCATTTGTTGCAACCATGTTGCTATCATACAAACAAAGCGTTTTATAGTTGAACTGCCCGTAATAATCTGGTTCATTCGTATCTTTTAGTTCTTTTGATTCAGTATATGTCTGTTGCACATAGTATCGAACTAATGGTGGACATGCATTTGTGAATGCTTGATAAAGATGGGTCTTTGTCCGAGAAATTGCGCCAGTCTGATACTTTGGTTGATAAGCATATTGTGCATGCAGTGGGAAAACCGCCCCAAGGTTGGCCAAGATTATGACAAAGCAGATGGAGATATGTTTCATATTAAAGACCTTTCGTAGTGCCAACAGATTAAGATTCAAGGTATATAAGATGCGGGCTTGGGTTCAAATATGAGCATCTTCAACCCGTTCGTAAAAGTCACGGTTCCATCACTGAATACGGGCAAGCACCAGTCAGCCAGATCGCCGGCATCAAAAATGCCATCGCCATTCGCATCCTCCAGATAATCAGGAATCCCATTGCCATTGGCATCCAGAGGTTTGCCATAGGGGTCGGTGGCTACATAATGATAGCCAATGTCCACAATAGAAATTCCCTCAATCGTTTGGTTGGTTTGAGTCGTGTAGTGATAAAAACCTAGCAGATTCGCGTTTGTGCTGCCATGGTCAATGAGTGGGCTGTTGGCCGGCAGGTAGAAATTGCCAAACCAACTGCTTTGCCAGTTGTAACCGTTGGTTACCATGATGTCATTTGCCCCAACGGTTTCCAATGTCCCGGAACTTGGGATGCCTACTCCGAAGTCATAATTCTGCCAACTGATGTTGGCGGAATTGTAGCTGTTGTAATTAAAATATGTGTAATTGGTGTTTCCGTTAAAGTTGTCCGCCCAGATCAATGCCGTGCCGTCAAAGGAGGTGTTTTGGATCTTCCAAAATGAAGCTGATTGGCCACTATAACGGCACAATGCCAAGCCTCCATTATAAAATGTGCAGTTTTGACAGGTGATGCTAGCGGCGTTATTTTGAGACCAAAAAGCTGTATAAATTCGATAAATCAGACAATTGGTGAAATAATAAGCCGGTCCGTAGGAGCCGATGTCACCACCATATAATTCACATTCTGAAAATCTTCCAACACCCGTTGCCCAATTATCACCAAATTGGTTTGGATCAGCAGCGCAAACCTCCCATTTCGTAAAACCAGCGTTCAATTGTGGTGGATTTGCTGAACTGCTCCCATGAAAAATAACCCCACCCAGCCAACCCTTCCCTGTCCAGTTTCCATTGCCTTCTTGAACGGTGTCGTAGCGAGCATAATTACAAGGCGCAGTTGCCGTGCCTTGAAATTGTAGAATGCCACCATCGTTCATGGAAATGCCCGTCATGGTACCGTCGGCTTCATACCAGCCAACGGCTGTGCCGGGGGTAAAAGTCACGCTCGCCGAAACACTGACGTCCCCAAACACATAATCCAATGGGTCGTAATGGTAGCCCAAGTCTGGAGCGGAATTCGTATCGCGCGGAGCTTGCGGTGCAAAAGTGGTGGTGGAAAAAGTTACCCCGGTATAGACAGTCGGTGGATAGGTGGTTTTCTGCTGCAAATCGGCTTGCAACGCTTGACTGATCGGGGCCGTGCCCGAATTACGATAGGTGTTGTTTGCCAAATAATAACTTCCAGCACCCACGGTTTGATACACCCCAGAATTATACCAGAGGTTCTGCACATAACTGGTGGTAACAGGCACCACGCCATATCCTCCTACAACGGTTAGCAAAGAATTATCCAGTGTAACTGCGCTAGTCGTGGCGGAGCCATCTGGATCATCCGTCAACAGGGTTCCTTGATCGAAAGTAATGTTCTCCGCCGTCGCTTGATACCCCTGACCGTAAAAGGCGGTTCCCACCTGGCTCATCAAAATATTTCCTGCATAAAGGGTCGTGTTTTCCGTATCCAACGCCGTGCCACAGTTGACAAATTGTCCATTGAGGACTGAATAATTACCAGCACTGGAAATGGCGGTTCCGACATTGCTGATACGCACATCATGCACTGTGCCACCGTTGGCCAGTGCCAATGCCACTACTGGTGGCGGTGGCATGGGCGGTGGAGGATCGCAGAGTTCACTGCCGCTTTCCGAATAATTCACGCTCCCGTCGCCCCCAACCACAAGTGTCCCGTTTTCCAAGGTTGGTGAAAAGCTGCCGTAGAAGAAATTCCAATCAACATCGTAAGCATAGAAATAACAAGGTTGGCTCAGGCCCGTGATGAAGGAATAGTCCGCCGAGCTGCCTGATATTATGTCCGGGCCACCCTCCACGTCCACCAGCAGATTCCAATTGCTGTCATAAATCCACACATATTGCAAATCCTCGCTCCAATTATTCTGAACCTGTAATGCCAGAGTTCCAGTGCATGGTGCCGCGCCGCCACTACCGCCCACATATATGCCTTCACCCAAAGCAAAATCATTCACGGAGGTAAATACGGCTGGCCGGTAAGCGGCCGTCTGGCAGTTGATGGTGCCCAAGACATTCAGCGAACAGGCATTGTTCGTGTCATATTTGATTACCGTGCCACCTTCAAACGTGGTATTTCCAGACAAATTGACGTTTCCGCTTATGCAGTATGTCATATCCCCTCGAAAAGTGAAGTCTGATTGATCCGTATTTAACTCCACATAATCCAACACAAAACCCTGATTGGCAGGCAAATCCATTGCCAGTTTCATCGGTTGCTTGGTGTCCTGTGCCAACGGCGTGGAGGGAAAATTCCTGACAGTTGATGCCAAGGTCGGATGCTTGGTTTGAATGCTGGATTGCAGCGGCAAAGCTTGCAAATTAGCCTGAATGTCCGGCACGGGAACAATCTCCAACAGAATTTTCCGCCCATTCACCGTGTCATATTGGCGCTGCACAGACAGTTTCTGGCGGGAATTCTTTGCTTTCCCCAGGTCAAACGCCTTCCCATGTCCTAGTTGCATTGCCCCCCAAGAGACGTCTTCATCCAATCGGCTGTTATTCCGCCCTTGATGCCTTTTAATAGTTTCTTTCGGCGGCTTGAGGAATTCCGTCATCACTTCAAGTTCCGTAGTGACAGAATTTAAACCAAAAGATTCCGGCGTCGGTGGCTGCTCCCGCAGTATGACGTCCTGCTCAAAGCTTCCCTTCTTGTAGGTGTAACTGACATCTGCCTTTACCCCGCTAAACGCATTTGGATACAACACCTGGTTGGCAGAAATCAATTCACCTTGCGAATCTTGAATCTGTGCGACCAGCGCGCTTTTGCCGCTGGCGCTGTCATAATAGGCGAGTCCTAGAATATTGCTCCGCAACCGTTTTCCGTCCGGGGTCTGCTGGTCGATTGCTCCGGTCGAATTCAAATTGTTGGCAAATATTACCTGGTATTGACCTTGACGGGCAATGGCTCCACCCGAAATGGATTGGATCAGATCCTGCGATTCCACCCACTGCCCGCCAGCACTTTGGTAATTCATACCGGTGGCAATTTCTTGGTATTGATGGACAAGAGTCACGACTTGCCCCTTGGGTCCAATTTGATACGTTTTACGCTGCCACAACTTGTGATTAGCCCCACGGTCCACTATTTGATAGGGGGTAGGCGCAGGCAAACTGGCACCGGTGGTGGTGGCTTGGCTGGAAGCAGTTGGCGGACTTACCACCTGTGCTTGAACGCCAGTAAATGCCAAAATCAACAATGATGCCAAGATACTTATAGTTTTCATACGAGGGAAAAATGAAGAGTAAGGAGACGCCAAATTACCCACCTGCAAGAGACAATTCTCACCCGCCAGCCATGAATCCTCAATGGTTGCTGTCCATCCAAATCCAATTGTCCTGTATTTATCACACCCACCCAATGGCACCAAATAATCAGAATTGCCAGAGACGGTTTCTTTTTTACACCCATTTTAGAAAGTTTCAAGGATTATTTTAAACTATCTGCTTTGGAAACAGTTTTGGTGCATTTACGACAATTTAATTCTGAAATCGCGCAATAGACGGTTAGTTGTAGTTGGGTGCAGCGTAAAATGATGTCTGTTTGAACTGACGGTAGCAGGATAAACACCTGCCAAAGTCACAAAGAAATAGACTGGTACATCCAAATCTCAAAGCATAACTGGAATAAACCCATCATTTTTCTGGTCTATAAAATCACTACGAAAGCCAAGACCATCCCCATCTCCCACAAATCACGCAGGTTCTCTCTGAATTGGCCCTAATTCAGACCCGGCAATGACTGTAATTTAACCCCTTTCCAGCCCCGACCACCAGCCCCTCCCAAATCATTCCTCAAACAAACATTAAATTGCTCAGTAATCAACGGTGCCACAACTGCCCTAAAATCTGGTCTCTTCATATCAGGCAATTCACGATCTTTCAATAATCTGCGAAACACCTCATATGCATCCCCTAACCTCAAGATTTGCCCAGGTTCAGCACTCAATACCTCTTCCACAAATTTCCTAGCTACCCTCTCACACAACTCAATTCCACGGACTCTCTGGTATTTGGACTGGGCTGAAAAATACGAAGAATCAGCTGCCAAAACTGATTTCGCCCTGTTCACTACTTGCTTCGCTACCTTGTCTGACCTGAACTCCATGAACAAATTAAGGATATTCACACTATTATCTAAGCATTTTGTAGCTTGTATCAAAATGCCTCGATAAAGATTCTGCAACTTCTCTGGACTGACTAGCTTATAGATGGGCTGGAACGGGGAATTGAAATAAAACTGCATCTCCGGCTCATAATACACAACTGACAACCCAATTCTCGGATCTGAAAGTATGCTAGCGAAGAAGTCTATATTAATTGAGACCGGGTTAATCTTACATTTGCTAGTTAGATTAGTTTCGAGTACTTGCAGAAAAGCAGGTCCAAATTGCTGGGTCTGAACTGGGAAGAGCTGATTAAAATAGGCGTTTGGCGTGATGATGTGGTTTAGTCCAGGTCTTAGTCTAGGCTCATTCAGTTCAAGTGCTGATTCGTATACCATTTAATTATCTCCTCTCTTTCAGGTTCTTCGGCCAATTCACTTCCTAACGAGTCCAAGAAGTTCAGTCTCCAGCGCAATTCCCGATACTGACTCTGAGCTAGTTCGTGCAGGTCTGGGTTAGGGCAGTCTATTTGATTGAGGTGCATGATTCTTAAGGATAGCTAGGATTGTTAAGCATAAATATTCTTGATCTGAATTATCTATAACATTGGCAAAGATCCGACTCCTCTTCAATATACCCTAGCGCAATCCCCCTCTTCACAACTCTTTCATATTCACACTTCCATTCCGCTTCTAGTCTAGCATTCACTTCTCTCCACTTCTCCGGCAAGTCTTTCCCAAGAACTACGAGCTCAACCAAGGAATCCGGGTCAGAGAGAGTTTGAGGTTTGCGCTTAAATCTAGTCATCTCTTCAATCTGGTCATCGCTAAAACCCATGAACCTTAGCTTTTGGTCCCGTTCAAACCCTATGAAAGAATCTGGGCTAGCTTTGTTCTTCAGCAATTCGATCAGCGGCATTTTCTTCTGCATCTGATCTTTGACTTCGTTGATCTGGTCTAGGGTCATTCCTTTCCAGATATTTGAGCAAGGTTCTAAGTTATACATAAATATTAAATGTAAGGATAGACTGTGCTATCCTTAAGAATGGGGTTGAGGGTTGGTTTGTTAATGTAGAGTCTAGGCTAGTTAATGGTGTGAGCGAAACGACCATGCCATAAACGAGCGCAAAGGCACGTTCTAAGCGACGGAATGAAAGAAAGGCGTGATGAGCTTGATTGATGACACGACGCCTTAAATCGAAAATGGCGCTGATTAGAATTGATTTCGTTGTTATCATATATTTGCGACCTTAATAATAGTGCAAACGATTCTCTGAAATGTTTGTGCTATCGTTAACAAGTGAATTAGGTATGAGAGAAAAAGAATCGGAAACAACGATGCAAGGCGAAGCCGGCATCGTTCTTTCAAATAGTTTCTTTTAAATGGTTCTTTCAATGGATGTCTATTAATGTGGTATAGTCATTCGGGTCTGAGGCTGCAGCTGACCGGATTTGACCCTCCAGTGATTGTGTTTTGACTCTCCGATTGAGGCAATTCGGCTTTGCTATAGTCGTTTAGCAGTTTTATTGGCATTTCTGCGGATTTTGGCCTTTCAAGAAAACAGTCCACCGTCACTGTCACTTCCTCCAAAAAACCGTAAAGTGCCGGGTCTCTGCCATCCAAAGCTGCTACTGACGCCAACTCGCCTTCTACCTCAACCAATTCCCTGAGCTTTCTTTGTATAGTAGCTTTGCTGAACGGTAACATATCTGCTAGTTGGGTTGGCGACATGGCGTGTAGATTATACCCAGGGTTTGTTTTCCTGTTCTCATCAATCCAGTATCGTAGATTTGATAGCAGAACAGCTTTTGCCACATCATAATGTACAGCATCTAGGACCTTGAAGTAGATGGGGCTGATTTCGGCTAGTTTTGCAACTTCCTTTGTTCTGAACGCATACCAGGTAGTTCTGTCATAGGATTTCTTATTATAGCAACCAGCAATCAAAAGACCATTATCACTTGTTAAACTACGCAAAGCCTCATAAACTGCCGTGCGTTTTAGATAAGGATAGACTTGTGCTATTTGGTCAACAGTAGCGTAATACCAATGCTTCCCGTTCACAATATTCTTGCTAGTGTGAATCTTGTGACTGATGTAGCCGAATACTAAAGCAGCGTTCACCCCATATTCTTTGGCTATATTACGCGAGAAACAGTGCGTAACTTTAGTGATGTCAATTGTTTGCGTCATAACCTTATATTCTCCCTTCGTTAAAAGTCCTGACCAACCTCCCCGCTTCCTTGACATCCGCAACAATGACTAGCGGGAATTCATGCTCTTCTTGCTTATCACAATTATGGTCAATCTCTACGTCGCACTCCTTACCTACCAATTGTTCGAGGTTAAATCTTTGGCCTGAACAGTCTTGGAGCGCTTTTCGACCAATTAAGATATGGAGCAGATTCCACAACTCACTTCCTTCAGTCAAATCTAGCCTAACCTCAATCTTGGCCAAATAATCTAGTTGGGAGTTGGGAACGTGGACTTTGAAGATTATTTTTACAAGTCTCGTCGTAAAATCCACGGCTAAACGGTGGGCTAGATTAACGGAGTGGATGTGGGCGTTGTATGAACCTCGGGGAACGTGCCAGCTAGATTGACGGGGCACTTCTACTTCAAGGGCAGAACCGGAACTGTGTGTATTTGTAGGCATATGTAAATAGTCCAATTAAGGACGGGTTATAATTACTGGCTAGCATAATTGCTTAACCAGTGAACGGATTGAGCCTGAACCGTTTTAGTTTTGGAGTTTTGCCTTTTGAAGAATCCGACTCTATCTACTCAAGTATCATAATAACAAATGTGCTGCACCTCTGTCAACTACCTTATTAGTTATTACAACTTAGCTAATAAAATATATATCAGATGCAGTCTGTCAGCGCAATCCATTTCGAAAAGACTACCACCACCGCTTAAAATATTTGCCTGTCAAAAGTAAGAATACGAATTGTTTTGCCGTATCCTTAAGATTGCGCGGTCTCCAGGGATATTCGATAAGATTACGACCACCTTCCGCTACCACCAGATGCTCGGCGAAGTTATGACCCGGTTTTTGCCGGTCGCCGCACTTCCACAAACCTGGCGCGACGACCGGCTCGACCATTTATTCACCATAAATCTTACAGAACTCCTCAGCGCTCTCGTCCTTGAACACGATGCCAAAGTAAATCTGGCGCGGCACTGTGGTCTCAATGACTTTTCCAGATTTGTCCACCAACCAGGAATGCCGCCGCCATTCCTGATCAGCCATCATTCCGTAGCCCGTAACGATGTGGTATTTATTTTTATTTCGTTGCCAAAGCCGCACGCAATTGGCGTGGCAGTGACAAGGCCAACCACGCTTAAGCTTCAAACCAGAGCTCTGAAAAGTAACGCCAGACTTGGCCATTTCATCCCACATTATGGGTGGTTCTTGGAGCGGCACGCAGACTCTTTTACCGCCAATGTGCAGCAACCGACGGCACAGCTTCATTACCGACCGTTTAAGAAGGTTGTTTTTGGCAGCCAAGTCCGGCTCAACCCCGACCCACCATACCCCTCCATGATGGCTCACATGTAGTTTGGGGTTTGCTTTCTTGGATTTTGCCGATTTCATTTCGGCTTTAACCTGGGTATGAAGCCCCTTGGTCGGCTTTGGTTTGCCGACTGTGTGCTGGGGCGGTTTCTGTTTAGTATTTTTATGTTTAGTTTTATTCATAAAAGTTAGTTGGTGACAAAACCATGTTGGATTTGCAGATGGAGCGAATTCTATTTTCAGGCGCTTCGTATTGATGTCGCCGTTCCTCCGCCCACCAAAGTCTGTTCCGGACACTGGGCGAGCCAATGTCCGGATAATGGCTTCTGTCTATTATTGAATAATTATTGGGCCTAAGAGTATTCTCCCATTCGCAGTATTTTTCCGCTTGGCAGCGTTATGGTCATAGCAACCACGTCACTGTTAATAGCTAGCCGACGCATAGTTCTACGCCCGAATGACGCTGATAGTCTGGCTGCGAGCACATCATTTGCAGTCTTAACAAAAAGCTGGGTGTCAGCACCCTTTGTTTTTAAAAACCCTACAAAAACCATGTTTTTCTGAAGCGTTACCCTTTCCATACTAGCGTAGGAGAAATAAAACATTTCGTTGTTGAATTGCACGTCTCCAAACACCTCAATACCTGGTTTTTCCGGAAACGGGTAGCGACGCAAGGCCTTTTCCGGGATTTTCCCGATAGCCGAATCAATCATATGTCTTGGAGCTCCGCATCGGGTGACACGTCCCTCGGTTTCTTCAGGCCAGCCTTGAGCTTTGTGGTGATAAAACACACCCAGAATGTCCATGAGACCAGGCACGATACGCATATTCTCCTGATTAGCGGTTAATTTCTGTTTAAGGGCTACATGCGCCGTTGGTGTGGCAGCATATACGGTTGCGATGCCATTGCCGCCTGATAGCTCAATGCAATATTGCGGGCCGGGTTGTGAAGCAGAGCTAGGAATAATGCTTGCTTCGACTTTGCTATAATTGAGCGTGATGTCATCTCTGATACCGCGACGATATTTACCAATTTGCAATGTTTTCATAAGTGATATTCTATTAATTGTTAAGGTATTCTGTTGTTTGTTTTGTTGATGTTGATACTGCACTGTTGATTAATTGATTCCTGTTATTGTTTTGTTGTGAGACTTGAGACTTATCGTTAAACTTCGACCTTTTCCGGTATCAAAGTCTCACCGGTCTCATCCTGGTTACGGCTCCAGAATTTGTCTTCACTGATTTGCACCAGCTTCTTCTCGACCAGAACACTCTTGTCGCGGAAGAATGTGGCGCGGGAATAACCGATCTCCATGGCCGCCTCCAACCACTCGCCAGTCGTCAGCGGGGATTCATTGAGGAGACTGAGCAGCGGTTCGTATTCATCGGATTCCGCCTCCTCGGATTTGAAGTCGGCTGGCGACAGATCCGGGCGTTCCACCATCACCGGAAATTGCCACTCAATGACGAACGGTGGTTGCGGAGCGAAGTTGCGGAGCGTCATCTCGACCACATAACAATTCTTCTGCTCGTGCTCGGTGAGGGTGATGATCGAATCCGCGTCTCTCGCAAACACGCCGCTGCCACTCATGCGGTCAATTTGGCTTTTTTTGGCCGCGTTGCCTTTGGTGTAGTGGTGGGCAAAAATCACCGCCGCACCCGTAGCCTCAATAATTCGGTCAATCTGTTTGCACAGAATACCTACGGTGCTAGACGAGTTTTCCGACCTCCCCACCATCGTTTTGTAGATCGGATCCAAGATGATCAGCGCATAATTTTCCTTCAGTGCACGCTCAATGATGGCTTCAGTCAGTTGTTCAAAATCAACTGTCACACCACGCAAATTCCAGATATGCAAGTCGCCGAGGTCCGAGTGATTTCCGTGCTTCTGGATGACTTCAATTCGGTCCGCCATGAACTCGGGGCGGATCTCAAAGTTGACCAACAGTGCTTTTCCCTTTTTGGTCATGTATTTCCATATCCGCGTGCCAGTGACGACGGCGATAATCCAGGCGATGAGAATCCAGGTTTTGCCGACCTTGCTGCCACTGGCCAAGACGACCTTGGTGCCGGCGTGGACAACGCCTTCGATGATTTCAGCCGGTTTTTTGGAACGGTTCTTCAGCAATGAACTGGCGGATTCAATTTCTGGGAGGCTCGCGCCACGTGTTTCGAAACCAGTGGCCACCTCAATCAGTTTGAGGGGCTCCGACTTTGCGCCGGTTGTTGTATGGTTATTATTCTCGCTCATATAAATCTTTGTTTAAGGCTGTCGCCTGCCCCCGATGGGCAGGCGACAGTGTGTTGTGGGTTTTGGTTTAGGCCTGCGGAATGACGGTGCGCAGGAAACGTTCAATGACCGGCACCAACTTTTTGCCGTCTTTACGGTGACGGACGGCAAGCTTCACCGGCTTGCCATTCATCAGTTTTTCAGGGAAGAACTTGTTCAGTTCGTAGTTTGTGAGTTTGTGCCCCGACCAGTCAAAATAGTCGTTGCGAAAAGCCGTAAGGCTGCGAGGGATGTTGATCCTGTAGGCTTTCTCCAACTGGAACTTCTTGCCAGTCGAGTCCGTAGCGTCAAGTTCAACTCCAGCAACCAGTTGCTTGAATTCGACGCCGTTTTCATCTTTGCCAGGCTTGATGGAGACCTGGGTAAAGACGCCAGTATGTTCCCCAGGAGCGGGGATTTCCTGAATTTCAATGAGTGTGAGCATAGTTTTTCTGCTTTATGTTTTCCCTCGGTCAGGTTTTGTTGTTTGCCTGACCGAAGAGTGAGGAGCGTTTTGCCCCCTATTGCCGCCGTCTTTTTTCCGGCGCGTGCGGCGATTGTTTATTCCGGCGGTTTACAAATTTGAAATGGCTTGGACGGAACCGAACGGCCAAGCCAAGTTTTATCACTGGGCAGTTACCTCCTTTTCGTTTTGAGCGATTTGGCCGGTCCTGATCTTTTCCACCGGCCGGTTGCGAGCAGCGCTAGTTGCTGCTGGCGCTTCGGGGCTGAACCCCAAAATTGATGTGTGCCCCATCGCCTGAGAAGCGAGGGCGACAAAAATGAAAAGGAAAACCATCACGCCACCACGCTGCATGCGCAGCAACGCAGCCTCGACGCTGGGCCAGTGGTAAAGAGTGCGACGGCCCAGTTTGATTGAGGGAACTTTGCCGGCCCGACGCCATGAAAACCAGGTCCTGCGGGACAAATGGACGCGGCGGAGGCATTCGAGTTCGTCGATGAACACCTCGGTAGCTAGATTGTTGATTGCGTTTTCTTTCACGGCTCCATATTGACTTAACGCAATAAAAAGCCCGTCCCTGCTTGTTGCCTCCCATGTGGCCCTGGTTGTTTCCCACAGTTTTTGATGACGAAATCCAGACGGCTGTCCATACTCTGTGCGTCATAAAAACCACTGTATGGCTATTGCCCCTAACAATCCGCGCCTTACGCTTAGATTTGTTGATAAATCAAAACCAGAGCTGCGGGCCACGGAATTCAGTCCTCCGAAAGTAATGGGAGAACAGTCCGCCCCAATTTTATGCACCGAGGGAAAATCTGGGGAGGGTCAATTTGAATGGCGTGAAGGTGTTCAGTCCCTTTGCATCTGCCTGATCAGATACCTCTGTTACCCAAAATCAAACCTTGAAAAGGGCATCAAATTTCAGTTTGAAGGCGGAAAAAGTCACCCTGCCAAGACTATGGATGGGAATGTAGCCAAAGCAAACAAGGCGAATTGCTGGCAGCAAAACGTTTTCGGGTCAGATCGGGAAGGCAGTTGTCTTATAAAAAAATACATCAAACGGAAAAACCCCAATCCAATCACAAATAGGCCGAATTACATATTGGAAATCCAACACGATGAACTGCCGCAAGAATCAATTGCAATTGAGCTGGAAGGAAAGATAATCACCGATCGGGTGACGCTTGAGAAATTAGCTGATGCTATTGAAGACCAATGGTATGAAATCACCGGCCATGCGTCAGCTTGGGGCAAGATTAAGGAAGCGCGGAAACAGCTGGCCAAAACTCTGGCCAGCAAAAAAATCACGACCACGATTGAACCTGCCAAGAAGCCCGAGGAGCTGAAACCAGTGGGTGAAACCGTCGAATTGCCTCATCCAGCCGAGCCCCCAAAATCCCTCGCAGAACTTTTCAAACCTCTGTCAGTCGCATCAATCATTTCACATATCACCGCCGCGATGTTGCCGGCGCGCGGGAATCTCGCCATCGAAAAGTTTTCCGATGAAATTCTCTCTCCTGAATGCGTCAACGTTCTGGCTGAAAAATTGGTCAGCGAATCAATCGGCAGTTTTAACGATTTTTTTTGTGCCACATTTGAACCTCCTTGGGAATCCCTTCCGCTCGTGCCAGAGGAGTTAAATCCGCAGAAGATCAAGGATCTTCGGTTTGAAGGTCCGCATGTGCCCGACGTCAAAAGGAGCGTAGGGGTTTTCATTGCTTCAAACCGAGACCTTCGCCAACGACTCGCCTCTATGGTTGCCAGATGTGGCTTTTCCGACATGTGGCACTGGTTTACTGCAATTTCCTTTTGCCGTGCCAGGGAAAGTGAGCGGGAAATTGTCCTTGAAGTTGAACGCGAGTTGGGTGCCGCCGCCGTTGAAGAGCCGGATTTCAAGGAGAAGTTTTTGCTTTACGCTCCAGATCAACTCCCGAAGTTGATCCAATATTTTTCTGACTACGACTGCGTCGTCGCCGCCCGGCTTTTTGAAAAAATCAATCAGGAAGGCAGGGAGGAAAAGATGAGAATTCAAAAACTTTTATATGGGGGATCCCGACACTGAGAAATCATGAAATCCCCGCACAAAAAACGGCTGGATTTATTCACCACACAATTCCGCACACTCCTAGTCCGGCGCACAAAATCGCACAAGTATTTCAACCCGGTATTGCTCGAAGATGCACGAAAGACCTTGATAATACAATGTGATTAATGTATATGTGTGTGCAGCCGTCCGTGTGTAGTGGCAAACATGTGCAACACCGTGAATATTGAAAACGCAGGTTCAAGTCCTGCTATGCGCACCATTCTTTTCAATGGGTTTGAAGCGGTGGGTTGACTTGATGACGGTTTGATGACACAATGGCAGGCATGAAGAATCCTGCGATCTCATCAACCGCATCGGTTGATTCTACGGTTGTTTCCGCCGCTTCCACGTCCGACTCCGCGCCGGTTTCCGCTGCTCCTCCGCAAAATATTTCGCCGCCGACTGACGCGGTTGAAACGACTGAACCGGCTGAGCCGGCGGGCGGCGAGGTGCCCACCCAACTCAAGCAGCTCAAAACGAAAGTCACCGAGCGGGTTAAAAAATCCGAGGGCAAGCCGGACACCATCATCTGGGATGTCCGCGTGGGGCTGGCCATGTTCAACGTCTATCGCACACCCATCGGCAAACGCGAGCTTTTCACTCTGTCCTACTGGCTGGATGGCAAACGCTATCGGCAGGTTTTCCCGACGCTGGCCCAGGCGATTGATGCGGCCAAGGCCAAGGGGAAACAATTGTCCCGGGGTGATATTGTGGAGGTTGACATGTCGCCGGCAGACCGTGCTTCGGCGGCGAAGGTGCTGGGCTGGCTGAAACCGCTCGGGTTGTCGCTGGAGCTGGTAGTTTCGGATTATTTGGAGAACTGGAAGCGGCTTGGCAACGGCCGGGTGCCGGTGTCGCGGGCGGTGGATTTTTATAAGCAGCGGCATCCGATTGATCAGAAACCGAAGATGGTCAAGGAGGTTGTCGAGGAATTGCTGACGGTGAAACGCAGCGACCATTTGAGCGACCGGTATGTGCAACAACTGGAATACGCCCTGAACCGCTTCACCGGGCGGTTTCACAACCGGCTGGAAGATGTTTCAGGAACGGAGGTGGACGCCTGGCTGCGCAAATTGGATATTGGGCCACGGTCGCGGAACAATCTGCGCAGTTCGATTCAGGCGCTCTACAACTTTGCGATTGCGCGGAAATACCTGCCGAAAGATCACGACGCCATGGATGCAGTGCCACTGGCGAAGGACAAGGGCGGCGAGATTGAGATTTTCACGCCGGGCGAAATGGCGGAACTGCTGGCGGTGGCGTCGCCGAAACATCTTCCCTTCCTCGCCATCAGCGCGTTTGCCGGCGTGCGGCACGCGGAGTTGGAACGGCTGGATTGGGCGAATGTGAATCGCAAGGCGAAGATCATCGAGATCAAGGCGGGGACGGCGAAGACGGCGAGCCGGCGGGTGATTCCGATCCTGCCTAATCTCGCGGCGTGGCTCAAACCGCACTGGCAGGAAGCCGGGCCGATTTGCCAATACGCCTATATGGCGGATGAATTCGGTGATCTGGTGCGGCGGGCGACCGCCGCACGGAAGCAAAAAAAGGCGGATGCACCGGACTTCAAGTGGAAACACAACGCGCTGCGGCACTCTTTTATTTCCTACCGCGTGGCGAATACACAGGATGTCGCCAAGGTTTCGCTGGAGGCCGGCAACTCGCCGCAGATGATTTTCAAACACTACCGCGAGTTGGTGCAGGCAAAGGACGCGAAGGCGTGGTTTGCCATCATGCCGGCGGGCAAGAACTGAATCCGCCGGTGCCCGGACAATACGAAAATCCGAAGGAAAAATTTTCGGTTGGATCGGCGTTGGCCAGGTCGTGTGATAATCTGGCGGCAATGCTAATGTTTATGATTAGTGATTATAAAACCAGCAAGTAGTGAATAATTTGTTTGCTAATGTGAAAAATAGGTATAGACCGAATATAAGCCAGCTCTCCCGAGCTGGCACAGGAAATCACCTATTATGAAAACTCTTTTCAGTAAACAAAACATGGGCGGTTTGGAGCTGGGGCTGGGGCTGGGGCTGTTGGTCGCGCAATGCACCTTTGGACAGACAAATCTGCAATTCACCGCCGTTGCGGCAACCGACGAGCACGCAATTCGTCTGACTTGGGCAAGCCAATCCAACGAAATTTATCAAGTCCAATGTGCCGACGCGCTGGCGGGCAATGCTGACGGCAGCACCGCATGGACCGTGCTTTACGACGAATATCCATCGCAAGGCACAAATACATTCATCGGCGATTTTGGAAATTACAACGTCGCTCCGCAAATTACGCATCCCAAATATAACGCGATGCGCTTCTATCGTATTTTGGACGAAGGGCAGGATTCCTTGACGGATGCGCCGACGGTAACGATTGATTCGCTCACGGATAATTCGGCGGCGACGGGCGAACTGATATTTACAGTCACCGCCGCAACCGACCAACCCGGCCTGCGCGGGACAATTCTTTATGTTGACGGCCAGCAAATGCGGCCACCCGATGACACCACGAATTTCACCATTGGCGCGACAAACTATGAAACGGACACTTACAGCCTCAATACCTGCGAATGGTTCAACGGAACGCATATTTTGTATGCAACGACCGAGGCCGCGTCTCAATACAGTTCCCAGATGAACGGCGGTGCCATTCTTACCGGACACGCGGTGTCACCATTTGTTTCTATACTTTTCAGCAATCTCGTTGAAGAAATTTCCTTTTCCCAGCCTTCATTTGATCCGTCGGCTGGACAAACGCAACAAGTCAGCGCGGTGTTTGCCGCGAATTGCGATTGGACTTTGAGCATTGAGGACGTTTATAGCAATGTCGTGCAAACAGCGTCGGGAAGTGGATCTTCCATGCTCTACAACTGGGACGGCACTTCCAATGGAACAAATCTCCCAAACGGACTTTATTTTTATTACATCAACGCGCAAACCAATGGTCAGGCATATTCGCCGATGACCAGCATGGCTACCGGCAGTTTCAGTTCGGCAACTGCTTTTGCGGCTGCGGCTGAAGAAGAACCGATGCAGCTTTGGGCGTTGCCTCCTGATAGTTCAAGTCCGCCGCTTCCGCTTGCAATTTATCCGCTAGGATTTGACACGAACGGTTTTACAATCTTTGAAGCCTCGCAGTCTGAAGTGCAGGCTTTGACTGCCGCCGTGCTGTCCGTGGACAGACCTGCAAGCGTGGCGCGAGCTGGAACATTTGCGGCAGATGATAGCGGTGGCAGTTTTGCGCCTGCGGCAGCCGGTGCCGGCGGTTCGTCCGCAAGCTCCCAAAATTCTCCGCCATCACCACAACGTCCGCCCAACAACCCGGTTCGCGGACTGGCCGGAACTTTCGGCGTAGCGACGGACACTTACAATTCGAATGGCACAAATGGCCCAAATGTCGGCCCGCTCGACAACGGACTTCATACGGGACTTCATATATCCATGGACGTTGACATGAGCACCGGGGCTCGGCATTGTCCGCCACGCCCAGAGCACAAAAATGAAGTAACCAGTTTAGTAAACACCATGACATTCTATGGCTGGAGCAATCCGCTTAACAAAATTGATGGCCAGCTAAATATCAATGACCTTCGCGGGAGCGGAACGCCTTTTAACAACGTGAACATGGGCGTTCTCATGTTGCACGGAACTTTTGGAAACGGACAAAATGCGATTGATTATGACTCAACCGCAAATGGTTGTAAGCAGATGTATTTTTCCGTAACGTCCGGCGGCAGTGCGCAATACCTGCGCTTCTCGGAAATGAATTTGGGCGGCAGTGGAACGAACGGCCTGAAATGGATGGTGATAGATGCGTGTTACAGTCTTTATCAGGCAAATTGGAACAGCATGAAAAACAAGGGCGTTAAACCATATAACAGCAATCTCCATATGATTCTCGGCGCTCAAACCGAGACGTGGACGAGCAGCCGGAAGTGGCAGAATTTCGCGCATTACATGAATTATGGGACTTCAATCCTGGCTAACCATTACAATCCATTGACGATTCGGAATGCCTATTATCAAGGCACTCAAGATGCTTTTCACGGTGTGCTATTGCCGGCAGGCACAGCAATTACACTGGCAGTTGCCGGCGATAGCGCGTGTATGGATGACACACTTCAAACCACCAATACGCCGTCGGGTAGCTGGCAATGGACGTCGCAATCGGTTTATCCGTAATTTCAATGAACAAAATTACCCTGGCCCTGCTGATTCAAATGGTTTGCGCCACGGCGGCCTTGGCTCAAAGCTCGCCGTGGAAAGCAAATAATGAAGCTGTTTCACCACGTCCTGATCTGAAGGTCCTTTGGCAGTGTTCTGCAAAATTACCACGCAAGGTTTGGGCTTATCAGCTTTTACCAAACTTTTTTTCGCCGGAAACAATCTCCAACGTGGTGGGGGTTTGCTCCTTTGAGGCAAACGAAAAAATTGACGATGATACAAATGGAATGACGTTTCAAAGTGCTGACCATTCCCGAACTTTGTCCGTCTCCTTTGCTTCGGGAAAAATCGAATACGAAACGGCGGAAATTCATTATAGCCCAACCAATCTGGCAGTTGGCGTTCCGTCAACCAATGAATTACCCGACGTGGCAAAAAGTGTTTTGGGCAAACTGCACATTAAATTTTCAGACATCACCGGCTGGCTTGGCAAAAACAAGGTGGATTTTTCTGAACCGCTCACAATGTTTTATGTGGGTGATGCCATAATCACGAATGTCCCCTATCGAACGGTTTATTTCAGAAGGTCGGTAGATGGAATGCCGGTCGCCTATGATTTTTATCGGTTCAATGTCGGTGAACATGGCAGAATTTCAAAAATCTCGATCACTTGGCCGAATTTGCAGCGTGTCAAATCCTACCGGACGGTGTCATCCAAAGACGTGATGAATTTCATACGCGGTGGCAATGCTGTTCGAGGCCCGTTGCCTACCAGTATTGGTGACATTGATTGGATGAGCATAAAAAGCCTTACAATTACCGACGCCATTCCCAGTTACCTTGTTGACGGCAATCAACTTTATCCGTTTCTACGTCTCGATGCGATGCTTGATACCGGAACTGAAAAAGTCAAAATTGGAATGGCTTGCCCAATCATTGATGAAACCAAACCGTGAAAGCCCTTGCCATACTCGCAGTGATTTCGGCAACGAACCTGTCGGTGCCGGCTGAACAACCCACCTGGCAAGACCTGTCAGCGCGGCTGTTCACCAATGCCGCGATCGTGTGGCAGGCACCAACCGACAAATTGCCGAAAAACATTTGGATTTATCAACGGGCTTTGCCGCACGTTTTCCCGGCAACGGTCATTTCCAACGCCATGGTGCTGGGTTCGTTACAGAACAAAGGTTTTCCCAAACCCAGCACGAATGATTTTTTTATCTCAGAAGACAGAGGCCCGGATTATCCGGGAGCCATTCCCACCATTTTCGGAATCCAACCCGGTGACGCAACCCTCTATTATTGGATGCCCAATCATAACGCCGGTTCGGGGAGCGGTATTCCAAGCGGCGAAACAATTTCGCGGCGGGCTTTGAATTATGCGACCCGCCTCGGGCTTGACCCCGCAAAACTGGTCCTGGAACGTTTTTACACGAATCTATGCGAGGTCAGTCCAGACGGGAAGGCGACGAATATCATTTGCGGTCGCGGCGTTTTTTTCTCCCGGCTGCTAGACGGGATCGCATTTTTTTCGGCGGATAACGAGGGTTCTGCCGCCGAAGGCATTTCGCTGGAGGTCGGCAGTCTGGGAAAAATCCGGTCTTTTTTCATCCGCTGGTCTGGCTTAACGCGCTACCAAAGCGAGGCAACGGCCAGCCAGCAAGACATTATCCAATGCATACAAGCTCATGTAACCATGGTGCTGCCCGGCGCGGATGAACCGGATTATTTTGCAAGATTGAAAAAACTGGCGACGGCGAAAAAACTCACCATCATCAAAATCACGCCGTATTACGGCGAAGGCGTGTTTGGTGAGGTGCCTACCAACGATGCACCGTGTCACTTTGCGCTACCGTTGGCCGAACTGGAAGCCGTTGCAAATTATGGAAGCAGCAATGATCCTGTCCGACTGCTCTCCCCCATCACCACTTCGGAGGTGAACCGTCTATTGGGGAAATAAATTTGCGGGTGCCTTTGCAGGCGGGATAGGTGGAGCAACCCCAAAACTGGCTGCCGGCGTTGGCTCCGCGCTTCGACGTGCGGAGCACCATGGGCTGGCCGCAACTCGGGCAGCAGGCCGTGCCAGCACCCGCTGCGCCTGACGGCGCGGCATCGGTGGCAACGCCACTGGCCAATGTGCCGCCATTGCTACCTTGGACGGATTGGACGAGGGCGAGAAGTTGCGGGCCGTCAATCAGGCGGATTGGTTTGTCGGCGGCGAAATCTTGGGCGTCACGGGTGAATTTGCCCGACGTGACGATGATGGCTTCGTTGGCCTTTTCCGCTGTCATCAGGCCGAACATTTCACGGATGACCGGAGCGCCGACGGAGAACACTTTCCACTGTTTGCATTGAACCAGCGACGTGCGACCGTCCCGGCGAAGCGTCAAATCCACGCCGCCGTCCGCGCCACGGCCCAGCGAAAACTCGATCTGATAGCCCTGCCGCCGATATGCCTCGGCGACGAGGAATTCAAATTGTTTCCACGGCAGCGCGCGAATTGACTCAATGCTGGTCTGGCCATCAACCAAACGGCGGCGATGCCGGCTGAACCAGAATGAGCCGGCGGCGAAAATTCCGAAAAACAGCAACGGCAACGGGGCCAATGGGACGATTCCTTTGGAAAACATCAGGCGGGAATTGTCGGTGCCAGCCCATATCGGCACTCCCCAGCGCAACGCGGCAAAGGCGAGAATCCCAAGCATGGCACTGACCCACCACGGCAGTTTTAGCAGCAGTTCGGCGTTGGATTCATTGTGGCGGGACATATTAGCAATGGTCACTGCGCCGACGGGGGCGGCTGGATTTGGAAATTTTGCAGCAGCTTCTTTTGCATGAGGCAACCGCCGATGCCGACCAAAATTATCAAAACCAACCCGATGGACATCACGGTGAGGTTCCACTTTAGAATGCGCTGTTGCGTGGCCCGCACCGGAGCGCCGCAATTTGGGCAAACGCGGGCGCTGTCGCTTACCTGTTTGTTGCACTCATGACAATTTACGAGGGCCATATTTATTCTTCCTCTTGGGCGGCGACAGTCCAGATGCGCTTGGGCATAAATCGGATTGAGTCGTTTAGCTTTCTGCGTCCGCCGAACTGTCCGCCAGTTTTTTCTGCTCGGCCTTGAGCCGCTTTTTCTCCCGGCTCTCGACTTTTTTGATGTTCTCGGCCACCGGCAGATTTTCCGGCATCGTGCCGCCGAGTTCGTGGATGGTTTTGCGGACCTTGCGGCCCACTTCCGCGTGAATCCGGTTGGCGTGGTCCTTGTTGTGGACGTTTTCCCGCCGCAATTTTTCCTCCGTCTGCGTGGCGCGGAACAAATTGGCCGCCAGTTCCGTGCTGCCCATGTGGTCCAGCAGGTGTTCCTTGGGTTTCAACCGTTTCCGCGCGGACACATCGCGCAGACTCATCCCGCCATAAAGCCCGCGATACCCATGATCCATGAAAATGGCATAATCCACCGGCTGGACGACGCCTGCCTGCTTGGCCGCGCCCGCGAGATTCTTGTTATGCTTTTTCATCTCGGCGCGCAACAGCAGGCGCGTCTTGTCCTCCTTCAAAGCCTCCTCGTCGGCCAGTTCCTGCCGGCGCGTTTGCACGGCAAAATAACTTTGCCCCAACGCCACCAGCGGTTTGCTGGGATCGGCGTTTTGGATGACCAGATAACTCGCATAGCGGGAAAGTTTCCAATCCTCAATCCCGCGCTGCGCGCCGGAACCGATGCCGACCATTTCGAGGATTTGCTCGAAATGGTCTGCGAGCCGATGATGGCTCTTCAAACACGCTTCCTTGGCCTTTTCAATGACCGGCAGGAAGTGCCGGAATTCAGAATATTCCAGCACGCGCGCCAGATCGCGGGCGGACCAGGACTCGTTGCCCTCGGCGCTGACGCGCTTGATGCGCTCAAACGTGTTGCTGGCGGCCGGGGCGGGCAATGGTTCACTCATGGGATTCCTTTTTAATCAACTTTGGTTCTGTGTTTCAAGATTTCAACAAGGTTCGCAACGTTTTCAGCGATTTGGCGACGATCTGGCTTTGCGTCTCGATGCTCGCGATGACTTCGGCGGGGGTGCGGGTGTCCAGCTTGACCACGGCGTTGGGGTTCACGGCTTTCAGGTCGAATACCGTGGCGCCGATGCTGTCGGCCTTGGATTGGGATTCGCGCGCCAGTTTTTCCTGCTCGCGGATTTGGGTGTCGAGCGCGTCTATGGCGGCGGGCTTGGCATCCGATTTTTTCAGCGCCTTGAGCTTTTCCTTGAGGACGACGACGGCTTCGTTGATGCGCTCGACTTCGGCCAGATGGGGCTGCATGTCGGCCTGGGCCTGCTTGCGGCGCGCGGCGAAATCCACCGTCCAGGAATAGCGGCTCTCGCCTTTCTTGGTGCCGCGACTGGCGAGCAGTTTGGCATAGGATGGGAAATGCTTTTCCTCCTTGGTTTCGTCGGCGAGCCAGGTTTCGGTGAGGCTGACGGGCAACTCGCTGTCGTCGAGGATTTCGCCATTTTTGCCGAAACCAAAATGCGCGAGCGTGAGCGGCGACTTTTTGCCCACCTTCACATGGGTCAAATCGTAATACCAAATCTTGCCGGTCTTGGTGCCCTTGGTGAAAAACAGCAAATTCGTTTTGACGGCGGCACCCGCGCTGGAGAACACGCCGCCGGGCAAGGCGACGATGGCCCACAGGCTGCATTCATCCACCAGCTTGCGCTTGGTCTCGACGAACGCATCCTCATCTTTCCGAAACAGAAAACCGTCGTCCAAGACAATCGCGCAATTACCCTCCACCGCCAGTGTTTCGAGGATTTCCTGCACGAACAACACCTGCGTTGAACCGGTGGCAAAGGCGTAGTTGCTCTGCGCTTCCGGGCCTTCCTTGCCGCCGAAAGGCGGATTCGTGAGGATCACGTTGAAGGCGCTGGGAGCTTTGTCAAACAACCCGCTGTAAGTGGCTTTTTTGGTCAGCGTGTTGCCGTGCCAAAGGTTCGGCTGGTCAATGCCGTGCAATACCAAATTGGCGAGCGCGATGGGAAACGCGACGTTGTCTTTCTCCCGGCCAAAAAACGTGTCGTGCTTCAACGTGTCAATGTCCGTGCTGGCCGGCGCGCTGCCGAGATTCCGGGCGATGTGCTCATACGCGACCGCCAGAAACCCCCCGGTGCCGCAGCAGGGATCGTAAATTTTATCGCCCAGCTTCGGCTGGATGGTATGCACCATGGCGCGGATGACTTCGCGCGGGGTGAAAAACGAGCCGCCGTCGCCGCCTTTCTCGCCCATTTTCAGCAGCAAGCCTTCATACACCTGTGACAAGGTGAAGAAATGGGTGTCATCCATGTGATCAATGCTGATCTCGTCCACCTTGTCGAGGATGTCGCGCAGATTGGTTTCGCTGTCCACGCGGACGCGCTCCACGGCGGACATGATGCGGCCGATGACGCGCTGCCGGCGGCTGGCGGCGGGATTGGGCAGCTTGGTTTTGAGATCAATGTCGAGGCCGTGAAGGTGGGGCAACAATTCGCCATTGATGAAATCAAACAGCTTGCCGTCGCCCTTGGCGAATAATTCCTGCCGTTTCCAGCCGTAGGGTTTGCCCTCGGCGGTTTTGGTGTGCGCGGGATCATCTTTGAACGGCGCGGCCCAATCCTGCCAGCGGAACGGGCTGGCCAGCGCGGGCGAAAACGATTCGCCGACGGCCTCGGCGGCTTCCTTATCGCGCCGGTCCTGGGCGTCGAGCAGGCGGAGGAAAAGAATCCAGGTCAATTCCGGGACATACTGGAGCGCGCCCTGACAATTGGAGCGTCGCATGACGTCGCAGATGGATTTGACAAAGGAAGTAAGCGAGCGAGTTCCACCAATAGTCTTGGGTGACTTCTGTTTCGGAGATTTTTTGGCGCGTGGCATTTTAAATTTCAAAAGAATGGGCGAGTATTCGCTTTGGCAACATTTCGAGTTCCTGAATTTGTTTTTGAACGGCTGCGCGCATGGGTTTGAGCTGAGTCAATGACTTGGATGCTTTTTCCTGGGTGGTGATGTCGGGCAGTTCAATTTCGCCCTCAGCGAGACGGTTGAATAACATACGTTCCCGGACGGCTCCACGTGCGAGTGAGTTGATACACTTCTCACCCGCCGGCGATCTCAACCAGTGATAAAACCAACGGGAATCCACCACGCCGGGCTTACCGGTCAATGCGACATAATCGGGACTGGTAATTCCCGGCTTATCGTCGTCGTCAACAAACGCAATCGAACCAATGAGGATACGCATTGGGTTGTAGAAAACTGTTCCCGGAACTACCGGTTTGTATCTTTCAGGATTCTTTCCCGGCTGCTCTTTTGCCGGTGCCAATCCTTGTCGTGTTGCGCCCAAAACAGGGTAGCTTTTCCAACCGCTACCAATGCCATTTTTTATTTCTTCAAGCACGTCGCCGAGGCAATAAGTTTTAGACTTCGCAATACTCTGGGCAATGATCGCATCACTAAATTTTTTTAATTCGTTGAATTGTGCCAGACTTGCCTGCCGGGCTTTGTCAATTTCCAAGAAAGCGGCATCAAGTTTTTTGGCGATTTTGATTTGCCTGTCTTTCGGTAGAAGAGGGATTTCCAAATTCCTGATCGTTGATTGACTGATATTAGGTTGAGCGCCACCGAAGCTCGCTTCGATGAGGCTTCGACGTATATGCAATAGCCAGTAAAAAAGAAACCGGTTATCAATCCTAGAATCCGGAACTATTGCACACACCGCTTGGTTTGTGGCAGCAGGAAATTGAAGGATTCCCAATTTTCCTACCGTGGCACCATACATTGCGATTAGTAATGTGCCTTTATCCAGAATCTTGGCTGCTGACTTCTCCAAACCTAGGGCCGTGATTCGTTCTTCAACTTTTGTGATTTCTCCATCTGGAAGTTCACCGGACTTAACCCATGGTATATCACCTCCGTAAAAAAGTTTATTGCCGCGCGGGGGAGTTCCGCCACTCGTCGTGTAAGCGGCGTCCCCAATCTTCACAGTGTTCAATTTCATGCCGCAAACAACCTATGTTTGGCCTCGCGCATGACGACCTGGGGAATGCCAATGGATTTCAGGGCGTCCAAGCCGCCGGCCCGGCGGATTTCGGGCACTTCCCAGAGGGCGGAGGTTTCGAGGGTTTCGGTGCCGCCCCGCTCGAATTGATGGCCGAGACCGCGCAGGACGATAGCGGCCGGCGGCTTCATCCCTTGGAACCAGGCCTGATTGGAATCCAGATACAGGGTGCTGCGTTCGGCCCTTTTCAGGGCGCGGGCGCGGTAACCAAAGTGCGCGAATAAATCGTAATTGTCGTAATCGAACATCTGTTCGTGGCTGCGCAGCATGTCGGGATTCAAGTGATCACCCAGCAAGTGCTCAATCAATTGGTGACGTTTGCGGGATTCAATCCACAGGTTGCGGAATTCGGCCAGGTCATGCGCCTCGCTTTGAACGCGCTGGATCATTGCGCGTCGGTATTCTTCGATGGGCACGGGCGTGTCCACGCCCTCGCGCAGGCTCAAAATGAAATGGCCCTGGGGAATGATGCCGGTTTGGCCGGGAATTTCCGGCACTGGTGGCAGATCGTCGCCACCGCCGCCGCCCCCACCTTCACCACCGCCGCCCCCGCCGCCGCCATTGCCGCCGGGGCGCGGCGGTTTGCTGATAAACTTGGTGCCGAACAAATCGGTGACGCCGGTGTAATCGTAGAGCCAGAATTTATATTTCTTGGTGGCCTCGTGGATGCGCGTGCCGCGCCCGACCATCTGATAAAATTTGATGGACGATTTCAGGTAGCGAAAAAACGCGACGGCATTCAGCCGCTCGATGTCCACACCGGCCTCCAGAAGATCCACGGTGCAGGCGACGAAGGCGCGTTCGCCGGAGCCGCGCATGGGTTCAATCATGTCGGAGCCGTTGTTGGGGCCGCCCATGCACTTGAACGCATAATGCTCCTTCGCTTCCTTGCCGTTGGCCTGACACCATTTGGCATACAGATTATTCATCTGCATGGCGACGCGGTCGGCGTGCAGTTCACGGGTGCAAAAGATGATGACTTTCTGTTCCGGCCCGCCGTTTTCGCACAGGAGTTTGAACAGGTCGGCGCACATGGCCGGCGTGCGCATATCAATGAACAGCTCGTCGTCGAAATCCTTGCCGGTGTATTGGTCCTTGGTCAGGTCGGCCTCGGTGAGCGGCTGGCCGGTCTTGATATTGGTGGGCTTGGCGGCGAGGACTTCGGCCTTAGTGAAGACGCGGGCGTCAATGCTGGGTTTGCGTTTCAGGATTTCGCAGGCGGCGAGGTAGCCATCGTCCTGCGCCTGGAGCAAGGTGTATTCATACACCGGTTCACCGAAATATGTGTAATTGTTGGCGGTGATTTCGGCGTCTTCGGGCGTTTTGTCCTTGGCCTCGGACAATTCGCGCGGCGTGGCGGTCAAGCCGATCTGGATGGCGTTCGGGTTGCGCTTGAGGATTTCCGACCATTTGCCCCAGGCGGACCGGTGGCATTCGTCAATGATGATGACGCTGAATGAATCCGGCGGATAGTGCTCGGTGAGAAAGCTGGCGAAACCTTCGTCGTCGTCCAGGCCCAGCGTCTGGTAGGTGGCAATGTGAACGCGGGCGTTTTTGGCGGTGTTCTCGCCGTTCTTGTTTTCGACGATGCGGACATTGCCGCCGAACACGGCTTTTAATTTTGTGTAAGCCTGTTCGCGCAATTCGTCGCGGTCGCAGAGGAACAGCGCAGGCTTGGGTAGACATTCGGCCTCGTGCAAGCGCCAGAGGAGGTTGGCCGCGATGATGGTTTTGCCGGAACCGGTGGCGAGCGAGAGCAAGGCGCGCGGCGGCTGGCCTGCCTGTTTGTCGCGGATGATTTTCTCAAACGCGGCGCGGATGGCGGCGTCCTGATAGTAGCGTTTATCGGGATAGGCCGGGCTGTCCGGCTGGAACAGCATGGACGCCGACGGATCGTCGAGCTTGATGCCGGTGTGCCGATGAAAACAGTCGGTCAGGCGCTTTTGATCGGGAAAATCGCTGAATGGGAACGGCCCGGTTTGTTCGCCGGTGAATTTATTGAACTTGGCGTAACGATGGCCGTTGGTGGAAAAGATATATTTGGCGTCGTAGCGTTTGCAATCGGAATAGCCTTTGGCCTGCTGCATGCCTTTCAACGGATCTTCGTCCTCCTTTTTCGCCTCCAGAATTGCCACCGGCAACGGGACGGTGGCGTTGGGGACTTCGACGCAGAGAAGATAATCCATTTTGCCGGGTCCGGAACTGCGGCGGCCTTTGGGACCTCCCGCCGTTTCCACCGGTGCGGGAGTTTCCAGCCGGACGTAGGGCATCCGATACCCCTTGTCCCGCAAGATCGGGTCAATCAACTCAAACCTGGTTTCGGCTTCGTTTTTGCTCATGGTCTGCGCGAAGCGGGATGATGCACCGCAGCGGGAAAAGTTCACAGTCAAAATTCGCGGAACCTGCGCGCGAAAAAAAAGGCGCGGATGTTATCACAGGGGGTAGGACAAAGGCTGTCCAAGCTAAAAGATTGCCAAAAAAAGTTGTGAATTATTTTTGGCCTCTGCGAACAAGTTTTAATTGTCTTAAAGGGCGGTTGGAATAAGCCTTTTCCCGACAACGAAATGTTTTTTTGAATTATGGCTACCGTAGCATTACGTCGGTTCACGAACCCCGACACACTGAAACACATCAGCAACGAATCGCTGGTGCAACTACTCACACCCCACCGCGATTTCTTCACCGGGCGCGGCTTGTTCCTTCCGGAGTGGCCACAGCCCGGCGGCGTCAATGGCAACGGGCATATTGACTGCGAAAAACTGGCGGCGATCTTCATGACGCCGGACACGGACATGCCGCCCAAGCTGGCTAACGCGCTGTTTCTGATCCATGAAATGTCCACGCCGGAAGCGATGGACAAATTGCAGGAATCGGCGGAGTCCTGCCAGCCGCCGGTGGATTTGACCGGCGCGGATGAGCCGGCGGACGTGGCGGTGCGCGTCTGGCTACTGCGGCCTTCGCTGATTGAGCAAGTGAACGCGGAACATGAACTGGCGCGGCCCAAGGCGTTTTTGTCCTTCCTGACTGATTGCGAAACGGTGCCGCCGTTCGCCGAGCCGGACGAGGCGACGCGCCGCGATTGGGAAAAGAAAATGGACGAGTGGTTTGAAAAAAAGAAGCGCGGCAGCGGTTGCCGGGTTTTCATTTATCCACGCGACGGCGAGTGCTGGTTCATGGTGCGGCACGGTGAACCATGCCGGCGCGAAGGCAGCCTTGACCAAGGCGAGCCGGGGAGCGTGTTCTACCGGCCGCAACAGCATGACGTTTTGATCTACGACACGGCGGGCGGAGAACTGCGGGTTCACGCCGGGACCCAAGGCGTCCGGGAACTTTACCGCAAGACGTTCGGCCTTTACGTTTTTGGCGATGAAAACTTTTTTCCCGGCGATGGCAAATACACCCTGGACCCGCTGATCAAGGACGGGGCTGACGCCTTGAACTGCCTCGATGTGAGCGGCATTGATTGGGTGAAGCTGCGCGAAGTGGAATTTCAACTGCTGGGTTCCGGGCGCGGCAATGCGGAGCGGGAAATCCGCAAGGCCAGCGACTTGTTTGCCGCGTTTGCCGCGCGTGATTTCAAATTCAAGCCAGGGGACGATCTGCGGCGCGCGGTGTTTCAAGTGAAGTTCACCGACGCGAAACGGCCCCGGAGCGTGACGATCACGCCGACGAACCGAGCGAAATACGAGCGCGATGACGACGGATCGTTTCTGGAAGCGTGGTTGAAAAAACGCGGATTCATCCTGGAACATCACGATGATGAAAACGACGGGACTTTGGCCGAACCTTGAACGCTTCGCCGTGCCGGCGACCGTGCTGGCCGAATGGCGCATGGTGCTCGGCAAAGAATTTGCCGACGCCGTGCCGTTCTTGCGCGTGACGCAAGAGCAAGCCGAAGGCTATCCATGCACCAACCGCTCCGTCTGCGAGTGCCGGCATGAGGTCGTATTTCATTCCCCGCAAAACATCGTGGCCGCGTGCCGCTGCGAGCCGGGCGAGTGCAAATCCATCCGGCTGGAACCGAAAGACCTGCTGATCTACGCGCTGGACTTGAAAAAATTCTGCGGCGCGATAGCGCGGGCGTTCAAGTTTGAAGCCGCGCCGGACGGCGACGGCATCTATTACAGCGCGCCGAAAATCTGGCCGGTGGGATTTTACCGCCATTCGCCGGTGTATCTGGCGCTCTGCCCTACGGACGATTTACTGCTCGCGAACAGCGAGGGGATTTTCAATGCGAACCAGCAACCTTTTATCCTGTTCGCACCTTCGCAACGGAACAAAACGGCGGCGGTGCAAAGTTTTTTGCAGCGGCACCGCTGCGAGTTTATTCCGTTGTCACAATGCCTGGTGCTGGCCGGCAAAGGGCGGTTTCAAGTTTCCCATTCCATCCAGCCGATTCTCGATCGCTTCACGGCGGGACTGGCAGACTTGCCAACCATCAAGCCGGTGCTGGAAGGCATCCGGCGTGAAATTGCCGCCGTTGCCGCCGACCGCCGCGATTTGATTGCCGCCAAAACACGGCTGGAGCAGATGCAGGGCGAAGGACTGTTCGGCTTCATCAAAAAAATCGACCGGGAATCGCTGGATATTTTCTTCACGATTCTCGCCAAGGGCGATCTGGCGAAGGCGAGCCGCGCGCTCGTGATGAACGATTCCACCTTGCGCAGCAAGGTTGCCGGCTGGCGCAAGCGCGGGAAACCTTACCTGGCGCTGGCGGAGTTTGTGCGTTGGCGTAAGAGCATCAACGGCGAGGCCGGCATGGAAATTGCCAAGCGGATGGTCTCGGGCGGCGAGCGTTCTGTGGATCATGCCGGGCTGCTCCAAGACACTTTGGAAATCCTTGGCACGTTCAATCCAGACAACTGGGAAGAAAAGTGCGAGACCCTCGCCGAACTGCTCCGCCGCTCGACTTCGTGATTTTCTTCGCGATTAGCTGATTTCTCACATTTCATTCTCCCACAAGGGTTAGCGTAACTGCTAACCCTCTTTTTTTGCCCTGATTTCGCGATTTCCCACCAAGGGTGTCGCGGCGAATGGTTCGCCACGAAACCAAAAAGAAATCGCTATGGCAGAAAATCGAAGAATGGCAGCGGCGCGGGTGCTGAAGGGACTCACCCAACGGCAGCTCGCGGAAAAGGTCGGCACACGCGAAATCGAAATCTCGCGAATTGAAACCGGCCGTATCAGCCCCGATGTGGCGTTGAAGCAACGCATCGCCGACGTGCTGGGCAAACCCACCTTCGAACTCTTCGTCGGTTGACTCCATGCCGATTGCAGCGACACCACGCAACCACAACAAAAAATTATGACGAACGAAACACCAACCATCACCACGACCCAGCCGCCGGCTTTGCCGGAAGGTTTCATCGGCAAAAAAGAAGTCGCACGGCGACTCAACAAGGGGGTCCGCACGGTGGATTACTGGATGGAGCGCGGGATTTTGCCTTACTACAAAATCGGCCGCAGCGTCGAATTCAGGTGGTCCGAAGTTGAAACGCATCTGGCCCAGACTTGCCGTGTGGCGCGGGCTTTCCGGTCTTGATTCTTAATTTTCCGTAACAACCAACAACAACAACCAACAACAAAAATATGGCACATAAAATAATCGAAGCGCTGATCTCCCTGATGGGAGTCATTGGCATCGTCGTATTCCTCATCGGATTCATGTTTGTCGCGATGGACGTCATCGACGTCTATCTCCGGTTCCGCAAACACCTTCTCAACGGCGATTTCTACAAACGGAAGGACCGGGAATGAACTCGCGCACGAAGGGGAAAGTGGGCGAACGCGAATTTGCCGCGCTCCTGCGCGAGCACGGTTTTGATGCCCGTCGCGGGCAGCAATTCAGCGGTTCGCCGGATTCTCCCGACGTGGTCAGCGACGCGCTGGCGTGGCTGCACGTCGAGGTGAAGCGGGTGCAAAACCTGAATCTCACCGATGCCTGCGCCCAAGCCGAACGCGACCAGACGGGGTCTGGACTCACCAAGAACAAAAAATTGGCCTGGGTAGTTGCGCATCGCCGCAATCACCAGCCCTGGCTGATCACGTTGACGGCGGAAACATTCTTCAAATTTCTGTGCGGCACGTTGCCGCCAGAGAACAAACCAACAGAGCAAACAAAGCAACAACAGCAAAACGTATGAAACTAAAAAGCAATAGCGGCAACTTCAAACCTCACCCGGAATACACCGGGCCGGCGGTTTGTGTGGATGCCACGCCAACCAAAACCGTGCAAACACAATTCGGACCGAAGGAAAAATTCCGGTTCGTCTTTGAAACTGGCGAGACGAAGGACGACGGCACGCCGTGGTGTGTGTGGTCGGCACCGTTCACGCCGTCGTATCACGAAAACTCGGCGCTGCGGCCGTTCCTCCGCAAATGGATGGGCCGCGAGTTGTCGCCGGCGGAAGTCGAGAAATTCGACTTGGAGGAACTGGTCGGTCGCCCGGCGCACATCACGATCATCCACGAACACAGCGACGGCGAGGTTTACGCGAACATCGCGTTGATCACGCCGGACAAGTCGGCGGAGCCGTTGCAGCCCTCCGGCAAGTTCGTGCGGATGAAGGACCGTCCGCCGAAGGACGGGCAGGCACCGCCTGCTGGCAATGGCGCTGGCGCGCATGGCGGTTATCGCCGGGCGGAACAACCGGCAGCAGACGCATCCGATCTGGGCGCGACGAAAATCCATGTCGGCAAATGCAAGGGGCTGGAGGTTCGCGACCTTTCGCCGGAACAGGTCGGCGCGCTCATCGCGAACTGGATGCCGGCGGCGAAGGCGAACGCCAAGCCGACGGCGGATGACAAGCGGCTCATCGCCGCGCTGGAATCCTGGCAGGCCGCGCAGGCGGCGAAGCCGACGGACGACGATGTCCCCTATTGATGCGGGGTCATGAAACCGAAACAACCGCTTGGAGGGGCGCATGGCGTCCCTCCAAGCAAACCGAAGGAAATTTTATGCAGACCATTGTATTTGACGTGGAAACCGGGCCACTGGCGGAAAGCGAATTATCGGCGTTACTGCCACCGTTCGACCCGGCGGAAGTTAAAACGGGCAACCTGAAGGATCCCGCGAAGATTGCGGAGAAAATCGCTGAGGCCGAGGCGAATCATCGCCGCGACTTTTTCGACAAGGCCGCGCTCGACCCGTTGACGGGGCGAGTCATCGCCATCGGGATGCTCGACCTGGAGACGGACAAATTTTTCATCATCGGCCACGATGATGAGGCGCGGACGCTCCGTGAATTTTGGGAGGTGTCGCGCGGCGAGATGGGCCGGAACAATCCGATGATCGGTTTCAACATCTTCAACTTCGATCTGCCGTTCCTTTTTCGCCGGTCGTGGAAGCATCGCATCGCGGTGCCGTTCGGTATCCGGCGCGGGCGTTATTGGGGCGACCAGTTGGTTGACCTGCGCGACTCCTGGCAGCTTGGCGACCGCCAAGCCAAAGGGTCTTTGGATTCAATTGCGCGCCACCTCGGCGTGGGCGCAAAAAATGGCGATGGCAAAGCCTTCGCGGAACTGTGGCAGAGCGACCGCCCGAAGGCGGAAGCGTATCTGCGCAACGACATCGAACTCACCGCCAAGGTTGCTGATGCACTCGGAATCATTATCTGAACCGCTGCTGCCGATGATGTCGGACGCAGATTACGAAAAGCTGACTGACGCCGTGTTGACGCCGGAAAATCTTTTCCACGCTTCGGCGCAAGCCGGGCGGAATTGTTTCCTCACCGGCGCGGGCGGCACCGGCAAGTCCACGCAACTCCGCGAGTTTATCGCGGACCTTGCGGTCGGCCACCATCCCCGCCGCGTCAGCGTCACCGCGCCGACCGGCGTGGCGGCGCTGAACGTGGGCGGCATGACGATTCACCGCTTTTGCGGGATGCTGATTGGTCCGGCTGCCGGCCAGTCGAACGAGGATTATTTCAACCAACTGCAACGCGATCCGCGCCGCTCCATCCTCGCGGGTTTTAACCGCGTGCGCCGCTGCGAGGTGCTGGTGATTGATGAAATCTCCATGCTGCCCGGGCGGCAATTCGAGTTCGTCGAATTTCTTTTCCGTCGGCTGCGCGGGCGTGATGTGCCGTTTGGCGGCTGTCAGGTGATCGCCACGGGCGATTTCCTGCAACTGCCGCCGGTGCGGAAATCTGAAACGGAGCGTTACGATTGGGCGTTTCAATCGCCCGCTTGGGCGGCGGCGGAGTTCCGCACGTTCGTTCTGGACAAAGTCCGGCGACAGGATGAGCCGGTCTTTGTTCGCGCGCTGGCCGATTTTCGCATCGGTCGCGTTTGGGGCGATACCGCCCGCATTTTGCAAGCGCGGGTGCGCTCGAATCCGCCGGCGGCGATGACGCGGCTGTTCACGCACAACGTGCAGGTGGACAAGTGGAATCACTTCCAGCTTTCCGATCTGCCCGGTGATGAAAGCGTATTGGAAGCGGTCCAAACCGGTCCCGACCATCAGCGCGAATACCTGACGAAAAATTTGCTGACGCCTGAAATCCTCCAGGTCAAGCCGGGGGCGCTCGTGATGTTCACCGTGAACCGGGCAGCGCCCGGTGGCAATGATCCCATTTACGTCAACGGCCAACTCGGCACGGTGTTGGAGGTCACGCCGGGCGCGGTGCTGGTGAAGGCCAAGACCGGCGCGGAGATTTATGTCGAGCGGTTCACCTGGCGTTACGACCAGCAGGACGACGACTCGGCGAGCTTCAGCCAGTTTCCGCTGCGGCTGGCGTGGGCGATGACGATTCACAAAGCGCAAGGGCTGACGCTGGACTCGGCGTTTCTGGACATCCGCGCCGCGCGTGAGCCGGGGCAGGCTTACGTCGCGGTGTCCCGAGTGCGGTCGCTGGCCGGCCTGAATTTCAAGGAATGGTTCAAGGGCGTCCATGTGTCGCCGGAAGCCATCGAGTTTTACAAGTGCGTGCCGCACGGGCCAACTAACTGAAAAACATCATTTATGAACACACCAATTAAAAAGCTCCAAACTGAGCCGGTGGGCGAGTTTGGCGATCCCCGGCGCGAGCGCCGGTTCAAACAGGTCACGGAACATTATCCCAGCCGGATGGGGCTGTTCCGCAAGGTTTATCACGGGCAGGCCAGCCCCCGGCAGTGCATCAAGGCGTTCTGCCTGGAATGCAACGGCTGGGAGGAAGCCGCCATCCGCGATTGCACGGCCACAGCCTGCCCGATCTGGGGATTGCGGCCGTATCAGGCACAAGAAAAGGAGATCGAATGAACACACAACAACGCTCATTGGCAATTTACATGATACCCGCTCCCTGTCTGGGCGGCGGAGCGCGATATTCGTTCCTCGGATTTGGTTCGGATGGAACCATGTGGCTTGATCCAGAGGAAATGGGGATCGGCCCACAACACGCGCCGCAATTGGCAAAAATTGCCGGCGGCGGCAAATACCTGGTGCCAAACCCCGTCAACGGCAAAGTCCTGATCAACGCCAAGGTGGCGCTGGAGGCCCTCGCTGACCCCGACCAGCGGGAAAGCTGGCGGAAACACGTTGCCAGCATGATTCAAGAGCATCAACAAATTCAGCAACAAGCCACCGCACAAAATGAATCCACTCGAAACAATTGAACCGTTGCTCGGTGCCGATGCGTTTTTAGTGCCGTGCATCCACGGCACGAAAATGCCGGCGGTGACTTACACGCAACGGCCTTTCGAGGCGACGTTGACGCCGGCCTACCGGCACGCGCTGGCGTCCGGTGAATTCAACATCGCCGTTTATCTCGGGGAGATGTCCGGCGGACTGTGCGCGCTGGACTTCGACCAGGACGAGGATTTGGCGGCGTTCCTCGCCGTCAATCCGCCGCTGGCGGCGACGACGCGCTCGCGCGGCAGTCGCGGCGGCATGGTCTGGTTTCGCGTCGCGGGCGAATTTCCTGCGAGCTGCACCACGAAACATTTTGAGTGGCGGGCGAATGGGCGGCTTTCGACGATTTTCGGGCGGCATCCGAAGGGGATGGACTACACGTTGCTGGTCAACGCGCCGCCGGTGGCGGTGGCGTTCGCCGAAATCATTTGGCCGGATGGCTGGGAATTGCCGTGGGTCGGGGCCGCCGAGCGCGACGCCGTGGCGGCGCTGGCCAAAGAATACGGCCAGCCGTTTTATACGAACAAGGACGGCAAGGTGAACGGTATCAACGAACGGTATTGGGCCGCGCTCTATGCCCGCGAAAACCGCGTGCTTTTCGACCCGGACGAAAAGAATTTCTACCGCTACACCGATGAAACCGGTTTGTGGGAAATCATCACGCCCGAAAGCATCCGCGAAGTCATTTCCGGCCGGATTCTGGAAATCAGCCGGGAGGCGCAACAGTTCACGCTGGAAATCCAGATTACCCAAACGCGGTTGAACGCGGTGGTGTCGGCACTCAAGGGCATCGTCGAGCGGCGCGATGCGTTCAAGTTGAAGCAGCGCTATATCCACGTCGCCAATGGCGTCATCCGGTTTCTGGAGGATGGCGACATTCAGTTCGGCGGGTTCGCACCGGAAGATTATTCCCGCAACCGTTCGCCGTTCGCTTTTGATGCCTCGGCCGAGTGTCCGCGCTTCCTGAACGAATTGATTTATTCCGCCGTCGAGCCGGACGATGCCGACTTGCTGCAACGCTGGGCCGGGCTGGCGTTGTTCGGCTATAACCTGCCGCAACGGTTTTTGATTCTCGACGGCACCGCCAACGGCGGCAAGGGCACGCTGGTTCGCATCATCCAGGCGCTCGTGGGACTGACGAACAGCTACCAGCTCCGCACGGAATGTTTGCTGGAACGGTTTGAAACCTACCGGTATCGCGGCAAGACGCTGCTGATCGGGCCGGACGTTGCCGGCGATTTCCTGATGCAGCGCGGGGTGAGCATGTTGAAATCCTTGGTCGGCGGGGATCCACTCTCGGGCGAAGGCAAGGGATTGAACGGCGATTTCCCGATGTTCGGGACGTTCAACGTCATCATGTCGTGCAACTCGCGCTTGCGTGTCCGGTTGGATGGCGACACCGGAGCGTGGCGCCGCCGCCTGCTGATTGTCCGTTATCAGAATCCACCGCCGGCGAAGCGGGTTTTGGATTTCGACCATGTTCTGCTGCGCGAGGAAGGCAGCGGGATTTTGCGCTGGGCGCTGGCCGGGTTCGTGAAGCTGCAAACGGAGTTTGCCGAAACCGGCGACTTCATGCTGTCGGAAGCGCAACGTGAACGGGTGGATTCGTTGCTGGCCGAAAGCGACAGCCTCCGGCTGTTCGTGAAGACGTCACTGGAACGGCATGAACATGACAACGTCACCAGCGCGGAAATCAGCCAGGCCTACGCCGAATTTTGCGCCGACAAGGGTTGGAACGCGCTGCCGACTTCGGTGGTGGAACGGACTTTGCCGGACCTCATGCTGGAAATGTTCCACGTCACAAAATCGCATTCCATCGAGCGCGACGGTAAAAAATCCAACCGCGGCTGGCGGCGGGTGCGGCTGAAAGCGCCGTCAACCTTTCAACTGGTGGAGGGGTCCGACCCGGACGGGGCACTATGAGTCTCGACGTCGCCAAACTTGAAAAGGTTCGCGAGCTGGCCGGCGGCATTGTCCAGGCCCGGTGCCCCGCCTGCGCCGAAGGCGGCAACGACCGCTCCGGCGAACATCTGCGGATTTATCCCGACGGGAAATTCGGTTGCTGCGTCCATCCGAAGGATAGCGACCACCGGAAACGGATCTGGGCGCTGGCCGGGTGCAAACTGCACCGGTCACCAGCCGGGAGTGTTTCGTTGCGGCTCAAGTCGCCGCCGGCCATGACAGCGGCGGCGTCGGTGAAGGCGGGTTTGACCGCCTTTGACCGTGGGACGGTTGGGACAGAAAAAGGCGGGTTGGCTTCCCCTTCGGCGATCATTGCCGCTCCGGCTGAATTGAAAACCTCTGAATCTGGGACGGATGGGGCGGCAATAGTTAAGTTACGCGCGTGTGCGCGAGTGGATTCCACCACTGCCAATATAGATACGGGTGATTTCCTAGAGAGACAAAGAGACATTGGAAGTGCCGTCCTCGCCGTCCCCGTCGTCCCGTCGCCGTCCGCCGCTGGTGAACGCCTGCCGTTCCTGACCGCCGGTGGCGACTTGTCCATCCCGTTTGATTCGCCGGAGCGTTACCACTGGTGGAAACCGGACGGCGAACGCCTGACCGTGGCCGAAACCCTCGCCGAAGTGAAAGAAAGGATGAACAATGCACCAATTATTTGAAAAACATGACCGGGAATCTGATAAAGCATTCGCCGCGTTCAGTTTGTATCTGAGCCTCGGCCCGCAACGATCCTTGGCCGAGGTTGCACAGAAGTTGCATAAGAGTGTGACGATGCTCGGGCGGTGGTCGGCCAAGTTTGATTGGCCGGCACGGGTGGCGGCACATGGCGCACACCTCGCCATCGTCGAACGCGAAGCGATCGAGGCGGCGGCGCGCGGCAAGGCGGCGGAATGGTCCAGCCGCGAGCAAAAATTGCGCGAAACCGAATGGGCGATGCACGAGGCGGCGATTGCCGCCGCAAAGAAGGGGCTGGCGGCTTACATGGATCGGGAAAAAGTTTATGCCAACCTCGCCGACATCGCCCGGATGCTGGAAATCGCCAGCAAGCTTGGCCGGCTGGCGACAGGCCTCGGCGACGGCGATGGCCGCAAGGCCGACGATCTGCCGGCGATGCGCGTCGAGGTCACGGTCGCGCTGGAGAAGATTTACGGGGATCCGCTCCCTGGCGAAATTATTGACGTCGAGGCCGTGCCCGTCCTACCGGAGAAAACATTATGACACCCTGGGAACGATATTTTTTGATTGGCCGACGCGCGGGTTGTCCGATGGACCAGATGGACCGGTTCCGGCAGGCCGATGTGATTTTTCAGCAGCGGCAACTTGCCGCCAGCGCCGCCGCCCGGATGTGCGACCGGGCCGATGGGCCGACGGCCATCGGCTACGGCGGCGCGCGTGGCGGCGGCAAGTCGCATTGGCTGCTCGGCCAGATGGGCGTGGATGATTGCCAGCGCGTGCCGGGCTTGAAATGTTTGCTGCTCCGCAAGGTCGGCAAAGCCAACCTCGAACACTTCGAGGATTTGCGCCGGAAACTTTTCACCCGGCTGCCGCACGAGTTCTCGGCCTTCCGTGGCATCCTGACGTTTAAGAATGGATCCCGGATTATCGCGGGACATTTCCAGGCAGAAAAAGATATTGATGCCTACCTTGGGCTGGAATACGACGTCATCGGCATCGAGGAGGCCACGACCCTGACGGCGCGCAAATACCAGGACATCACGACCTGCTGTCGCACGTCGAAAACGAACTGGCGACCGCGCATTTACAGCACGACGAATCCGGGCGGCGTCGGGCATTCGTGGTATCGGAAACGGTTCATCGAGCCGTGGCAACGGCACGCGGAAACCGAGACGCGATTCATCGCGGCCCGGGTGACGGACAATCGCTGGAACAATCCCGAATACATCCGCGTCCTGCAGAATCTCACCGGCTGGCAAAAGCGCGCCTGGCTGGACGGCGATTGGGATATTGCCGCCGGCCAATACTTCACCACTCTTCGGCGCGAAATCCATGTCATCCAAAATTTTGATGAGACTCGTGCCCGTGAGTTTTTTGTCGCCTTGGATTACGGTTTCGCCCACTACACCGTTGCGCTTTTGTGCTGCGTGGACGGCGACGGAAATATTTTCGTTGTGGACGAACACGCCGAACGGCTGTGGCTGCCGGAGCGGCACGCGGCGGCGATCAAAGCGATGCTGGGCCGGCACAACATCGGCGACCGAAAATTAACCCTCGGGGATCTGAAACGGATTGTCGCCGGCGCCGATGTGTTTTCGCGCCAGAGCGACGGGACCACCATCGCCGCGCAGTATGCGAAGCATGGCATTTCGCTGCGCTGCGCGAACACTGACCGGGTGAATGGCTGGGCGGAAATCCTGACGCGGTTTGGTGATGTCGAGGCCGGGATTCGGCCAACGCTTTTCATGCACCAGCGGTGCGGCCGTTTGATTGAAACCCTGCCGACACTGCAACACGATCCAAACCGGCCGGAAGATGTGTTGAAGGTGGATGCCGATGAGGACGGCATCGGCGGCGACGATTGCGCGGACGCGCTGCGGTATGCGGTCGCGACGAAGGCGCGGACCATCACGCAACGGAAGTTGCGCGGATTTTAACACTAGAGGCCAACCCTGAACGCCTGTCGAAGTGCCGCAACGTCTGGCAAATCCTGAAACCAATCACTTCCGGCGCAGTCTCCTTGGGGATGGAAGGAGACGAGCAATGAGGATGGGTGGGGGCTGTGGGGCAAAAGACGCCCCGACCAAACTTCCCAAACAGCGGAGCGGCGGAGTTGGCGTGAAGGATGCCTGCAAGCTGGCGCACTGATTGCCCGCACGAGCGCGAGGTGCGGAAAGCAATCAGTGTGACAGTGCGGCAGCGGGATAGCACACAACGCCATATTGTGCGTCATTTACTTCCAGCACAGGGTCTCGGGGTTCCCTGTGCGGCCGGAATAAATGACCGGAGGGTCACGCACAATATGTGTTGTGTAATGTCCCGGAAGCATTCCTGCATGACAACGTCGCCGCGAAGCTCACGATATTTTGTCGGGGCGTCTGGACTCGTTCCTGGCATCGTCGCGGTAGCGCGATGACATGATTCACTGACTCCCCGCCGCTGGAGCGTAGCGGCATGATGGCCAGTTTGCGGGCGTCAGGGTCAAACCTGAGACGGCAGGCCGCGAAGCCCAGCGCCGGGGTGTCGGTCAAATTTGGTTTTCGCAGTGAGTCCGGCTGTTTCTGTCCGCCGCAATGTAGCTTGCGAAATGGAGGCGGTGCAGAAATGACCGATCTCACGGATAATTCTGGTGCCTTGCACCGGGCGTAGCCTCGCGGTGCTACTGCTGGTGTCCTCGGCGATAGGCAACGCCTCGCGCCGATATTGCTGCGTCTTGCCCGTGCGAAGCATCGCGGGCTAATAATTTTCTGGCCGGACGCAGTCTCGCGGCCATTTTTGTTTTTAGCCGCCTCGCGCTCGCGGCTGTTGCACATCAGGCGAACCCCGACGCAGGAGGGGTTCGCCGCCGCGAGCCGCGAAGCGGCGAGGTCTTTGCTGGTGCATTTTCGAGAGCGCACGGATTTCTCCTGGCTGTCTCGGCAGATTTGCGGACGAGTGGAAGGGAGGCCGCGGAATGAAGCCTGCGCAATGCAGCGGGCCGGACTGAAGCCGGTAGCAAACTGGCGAGTCAGCCACCGTGCGCGGCGGAAGCGTGCCGAGCCAGATCGAGCGACGGGCGTAGCGGCTGCGGAGTCCCTGAGCGAAAAGATGACGAGGCTCGCTGACGCCGGGCGTTTTTTTGGGTGGAGCGATAGCGACAGGGAATCAATCCACTAACTTTTCTTGCCGACCCCGCGCCAATATCATCCGCCAACCTGAAGCGTTGGATAATCCTGAAACCATTCGATAACCCGCGACGCCCATATCGCGCGCGGGGTAGCGAAAGGGCCGCCGTGAGAAACCATTCGCAAACCTGCGATGGCGGCCCGGTGCACGGCGTCAGTCGGCGTTAGCCGACTGGCCGTGCATGAGCGTCGGCAACCGCGCGCGGCCCACATCATCCACCAGGGGAAACCGTGGATGGGTTGCGCGCCGTCACTATTGAGCGCACGCGAACACAATTCGTTCAAGCCTGCCGGCGATTGAGGCGGGTGCGAGTTTTCGGGCCAGGGGAATTATATTTTTCGCGGCGAGATGAGGCACGAGGCGAAGCCGCGAAAAATTTTCAGCCATCAGGGGGTGTCCGCTTTGCAAACCTGGGGCTTGGCGTGTGGGTCGCTTGTGTAAATTAACGGCTGGCCGCATTTGTGGCAGTTGTGCCAATAGCAACCGGTGTCGCGGTCTTTCTGGCTGCGGCAATACCAACGGATGCCGCACATGGCGTGTTCGTCGGGTGTGCGGTAGGTTCGTGCCTGCGATGTCTTGCGCCTCCAGTCCTCCGTTTTCGCCTGCTTCTCGGCTTTGATTTTATCGCGGGCGGCTTGCAACAAAACTTTCGCGGCTGCCTTCGCTTCGCGCTCGTGCTGCTCGGCGGCGCGTTGCGCGTCACATTTCGCTGCCTTGGCGGCGATGGCTTCGGCTTCAAAAAACATGAGGTCTTGATTCATGAAAAAAAGCCGCGCCTGTCACGCGCGGCGTTATGGGTGGTCAATCTTCGTCCGGCATCATCACGGTGATGGCGGGCTGCGGGTCGTCCATGTCGAGCGGGCCGCATTGGGCAATCAACTTCACCAGCTTGGCGCGGTGATTGTCATTGCGAACATACAAGGCTACCGGCACGCGGTCTTGTCCGCTGCGGCTGCGGAGGATGGCAAAGCGCAACATCCATACGATGTCCCAAAGCCGTCCGGCTTCGTCCTGGCATTCGACTCCCTCCGGCACGGCGACATAGGCATCAAACACCGTGCGTGTCAGAAACACCGGAAAACTGATTCCGGCTTCCTTGGCGGTCTTGGTCACTTCAACCTGCACGCCATCGGCGACGGCTTGCGCTCGCGTGTAGGCGTAGATAACTGGCCCAAAGGGCGATTCGTTTTGTTCTGTGTTCATAATGTGTCAGCGGTTAAGGATGGGGATTTCAGAATTAGGAGAAATCCAAGCGTGCTTGGGGCTTGGTTGAATCGTCACCGGCTTACCAAAGCGCGGCGTGATGGTGCGCGGCTTCTGCACCACCGCTATGACGGCGGCGGACTCGGTCACGCGGATGACTTGGCAGGGCTGGCCGGCATACTCGACAACATCGCCAGCGCGTAGGGTGTAAAGATTGATGATCATAAATCCTCCTGTGGTCACGCGGGCTTCTGGTCGCCGGGATAATAGGAAGAATACTTTTCGTGCGGGTCGCCTGCGCCACGCAAACGGAATGCGCCGCACGGGTGCTGCCACGCCTGCCGCTCACGGTTCCAATGGAAACCAAGCTGCGCCAACTGCTGCCGCAAAGTCGCGGCGGGCTGCTCCTTGAACTGAACCCAAATCCACTTGCCGACAACCTCGGCGAGATTGAACAGGTCGGGATTAACAGTGTGCAACAAGGCTAAAACCTTGTCGGTGGGCATGGTGCGGTTTTTCTTCCGCGCCTCGGTATCAATCGGCAAACGGGTGTCTTGCTTGTCCGTGCCGGACTGGCCAACGGCAACTGCGCTCTGCGCTTCCGGTGCTGGTGTGGGACTGCTCGATTGTGCGGATCTGCTCACGAGCCCTGAGTTCTTTTTTTGTGATGTAGTTTTCATAGTCTTTTTTTTTCTGCTCTGCTTGTGCGTCTTCTGTCTGTCGCCCTTCACTAAAAAGCGGAGCCGGCAGTCCTCCCCCGTGGGAGTAATCTTTAGAGGGCACCACGAGCGGGCGGACTGGCTTTCCGGTGACGCAGTGAGGGCGACGGAGAGAAACGCAGGGCAGAAAAAGCCGGACTTGAAAACGAAGCTCCTCCAACAAAAAAACCAACCATCAACCTTTCGAGCGTAGCGAGCAAACCATCTCACAACCGTAGGGAGCCAATCATCTATTGCTGGTCCTCGACGATAGGCGAAGCCTCGCGTCGTATTGCTGAACCTGGCCGGACGAAGTCTCGCGGCCCTCGGTCACGACTGCCGGAAGCGTGACCGAGTCCGTGGCGGACTGCCCACCACCACGACGAGGAGCGTTAGCGACGAGGAGTTCAACGCCGGACAGCGCGGTAAGTCATGGCGAATCAAAAATGGTTCTCTTGAAACGTAATCATTCGCGAACCTAGCGCGTCCGAATCGCGCGCGCTGTCAGCGAAAGGCCAGCCGTCAGTGGGCATCGTAAACCGATGATGGCTGGCCGGTGCTGGCGTAGCGGTGGCGTTAGCCGCCGCCGCCAGCATGAGCGCCGGCGTCCGCGCGCGGGAAATGATCATCGCAAATGGAAACCGTGAATTTGCCGCGCGATTCGTCCTGTTGAGCAACGCGAACAAACTTCCTGTTGAGCAGAGCGAACTAATTTCATTGCTGCCACGACGCTGAATTAAAACCCGTCAAATTTATTTTTGCACAAATTTATGCGTGCCTCTTGATAGTGCGTGCCAATGCTTGCACAAGCCTGCACAGCAACTTTTGAGGGAGGAAAATATTTTCAAAAACGCGTGCTAGATTCGCCCCGTGCCGGCGAACTCTACACATCAAGATTACGACGCAAACATCGTTGCATGGCAACGTGCCCGTGATGTGTTCGCCGGTGAGGATGCCGTCAAAGCCGCTGCCGAAAAATATCTGCCCCGTCTGGATTGTCAGGATGACACCGAGTATCGCGCTTACAAAAATCGCGCTTCCTTTTTCAATGCCTCTGCCCGCACTGCTGATGGCTTTGTCGGTCTTATCTTCCGCCGTGATCCGACTTTTAAACTGCCTGATACAAAAAACGGTATCACCGATGCCCTCATGGAATTTGTCGAGGATGCTGACATGCTGGGCACTTCGCTGTCTGCCTTTTCCAAAAAACTTGTCACCGAAATTATCAATGTCGGTCGTGCTGGCACGCTGATTGATTGGAATAACGAAGCCGAGCAACGCGCTTACGCCGTCGCCTACACTGCTGAAGACATCATCAACTGGCACACGGAACGCGTGAATGGTCGCAACGTCCTTACGCTGGTCGTGCTCCAAGAAACTTGTCAGAAACCTGCCGCCAATTCTGATTCCTTTGTCCCGGAAACCATCCAGCAACTTCGGGTCCTGAAATTGGTGCCATCGCAAGGCACGGCTGACAACCCCAAGGCTGACTGGTCTTACGTCGTCGAAATCTGGCAACTGCTTCCCAAGAGCCAAGGCTCTGGTAGTGGCCTCACAACCTTTTCTTTTTGGAATGGATTCTTTGGCAACGGTCAGAAGTTTAGCCAAGCAAACAAGGAATGGAAACTGGTGGACACCATCACACCGCTCCGTCTTGGAAAACCTTTGCCGCTGATTCCCTTTGTCTTTCATGGGCCACGTCACTCCCTGCCTGACGTGGACAAGATTCCACTGGCCGACATCATCGCCAAGAATCTGGATCACTACCGTCTGGATGCTGACTACAAACATGGGATGCACTACACCGCGCTGCCGACGGCTTGGGTGAGTGGCTTTGACAAGAATGCTTCCCTTCGCATCGGATCCAGCACGGCATGGGTCGCCGAAACTCCCGGCGCCACGGCTGGCTATCTGGAATTTCACGGTCAAGGTCTGACCACCTTTGAACGGGCGATGGATCGTGACGAGCAACTCATGGCTGTGCTGGGCACCCGGATGCTCGAATCCCGCAAACGTGTCGGTGAAACCGCCGCTGCCATTGAACTCCGTCAATCCGGTGAGAATTCCATTCTCAACACAGTGTCTTTGAGCATCAGTTCGTCCCTGACGCAAGTGCTGCGCTGGATTTATTGGTGGAACTCGACCGAACCCATTCCCGACGCCATTGGCCCCGACCTCGTCTTGGTCACGTTGAACAACGACTTCAGCATCACCGGCATGTCGGCCTTGGAAATCACCGCCCTCGTGGCCGCATGGCAAGCCGGTGCCATCAGTCAGGCAACCATGCTCGATCTGTTCCGTGCTGGTGAAGTCATCGCCCCTGGCCGCACGAATGATGAAGAAATCAATTTGCTGGCAACGCAGAAGCCACCGACCGCGCCGGTCGGTCCTGCCGGAAGGACACCAGCAATCACGCCGACTGGCCCTGGTGATGTGAATGCCACGCCGGTATCTGTAACCGTAAAATAAAAAAGTTTATGCCACTGAAATTCAAATATGCGACCAAGCAGGAAATTCCTGCTGAACAACAAGCCTTCTACGTCGAGCGCGATGGTGCCTGGCTGCTCGACGCCGATGGTGTCGTGAGTCAGACCAAGCTGGATGAGTTCCGCCAGAACAACATCGCGCTCACCAACCAGCTCAAACGCTTTGAAGGCATTGATCCTGACGCCGTGCGTCAGCTTGCCGATGACAAGCGCAAGCTGGAAGAGGCCGCGCAGATCAAGGCCGGTGAAGTGGACAAGGTCTTGGCTGCCCGGCTCAAGGCCGAACTGGACAAAGTCCATGCGCCCGTCTTGGCCGAACGTGATGCGCTGCATGGTCGCCTCACGGCCATTCAGATTGATCAAGCCGTCGTCACTGAAGCCACGAAACGTGGCCTGCGTCCGACGGCGCTGACGGACATCACGTCGCGGGCACGCACAACTTTCAAGCTGGTGAACGGAGTTCCCCAGGCTTTCGAGGCGGACGGTCAGACTGCCCGCATGGGCAAGGATGGCGCGTCGCCGATGACTTTGGCCGAATGGGTGGATGCGTTGGTGTCCGACGCACCGCACCTGTTTGAAGCAAATGCTGGCAGCGGTGCTGCCGGCTCTGGCTCCGGTGGGGCTGGCAACCGGTCCGTGAAGAATCCGTTCCGCAAGGAATCGTTCAATCTCACGGAGCAAATGAAAATTCAAAAATCCGATCCGCAACTTGCTGCCCGCCTCAAGGCGGCGGCGTAACGGGTCACAACACAAAACTTAGTTTATGGCCAAGACACAACTTGCAGACATCATCGTGCCAGCGCAGTTCGCTGGTTACGTCCTTCAACGCACGGCGGAGAAATCCGATCTGTTTCAATCCGGCATTGTCGTGCGGACGCCGGACTATGACGAGCGCGCCAGCCTCGGCGGCACGCAAGTCAACATGCCGCACTGGAATGATCTGACGGGCAACCGCCAGCCGCTTTCTGATTCGGCACCGCTCGTGCCGGCGAAACTGGTTGCTGACCAGGACATCGCCCGCATTCACAACGATGGCAACGCTTGGTCCTGGAATCATCTGGCCGCAGTGGTCGCGGGTGATGATCCGGCTTTGGCGCTCGCCAACTTCATGGCCGATTACTGGAACCGCCAAAACCAATACATGCTCATCAACTCCCTCACCGGCGTCTTTGGTGCGGCGAGCATGGCGGGCAATCTGTTGGCGATTCACAGTGAATCCATCGCCGCACAGACCAACGCGACCAAGCTCAACGGTGGCACCTTCGTGGATGCGACCCAGAAGCTGGGTGATCGCGGTGACCGGCTCGTGGCCGTGGCAATGCACTCCGCCGTCGAGGCGGCGCTCCGCAAATTGGACCTGATTGACTTCATCCCGGATAGCCAGGGTGAAGCGCAAATCCGCACGTTCCAAGGCCGGCGCGTCATCATTGATGACGGTTGCCCGTCCCGCGCTGGCACCACCGACGGTCTGGTCTATACCTCCTACCTGTTCGGCCCCGGTGCGTTCGGCATGGGCTTCGCCGATCTGAATGGCGCGCCCGTCGAGGGCGGTCACGGCACGGAAGGTTGCGAAACGGCGCGCGATGCGTTGAACAGCGACACGATTCTCGTGAATCGTCGCCGGTTCATCCTTCATCCGCGTGGCGTGAAGTTCACCAGCGCGAGTGTGGCGGGTGCCAACCCGACCAACGCTGAATTGGCCACGGCCGCGAACTGGATTCGCGTCTGGGAAAACAAAAACGTCCCCGTCGTGGCGGTGACGCACAACATCTAAACCAATGGCGTGCCGGTTCGCGCCGGCACGCCGCTTTACCAACTAAAATTATGGGTAAACTTATTCCTCGTAGTTTCGAGCGGATCCGTTCCGGTGAACAAATCCAGCCGACAACTTTTACCAACGTCGCGGCGGCGGTCGCTGCGGGCGTGACGGCGGCGAAATTTCCTCGCCGCATCATCTACCTGTCCGCCGGTGGGACTGGCTCGGTTCCGTGTCTCGCCATCAGCGACGGCACGAACTGGCGGCAAGTCGCCATTGGCATCAACGCCATCTGATCCATGACTGGAATGTATCCAATCATCCGGCGGAAGCGGCGTCCTCTGGTCGTTGAGGAAATTCCGCCCGCCGCCCTTGCGCCGGTTCAACCAGTGGCCACAAAGCCGCTGGTTGAACCGGTCCTTGCGGACGGACATCAACCTGCACCGGAGCAACCGAAGGTCACCGATGCCAAATCCGTTCCCCAAGATGAATCCTATTAACCCGCCGATGACGCGCGGCCAGCGCCGTGTTTGGCTGGCGCTGGAGGCGCAAAAGCGTCGGCGCAAGCGGGCGGCGGCATTGGTTCAACCTGTGCCGGCCATCCTACTCGCTTCGGATGGTCACGGTCATCTGACCTGGACGCTGAATTTCACGAGCCCGTATGACCAGATCAACATCTACATGTCCGGCGACGGCGTGACGTGGCCTACCGATTCGTTCGATGGTTGGGATTTGGCGTCTGGCAATCGGGATTGCAGCGGCACGGCGGGTTACTTGCGCATCTGCATTTGCGATTACGATGGGCACGATGTGTTGCCTTACTCGAACGCCGTTCATTCCGACGGCCTGTAATTTTTATGGCGCTCACGCTGATCAAAGAAGATGGCACCGGCAAACCGGATGCCAACGCTTACGCGGATTTGACCGATGCCAACGCCTATCACGACGGGCACCTTTACGCCTCGGCGTGGACGGCGGCGACGGATGCCCAAAAAACAACTGCCCTGGTGATGGCGTCGCGGCTGATTGATGCCGAGTATCAATTCAATGGCACACGCACGAATGCCGTGCAAGGGCTGCAATGGCCGCGTGCAAAATGCCCGGAGCCGGACAACGTCCATGTGCCGATCTCCGTGCTGCTGCCGATTCCCTACGACTACGTTCAATATGACACCGTGCCCAAAGCCGTCGTCCAGGCAACGTGCGAAATGGCGCGGGAACTTTTGATCGCTGACCGGACGGTTGCGCCGGCGGGTGAAGGTTTGAAATATCAGAATGTCGGCACCACGCAAACCGGTTATGACAAGACCGACCGGCGCCAAGTATTGTCACAGGTCGCTCAAGTGATGCTCGCAAAATATGGTTCTCAAATCAGTGCCCATAGCGGCGTGGTGAAACTCATGCGTGTATGACTGAACCAGTTCCAAATCCAAAGAAAATCCGCTTCACGCCGGAGATCACGCTCGGCAACGTGCTGCAACTGCTGTCCATCGCGGCGGCCGTCATTGGCATGTGGGTGAACATGGACAAGCGCATTTCCGCGATGGAGGTCCGTGAGAATTACGCCGTCGAGGAACGGCACGATCTGAAGACGAGCATCAACACCTTGACGGAAAATCAGGCGGTGATGGCGCGGACGGTGGATCGCATCAGCATTTTGTTGGACCAACACATGAAAGGTGAATCGTATGAAAAAGTTAATCCTCATTGATTTTGCAATCATCGCGGCGGTCGGGCTGCTGGCCGGCTGCGCCATCGCGCCGCTCAAGGGCGGCCATGCCAGCACGGTGAGTAAATCCACTCAAGGCATTGAGCAATCCGTCGTGCAAGGCGATAACCCGGCGCAAGCCTCGCGGCAGAATCAGGAAACGGTGAAGACGAAGTCTTACACCGTGCCCGCTGGTTCGCGCATGGTGGAAACGCGAGTGTCTGCCGACACGAGCGGAGCGCCCGCCACGAATGCCACGGCCCTGGTAATCAGCGCGCCGATGGCTGTGACCGAACATGAGGAGACGCGAGCAACTACGGAATTGGGAGCGGCGCAGAAAGACACGGCGCGCGAATTGAGCGCGAAGCTGGCGAGCCTCAAGGGCATCGTGTGGGTCGGCGTCGCCATGTTCCTGTTCGGCCTGGCCTCCATCTTCTACCCGCCGCTGAAACTCATCATCGGCAGTGTCACAACGAGTGTGGCAATACTGGTCGGCGGCATTGCGTTGATGGTTTTGCCATCGTTGATCGTCGGCAACGAGCTTTTAATTTTGGGTGGCGTTGGCGCGGCGGTGGGTGTATGGTTTTTTGCACACCGGCACGGCCAGTTGCGCGGGCTGGTGGATGCGGCGAAGGCCACAGTGGATACGCCTGAAAAGCCCGTGTGAGAAGGTATTTTTGATGACAGATGATGACAGAAAAGTGGCGCAACCTTGCATTTGGGTGCGTTTCGAGAAAAAATCAGTTTGTCATTTTCGCCTAGAGCCACGCGGGTTTTGTAAGGATTCACGCAAGCACGCCCAAGCAGGAATTGGATTCAAGTCCTGCTATGCGCACCACGTTTTGAACCGCCGTTTTTTCTCCGTGAAGAAAACCTTGAATATGCACCGGGCGGGGTTGTTGGTATGAAGCTTCCATCCGCTCGGAAAGTCTCCGCTGCCATTTTACGCTTCCACCGGGTGGAAAATTCGTGAACATTTCGGCCCCTTGTTTGTCAGAAATGTCGAATTAAAATCATGCGGTACATTGTGAAAATCTGGCGGCTGCTGGCGGCTGTGGCACTGTTCCAGGGCGCGGCGTTGGCGGCGTCATTTACGGCGACGCTTGACCGGGACACCATCATACTTGGCGAACAGTCAACATTATCGCTCGAGTTTGAGGGTGGCCAGGCGAGAAACGTGCCGACGCCCAATGTTCCTGGACTGCAATTCACACAGGCCGGCACTTCCCAAAATGTCAGCATCATCAATGGCGCGATGAGTTCGACCGTCACCGTGGCTTTTTCCGTGACGGCGCGGCAGCCGGGCGAATTCACCATTCCGGCGTTGACGGCGGATGTGAATGGTCAGCGCTTGTCCACCGAACCTTTAAAACTGACCGTGTCCCGGGCCAGCGCGCCGTCCGCGGGAAGTGTCAATTCCGGCCAGGAACCGGCATTTTTGAAACTATCCTTTCCGAAAAATAAAATTTACGTCGGCGAACCGGCGGTTGGCCGGTTGGAACTTTACCTGCGCGACGACGTGCAGAATTTCGGCAATTTTCAATTGAACAGCGCCATCACCGACGGTTTCAGCGCCGGCAAAACCACCGAGTTGCAAGGCCAGCGCCGGCGCGTGCAGCTGGGCAACCGGATTTATACCGTCATCCCGCTGGCCCTGCCATTGACCGCCGCGCGAGCAGGATTGCTGGAATTGGGGCCGTTCGCCGGCAGCGTCGTGGTGGTGCTTCCGTCGGCAAACGAAGGGGGCGACCCCTTCATGCGCCAATTCTTCAATCAAGGCGAACAAAAACAAATTACGTTGGCCACGGAAACTGTGCCGGTCGAATCGCAGCCGCTCCCGGAGCAGAACAAGCCGGCCAATTTCACCGGGGCCGTCGGCGATTTTGCCATGACCGCCACCGCCGGGCCGACGAACTTGACTGTCGGCGATCCAATCACCGTACGCGTGCAGATTTCGGGTCGCGGCGCGCTCGACACGGTCACGCTGCCGCCGCAGGAGGCGTGCCAGAATTTCAAGACTTATCCGCCCACGACCAAGCTGGAGACGAGCGACCAGTTTGGTTTCCAGGGCAAGAAAACGTTCGAGCAGATCATCTCGCCGCAAACGGCCGACGTGCATGAACTGCCGGCGCTGACTTTCTCATTTTTCAATCCCGACGACGGCCACTATCACACGTTGACGGAGCCAGCCGAGCCACTCGTGGTCAATGCTGCCGGGGCGTCACCCATGCCGGTGCTGGCCGCGACCAAAAATTCCGTGCCGGAAAACCAGTCGCCGCAGGACATACTGCCGATCAAGGAACATCTTGGAATGCTGACGCAAAATAAAATTCCGCTCATCGCCCGGCCGGTTTTTCTCGCCGCGCAAAGTTTGCCGGTGCTGGCGTTTCTGGCCGCGTTTATGTGGCGCAAACGCACCGACAAGCTGGCAAACAATCCCCGCCTGCGCCGCCAGCGCGCCGTGGCGCAGCTCATCCGCGCCGGCTTGAACGACTTGGAGAAATTCGCCGCGGAAAACAAGTCCGACGAGTTTTTCGCGCTGCTGTTCCGGCTCTTGCAGGAACAGCTTGGCGAGCGGCTCGACTGCCCGGCCACGGCGATAACCGAAAATGTGATTGATGAGCACGCGGTTTTACGTCGCGCCCCGAACGCCACGCGCGAGGCGCTGCGCGAGCTGTTCCAGCTTTGCAATCAGGCGCGTTATGCGCCGGTGCGCGGGACGGGCGAATTGAATTCGGTGGCGGCAAAATTTGAAAAGGCCTTCGGCGAAATCCAGGAGGTGAAGGCGTGAAAACACTGTTTGGGCTTTTCGTAGCTGCGCCGCCCCGTTGCAGAAAGGTGTCCGCGCCGCCTTGGGCGCGCATTTCCAGTTTCCCGTTTGACTGGCGACAAGGCGTCGCCAACCCTCGCCTGCGACGGGGCGGCGCAGCTACGGTTCTACTGCTCGCCTGGCTTTTTGCGGGAAACCTTTTCGCGGCGGATATTCCCGCCGATTTCTCGGCGGCCAACGAACTTTACGCCAAAGGTAAATTCGCGGAGGCCGCCACGGCTTACGAAAAAATCCTTCAAGCCGGTTCAACCTCTCCGGCACTGCTGTTCAACTGCGGCAACGCGGAATTCAAGGCCGGCCAGCTCGGCAAAGCCATCGCCGCTTATCGGCAGGCGGAGTTGATTGCGCCGCGGGATGCCGAGCTGCGCGCCAATCTCGCGTTCGTCCGCAACCAGGTGCAGGGCGCGATGCTGCACGAATACCGCTGGCAGAACTGGATCGGCTCGCTCACGCTGAACGAAGGCACGCTGCTCGCCACCGTTTTTTTATGGCTGCTGTTAGCGCTGCTGGCCGCGCGGCAAATCCGGCCGGCGCTCGCACCAAAACTGCGGAACGCGACGCAGTTGGCGGTGGTGGCGACGATTTTTTCCACCGCGGTGCTGGCGTGGCAGGCCGCGAATCATTTAAATGCGGCGGTGGCCGTGGTGACGAGCGCCGAGTCGACGGCGCGCAGCGGACCGTTTGACGAGGCGCAGAGCGCGTTCACGGCGCACGACGGCGCGGAACTGCAAGTTTTGGACCGCCACGATGACTGGGTTCAAGTCGCCAACGGTGCGGGCAAAATCGGCTGGCTGAGCCGGAAGCAAGTGGAAGTTTTGCCGGGTGCATAGCGGCGACGCCCCCGTCGCCAGTCCGCCCGAAAAAACGCGACGAAGGCGTCGCTTCCACGCAGCGGCGACGGGGCGTTGTCGCCACGCAAATTTGCTTGAACGCCGGAAAAACTTTATTGTCAGAATGTCGTCCACGGAAAAAAGAATTAAAACATGAGCACAGGAATTAACGCAATTAACGAAGCGGTGAAGGAAGCGAGTGCGTTCACGCATCCGCTGTTTAACGAACTCGGCAAGGTTGTCGTCGGCCAGCATTATTTAACCGAACGACTGGTCATCGGCATGCTGGCCAACGGCCACGTCCTGCTCGAAGGCGTGCCGGGCTTGGCGAAAACTTTGTCCGTCAAAACGCTGTCGCAATGTCTGAGCGTGAAATTTTCGCGCCTGCAATTCACGCCGGACATGCTGCCCGCCGACGTCATCGGCACGCAGATTTACAATCCGCAGTCCGGCGGCTTCAGCACGCGCAAAGGCCCGGTCTTCGCCAATCTCGTCCTCGCCGACGAAATCAACCGCGCGCCGGCCAAGGTGCAGAGCGCGCTGCTTGAAGCGATGCAGGAAAAACAGGTCACCATCGGCGACCAAACTTACAAGCTGGAGGAACCATTCCTCGTGCTCGCCACGCAGAATCCGATTGAGCAGGAAGGCACGTATCCTTTGCCCGAAGCGCAGGTGGATCGTTTCATGTTGAAACTGAAAATAGGTTATCCGACGCGCGCGGAAGAACGGCAGATTTTGGAGACGATGGCGAAAACCTCCGGTCAGCCGACCGCGAGCGCCGTCGTCACGCCGCAGCAAATTCTCAAGGCGCGCGAGGTCATCAACGATATTTACGTGGACGACAAGGTGAAGGATTACATCGTGGACCTGGTCTGCGCCACGCGCGACCCGGACCATTACAAGATCGCGGTGAAAGATTTCATCCAGCTCGGCGCGTCGCCGCGCGCGACCATCGCGCTGACGCTCGCGGCCAAGGCATATGCGTTTCTGAAAGGCCGCGGCTACGTCACGCCACAGGACGTAAAAAGCATCGGCATGGACGTGCTGCGCCACCGCGTGGCCATCACCTACGAAGCCGAGGCCGAGGAAAAAACCAGCGAAACGGTCATCCAGAAAATCTTTGATGAACTGCCCGTGCCGTGAGCATGAGAGCCTCAACAATTATGCAAAAAGCTTTATTGCAATTAAGCGTAATTGCTATGTGCGCTGTTTGTTATTGCGCGAATGCGTCCACTGAAGTGGTTTACAAGGACAATAAAGTTACAGTAACTGAAACACTGCACTCTTACATTCCGTTCAGTGTTCATGTAAGTATTTCAGACACAATCTCAATCAAAGTATTTGGGGAAACTTACAAAGATGTGCGTGGGTATAATCCGTATTATTTAGAAATTCCAGGGACAAATTTGATTTTGTTCGTTACTGGACCAGATCACAATGGAAGCGGAAATGCTGTTGTCCATTTGGTGAATCTAAGCACAAAAACTGAAAAACATTTCCGTGCTTACGACAGCCACATCGGTAGCAACATCCGTTTTGCAGATGTTCAGAAAGAGTTTGAAAAAATTGAAAGCGTAGCTGGAAGCGAGGTTGTCATTAGCGCTGGCTTTCTGGATCGGCGATACCACTACTATCTAAATTTTGCGAAACCTGAATTTGAAAAGGAAGAAGGAATTGAGCCCCTTCCCAGTTTAGGGCGAACAAACATTTACACGTGGCCACAAGGAAAAGCTCCCAAGCTTTGACCGGAATTTTGCCAACATGATTCCCCGCGAGATTCTAAAAAAAATCCGGCAGATCGAGCTGCGCACGAACCTCATCGTGACCGAAACGCTCGCGGGCCAGTATCATTCCGTCTTCAAGGGCCAGGGCATGAACTTCGACGAGGTGCGCGAATACCAGCCCGGCGATGATGTGCGCGCGATTGACTGGAACGTCACCGCGCGGATGAATCATCCGTTCATCAAGAAATTCGTCGAGGAACGCGAACTCACGCTCATGCTCGTCGTGGACGTGAGCGGTTCGGGCTTGTTCGGCTCGCGCGACCAGTCCAAACGAGAACTCGCGGCGGAGATCGCCTCGGTGCTCGCCTTCTCCGCCATCCGCAACAACGACAAGGTCGGTCTCATCCTCTTCAGCGACGAGGTGGAGAAATTCATTCCGCCCCGCAAAGGCCGCAGCCATGTTTTGCGCGTCATCCGCGAAGTTTTATTTTTTGAACCGAAGCGCCGGGGAACGGATTTGAACCAGGCTTTGAAATTTCTGCTACGCGTGCAATCCCACAAGGCGATTGCCGTGGTGATTTCGGATTTTATCGGTTCGCCCGCTGCGCCGCGTCAGGCGGGTCAAAAGCGGATGCGCCCGCAGATGATGCTTTTGGAATCGCTGGCGCAGGCGTCGTTCACGATGCTGCGGCAGGCGAACCGCAAGCACGACCTTGTGGCGGTGCAGGTGACCGATCCGCGCGAACTGGAACTGCCGGAACTGGGCCGGCTGATTTTTCAGGACGCCGAGACGGGCGAGATTGTCGAGGTGAACACGGGCGATGCGCGCAAGCGCAAGGCGTTCGCCGAGCGGCAGTCGAGGGAGCAGGAACAAATGCTGCGGCTGTTTCGCAAGGCGGGCATTGACGCGATTCAGTTGCGCACGGATCAGCCCTACGGCGTGACGCTCGGCAGATTTTTTGAGACGCGCGAGAAACGGAGGCTGCGCGGATGAAACCGCGACGCGAAAAATTCATCGGTAACACCCGCGTCGCGCGGGTGCAATTCGGCGACCCGCCGAATTGTGGCGGGGCGCGCGGCTGTGCATTTATTCGAACGCGCAACCAATGGCGGCGCGTCTCGCCGGTTTCGGGCGGGACGCCCGAAACGACCCGCCAGAGGCGGGTGCGACAGAAGCGAATCGAAAATGTTCGTTACACATGATCGCCACGAACAACAATGCCGTCGTTGCGGCCAACGACATCCGCGATATCAAGCCGCCGATTGAAATTTCCAGCGGGCTCGCCTGGCTGGGGTGGGGTCTGATCGTGCTCGCCGCGGCGGTCGCAGCGTTACTGCTCTGGCGTTGGCGGAAACACCGCAAGACGAATATTGTCCTGCCGCCGCCGGTGCCCGCGCACGTCCGCGCGAAACAAAAACTAGCGGAGGCGCTGGCGCTGATCGCGCAGCCGAAGCCGTTCGTGACCGCGGTTTCCGACACGGCGCGGTTTTATTTGGAAGAGCGTTTTCAATTTCGCGCGCCGGAGCGGACCACGGAGGAATTTCTGCGCGAGCTGGGCGGAACCAAATTATTGCTGCCGGAGCAGAAGGAAAGCCTCGGCGATTTTCTGGCGAGCTGCGATCTCGTGAAATTTGCAAAATATGAGCCGGGTGAAAATGAATTGCGCGGCCTGCATTCCTCCGCGCTGCGGTTGGTGGAAGAAACGGAACCGGCGGAAGCAAAAGCGGAAAGCGAGAAATCGGAAATCGGAAACGAACTGCCAGAAGAAATCGTAAATCGCAAATCGTAAATCCAAAATGGCTTTTGCCCATCCCTATTTTTTGTTGCTGCTACTGCTGCTGCCGCTGCTGGCCTGGCTGAAGGGCAAACGCGGGCTGCCACCGGCGTTTGTTTATTCGTCGGTGCAGCTCGTGCGCGGGATGCAGAACATCAGCCGGTCGCGTTCCGGCGGATTTTTGAATTCGCTGCGGTGGCTGATCCTCGCAATTTTCATCGTCGCGCTGGCGCAGCCACGGCTGGCGAAAAGCACGACGGAGGTGAAGGCCAGCGGCATTGACATCGCGTGCGCGCTGGATTTATCCGGCAGCATGAAGACCGGCGATTACATCGTCAACGGCCAGCAGGTCAGCCGCATTGACATCGCCAAGCCGGTGATTCAGAAATTCATCGAAGGCCGGCCCAACGACCGCATCGGCCTGGTCGTATTCGCGGCGCAGGCGTTCATCGCGACGCCGCTGACGCTGGATCACGAGTATCTGCTCGACAACATTGACCGACTCGGCATCGGCACAATCAATTCGGACGCGACGGCGATCGGCGACGGAATCACGACGGCGCTGAACCGGCTGCGCGATTTGAAGTCGAAGAGCAAAATCATCGTGCTCATGACCGACGGCGGGAATAATTCGGGCAAGATTGATCCGATGACGGCGGCGCACGCGGCGCAGGCGCTCGGCGTGAAGATTTACACCATCGGTCTCGGCAACCGCGAAATCGTTCAGCAGATGGGCCTGCCGCCGGGCTATCTGCCGGACGAGGACACGTTGCAGCAGATCGCCGATTTGACCGGCGGCAAATATTATCGCGCGGACAACGCGGAAAAATTTGTGAAAATCTACGCGGAAATTGACAAGCTGGAAAAGGCCGAGGCGGTCATCAATAAATACACGGAATACAAAGAGCTGTTCGCGTGGGTGGTCGCCGGAGGACTGGCGCTGCTGCTGATTGAAATCGTGCTGGGTCAAACCGCGCTTCGGAGGCTGCCATGAAATTTACGGTTTACGATTTGCGATTTACGATCTGAAAATGCGCTTCGAACATTCAAATTTATTGTGGCTGCTGCTGGTGGTGCCGCCGGTGCTGGCGGGATTTTTCTGGTGGGCGCTGCGCGCGCGCCAAAAGCTGCTGGCGCAATTCATTCAGGCGCGATTGCTTTCGTCGCTCACGGTCGGCGTTTCGCCGGCGCGGCTGAAAGTCCGGTTTGCGCTGGTGATTCTGGCGGTGGCATTTTTGATCATCACGATTGCGCGGCCGCAGCGCGGCTATGATCTGGAAGAGGTGCAGCAGAACGGCCTGGACATCGTCGTGGCGGTGGACACCTCAAAATCCATGCTCGCGCCGGACATCGCGCCGAACCGCCTCACCCGAGCGAAGCTCGCCACGCTGGAGCTGATGCAAAAGGCCAGCGCGGACCGCATGGGCCTGGTCGCGTTCGCAGGCGACGCGTTTTTGGAATGTCCGCTGACGATTGACAACACGGCGTTCCAACAGAGCGTCCAGGCGCTCGATGTAAATTCCATTCCGCAGGGCGGCACGGCCATCGCCGAGGCGATCAACACGGCGCTCACGGCGTTCAAGGAAAAGACGCGGCACAAGGTGCTCTTGCTTTTCACCGACGGCGAGGACAACGAGAGCGAGGCCGGCGCGCTGGAGGCGGCGCAGAACGCGGCGAAGGAGGGTCTGAAAATTTTCACGATCGGCATCGGGTCGGCGGAAGGCACGCTGGTGACGGTTGCCGGGGCGGATGGCAACACCGATTACATCCGCGATGAAAAAGGCCAGGTCGTGAAATCAAAATTAAACGAATCGTTGCTACAACAGATTGCGACGGCGGCGGGCGGATTTTATCTGCCGCTCCGCGGCGCGAACACGATGGACACGCTTTACGAGCGCGGCCTCGCGCCGCTGCCGAAATCGGAGAGCGGCGAAAAGTTGGTGCGGCGGTATCACGAGCAATTCCATTGGCCGCTCGCCAGCGCACTGCTGCTGCTGCTGGCGGAAATGTTTTTGCCGGAGCGGTCTTTGCCGACGGCCACCCAGTCCAAAGTCCAAAGTCCAAAGTCCAAAGTAAATGCCACGGCGGCAGCGCTGCTGGTGGGGCTGGGGTTGCTGCCATTGGGCGCGAAAGCTTCGCCGACTTCGGCGCTGCGCGATTACAATTCGGGCAATTTCACAAATGCTTTGACGGAATTCACCGCTTTGGCGGAAGTGCGGACGAATGACCTGCGGCTGGTCTTCAACGCCGGCGACGCGGCGTATCGCGCGACGAATTTTGACGCGGCACAGAATTTATTCCAGCAAGTGACATTGTCGCCGGATTTGAAATTGCAGCAACAGGCGTTTTACAATCTTGGCAACGTGCAGTTCGAAAAGGCCAAGCAGGCGAAGGATTTGGACGGGCTGGAACAGGGTTTTGACGCGGCGGCGAAAATATACGAGCGCGCCGTGATGCTGAACACGAATGACGCGGACGCGCTCTTTAATTTCCGGTTCGCCCAGGGCGCGGCGGAACAGGTGCGCGACCTCAAGACGGCTCTGCTCCGGGCGAAAGGCAGCGCGGATGCGGCCGTGCAGCGCGCCGAGTTTCATCGCGCCTACGAAATCATGCAGGGCCTAGCGCAGAATTATAAAATCGCCGAAAAACAGTTTGCCGACTTCACCAAAAAACTAAAGGACATTGATGACATTGCGACTACTCATCAGCCTTAGTGCGCTGCTGTTTGCGGTGCAGAAAATCAGCGCGCAACTCGCGCCCGCCGAAGATTTTTTCAACAGCGGGGCGCAGCTCTACATTTCCAACAACGTGCCGGCGGCATTGGAGCGGGTGGAAAACGGTTTGAAAACGTATCCGGACGACGAGAAGTTGAAAAAGCTGGAGCAATTGCTGAAACAGCAGCAGCAACAGCAGCAGCAACAGCAGCAACAACAGAATCAGTCGCAGCAGCAAAAGTCGGACAGCCAGAAAAATCAACAGCAACAAAAGCAGCAGGAACAAAATTCACAGGACCAGCAGAAGCAGGACGAACAAAAACAGGCCGACCAGAAAAAAGCCGAGCAACAAAAACAGGCGGAGCAGCAAAAATCTTCCGCCAACAAAAAGGACGGCGAAAAACCGGACCAGCAAGACGCCGCCGGCCAGCCGTTGAAGCCGGGCGAAATGACGCCGGAAGAGGCAAAGCACCTATTGGACGCACAGAAGGACAGCGAACAGTTATTGCAAATGAAGCCGCAGGAAAAACCACGCGATCCCGAGCGGCAAATCCGTGACTGGTAACGCAATTGCAGATCCTACGAAGGGGTTCAATCCTCCAATTCGTTGACCCGATACCCGATGCCGGATTCGGTGATAATCAATTTGGGCTGGGCCGCATTATCCTCCAGCTTTTCCCGCAGATGCGCGACGTGCACGCGGAGATAATGCGTCTGCTCCACCGCATTCGGCCCCCAGACTTCCGTGAGCAGTTGGCGGTGCGTCAAAACTTTTCCGGCGTGAACCACGAGCAGGCGCAGCAGACCGTATTCCGTCGGTGTGAGTTTTACTTCCGCGCCGTTCTTGCGGACGACGCGCGCGGCGAAATCCACTTCGATTTTTCCCGCGCGAAAAATCGCTTCCGCCGCCAGCGGCTGGCTGCGCCGCAAGGTGGTTCGCAGGCGCGCCAATAATTCGCCGCTGCCGAACGGCTTCGTCACAAAATCATCCGCGCCGGCGTCGAGCGCGGCGATTTTATCGTGCTCGCGGTCGCGCACGCTCAGAATGATCACCGGCACGCGGCTCCATTCGCGGATGCGTTTCAAAACTTCCAGGCCGTCCAAATCCGGCAGGCCGAGGTCGAGCAAAACAATTGCCGGCCGGCATTGCGCAGCCTGCACGATGCCGGCCTGGCCGGTCGCGGCGTCAAAAACCTCGTAGCCGTTCGCCTCCAGCGTCACGCGTAGCAGCCGGCGGATTTGGGGCTCGTCGTCAATCACGAGCGCGACGGTCAAAGGTTTGGCGGCAGTCGGGTTCACGGCAATTTTTCTTCCGGCGGTAATTCAGTCTGCGGAATATTAATGGTAAACATCGCGCCGCCGCCGGGGCGGTTGGCGGCGGAAATCTGCCCGCCGTGAGCTTCCACAAATCCTTTCACGATGGCCAGCCCCAAACCGCTGCCGCCGGCGGGCGCGTTCGGCGCGCGGAAAAACTTATCAAAAATGCGCGGCAGCAATTCCGGCGGCAGCCCCGGTCCGTTGTCCGCGACATTGAACACCAGCCAGCCGGGTTCGTGCCGGGCTTGCAATAAAATCGGCGTCCCCGCCGGCGTATGCACGGTGGCGTTTAACAGTAGGTTGGCCAACGCCTGTTGCATCAACGTGAAATCCAAACGCGCCAGCGGAATTCTTTCCGCGACCGCGACCTTGATTTCACGTCCGGCCAGTTCGCGTTCGAGCAGGCGCACGGTGGTCTGCACCAGATCAACGACATCGCACCAGTCCAACTTCGGGCGGACGTGGCCGGAATCCAGCCGCGTCACGTCGAGCAGATTGCCGACAAGCCGGTTCAACCGCGCGGACGCCTCCTGGATTTCTGCCACCATCCTGCGGTCGAAATGGCCGTCGGACTTTTTGGCCTCCGCCAGCGCGCTCGTCGCGCTGGTAATCGCGGCCAGCGGCGTGCGCAGCTCGTGCGAAATGGAATTCAGCAGCGCGTTGCTCAAACGTTCCGATTCCGCCACGAGCTTGCTTTGCTCGCCCGCCGCCCGCAGCGCCACGCGGTCCAAAACCAGCGCCGCCTGTCGCACATACGCCTCCAGCAAATCGCGGCGCGCGAGCGGCAAGGATTTTTCCGGCAGGTTCACCGACAACACGCCCGCCACCGAACGCTCGGTCATCAGCGGCAGATGCAACGCCTCCGCGCCCGGCAGGTTGTCCGTGAATTTTCCCGCCGCCTGCCGGTTGAGAAACGCCCACTCGGCCACATGCAATTCTTTTTCCGTGAGCGCCAGCGAACTGTCGGGGTGCGCGGCGAGCGCGTTTTTCTGCGGCAGAACGACGGCGGTTTCCGCGTGAAAAACGCGGTTGATCTCCGCGACCAGCTGCCACACCACCTCATCGCGCGAGCCGGCCTGCGCGAATTCGCGCATCAAATGATACAGCGCCGTCGCGCGCTCCTCGCGCTGGCGCTCGGCGAGCTCCTGCGCGCGGATGCGGGCGACCAGCTGGCCCAGCACAATGGCCACGACAAAATAAAGCCCGAACAAAACGCCGTCCTCCGTGCTGGTGATGATGAAAGTAAAACGCGGCGGCAGGAAAAAATAATTCCAGGCCAGGGCGCTCGCCGCGCCGGCAAACAGCACTGGCCCGCGGCCGAGCACCAGCGCCAGCAAAACCACCGCCAGCAGAAAAACAAAGCCCGGCACCCGCGGGCCAGTGAACTGCGCGAGCACCACATTCAGCAACCCCACGGCGGCGAGAACGCCGGCAGCGATGGAGTATTGTTTCCAGTCCACCGTCGGACGCCAGCGCCAAAGCTTGGCCCGCGGCAGCACGCCGCTTTTTTCCGCGCGCACCACCTGCAGATCAATGTCGCCGCTATCGCGGGCGAGCTGGCGCAGCAATGTGCCGGCGCGAAACCATTCCAGCACATTCGCCGCCGCCGGCTTGCCAACGATGATCTGCGAAACATTGTTCTGCCGCGCGATCCGCAGCAGGCCGCGCGCAAGATTTTCGTCCGCCGTGTCAATCACCTCCGCCCCGAGCGTGCGGGCGAGCGTGAGATTTTTTTCCAGCCGCGACTGCGCGGCGGGATCGAGCGCGCGGGAATTTTCGACATGCACGGCGAGCCATGGACATTTCAAGCTGTCGGCCATGCGCCGCGTCCAGCGGATGAGCGATTCCGAAAGCGGACTGGCACTGACGGCCACCAGCAGGCGATGGCCGGTTTTCCACGCGCCCGCGCCGGCCTGCGCGCGGTGAAATTCCTGGGTGTCCACGCTAACGTGGTCGGCTACCAGCCGGAGCGAGAGTTCGCGCAGCGCGGTGAGATTGGCTTCGCGGAAAAAATTCTGCGCCGCGCTCGCGGCGCGTTCCGGCAGATAAACCTTGCCCGACTGCAACCGAGCGACCAGTTCCGTCGGCGGCAGATCCACCAGTTCAATCTGCGCCGCGTCAAGGATGCTGTCGGAAACCGTCTCGCGGATTTCCGCGCCGGTGATCTGGCGCACCGTGTCCGCGCGGCTTTCCAGATGTTGGACGTTCAGCGTGGTGAACACGTCAATGCCTGCGTCCAACAGTTCGTTCACATCCTGCCAGCGTTTGGGATGGCGCGAGCCGGGCGCGTTGGTGTGCGCTAGTTCGTCCACCAGCGCGAGCTGCGGATGGCGCGTCAGCACGGCGTCCAGATCCATTTCGCCCAGCGTGAGACCGCGGTGCTCGGAAATATTCCGGGGAATGAGCGGCAGCCCTGCGGTCAATGCGTCGGTTTCCTTGCGGCCATGCGTTTCGACGTAGCCGATGACGATATCGCGTCCGCTTTTCAACTCGCGCTGCGCCGCCTCGAGCATCGCGTAGGTCTTGCCGACGCCGGGGCACATGCCGAGAAACACCTTGAGCCGGCCGCGCGTTTTGCGCGCGGCCGCGGTCTGGAGGGCCGCGAGCAGGGCGTCGGGATTGGGGCGGTCGGTCTCGATCACAAATCCAGCTTAATGAATTTGTCTAAATATTCAGCCTTAAAAGACGGGCCGCCGGGCTCCGAGCGGACGCATCATTTTTTGGGCGGCCCAAACCGTTTCAGCGCCCAGCCGGCGAGCAGGAGGATGCCGACGAAACCGCCAATCAAATATATCAGCACCTTCAGTAGGTTTATGAA
>Ga0302281_10000080_pt1 | contig 80193 bp, 68 predicted proteins | sample III_Fen_E1_2_FD_198762 | JGI IMG/M metagenome (GOLD analysis project Ga0302281, IMG submission 198762) | Peat permafrost microbial communities from Stordalen Mire near Abisko, Sweden - III_Fen_E1_2 | ecosystem: Environmental > Terrestrial > Soil > Wetlands > Permafrost | place: Sweden: Abisko...
GGCCCCGCGCGCCCATGCGCGCGAAGCCAAGGGCGCGGATGCGCCCGCCCGGCGTCTGAGGGCAGCCTTGATGAGTCACCATCAAGGCTCGATGGTATTAGACCTTCGCCAAAGCTTGATCCAAATCCGCCAGGATATCGTCAATATGCTCGATGCCCACTGAAAGACGGACATATCCGGCCGTAACGCCGGTGCGGAGCTGGTCTTCCGGCGACAATTGAGAGTGCGTGGTCGAGGCCGGATGAATGGCGAGGCTCCGAGCGTCGCCGATGTTGGCAACGTGATAGAACAGCTCCAGGGCATTGATGAAGCGTCGCCCGGCTTCCGAACCGCCAGCCAGTTCGAAGCCCGCTAAACCGCCATAGCCTCCCTTGAGAACGGCATCGGCCCGGCGGCGATATTCGCCGTCTTGCTGCGACGGATGGATGACCCGGATGACTTTGGGGTGCTTGGCCAGATAGTCGACCACCGCCTGGGTGTTCGCGCTGTGGGCGCGGATTCGCAGCGGAAGGGTTTCCAAGCCTTGGATGAACTGGAAGGCGTTGAACGGGCTGAGAGCCGAGCCGACATCGCGCAGCAGCGTAACCCGTGCCTTGAGGATGTAGGCGATTGGCCCCAGCGGCTTCACCGCCTCGGTCCACACGGCGCCGTGATAGCTGGGATCGGGTTGGTTCAGGGTCGGGAAGCGGTCGGGATAAGCTGCCCAATCGAAATTGCCGCCATCGACGATGATCCCGCCGACGGAGGTGCCGTGGCCGCCGATGAATTTGGTGGTCGAATGCACCACCACCGCCGCGCCGTGGTCAAAGGGCCGAGCCAGAATCGGCGCCGCCGTGTTATCGACAATCAACGGAATGCCCAGCTTGCGCCCCAGCGCCGCCACTTCGGCGATCGGGAACACTTGGAGTCTGGGATTGGGCAGCGTTTCGGCGAACCAGGCGCGGGTGCGGGCGTCAGAGGCGCGCACGAAGGCTTCGGGATCGGCAGGATCGACGAAACGAACCTCAATGCCCATGGTCTTGAAGGTGTTGGCAAAGAGATTCCAGGTGCCGCCGTAAAGGTCGGTGGAGCTGACGATGTTATCGCCGGCATGGGTGATGTTCTGAACCGCCACAAATTCGGCGGCTTGTCCCGACGACACCGCGAGCGCCGCGACCCCGCCTTCAAGCGCCGCCACCCGCGTTTCCAGGACCGCCGTGGTCGGGTTCATAATCCGGGTGTAGATGTTCCCCAGCTCTTGCAGCGCAAATAAGCGGCTTGCATGCTCGGTATCGTCAAACTGATATGAGGTGGTCTGATAAATCGGAACCGCCACGGAATTGGTGGCAGAGTCGCGCCGGTGACCGGCATGCAAGACGATCGTCTCGGGGTTTTTCCAGGGTCCAGCCATCGGAACCGCGTCCTTTCACCAAAAAAACATAAAAATAAGTGTGAAATAAATATATTTCACATTGCCTTATTGTCACGATCGGGCCGGAGAGTCAAGCCGCCCCCCGTTCGCTCCCAGGGCCATCGCATTGGGGCGAGGACGGCGGTGAGGCGCTCGCTGTTCCATCCGGCGCGCTTGATCGCAATACGCAGAGTCTGTGTAATACCATCGGGCCTTGATGGTGACTCATCAAGGCTGCCCTCAGACGCCGGGCGGGCGCATCCGCGCCCTTGGCTTCGCGTCCATATCAGGGCTCGCCGGTATCACTCCACAGTGACGCTTTTGGCCAGATTCCGGGGCTGGTCAACGTCGGTCCCTTTGAGGACGGCGGTGTGATAGGCCAACAACTGAACCGGAATGGCGTACAGGATTGGGGCGACAAACGGATCCACGGCGGGGAGTTCCACCGACCAGCGCACCCGGTCCTTCAGCCGCTCGACGCCTTTGGCATCGGCAATCAGCAGAACCTTGCCGCTGCGGGCGCAAACCTCTTGGACGTTGGAAACGGTCTTTTCAAACAGGCTGTCACTGGGGACCAGCACGATCACCGGAACTGATTCGTCGACCAGAGCAATGGGGCCGTGCTTGAGTTCGCCAGCGGCGTAGCCCTCGGCATGGATATAGCTGATTTCCTTGAGTTTTAAGGCTCCTTCAAGGGCCAGCGGATAGCAGGCGCCGCGCCCCAGATAGAGCACATCCCGCGCCTCAGCCACCTCGTGGGCCAGATCGCGCAGGCGTTGGTCGTGGTTCAGCACCTCGACCGCCCGCGCGGGCACCTCGCGCAGAGCCGCCGCCAAAGCGGCCTCGCGTTCCTGGGAAATGACGGTCCGGGATCGGCCCAATGCCACCGCCAGACAGGCCAGCGTGGTTAACTGGGTGGTGAAGGCTTTGGTGGAGGCCACGCCGATTTCGGGACCGGCCAAGGTGTACAGCACCGCGTCGGCCTCGCGGGCGATGGTGCTTTCGGGGGCGTTGACGATGGCCAGGATGTGTTGACCCTGGCGTTTGCAGTAACGCAGCGCCTCCAGGGTATCCAGGGTTTCGCCCGACTGGGAGATGAACAGGGCGACTCCACCCGCCGGCAACGGCGCCTCCCGGTACCGGAACTCCGAAGCAATATCGATTTCCACCGGAATCCGGGCGATCTGTTCCAGCCAGTATTTGCCCACCAGACCGGCGTAATAGGCGGTGCCGCAAGCAACGATGGTGATCCGGGAGGCTCCCGCCAGATCAAAGGGCAGGTCAGGCAACGAGATATGGCCGGTGGACGGGTGAATGAAGGCCGACAGGGTGTCGCCGATGGCCTGGGGTTGTTCGTAAATCTCTTTCAACATAAAATGGCGATAGCCATCCTTGCCGATCAAGGCTCCTGACACGGCGGTTTGCCGAACCATGCGCGTCACCACCGCGTCGCTGGCATCATGGACCACGGCGCTGGTGCGGCGGACCTCGACCCAATCCCCATCCTCCAGATAGCACAATTGGGTGGTCAGCGGCGCCAGGGCGAAGGCGTCCGAGGCCAGATACATCTCGCCGTCCCCATAGCCCAGGGCTAGCGGTGTGCCGCGACGGGCGCCGATCATCAAATCGGGGTCGTCGGTGAAGATCAGGGCCAGAGCAAACGCCCCTTCCAGCCGTTTCAACGTCAAGGCCGACGCGGCCACCGGGGCTAATCCATTATCGAGATAATGAGTGACCAGATGAACGATGATTTCGGTATCGGTTTCGGTGGCGAATACCCGGCCTTCGGCCTCCAGCTCTTTCTTGAGCTGCTGGTAATTCTCGATGATGCCGTTGTGGACCACCGCGCATCGGCTGGTGGCGTGCGGGTGAGCATTGTTCTCGGTGGGGCCGCCGTGGGTGGCCCAACGGGTATGGCCAATGCCGACCGTTCCCGGTTGCGGTCTGTCCCGTAGTTTATGGTCAAGATTGATCAGTTTTCCTTCGGCCCGGCATCGTTCGATTCGACCGTCAACCAAAGTGGCCACGCCCGCGCTGTCATAGCCGCGATATTCGAGGCGACGCAGCCCCTCGACCAACCGGGGCGCCGCGTCGTTTTTGCCGATGATACCGATGATGCCGCACATGGGGAAACCCTGACTGCCGGAAAGAGGGCGGAGATAACGAGGAGAAAAAGCAAAGACGAGCCAGACGAGGGCCGTTTGCCCGTAGGCGGGCGGGCTCGTCTGCTCGTTCGCGTGTCTAACGCTTGTGGCTGCGGAAGCGGGCAGCCCAGCCGGGATAGCTTTTCTGACGGCCACGGGCCACCGCCAACGCGTCGGGGTCCACATCGACAGTCACGACGCTGCCGGCACCGACAATCGCACCGTCGCCGATCTTGACCGGCGCGACCAGTGAGGCGTTGGAACCGATGAAGGCTCCGGCCCCGATTTCGGTTTGGTGTTTGGCGAACCCGTCATAGTTACAGGTGATGGTGCCGGCTCCGATATTGGCTTTGGCGCCAATCACGGCGTCACCGATATAGGTCAGATGATTGACCTTGGCCCCGGCGCCGATGTCGGCGTTCTTGACCTCGACGAAATTTCCGATATGGGCGTTCGGAGCCACGCGGGTTCCCGGTCGCAGCCGGGCGAATGGGCCGATCACGGCGCCATCGGCAACCTGAGCCTGTTCTAGGTGGCTGAACGCTCGAATCTCCACCCGATCGCCGATGGTGACACCAAGGCCAAACACCACGCTGGGACCGATGGTGACATCCCGACCCAGCCGGGTGTCGACCGATAGGAAAACACTGTCGGGATCGATCAGTGTGGCACCGTTAGCCATGGCTGTCTGGCGCAGCCGCTTTTGCATCAGGCGTTCGGCCACCGCCAACTCGCTGCGGGCGTTGACTCCGAGAACCTCGTCTTCTGGGGCCGGAACCACCGAGCAGGCATAGCCGCGATTGCGGGCGATACTAATGACATCGGTAAGGTAGTATTCCCCCTTTTTGTTGGCGTTATCGATGCGATCGAGCAACTCGAACAGCCGTCGCCCGTCGAAAGCCATCAGGCCGGCATTGCACAGGGTTTCCGCGCGTTCGTCGGCGTTGGCGTCCAGATATTCGACGATTCGTTCCAGGCTGCCATCGGCGGCGCAGATTAATCGGCCATAGGCGCCCGCATCCACCAGACGCATGCCCAAGACCACCACCGCCGGGTTCGGAGCCGCTCGCCGGGCTGCGATCATCCGGTTCAGCGTTTCCGTCGTTACCAATGGCGTGTCACCATACAGCACCAGCACGTCGCCGGTAAAGCCGGCTAATGCCGGAGCCGCCGCGCGCACGGCATCGGCGGTGCCCAAGGGTTGGGCCTGGACCACGGTGGACACGGGGGCGACCGCCGTCGTGACGGCTTCCATTCCGGGCCCGACCACCACCACCACCCGCTCGGGTGCCAGCTTTGCCACCGCGTCGAGCACGTGACCGATCATCGGTCGGCCAGCCAGGGGGTGTAGGACCTTGGGCAGGTCCGACTTCATGCGGGTGCCCTTACCGGCGGCAAGGATTACACAGGCAACGGAAGACTCGGTCATTCGTCGACTCTGGTCTATAAAAAGGGTGCGCAGCCTTATGCCACAGGTGCTGGCTTTGGCCCAATCACGAATTGCCGCAAGAGATCGTTGATCATGCCTGATCGCTCTTCGTCCGCCACCCGCCGCCCCTCGGTGGTGGCCATCGTCTTCGATTTGGATGGAACCCTGATCGACAGCGCGCCCGATATTGGGAGTGCGCTCAACAGTCTGCTGGCCGAGCGAGGGCGAGCCCCACTGGCCCTGATGACGATTCGCACCATGATCGGCGATGGCTCCACCGAACTGGTTCGCCGGGCCTTTGCCGCCACCGGAGCCGGGTTGTCGGACGATCAGCTTTCCGAGGCCGTCAGGCGCTACGTCGATCTCTACGCCGCCCATCCGGTGTCGTCCGGCTGTGTCTATCCCGGTGTCCACGAGACCCTACGGGCTTTGGCCGCCGCCGGGGTTCGTTTGGGCCTGTGTACCAACAAGCCCTCGCGGGTGGTGGCCGGGGTGCTGCCAGCCTTGGGATTGGCGTCTTATTTTGGCGTGGTGTGCGGCGGCGATACCCTGTCGGCGCGAAAGCCCGACGGCGCACCGCTGTTGTGGGTGCTGGACCGGCTGGGCCTGCCTTCGGTGGAAGCGCCAGGACGGGCGGCCATGGTTGGCGATGGTCGTAACGATGTGCTGTCGGCGCGAGCCGCTGGCGTGCCGGTGATCGCGGTCAGCTATGGCTATTCTCGAGTCCCGGCGGTGGAGCTTGGCGCCGATGTGGTGATTAGCCACTTCAGCCAATTGCGCGAGGCGTTGGAGCGTTTGCCATAGGGTTGGGGCGCTTTTTTTGTTAGGGCAGAGTTCTGAGGCTATGGGATGACAGGGCGACGGTGACCCAACCGAAGGCACTGCCGCCCATGACCTGAATCGGCACAGGGAGGGCGCTTTCGGGCAGGGGCGCCAACCACAGGTCAATGGGGGGCCGTTCGGCGCCGGGATGGTCCGTTCGCCAGAACTGCGCCCGTTCGCCATTCCGCCAGCCGCCAGCCAGCGAGCGAAAGTGCAGGCGGCAGACTGTGATCGGACCGATTTGAGACAGGTCGGCTGGCAGGGCGGCGCGATCGGACGTTGCCACTGGACCGGATAAGGTTTCGGTTGCCAGATCAAAGCGGCGGTGCCCATCGAACACCGGCAGATTCAATGGGCAGCGGTGGCCGTCGGCAACCGCCGTCATCAGCGACAGCACCGCACTGACCGGGTCCAGGCTGTCGGTGATCAGCTCGGGCGGGACGGCTTCGCGCCCGTCATTGTCGCCCGGTGGGTCGAAGGCGACATGGATGCTGCCGGCGACATAGGTCAAGGCGGTCTTGCGGAGTCGGACGCCCCATTGGGCCGTAGCCAGATAGTCGTCGGGTTGAAGGGGGCCGTCGGCCTGCCGCTGGCCGTTGACTTCGGAGTGCGCCTGCCAGGGGAGCGCCCAGGCGATCCAGGCGCGGGGGGCAACGGTTGCCTCGACTCGGTACCGCTCCGGGGTCAGCTCGATGGTTGTGGTGACGTTCAGGGCGGCCAGCGGGCCGAAAGAAACGACATAGGCCAGCTCTTGCCGTTCAACAGCCAAAGCCGCTGGAGCCAAAGCCGCTGGAGCCAAAGCCGCCGAGACCGGCCCGAGCGCCAGCCCCGCGAGCAAGCCCAGGCCCCAAGACCGGGTTGTTTGGGACCGACCCATCATGTTGGGCGCGTCGGCTTACCCACCCTTAACCACAGAGCAGGCATGGATCTTCTTGATCTTGCCGCAGGCCAGTTGAGCGCCCTGTTCGCTGTTGAACCCCACCAGCAGGCCCCGGAAGGCTTTACGTCCGTGGGTTCGGGCGGCATGCAGCGCGATGGTCGGGCGGCCAACCCCTGTTGGCAGATGGCGGGACGCTTGGTCAAGGGCGTGACGACCGGCATCCTGACTCGGGAATAGGCCCAACTGAACCGACCAAAAGCCGTTATGGGCCGCTGCCTGGGGCGGCTTATTGTGATGGAGGGCCTTGGGGGGCTCCGGCTGATCGTCCTGATCCCCCACCGCGCCGTCATCATCGGCCTTGGCGGTCTCCGGGGGGGTGGCGTCGGCCACCTCGGAACTCGGAGGGGCCGCATGGGCAGCCGCCATCACCGCGCCCTTGCCATCGGCCAGCCGCTGGAAGGCGGCATCCAAAAGCGCCGCCATGTGGGCATCACGCGCCTGATGAGACGGGCCGCCGAACACCGCCGCCACTAAGCGATGATTGTTCCGCACTGCCGAGGCCACCAGATTAAACCCGGATTTATTGATGAAGCCTGTCTTGATCCCATCCATGCCGGGATAATGGGACATGAGATGATTGTGATTGGCGATGACTTCGCCATTATAGGTAAAAGACGTTCGGCTAAAGTAACGGTAATATTGGGGCCAGTCTTCAATCAGAGCCTGACCCAATGTGGCCATATCACGCGGAGTTGAGATTTGGAGATCGTCGGGGAGACCCGAGGCATTGTGAAAATTGGTGTGGGCCATGCCCAACTCATGGGCCTTCTTGGTCATCTCGACGGCAAAAGCCGATTCGCTGCCGCCCAACGCTTCCGCCAGAACCACCGCAATATCGTTAGCCGATTTGGTCACAACGGCTAAAATGGCGTCTTCGACTCGGATGCTGTCGCCAGGTCGGAGCCCCAGCTTGGACGGGGCTTGGTTGGCGGCATGCTGGGAGACCGGAAGCTCTTGGTCGAGGGACAGGCGCTTGCTGTCCAGGGCCTCGAATGTCAGGTAGAGCGTCATCATTTTGGTGAGTGACGCCGGGTAATTGCGAGCATCGGGATTGTCGGCTTCCAGCACCATGCCGGTTTGGACATCGACCACGATGGAGGTGTAGCCGGCCTGGGCCGGGCTGGACAAAAGAAGGGCCGTCAGCGAAGCCGTGACGACCGCAAGCGCGCCGGCATGGGCGCGAGGGAGGGCCGCTGGGCGACCAAACCACAAACTGAAAACGGACATCGACGGATACACGGCGACGAAACTCCCCTGCGGCCCACCGACTGGCCAGCGGAATGCTAGACAGATAGCCAAACGCTGTCCAGAGCGGAGTGACATCAACCAGAGTTTTGCCGTAATGTTCTAAATCCCAACCTTCTTGGGGATAGGGGGTGATGCCGGCGAGCCCTAAACAATGAGACACATCGCCGGTATCGGGCCGCGACGGCGGCCCCGCGTCCTCATGGACGCGAAGCCAAGGGCGCGGATGCGCCCGCCCGGCGTCTGAGGGCAGCCTTGATGAGTCAACATCAAGGCTCGAGGTATGATACCGGCGAGCCCTGATACTGACACATCGCCGGTATCGGGCCGCGACGGCGGCCCCGCGTCCTCATGGACGCGAAGCCAAGGGCGCGGATGCGCCCGCCCGGCGTCTGAGGGCAGCCTTGATGAGTCAACATCAAGGCTCGAGGGTATGATAGGGCTTGGCAGCATGGGTGTTGTTCTCGTCAAGTCGGTGATGTCGTGCCATATCTGGTCCGTACTGAAGGTCCGTATCCACCGGATAGTGGGGAGCCTGATGGGGTCACGAACAGGAGTGGCACGGTTGGCGTGGGCGAATGGGGCGGGGTGGGTGCGAGGCGTTATCGGGGCTTGGCTCGTCGGGATTTGCGTTACGGGCTGTGCGTTGGTCAGCGGAGGCCAGGGCACCGGGTCGGGGGGTGTTGCCGAGGCTTGGCTGGGGTATCTTCGAGGGGATGATCTCCAGGCCGCCTGCGACATTGGCGTGCCCGACCGCTTGCGGGTGATTACCCATGCCGGCGGAAAAGATCGGTTTCGGGCGATCGAAATGGTTGGCGACCCGGCAGGAGGGGCGCTTGTGGCCTATCGCTGGGTCAGTGCCAAAGATCTGAGCCAAAGCGAACCCTTGGCCTCGTGGCGCGCGGAAGGGCGGCAACGGCGACTGTCACCCCAGGAGTTCAAGGCTGTCATTTCCTGGTTTAATCGGCTGGGGCTGTTATCACCAGGAGCCGCAGAGCCTGCCGGGGTTGATCATAATTTGGAGTGGTTGGTGAGTGGATGTCTGGACGGATCGTGGTTCCAGAACACTAACCAACCCCCGGACTCTCAAGATGGGATCGATATCTCCGATGGATACCATTAGCCTTGATCGAGCCTTGATGGGGTAACATCAGGGCTTAATGGCGTAGAGCCTTCTTCTTGGGAGTACGGGCAGGGCGCTTTTCCGTTTAAGTTTCAGACTCGTTGAACTCATCGAGCAGTTCGGCGATTCGGGCGCTGTCGGATTGGTCCATGATGGATTGGGCGCGGCGGGTGGCGCTGCGGAGGTCTAAGGCCCGGATGCGGCGTTTGACCAAGGCCAGTTTGTTGGGAGTCATGGACAATTCGCGGACTCCCAAACCCAGCAACAGCGCGGTGAAGCGTGGATCCCCGGCGATTTCGCCGCACACGCTGACCGGGATCCTGGCGCGCAAGGCCGCCTGGGTTGTAAACTGAATCAACCGGAGGACCGCTGGATGCAAGGGATCGTAAAGATGAGCAACCTGCTCGTCGCCACGGTCGATCGCCAGCGTGTATTGCGTCAGATCGTTGGTGCCGATGGCCAGAAAGTCCGAGCATGCGGCCAAGGCATCGGCGGTCAAAGCCGCACCTGGAACCTCGATCATGATCCCCAATGGCGGGAGAGGATCGGCGATGGGCACGCCGTTGCGCTTCAGCCGCCCGGCGACCTCGGTGAGCATGTCGCGAACCCACCGCACTTCGGCGACGGTGGTGATGAGCGGCAGCAGGATGCGAGTCGAACCGTGAACACCGGCTCGCAACATCGCAGCCAGTTGCGTTTCGAGCAATTTGGGTTCGCGTTGGCTGAGGCGCACCGCCCGTAACCCTAAAGCCGGGTTGGCGGTCGCCAGAAAACGCTCGTCAAGGGCCCCGGCCAGTTTGTCTCCGCCAATATCCAGAGTTCGGATGGTGACAACCTTGTCCGGCATGCCTTCGACGACGGTGCGTAACAGGGCGTATTGCTCGTCCTCGTCAGGCAGATCCTCCCGGTTCATGAACATGAACTCGGTTCGGAACAGGCCAACGCCGTTGGCGCCGGACTCGCGGGCGGTCTCGATCTCGCGCGGGAGTTCCAGATTAGCCAACAGCGTCATGGGCGTGCCGTCCAGCGTCACCGCTGGCAGGCTGCGTAAGCTCTTGAGCTGCTCACGCTCTTGGGTCAGATGGTGTTGGACGACATAGGTTGCGACTCGGGTGGCTTCGGTCGGGTTGAGGATAACCTTGCCATTGCGACCGTCAACGATCACCGGATCGCCGTTGTGGGTTCCCGGCATCAAGCCATGAACGCCAAGCACCGCCGGAATTCCCAGCGCCCGCGCCATGATGGCGGTATGGCCTTGGGCGCCGCCCATCACCGTGGCAATGCCCGCGACCACGCTGGGGTCAAGGAGAGCGGTTTCCGCCGGGCTCAGTTCTTCGGCAATGATCACCACGCCCGGAGGGAGCATTGAAAAGGCTTGGTACTCCCGGTCCATCAGGTTGCGGATCAACCGTGCGCCGACCTCTCGCACATCCGCGATGCGCGCCGCCAAGTAGGCGTCGTCCATTTCCTGGAAGCCATGGGCGATCACTGCGATTTCGGCCTGAATCGCGGCTTCGGCGTTTTGACGGTCCTCGCGGATGCGCCGCTCCACGCCTCGGGTCAGGCGCGAACTGGTGAGCATCGCTAGGTGGGCATCCAGCAAAAAACCAATCTCTTCGGCAGCCGCCTCGGGCAGCACCAGTGCTTTGGCCTTGAGCGATTTGATCTGGCGGCGGGCTTTGGCCGCAGCATCGGCAAAGCGACGACGCTCGTCTTCAAGGCCTTCGGGCGCAACAACATAGTCCGGAACCTGAGCGGTCCCGGATTCGATCACATAAGCCGGGCCGATGGCAACGCCACCGGAAACCCCAAGACCGGAAAGACTCTGCTCAGAGGGTGTCACGGACTCAATCTTCATCGAACTTTCTTTTGACCAGATCGGATAGGGCTGCAAGCGCGCTTTCAGCTTCGGAACCGTAAGCGCAAATCTCGATGGTCGTGCCAGGGCCTGCCGCCAACATCATCAAGCCCATGATCGATTGGGCAGCAACCGCCTGATCGTGGCGACGAACCTCGATATCGCAATCATAGGCTGCTGCGAGCTTGGCGAATTTGGCGGCGGCCCGAGCATGCAGACCGCGCATATTGCAGATGGTGACGATTCCGCACACTTCGGCGCTGGAAGGCATCGGGCCTTTGATCGCGGCGGGATCCTTAAGGACGTGTGATAAGCTTTCCATTATTTTATCCATCGGCGAGAAGGGCGGAGGCAATATTGATGTATTTCCGACCGGCATCGCGGGCGGCTGCAACTGACATGGCCAAAGGTTCCTGTCGCCGCACACTGGATAGCTTGATCAGCATGGGCAGGTTAACGCCTGCGATGACTTCGACCTTGGCTTTATCCATGATCGAAATCGCAAGATTACTGGGAGTTCCGCCGAACATGTCGGTGAGTACAACAACCCCGCTGCCGTCATCGACGGCGCCGACGCTGTCCAGGATATCGCGGCGCCGCTGTTCCATGTCGTCGTCGGGACCGATGCAGACGGCACTCACCTGCTCCTGGTGACCCACAACATGTTCCAGTGCGGCGATGAACTCTTCGGCCAGATGACCATGCGTGACCAAAACCATTCCGATCATCAACGTTCCCTTTACTCCAGGGCGGCCCAACCGCTCCGGCTCCCGATCTGGGATCAGCCCGGACGCGGGGTGGCGCACTCCAGGTCCCGGTGTTGTAGGCCGACCCGCAGACCGCGGCCCGTCAGCCAGTCCGCCATCCGCTCGGCCACGAACACGGAGCGATGGCGCCCGCCAGTGCAGCCCACGGCGATGGTCAGGTAGCTTTTTCCCTCGAACCTGTAACGAGGGAGCAAAATATCCAAAAGGTTAGTCAAATGGCTAAAAAAAGTTGGAAAATCCGGGTCAGCGGCCACCATCTCCGCAACCGGCTGGTCGCGCCCGCTTAAGGCGCGCAATGCGGGCTCATAATGGGGATTCACCAAAAAACGCACGTCAAACACCAAATCAGCCTCGCGCGGCAAACCTCGGCGGAATGAAAACGACGTCACGAACACCTGAAGCGGCGCCTCGCCAGCGAGCGGGAAGTGTCCAGCCAGCAAGCGGCGCAGGTCGTGAATCGAAAGGTCGGTGGTATCCAAGGTGACATGGGCACAGTCGGCCAAGGGGGCCAGCAGTGCGCGTTCGCGGCGGATGCCATCGGGCACTTGCCGGTCGAGGGCCAACGGATGCCGACGGCGAGTTTCAGTGAAGCGGCGGCGCAGCACTTCGTCGTCGCATTCCATGAACAGCAGGCGGACATCCAAGTCTGGTCGGGCCGTCAGGGTTGCCAATTGCCCGAGGAAGGCTTCGGCGCTGAAATCGCGGGTGCGGCTATCGATGACGATGGCGATGGGCCGGGGCCGTTCTTCGTCTTCGCGGATCAAGGCCGGAACCAGCGATAGGCGTAGATTGTCCACCGCCTCGTAGCCCAAATCCTCAAGCGCCTTCAGGGCTACCGACATGCCGGCTCCCGACATGCCTGTCACCAACAACACGCGCCGACGGGCCGGGGCCGAGGCGGGCGCAAGAGAGGCAGGAGGGGGGGCGGCGAGGCGGTCGGTCATGCGTGTCCTGGGACCAATCCAAGCCGGCCTTCGCGGGCGGCGTGGGCCGCGAGGCCGAGCTTGACCGGGGCCGAAGCCTCGAACGGTGCCAAGGCCAGTCGGGGCAGCCGTTGATCAAGTATGGTGATCCATTCAGGTTCAGGCAAGCGATCCACCACCTCCGGCTTTACCAAATCCACCACGAGATGCAATTCAGCCACGGGAGCGAAAGGGAAGCGCAGAATGCCTACGCCCCGGACCTCCAGCAGACCGGCCAGGATCGCCGGTGCGCTCATTACCACCGCTCCGCGCTCCATGCGCATCTCCACCCGGTCGTCGGCGATCAAAACGGCTCCACGGTCAATCAGGCGCAAAGCCAAGTCCGACTTGCCCGCTCCCGACGTGCCCCGCAGCAACACGCCCGCCCCCAAGATAAGGACACTGGTTCCATGCATCGTCATCATAACAGCCGGACAATGTGACCCTGGCAAACTGGCGTCAAGAGTTTGCGGTGCGATGCGCGTGCTTTCGGTGGCGACCATAGGCGGCAGCGCCACACCCGGCGGCACCATAACCCAACGGAGGGGCAGCTTAAGGCGGTTACGGGCGGGACTCCAGAGGTCAGGTTCCGGTTTGGCGCATGGGCACCCTGCCGTAACATCGTAGCCTCCGGCAGCACCTCGCCGCGTATAGCGGCGGAAGGCAACGGCGCGGCTTAGGGAGGCTTCACGCGATGATGACGCGATGGAGAGGGCAGATTCGGGAAGGTTGGCGGTCTCCAACGGGCTGGCGGCGGGGGGTGCGCGAAGGCTTCGGTGCGCCAGGTTGGGTGATTTTCGGGAGTTTCATGGGGTTTGGTTCTTTGGCCCATGGCGGCGGGATTAGCTTGCTGGCGGGATTGGCTTCGAGTCTCACATGTTGGGCGCTTCCTGGCCAAATCGCCATGGTTGAATTGCATGGAATCGGGGCTTCATTATTGGTCAATGCCATGGCGGTTTGGTTGACCAATACTCGCCTTATGCCCATGGCTATTGTCTTGATGCCTCATCTGGGTCTTGGGGGCCGGATTGGCTGGCGCCATTACGCGGCAGCCTATTTCGTGGCGATCACCAGTTGGGCCGTGGCTATGCGCCGATGCCCGGCCTTGGAGGAAAGCGAACGCTTTCCCTATTTCATGGGGCTGGCCTTCACGTTGTGGGGAATCAGTTGTGTGGCCACGGCGGTTGGATTTGCGCTGGCCGGCAGTCTGCCGGTCTCGGTGACTTTGGGATTGGTCTTTCTCAATCCGTGCTATTTCATGCTGCTGTTTGTGGCCGATCTGGGACCGCGAGCGCGGATATTGGCGTTGGTGGCGGGCGGAATGCTTGGCCCGTTGCTCCATCTGGTTGATCCGGATTGGGGGCTGTTGGTGACGGGGATCGTCGGCGGCACCATAGCCTTTCTGGCCGATCGCGGTTGGTGTCGGTGGGAGGCTCGCCATGATTGAACCCTCGTCGATCTGGCCGGCACTGCTGGCGGCGGCGCTGGTCACGTATTTTTGGCGGGCGCTGGGCGTGATTGTTGCGGGCCGGTTGGATCCCAATGGCTTGCTTTTGGAGTGGATCGGTTGTGTGGCCTATGCCCTGTTAGCCGGGTTGACGGTGCGGATGATCGTGTTGCCCATCGGGCCGCTCCAGGCCACAGACTTGGGCTGTCGTCTGGTGGCAACCATCGCTGCCATCATTACGCTGCGATTGACCCGTAGCAGTATTCCCTGTGGGGTGATGGCTGGCGTGGCCGTACTGGTGGGGTTGACCGCTGCCGGGGTTCGGTTATGGCCGTGATATCGGCGAGCTGTGACACTGTGACACCATCGAGCCTTGATGGTGACTCGTCAAGGCTGCCCTCAGACGCCGGGCGGGCGCATCCGCGCCCTTGGCTTCGCGCGCATGGGCGCGCGGGGCCGCCGTCGCGGCCCGATACCGGCGATGTGTCAGTATCAGGGCTCGCCGGTATGACACCATCGAGCCTTGATGGTGTCGCGGATTCGGTGCGCCGGTAAGCGGCGGCTGTTCCGTGTAACCCTGGACGGAGTCGGACAGGGGATGGGCATGAATAGGCACAACAGGCGGGCCGAAGCCCGGTCGAGGTGGAAGCCGATGAGCCACGGGGTCGGGGTGCCGGAACTGTTCGACGAAGCGCGCGCGCATCATCATGCCGGGCGTCTGGCCGAGGCCGAGGCGCTTTATCGCCAGGTTCTGGCCTTGGATCCGGCGCATGGCGAAGGGCTCCGTCAGTTGATCCAGCTTGCCCATCAGACGGGCCGGGATGCGCTGGCCATGGAGCTGTTGGGTCAGGCGATCGCGGCCGCTTCGGGCTGGTTCGAGGCTCATATGGCCTTGGGGGCGGCATTCAGGACTCGGGGCGAAGGGGAGCAGGCGATTCTGCATTATCAAAAAGCGATATCCCTGCGGCCAGACGCTCCCGATGCCTATAACAATTTGGGGAATGTTCTGTTGGACAAGGGTGATCTTGATGCGGCGGCGCTGGCTTATCAGCGGGCGATCACCCTCAAGCCAGATTATGCCGACGGCTGCAATAATCTCGGTGTTGTGTTCAAAGAGCGAGGGAAGCTCGATGATGCCGCCCTTTGCTATCGGTGCGCCCTGGCGTTAAGGCCAGACTATCCCGAAGCGCATAATAATCTGGGCAATATTCTCAAGGATCAGGGCGCTTACGAGTCTGCCGTCGAGCATTATTCCCGAGCCTTGTCGTTGCGGCCTCATTACGCCGAAGCCCATAATAACTTGGGAAACGCCCTGAAAGAGATGGGCCAGCTTGATGAAGCCATCGTTTGCTATCAGCAGGCAATTGCCCTCAGGCCTAACTATGCCGAAGCCTACAACAATCTTGGCAATGTTCTGAAAGACCGGCTCGAGTTGGATGAGGCACATACGCTTTACCAATATGCTCTGGAGCTGAAGCCGGATTATGCCGAGGCCCACAATAATCTCGGCAATGTTCTGAAGGACTGGGGGGTTTTGGATCAAGCTTTGGAACGGTACCTGCGCGCCATTGCCCTGAAGCCGGATTATGTCGAGGCCCACTGGAATGAATCCTTACTGCGGTTGGTGCAGGGGGATTTTCAGGTCGGCTGGGAAAAATATGAATGGCGGTGGCGCAAAAAAGACTTCGGCGACCACGGCCTGCCGGGATCCCTGTGGGATGGTGGCGATTTGACCGGGAAAACGGTCTTGCTCCATGCCGAGCAGGGATATGGCGATAGCATCCAGTTTATTCGCTACGCCCCATTGGTCAAGGCGGCGGGTGGTACCGTGATCGTGCGGTGTCCGGCGGCTCTCCTTCGGGTTTTCCAGGCGGTGGCTGGGGTTGATCAATGGATTGCCGAAGGGACGGAGCCATTACCCGCGTTTGATTGCCATGCGCCATTGTTGAGTCTGCCGCGTCTGTTCGCCACCGATGCCGCCACCATTCCGGGGGGCGCGCCCTATCTACGGGTGGACTCGGATCGATTGGCGATCTGGCAGGAGCGGCTGGCGGCGTGGTCCAAAGGCGGGGCGGGTTCGCTTAAGGTTGGAGTGGTCTGGCGTGGCAACCCCAAGCACAAAAATGACCGGAATCGTTCGATGCCGGCCTCGGCCATGGCGCCTTTGTGCCGGGTGCCGGGTCTCCAGCCTTTCGTGGTGCAAAAGGACATGACCGTCCCAGAGGCCGAAGCACTGGCAACGGGTGGCGAGCCAATTCCTGATCTCGGCCCCTATTTGCAGGACTGGGCCGAGACAGCGGCGGCAGTCTCGGCGCTGGATCTGGTGATCACCGTGGATACGGCGGTGGCGCATTTAGCCGGGGCGCTGGGCAAACCAGCCTGGGTTTTGTTGCCGTTCGCCCCGGATTGGCGGTGGCTGATGGCGCGGGACGATAGCCCCTGGTATCCGACCTTGCGCTTATTTCGGCAACCCCGGATCGGGGATTGGGAGGCTGTGATTGCGGCGGTTCTGGCAGCCCTTCCAGCAAGGCCTTTTTTGACCGGAACCGCCGGCCCGATCCCAAGTGCCCATGAGGCACAGCCCCCCTCTGTTACATCCTTGCCCCTGTTCGCGGAAAAGTCCCAGCCGGCCCTTTCGAAATGATTCAAAAGCCGCCATAGTTCGGAAGGTCGAGTCCCGAACCCGCTCTCCTGTCTGGTGGTCGCCATCTTGTCTTACCGTCGTTTCGCTCACCGTGTCGTCGTCTTTGTGTTCGGTGCGGTGGCGTGCTTTGTCGCCACACCCGGCCCTGCCGCTTCGCCCGGTCCTGCTGTCACGCCAGAAGCGGCGGTGGGCACCATCATTCCCCATCGGGCCATTTACCGATTGTCGTTGTTGTCGGCTCGGAGCGATAGCACGGTGACCGATGTTTCCGGCGCCATGATGTTTCAGTGGGCCGATGCCTGTGATGCCTGGACCATCGAACAGCATTTCAACATGGATTTCGTCCATGGCGACGGTGAAGAACTCCATGTGACCAGCAATCTCGCCACCTGGGAAGCCAAGTCCGGAACCCGTTATCGCTTTAATGTCCGCAAGACCGTCAATGGGAATGTGGACGAAGAGATCAAAGGTCAGGCCAGCCTGGATCCCGAAGGAAAGGGGGGGACGGTTCATCTGGATAAACCAGAGGCCAGCGATCAGCCCTTAGACGCGGGGGTTCTGTTTCCGACCCGGCATTCCCTGGTTCTGTTGGATCGGGCGCGGGCGGGGGATCGCTTTGTGATCCGCACGGTGTTGGATGGGACTGATGCCGAAGGGCCGACTGAGATCAGCGCCGTCGTCGGTCAGAGGGTCGCCCTGAAAGGTGGGATTGGTAAGGGCGTTGAAGACAAGGATCAGCCCAGTCAAGAGGTGCTGATGACCGACGCCAAGCGCGAGGTTCCGTTGCTGTCGGGTTCAGCTTGGCCAATGCGATTGGCGTTTTTTCCCATCAAGAGTGACAATTATGCTCCCGATTACGAGATGAGCATGATGATGCTGGATAACGGTATTGCGGAGTCAATGCAGCTCGACTACGGGGACTTTACGGTCAATGCTGTGCTGGAAACCTTGGAGCCATTGCCGAAATCCGGCTGTTGATCGCACCGGGAAAACTCTGTGTCTTTTCGTTCCAGGTTGATTGGGCGGTTGTGATCAGGGGGATTTCATGACTCGGGTGTCTCGCGGGCCGATTGTCATTCTCACTGGAGCCGGTATTTCCAAGGAATCCGGCCTTGAGACCTTCCGCGACAGTGACGGCATTTGGGCCAAGGTGCGAGTGGACGATGTCGCCACGCCCGAAGCCTTCGCGCGCAACCCTGCCCATGTTCACGAATTTTATAATATGCGGCGTCGCCGGTTGCAGGCCGGGGATATCGAGCCGAACGCGGCTCATCGGGCACTGGTGGAATTAGAGGCCCAGTGGCCGGATCCGGTGCTGCTGGTGACGCAGAATGTCGACGATCTTCACGAGCGGGCCGGGCATCAACGGCTGATCCATATGCATGGCGAGTTGCTGAAGGCGCGCTGTGCATTTTGTGGAGACGTTCAGGCGTGGCACGACGACCTATCGGTGGCGCTCTCGTGTCGCCATTGCTGCCGCAGCGGCGGTCTGAGGCCCCATGTGGTTTGGTTCGGCGAGATGCCGCTGGAGATGGAGACGATCTTCGCAGCTCTTTCGGAGTGCCGTCTGTTCGTTTCGATTGGAACGTCGGGGACGGTCTATCCGGCGGCGGGGTTTGTCAGTCTGGCCGCAAGTCACGGTGTCGAGACCGTGGAACTGAATTTGGAGCCGTCGGCGGGAGCCAGTCTTTTTGGAGAGTCGATCCAGGGAGAGGCTAGCGTCATTGTCCCGGCTTTTGTGCAACGCCTGCTGGCGGGGTTATGGGCTGGCGCATCCGCGCCCCTGGCTTCGCGCGCCATGGGCGCGCGGGGCAATTAGATATCAATGGCGTCGGCAGCTCGCCTGCGGGTCGGGATGATTTTAGTAATGCCAAGGTCGATAATGTGATCCCTCATGGGGCAATCATCCAGTGAGATATAGCTTTTCTTTTCGAAAGTGGCCATATAACCATTGATAATGAGCAAAGTCCCGTATCCGAAATCATCAATTTGTTTAATTTCATTGACATCAATAACGATTATTTTTGCATGGATATTTTGAAGTTGCTTGAGTGTGGCGTTAACAACGTCCTTGTGATCATTGATTAACGCGCCCTTCAATTCCAGGATAGCCACCGTGCCACGATTGATAATCCCGCAGGTCAGAGGCAGTTTTTGTTCATGGGAAGGCGGTGGGCGCGGCTGATCGGGCCGTGAAGGAGGCCCGTTACTCTTTTGACGGCGCGCGATTAGTTCCACAACTTTGCGCTGTAGCTTGGCCACGTCCAGCGGCTTGACCATCAGGTCATTGACCTTCATCCTCTGCCCTCTGATCAGGGCAATCAGATGCTCGTCAACAAGGCCTGTGATCATAATGACGTGGGCTTTTTGGATATACGGATCGGCTCGAAGCTCCATTAAAAATTCCAGGCCGGTCATACGCGGCATCATGTTATCAAGTAAAATAAGATCATGGCGTCGGGATCGAAAGCAACGCAATGCTTCCATGCCATTACCGGCATAGTCAATATCCGATACGCCGACCGCTGAAAGGGCCTTTTCCATGACTGATCGCATCGTAGGACTATCGTCGACAATCATGGCGCGCAAATCAGTCATTGATCCTACCATGTGAAATATCGATGACGGTGATCCCGCGACCCTACTTTAAAAATGACATCGATGTTACCCTAACTGGCCTTGATCCGCCAAGGCCAAAGCCAGTCGCTGCCACGTTCGAGAGCGCGCAGAGGGCGTTTAGGTCATCGCCATAGGGTATCGGCTGCGGCGGCGTCGATTTCGACCAAGGGTGTACGTTGAGGCGGTGGGGCGCCGTTAACGCGCAATCCCAGCAAAGCTTCAATCAAAGGCTCCGAGCCGGCGTGGCGGACGATTTGGCCGCGTGCGGCAACCTGGGGATGGTCGGGTAGAGCGTCAAAGGAGGGCAGGGCTTCAAAGCAACAATCCTCGGGGTCAAGCAGGCGGGTCCAATGGGCCAAGGGCTGGGCTGCAAACATCTGGGCCAATTCACCCGTGAGCGTGTGTTGGGGCATCGGCTCATTTTGACGGGCGATCCAATCCGTGCGGCCCACCGCTCGGCAAAAGGCATCCCAGAATTTGGGCTCGATGGCGGCTAGCGCCACGAAATGGCCGTCAGCGACGCGGTACAGGCGATAATAAGCAGCGCCGCCGGTCAGCAGACCGCTTTCGCGTGCTGGCAAACGGCCTCGGGCCGCCAGAGTCATCGGGACGGATTGCCAAGCCAAAACGGTTTCCATCAAGCTGACGTCTAGGTAGACGCCGCCACCGTTCCGTAATCGTCCAAAGAGGCCCGCCACTGCGGCCAAGGCTGCTTGTTGGGCAGCGGCGTGGTCGCTCATGGGCGGACAAACCATGACGGGCGTTTCGGCAGTGCCCGAACCGATCAGCCCGCCCCCAACCGCCGCATAGGTCAGATCATGGCCGGCGCGAGGTCGGTAGGGGCCGGTTTGCCCCCAGCCAGAGAGCGCCACATGGACCAATCCGGGATTGATCGCGGCCAGCCGCTTTCGGTCCAGCCCCAGGCGGTCAAGAGTGCCGGGGCGGAAGCTTTCGATCAGCACGTCAGCGCGCGCCAAAAGCCGCTCCACCGCCTCTTGCCCGGTTGGGGTTTTGAGGTCGAGCTTGACCACCTGTTTACCGGCATTGACCAGCTTGTAATCAGGGGCCCATCCGTCGGCATCGGGTGGACTGAACTGACGGAGCGGGTCGCCAGCGGGGGGTTCGACCTTGATCACCGATGCGCCCAAATCCGCGAGAATCTGGGCGGCCAAAGGCCCCGGAAAATATTGACTGACATCCAGAACCCGAATTCCCGCGAGCAACGATATGGTCATGATGCACCGTGACTGTTGATGACAGGTTTGGCAAGCCATCCCTAAGACCGCAAAAAGAAGGGGACAGAGGGCTGTTTGGCGGTGCCTGATTTTGGCGGTGCTCGACAGGGCGTCGAGCCGCCCGAATCATAGCCAGATATCCAACGAATTCCCTTGAAAAAGTACGGATTAAATCTTCATCAGTTATGGATTGTTACGGGTCGCAATAAAATCAAGAAAAATATGACCATTGGTGATCGTCGAGAGGGGCGTAATCGGTGGTCTTGACCTACAACTAATATCTTAAACCGTCTGTCCAATCTTGACCTCTATTGATCTTTATGGGATAGCTCCGAGTCATCGTGATTAAGAAGGGAAAGCGAGCGTCCTCGTCGCGGGCTTGGCGTTGGGTGGGGTCGCGAAAAAGGGGCCGCTGCCCGTGCCAGGGCTCCTGATCTGGGCGCCGACAAGGGGATTGTTGCGATCTTCGAGACCGGAGAGAGGCGATCACCACGGCGCAAAGTGACGCTAATCTTAACACAAGACATATTGCCAGACCAAATGAAGGAAGTGTTCCGTGAAGCGGAGAACGCGGGGAAAGGGCGAGGGCCCAAACGAGATCGATGCTCTTGTCGGCGAGAGGCTGCGCGAATTGCGGATGCTGGCCGGTATGAGCCAGGGGGACTTGGCAGCAACTATTGGTCTAACCTTCCAGCAGTTGCAAAAGTATGAACGCGGTGTCAATAGAATTTCCGCGAGCAAGCTCTATCTGCTATCGCGACACTTGAATGTCCCTGTTTCGGCACTGTTTGTCGGGCTGGATGGGGCGCGGGGCGGAGATGTGTCGGTGTCGTTTTCGGCTGGTATGGCTCCAGAGACCGAGGGGGTGAGTGGTGGCGATAGCCATTTGCGCTCGAGGGAGGCGCTGGTGCTGGCCCGGCACTTTATGCGAATCAAGGATGACCAGGCACGGGCGGCCATTAAGGCGTTTGCCGACGCCTGTGCGGGGCTGGGCTCGGCGGGGGCTCAGTCGGATTCGGACACGGTACCAGCTTCGATGACGCGGGTTAGGGGGGCTCTGCTATCCGACTCGGATGAGTCGCCTCGACGGGGGCGGCGGCCACGCGGGGTGGTTTGGCATCCTACCGATATTGGTCGACTGTGATCATACCGGCAAGCCGTCGCGGCCCGATATCTCGGCCTTGATCCCGATATCTCGGCCTTGATCCCGATATCTCGGCCTTGATCCCGATGCCTCGGCCTTGATGTTGAGGCATCAAGGCCGCCCTCTGGCGGAGGCGCAGCCTAGGGACCGACACTGTGTCGTGGTCGGGGCTCGTCGGGATCCTTTTTGTCGCGGGTGCGGGTTTATCGCGGGCGCGGGGGGTGGGGCGGTCGGGTGGCCATGAGGGTCCGGTAACGCTCCAAAAACAGCGCCATGGCCTCGTCAGGGCCAACCGGCACGATGAGTGTTTCTGCCGGAGGGGGGAGATCCCGCCAATTGAGACGGTGCGGTGCACACAGATCCCGCAGCTCGGTGGCAAGGGCGCGCTGGTCGGCGATCTTGACCACCTCCGGTTCGGGAGAGCGAAATCCGAACCGTGCGGCCAAGGCGTCTTTGAGCGGGGCGACGGCGTCCCGGATTGCTGGGCGGCCAATGCGGATTTTCCAGGGCGTTGGCCAATCTCCGGTGAAGGCCTCTTCGCTGTCGTGCATCAGAGCATCAAAAGCGAAGGCCGGTGGTGCCAGTTCGCTGGTCAGGACGCAGTGCTGGGCAACGCTGTAAAAGGACCGGGTATTGCCGACAAACCGGCATTGGTAGGCCAAAGGCCGGGCAATGTCTTCGATGTCAAAGCGGCTGAAATCGGGGCGTTCAAGGTCCACCGTTCGGCCAGAATAGGTCAACAGGACCGCCGTTGGTTCGGGGAGGTCGAGGAGGTCGAACTGGTCGGGATCGGCTTGGGGCCGAGAGCGGAATCGGGGATGGCGGGCCATCCCGCGATTATACCAGAGGCCGGGGTTCGTGAGGCAAGCCTTCCTGCGTGGGGCCGCCGTCGCGGCCCGAGGACCGGCGATGTGTCAGTATCAGGGCTCGCCAGTATGACATTATCAATGACTCAACAGGACCGGCACCGTCATATGCTCGAGAATAAATCCGGTCAGACTCCCCAACACCAAGCTTTGTAAGCGATTACGGCCATAAGCCCCCATCACGATCAGATCGCACGATAGATCGGTGGTGATGTTGAGGAGGGTATCCCCGACCTCGTGGGGGTCTCGGATAACGTGGGTGGCTTCGGCGCGAATGCCATGATGGGCCAAGTGCCGGGTCATGCCCAGGGCCGCCTCTTCGCCGACCTCGGCCCGTCCCGGCGCCGTATCGATGGCTAACAGCGTGACCGACTGAGCGCGCTCTAAGATCGGGAGAGCGTCAGCCACTGCCCGCGCGGCCTCTCGGCGACCGTTCCACCCCACCAGCACTCGCCGTCCGACCGTGTCGAAATGTCCGACATAGGGCACCACCATCACCGGACGACCACAGGCGAACACCAGAGCCTCGGGTTCGAGTTGGAAGGGCTCCTGAGGGGCCGCCGGATCCGCTTGCCCGACCACCACCAGATCGGCATAGCGGCCATGGACCGAGGCCACATCGGAGGGCGCGCCGCTCACCGCTCGCCATTCCGACCGGGCTAACCGATCGGCGCGCCTGACCCTTTCATTGAAGCCTGAACGGGCTCGGGCAGCGCGGGTCTTTTCTTCAACTTCCCAAATTGCGTACATATCCTCGGTCAGAAAAGCTTCAACATAACTTGGCAGACTGACCGGCGACGATATGTAAAGCCCAGTAAGATGGGCGTCGTGCTCTGTCGCCAACGCCAACGCCACGTCAATCCGCGTCTCTGCCGATGGTTGTTCATCGACGATGACCAGGATGTCTCTGAGCGTCATAACAGCCTCCCCCGCCTCGACCCGAGGCAACGCCGCCACCCCCATGATGTCGCGCGTCTGACGGCCCGATGCTTCCCATATCATACCATCGGGCCTTGATGGTGACTCATCAAGGCCGCCCTCAGACGCCGGGCGGGCGCATCTGCGCCCCCGAGAGTCCACACACCAGGGCCTCGCGTCCACGAGGACGCGGGGCTGCCCTCGCGGCCCGAGGACCGGCGATGTGTCAGTATCAGGGCTCGCCGGCATCATAACAGTATATGGGGAGAAGAGAGAGCCGGTGCAGCGGTATTGAGAGTGGCGAATTGTCTCGGGCTGTGAGTCTGGGATTTGAATCCGCACTTGCCCTCAGGGTCACGGCCTTTGGTGGGCCGGAGCGGCTTTTCTGTGTGCACAAGGACGCCCCCCGAAATCCCTGCTTAACCTTTCTAGGGCATAAATTGCCGAGCGCCCGCTCATATCGACCCAATATCCTAAAAATACGCTATGATCGGGATCGAATGTTGCTCAATCGACCGCACCGCCAGACTCGCCTTAAGGCGGTTATCGACCTCGCCCCAGGGTTGATTTACAATGGCCTTTGACGTTGCGCCCAACACCACTCACCCATCGCCTCCCGACTCGGATATGGGGGAGCGTATGTCGCCTGGTGGGTTTCTCCGCTGGATTGAAACACGGCCTGTTCAGCTTTGCGTCGTTGGTGCCGATGGTTGTTTTCGTTATGCCAATGACGGATTTGCGGCTTTTATCGGGCGGCCCGTGGCCCAGATCGCGGGTCACACTGTCGCCGAAATTCTGGGAACAGTCGTCGCGCGTGACCTCAGGGCCCTTGGCCAACGGGCCATGGGCGGTGAAGCCGTGGTCTTTGATGATTGGACGACGGACGCCGGTGGCCGCCTGCGCTTTCTGCGTCGGATATTAACGCCGCATTCGGCGGATCAGGATGGTCAAATCACAGCCTATTCGGTGATGATCATCGATCGTACCGACGATTTGGCCGCCGATGCCGCCCTTCATCTGAGTGAGGCCATCAAGACCGCTGCCATCAACAACGCCCGCGACGCCATTATCGCCACCGACGATCATGGAATCGTCATCGATTATAATCCGGCGGCGGTTCAATTGCTGGGCTACACCCGCGATCAGGCCCTTGGGCGTCAAATCGTTGATCTGATCATCCCTTCCGAGTTGCAAGCCGACCATTTGCGCGGTTTGACACGGGCTCGGGGCTCGGATCATGGCCAAACCTTGCATCGACGTTTGGAAACCGAAGCCGTTCGTACCGATGGCGAACGGATTCCGGTGGAACTGACTCTGGCCGATGTCATCGTTGGCGAGCGGCGCTTGCTCGTCGCCAATCTCCGAGATCTCTCGGAGCCACGGCACGGTAGCGAATCCCGCACCGCGCTATCCTATCATGATCCGGTAACGGGACTCGGCAATCGGGCAATGCTGATCAGCCTGATCGAAGGCAGTCTGTTCCGGCAGGATCCGGTTGTGCTGGTCAATCTTCACATTGACCGTTTTTCCAGCATCCGTAATAGCTTTGGTCACGCCTTTGCCGACGAATTGCTTATTGGCTTGGCTGGCCGCTTGATGGGCGAAGTGATGCCCGGAGAGCATCTTGTGCGGGTTGGAGATCACGTGTTGGCGCTGTTGCTGCGTGGGTGGCGCGATGATCCGACGATCCCACGGCGACTCGATGCCGTCGCGGACATTTTACGCTCTGTGGTCACGCCATCGGGTGCAGCCGTTTTTTTATCGGCCAGTGTTGGGATTGTTGCGGCGACCATTAACCATGAGGCTCCCGAAGACCTCTTGCGTGATGCCGAAATCGCGACCAGTCGTGCCCGTGAAACCGGCGGCTCCAGAGTCGTGTGGTTCGATCCCTCCATGCACGCCCGCGTCATTGATCAGGTGAGGACTGAGCATGACCTGCGTCATGCTCTCACTCTTGAGTCCGGTCTTTGGGTGTCATATCAGCCCATCGTTGAACTGGTCAGTGAGCGTTTGGCTGGGTTCGAAGCTTTGGTTCGCTGGAACCATCCAGAACGGGGACAGATTCCGCCGGTTCACTTTATTCCTATTGCTGAAGAAACCGGGTTGGTGGTCACATTGGGGCGTTGGGTTTTGGCGGCGGCCTGTCGCCAACTGGTCCGATGGCAAGCCCAGCGTCCGCCCGGCATGCCCGAGCTGTTCATGAGCGTCAATCTGTCGCCACGTCAGTTGGAAGAGCCAGGCTTTGCCGACACCGTTCGCGCCGTCATCGCCGAGACCGGCGTGAATCCCAAATGGTTGAAATTGGAGCTGACCGAAAGTGCGGTGATGCGCCGGCCCGAAGAGTCCATCGTGATCTTGCGGGAACTGAAGAGCCTGGGGGTGGGATTATCCATCGACGATTTTGGAACCGGCTATTCCTCTTTGTCATATCTGCATAAATTTCCCCTGGACAGCATCAAGGTTGATCGTTCTTTCGTCAGTGCTCTTCATCTGTCCGAGGAAAATCGCGCGATTGTGCGAATCATCGTCGATTTGGCTCGGTTGCTGGGGTTTGATGTGATTGCCGAGGGCATCGAAAGTGAATCCGATGCCAATCTGCTGCGGGCGTTGGCCTGCGACTACGGCCAAGGCTATTTTTATTCTCGGCCCCAGCCGCCCGAAGTGATGGAGCAAATCCTGCGGACTCCGCTTCCTTGGCGGCGCTGAAAACCGGACGAAGGACGTTGGGCACCGGACTCTCATGCGTTGGCGGTGGTTGAACCGGGCACGATTCCGGCCTATTGATCTTTACTCGCGCGAGAGGCCGCCGTTGTCCCCATCGGCAGCGGTCGCTTGGTGGCGCGCCTGATGGAAGTGCCGACACTTGAGTATGGAACCGGGAGACCTTGACGCCATGGCCGATGCCCCTTATCTCCGTGCCGATGACGACGACGACGAGAACGGCGAAGAGCCGGGGACCGATAAGCCCGAGGCGCCGGGCAAAGACGCCGCCCCTTTCTCCACCGTTTCACGGAACCTGTTCGCGTCCCGCACGGTGCTGATCTTCGGCCAGATCACTATGAAGCTGGCCCAGGAGATTTCGGCTCAACTGCTGGCGCTCTCGTTCGAGAACGACGATCCGATTCGGGTTATCATCAATTCGCCCGGCGGTCATGTGGAAGCCGGCGACACCATTCACGACATGATTCGCTTCATTAAGCCGACGGTGAAGATTCTCGGAACGGGCTGGGTTGCCAGTGCCGGTGCCCATATCTTCCTGGCAGCCCGTCGTGAGCAGCGGTTTTGTGTGCCGAACACACGTTTCTTGATCCACCAGCCGTTGGGCGGGATTGGCGGCAAGGCCACCGATATCGCCATCGAGGCCAAGGAAATCATCAAGATGCGGCAACGTCTGAATGTTATTATTGCTCGGGAAACCGGCCAGCCGTTGGAAAAGGTCGAGCGGGACACTGACCGCAATTACTGGATGAGTGCGACCGAGGCTAAAGCCTATGGTATCGTAACGCATATCATCGAAACACACGCGGAATTCGTCTAGGGTTAGCATTTGGGCGGTGGGGTGGGCGCAAAAACAAGCGCCGCGCCCCGTTGGCTCGGTTCGGTGGTTTGCTCCAGTATCACCCTGCGCAACTCTGACGGCCAAGGGCTCACGGTCAGAGGAGTTGCCTGTGATCACAAAAAAAGATTGGATTTTAGATGAAGATGATTATATGTTCCAATGGGTCGGTTTTATCCTCCCACAGCGACAGTTTCGACGTGAAACTTTAACGACCTGTTTAAATGATTCGAGGGTTAAGACCATGGCGGCAGTCCGGCATATTTTGGTGGTTGATGATAGTCTACTGGCCAGGATGATGTTGAAAAAATTTATTTCAAAATTACGACCTGACTGGATACTTTGTGAGGCTAAAGATGGCAACGATGCTTTGGAAAAAATTGGCGGAAATATCGTTGATATAGCCTTAATAGATTATAATATGCCGGGAATTTCTGGAATTGAGTTGGCAAAAAAGGTCAAAGAACAATTTCCAAAGGCTGGGATGGCCTTGATAACTGCAAATATTCAAGATTATATTATAAATGAAGCTAAAGCCATGGGAATTTCATTTATCTCCAAACCCATTGAAGAAGAGAAAATCGCTGCATTTTTTAACTCTATGGAGAAATGACGATGAATCTTTCTGAATTTGAGCGCGATGCGATTTGTGAATTGGTTAACATTGGTATTGGTCGGGCCGCCCGGTCGCTCGGCAAAATGGTTGATGATCGAGTTCTTTTAACAATTCCAGCGATTGAATTGGTTGAGCATGTTGATGTCGAAGCGATGTTGACCAGCCAAACAGACAGCACCTTAACGGCGATTCGGGAACGTTTTTCTGGCGCTTTTCAGGGGGATGCTTTTCTAGTTTTCCCGGAAAAGCACAGTCTAGAGCTTGTACGGTCGCTTCTGGATGAAGAAACCCCGATTGAGACACTCACAGACCTGGAGCAAGAATCGCTGTTGGAGGTCGGAAATATTGTTCTGAATGCTTGCCTGGGAACATTTACCAATATTCTCTCGTGCCGGCTTGATATTGATCTACCTGTTCTTTGCTGCGGTTCTATTGGTAACATTTTAGGCGCCAGAGCAACTTCGGAAAATACGATTTATATGGTAATGCGGATTGATTTCACGACCCAGCGTAAAATGATTAAAGGATATCTGGTCTTTCTTTTTGATAGTGAATTCACTACGACCTTCCTGGCTCAGATCGATTCTTACATCACCAAAAACCAATGAGCGATCCCAGCAAATATACCACCGGCGAAGTCGATGCCCTTTTACATCAAGGGATCGATAAAGCCGATATTGGGTATATCGTGATCGACAAGGATACGCGTGTTCTTGTCTGGAACAAGTGGATGGAGCATGCCTCGGGCAGGCTCCAAGGCGACGCTCTCAATCGTCCCCTGGCTGAGATTTTTCCCGAGATTCGCGATAGCCGTTTAGAAGACGCTATTTCTAACGCGCTTGAGCGAGGTATGGCTGGGCTTCTGTCCGCTAAACTGCACCGTGCGCCCCCTTTGACATTACGGCGAGGCGACGGCGGGATCGCACGCCTGACCAATCCGGTTATTATCCTGCGCCCTCTCAGTGGCATCGAAACAGATCGGCATGGCTGCCTGATTCAAATCATCGATGAAACCAATTCTGCCACACGGGAGAAAACGCTCCGGGCTCAAGCCATCACCCTAAGGGCACAGGAAGAACAGCTTAGGACATTGTTCGAAGCCATTAATGATACAGTGTTGCTTTTGGATGAAAATGGCCACATCGTTGCCCTGAATGATACCGCTTGTTTGCGTTTAAGTGGGACAAAGCCTGATATATTGGGGCGTTCTTTTTTTGATTTACTGCCAACGCCGAACGCTTTAACCTATAGACGATATTTTAATGCCGTTATTGACTCTAGGACGCCACAGCGATTCGAAGATACCTTGGGTGACGGTACGTATCTTGTTTCAATGTATCCAGTTCCTAACGGTCAAGGTCGTATTCAGCGCATTGCCGTTTTGGCCAGTGATATTACCGAACGAAAATTGTTCGAGAAGCGTATCTTTCACTTGGCCCACCATGACGCCCTGACGGGCCTCCCCAATCGGGCCTATTTGCTGGATCGAATCGAGCATGCGATCAATGTTGCCGGGCGGACTCGTCGCCGGGTCGGATTGGTGTTTCTAGACCTTGATCACTTCAAAGCCGTCAATGACACCATGGGGCATGATTCGGGGGATGCTCTGCTTAAGACGGTGGCCAATAAACTGACTTCGGTGGTCCGAGCCAGTGATACCGTGGCGCGCATGGGCGGAGATGAGTTTGTCATTCTGCTGGAGCCAGCGGGGCAGGATCAGGACATCGCTCGCATGATGGAGCGGATCATTGCGGCGCTGGACCTGCGCTGGGGAACCGGGGCCGATACCGTGCGGGTCACAACGTCGATCGGCGTTTCGGTTTTCCCTGATAATGGCAATGATGCTCGTTTGCTGATGAAAGCAGCGGACACGGCGATGTACGCTGCCAAGTCAGAAGGCCGCAATCGATTCCAGTTCTTCTCGGAAGAAATGACGATTCGAACGCTGAAGCGCCTTCATTTGGAACGAGAGCTGCGCGAAGCTGTGCCTAATGATGAATTCATTGTGCATTATCAGCCTAAAATCTGTTTTGAATCCAATCTGATCTGTGGGGCCGAAGCTTTAGTCCGGTGGCGTCATCCCGAGCGAGGATTGCTGGCGCCCTCGGAGTTCATTCCGTTGGCTGAAGACACGGGAATTATTGTTGAAATCGGCGAATGGGTGTTGGAACGGGTCTGTAAGCAGATTGCCGAATGGCTGAAGGTGGGGCGGGCGCCTTTGTCTATTGCGGTTAATGTTTCGCCGAGGCAACTTTTTTCGAATAATTTTGTCGATTTTGTTACAAAATGTCTCGAAAGATATCAGGTTCCTCTAAAATTTCTGCAAATAGAGATAACTGAAAATGCCATTATGTCTGATTTGGCAAAAGCAACACTAATTCTGCTAAAACTGCGTCATCTTGGCATTTCGATTGCCATTGATGATTTTGGCACTGGATATTCTAGTCTATCGTATCTTTCGCGTCTACCGATAGATGTTATTAAAATTGATAGGTCTTTTGTTGCGGGACTGGCAGATCGTAATGAAAATCTTGAAATTATCAATGCTATTGTTTCGTTAGGGCGGTCCCTTAAGATGATCGTTGTGGCGGAAGGCATTGAGACTATTAAAGATGTCAATGTGTTAACAGAGGCTTGCTGTCATCTTGGCCAAGGCTATCTTTTTGCCAAGCCAATGGCGGTTGCGGATCTAGAAAAATGGTTGGATGCAAAAGGTTACCTTGGCGATTGTTGGGGATGCAAGAAGCGGATAGACGGCGATCTTCTCGATGATCAGGGTTTGAAAAAGCTTTGTCGGTGATTTTGGGGAAGGGGTAATGCCGACGGGCCATCACAAAAAATGGTGCACCGTCGATCCCCAGGCTGCCGTCGCAGCCCTACGCCCTGCGGGTGCGCTCTGTGCCTTGCGGGGGCAAGGGGGGGAGCGTTACGGCTTTGAAGCATTCCTGACTCGGAGATAATCCGAGATGCGCAGGTCCATGCCCAAGACATGAGATAATATCCAATCTCCAAGGAATTCGATAAAGTCAGAATTTTCGTCGTCGCCATTCGCCAAGGCTACTCCCAAGTCTTCCATGTAGTCATAGAATAATTGGTGAGCGGATTTGTGATCTGAATAACCAGGGTAGTTCATCGCCAACATCATATCTTCTTCGACTTTGAAATGGTTAACGGCATATTCGGCCAGCAAATTGAGCGTTGCCTGATTGAGTTTGCCTCCAGAAGGCTTTTGCATATTTAAAACAATTTCGTTGTAAATTCGGATGAGTTGCTCATGATCTTGATCAATCGCGGCAACGCCAACTTTGTAACGATCTTTCCAAGCAATTGGGGCGACAACCGAACGACAAGGCATGACCAACCTCCCTTGGCGAGGGCAGGCCCACAGGGGGCCGTGGCCTCTCGCCCGTTCCAGCACCAACCGCAAAGCCTAAGGCCCGGTTCTCGGCCTTGGGGGACTCGAAGTCCCCCTTCAACTAACTCCGCTTGAGCACCCGTCCGGCCACGGCGTCGAGTCGGTCCAGAACCGCAGGATCCCGTTTCTCCGGGGCGGTGATCAAGGCGTTATCCAAGGTGGTGTGACAGCCGCAGTGGCAACTTTGTTCGCGGACTCGCAAGAGCGGGGCTGCACGCCGGACCAGACTGCGGGCCCGATCGGCATTGTCCAATAACACCTTGATAATGGCGTCCACCGTGACATGATCGTGGTCTTCATGCCAGCAATCATAATCCGTCACCATAGCTACCGTGGCGTAACACATCTCGGCTTCACGGGCGAGCTTGGCTTCCGGCATGTTGGTCATGCCGATAACGTCGCAACCCCAGGATTGATAAAGCTGCGACTCGGCCTTGGTTGAGAATTGCGGGCCTTCCATGACCAGATAGGTGCCGCCACGTTGATGCCTAATGTCTAGCTCTTTCAACGCAAACTCAACGGCATCGCCTAAACGCGCGCAGACCGGATGCCCGAATCCGACATGAGCCACCATGCCGGTTGTAAAAAACGATTTGGTGCGGGCAAAGGTTCGGTCAATAAACTGGTCGGCGATGACAAAGGTTCCGGGCGGCAGATGCTCTTTCAGCGAGCCCACGGCCGACAACGATAAAATTTCGGTGACTCCGGCCCGCTTCAGGACGTCGATGTTGGCCCGGTAGTTAATTTCCGAAGGAGGAACCCGATGGCCACGGCCATGTCGAGGCAAGAATACCAGAGGTTGGCCGTCCAGTTCGCCAAATAATAACTCGTCCGATGGGGTTCCGAACGGAGACTCCACCGCCCGCCACTGCTTCTTAATCAAACCATCAATGTCATAAACACCGCTACCGCCGATAATGCCCAAAACCGGAGGCATTCCTGGAATGGTCATGGTCTTTTCCTTCACCGATCTGATCCCCGTCGTATCCGAAAACGTCCTGCAACGATCATAACGGCGCCGGAACCACAAACGAAGCGAAACCGAGTGGCGACAATCTGACAGCTCGCAAATGATTCATCGATTAACCATACTCCGCCTCCGCTCCCGCTGGGCGGGGCCAACTTCGATCAGACGAGACCGCTGATGTTCAAGGGTCGCGAAAGGGCTTGGTCACCGTACATTGCCGGCGTGATCATCGGGCTGCTATTGGTGCCAGCCATGGTTGGCGTCGATACCACGCTGGACCCTTCGACCGGAATCGTAACCCTGGCCGAGGCGGTCCTTGCTCTTGCTGTCCCTGGTCGTGCTCAATCCGGGGACGGGGCGATTTCGTTGGAAAATATCAGTCTGTGGTGGCAGGTCGCCTTGTTGGTGGGAATTGTCCTGGGGGCGCGGCTGTCGGCTACAGCCACCGGCAGCCGACGTCGGGTGCCGTCTCCGATTTGGGCCACCGCGTTGGGCACCGCCTCGCCGGGGATTCGGGCCTTGACTGGCTTCGTTGGGGGCTTTTTGCTGCTGCTGGGGGCATCATTGGCGGGCGGAGGATTGACCGGCCATGGCCTGTCGGGGCTGGCACAATTGGCGGTGAGTTCTATCATTGTCCTGGCGGCTATCATCATCGGCGGTCTCGTGGCGGGCCGATTGCTGCACCGGCCTTAAGCCAAAAAGAGGAGCCAAGAGCGGCCATGACCACCTTCGCCACCCTCAGTCTCGGCTTGGTGATTGGTATCCTGTTTGGGGTCTCGCTGGAAAGATCCCGGGCCTTTGAGCCCGGCGTGGTGATCGGACAGATGCAGTTTCGTAATTTTATTTTGGTTAAACTCTGGTTCAGTGCCATTGCCACCGCGTTGGTCACGGTCACATTGCTCCATGAAATGGGATTCGTCACCCTTCATCCAAAGCCGGTGCACGGGGTTGCCGATATTCTGGGCGGGGTGTTGATCGGGGTGGGGATGACTCTGGCTGGAGGGTGCCCGGTGATGATCTTGGCTCAGATTGGTGCTGGTTATCGCGATGCTTGGTGCGTGGTTTTGGGTGGCCTTGCCGGAGCCCTGACCTTTGCCGCCTTTGCCTCTTTGCTGCATCCGCTGCTGATCGGTGGGCCGGGCTCTTTGACCTTGGCCGGTCTGTTGGCCACGCCGTTTCCGGCTTTGGCCGTCGCCGTCGGCGTTGCGCTCTTCGCCTGTATCATGGCGATGGAACGACTGAGGCCCTGGCGGTTGGATCTCGGTCCCCAGGCCGATGGCGTCCTTCACGATCGCCCATCGGTGCCCGATCCGCTCCACGCCTCGGATGGTCGCGAGCCGTCATGAGCGACAAAACCCCGATTATCGTTTGGTTTCGCCGGGATTTAAGGCTGTCTGACCATCCGGCGCTGTCGGCGGCGGTCGAGGCCGGGCGCCCTCTGATTCCGGTTTATATCCACGATCCGGACGCCGATGATCCCTGGCCAACCGGCGCCGCTGGACGTTGGTGGTTGCGCCATAGCTTGGCACATCTGGCGGATGCTCTGGCAGCGTGGGGGGCGCCCCTGCTGTTGCGGCAAGGGCCCGAAGCCGCGACGCTGGCGGATTTGGCCGCGAGCTGTGGGGCTCGAGCGGTTTTTTGCAATCAGGTGGCCGAGCCCTGGCGCCAAGCCCAAGATATCGCAGTTTCGGAAAGCCTTGCCCGGCGTGGCGTCGGTATGGCGTTCTTTTCCGGTTCGGTGCTGTTTGATCCTGAACGGTTGATGGCAGGCCGCGAACGTCCCTGGGCAATTTTCGCCCCTTTTTGGCGGCGTTGCCTGAGCTTGCCGCCGCCGAATCGTCCGCTTCCTGTTCCTTCGGCGCCTGCCACGCCGCCAGGGCCGGCGGCGTTGTCCGGTCCTTCTCCTCACGCGCTTTTGGATGCGTGGCGACTGGTGCCCGAACGACCCGGAGGGTGGGATGGCCTCGCCGCCGCTTGGACTCCCGGAGAAGCCGCAGCTCAAGCGCGCCTTTCTGCCTTCCTGGATGACACAGCCTCCGACTACCAACAGCAACGGGATCGGGTTGATCGGCCAGGAACCTCGTGTCTTTCGCCCTCGCTGCACTGGGGCGAACTGAGCGTCCGGCAGGTCTGGCATGCGGTTTCTGACAGCCTGGAGCGTGAACCGGATGGCGGTGCGGATGATGCGTCGCGGCGGGCTTTCCTGCGCCAATTGGGATGGCGGGAGTTCTCGACCCATCTGCTTCACCATGCCCCGGAGCTTCCGAGCCGGCCCCTCAACCCACGCTTCGGTGCGTTCCCCAGCCAGTCCGATCCCAATGCCCTGGCCGCCTGGCAGCAAGGCCGAACCGGCTATCCGCTGGTGGATGCAGCCATGCGCCAAATGCGCGAAACGGGCTGGATGCATAACCGATTGCGTATGGTTGCGGCCTCATTTTTGGTGAAGCATCTCCTGGTGCCTTGGCAGGACGGCGCCGCGTGGTTTTGGGATGGATTGGTGGATGCCGATTTGGCCAACAACAGCGCCAGTTGGCAGTGGGTCGCCGGCTGCGGCACCGATGCCGCTCCTTTTTTCCGTATTTTCAATCCGGTCCTCCAGGGCCGACGATTTGATCCCGAGGGGGCCTTAGTCCGTCGGTTTGTCCCCGAGCTGGCATCGTTGGCTACCGCTCATCTTCACGAGCCCTGGCGGGTAGGCCGTGGCACGCCGCCCCTCCAATACCCGCCGCCCCTGGTTGACCATTCATGGGCCAGACAGCGGGCCTTGGCCGCCTTCCGCAGCCTTCGCCCGGAAGCGGAAAGTGAGAGTCTTTGACAAAATTGAAGGTAAAGATTAGAATTAATGCCTGTTACGTGCGAGTTTGTCCGACCATAGCCGCACTCGCAGCGTTGTTCTGTCTTGTTTTTCCTTGGGCTCGGATCCCTGCCAATCATGCTGCGTCGCAATAAGAGCTTACGGTGGATCGGACTGGCGTCGGTATTGCTGCTTTATCCGATGGCAGTCAGGGCCGAAGGGGACGCGCTGGAGCAATTCAATCGATCTATGCATGAATTTAACCAAAAATACTATACCTCCTCGGAAAGCGGCGCCAATCAATTCTTTGTTGATACCGTTCCAGAGGGATTTCGACACGGAATTAATAATTTTTTTACTAATCTTGGTGAGCCGGTTATTGCCGTCAGTAGTTTAGCCGAAGGGGATGTTGATAACGCTAAAATCGCGACTAAGCGGTTTTTCTATAATCTGGTCTGGGGTTTTGGCGGCATTTATGACCAAGCCAGTTTGGCCGGAGTCAATCCCGAGCATCATGATATGGGAGAGGTCATCTGTTCGTATGGCCTGCCCGATGGCCCGTTCCTGGAATTGCCCTTTTATGGGCCGGTGACAGTGGGTGATCTGGTCGGATCAACGTTGCCGTTGATGGCGGGCTATGTGGTCTTGGGCGAGGCGTTTTTCTTGTATCGTGCCAGCAGCCGGGTTGCGTCCTTTATGGACGATAAGGGCGGCAATAGCACCGGAACCGAGGGCAGCAGCGGGGGAGAGGGGGGGGCTGACATGTCTGCATCCGCACCGAAGCCCGCTCCCGCTCCCGCTCCCGTGTCTGCGCCGCCTAAGCCCGTCGCCGTGAACGATGCCGCCCAAGAGCCGTCCAAGGGGGACGCGGCTAAGGCTGGGGATATTCCTTATCAGGAAGAAAAAGACCGCTACTTGGCCACCCGCATGACCGTCTGTCGAAACCACCTTCCCCCGTCCGCCGCCAATTCTGAGCCCGCGCCTCGGTAGTGGGTCAAATCGGGTTGTCGGGATGTCTTTTGCGGTTTCGCTTCCGGGCACTGGCGCGGCGTCAAGAGGGGGGGATCTCTTTGGGGCGCCGTCCACACAAGGGGCTGCCCACACAGGGGGCTACCCACACAGGGGCAGAGGCCCACGAAAGGCACCGGCTATTCCCTTGACGGCAGAGCAAAAAAAACGACTTCCAACCGTTGCCGGGTGGAAGTCGTCAAGACGACAGGATGGGAGTGCTTGGATGCCGGGACCATAGACTTCGCGATGCCGGCTTCCAAGAAAATTATGACGGAGACGTTGCGGTATTAAGACATAGCCGCCTCGCGTACAGCGGTATGCTGCCCATAAAACACGCAGACCCCTGGCGATGGGCCCTCAACGGCGGCGGGCTAGGCGGGCAAGCGAGGCCGCGCGGGTGTCGGCGATCCGCCAAACCGGGATCGGAGGCGGCTCCTGAAGCGGAGCTGGTGGGGGTGCGCTTGTTGTCTGGGCCGGGAGTGGCGCCAACACGGGCATCGGTGGAGCGGCGGTGAAGGGCGGCGCCAGGGCGCGTTGGTGGGCTTCGAAAATCCGGGTGGCAAAGGACCAATTAAGCAGGCGGTCAACCATCCGCGTCACATGGTCGGCCCGCCGATTCTGGACATCGAGATAATAGGCGTGTTCCCAGACATCGATGGTCAACAGCGGCGTCAGGCCGGGAACTTGGATCGGGGACTGGGCGTTAGCGGTTCGGCGGATCGTGAGTCGATCGCCCTCGACGCACAGCCAGGCCCAACCGCTGCCGAATTGGCCAACCGCCGCCGCAATCATGTGTTCGCGGAAGGTGGCGTAACTGCCGAAGGTTCGGTCGATGGCGGCTGCAAGGGCGCCGCCGGGCCGACCGCCACCGCCGGGAGTCAGGCAATGCCAATAAAAGCTGTGATTCCAGACCTGGGCAGCGTTGTTGAACAGGGCCGCTTGGCTCGGAGCCTCGGCGCTGCCGCGCAGGATCGCGATGAGGGATCGGTTGGGCGAGGGCGACGGCTGTCCGGCCAACAGCCGGTTGAGCGTGGCCACGTAACCGGCATGATGGCGATGGTAGTGGAAATAGATCGTTTTGGCCGAAATCACCGGGGCTAGCGCGGTTTCGGCATAGGGCAGGGCCGGCAGAGCAAAAGGGGCACGGCGGCCATGGCCAAGATCGGGCAGGGTCGGGGCGTCGGCTTCGGGTAACAGGGGGGCCGGTCCTCGGACGGGACGTCGCGTCGAGTCAACGGCAGGTCTCGGCAACATCAGGGAGGTCTCCGAAGCAGGGCGGCAGCGGGATCATAATCGCCCAACCCCATATGCGCTAGGGATAGTGCCGTTTCCTTGGCTTTCGCCGGTATCAACCGGCTTCAAGCGGCTTGGTTCGGTTGGTTGTTGTCAGCGTCCGGTCGGATCGGGAGGATGCGTGGCCCCTTTTCGGCCATCGACTCGAGACCCTCAGCGTCCGGGGGATACGCGGGGAATGTTGCCGTGACGGTGGTGCCGTGGCCGACCGTACTTTCAACCCGAAGGCTGCCGCCGTGCAGCTCGACCAACCCCTTGACCAACGAGAGGCCCAGGCCGGTTCCTCCGGTTGAGCGGGAGTATCGGTTATCCATCTGTTCAAAAGGCAGCAAAACCCGGTCGATCTGGTCGGATGGAATGCCGATGCCTGTGTCACTGACCGCAATTTCAAAGCCGCCGCACTCGGTGGGACAGGCTGATAGTGCGATACTCCCGTTTTCAGGCGTAAATTTGAGAGCGTTTGACAGCAAATTGGTGACAATTTGTTTGACGGCCCGTTCGTCGGCGCGGGTTTCCGGGAAGGTTGGAGGAATCGATAAGGTGATGGTGACGCCGTGGCTGCGGCTCAGTTCCCGCATCATGCTCAGGCTGGAATGGAGAATTTGGCGAAGATCAAAGCGGTCGATCATCACCGCCATTCGTCCCGCTTCAATCTTCGACAGGTCGAGGATGTTATTCACCAGATCAAGCATGTGCTGCCCGCTCTTGCGGATTTCTTCGGCATGGCCGGCATAGATTTCGACGGCGTGACGGTCTTCACCGGATGCTTTGTTAGCGATGATCTCGGCAAAGCCGATGATGGCGTTAAAAGGGGTTCGCAGTTCATGGCTCATTTTGGCCAGGAACAACGAGCGAACCTCGCTGGTTCGTTCGGCGGCGGCTTTGGCGGCTTTCAGTTCATTTTCACGCGTCTTGCGTTCGGTGATGTCGGCATATGTGGTGACGAATCCACCTTGAGCGGTGGGGGTTCGTCGTGCTTCGACCACGGTGCCGTCCAGGCGGGTGCGTTCGAACAAATAAGCTTGGCCTTTCCGGGCCAGTTGAATTCGTTCGGCCACTTGGTCTTCGGGGGGGCCGGGCCCAAATTCTCCCCGTGTGGCCACATGGTATAAAAAGGCTTCAAACGACGTCCCCAATGGGAAATCGGCTTCGGGAATATCCAGCAGGTGATAATAGCGGTGGTTGGCGGCGATCAGGCGGAGCTGGCTATCGAACATAGAAATGCCCTGGTCGACGCTCTGAAGCGTGGCTTCCAAGACATCGGTTTTCTGCCGCAGGGCCAATTCAGCGTTCCGGCGCACGGTCACGTCGGTATAGGTGGTCAGCAAGCCGCCATCGGGCATCGCCACACCCAGCATATCAACCACGGTTCCATTGGGGAGCACGCGCTCGCCAGCGTGGTCATCCAGGCCCGGAAGCGTGGATGGATGTTGGGCGACCAGATCGGCAATCTCTCCGGGGCCATAATCACCCCGAGCCGCCCGCCATCTGAGAATCTCTTCAAGGGGCGTGCCGACTCGGCCAAATTCCGAGGGGAGGGCCAACAGTGTCAGCCAATTATTGTTCCACAACAGCAACCGGCGATCCGCGTCAAACACGCACAGGCCCTGGACGATATTTTCAACGGTGGTCCGTAACAAAAGCGCCTGGTGGGCTGCTTCCATCTGCTGGCGTTTCAGGTAGGTAATGTCGGTGCGGATATGGACACGCCCGCCGTCGGTGGTCGGGAAGGCGCGGGTGAGAACCCATTCTCCGGTAGACAACTCCTGCTCAATCGCTTCATCGGTGGGGTGGCGGTGCTGTTCCAGCCGGGCTTCAATCCAGGCTTGGGGGTTCGCGCGAGCGGCCTTGACAAAGCCACTGTCCGCCGCTTCGGCCAACAGAGTCCGGTAAGGCAAGCCCGGCTCCAGGTGCGACGTCATTCGCTTTAGTAGCTTACGATAGCGGTGATTGAACAGGACGACTCGTTCGTCGCGGTCGAACAGGGCAAAGCCTTCGCTCATGCTTTCGATGGCGTCGGCAAGCTGGCGGCGGGCATTGATGGCCTTGGTTTCGCTGGCTCGAATGGTTCGGGCGGCCTTTTCCAGACGCCGAACCTGAGACATTAGGGCAAAGGCAAAGGCAACCACCGCCACATTGGCCAGCAAGGCCGCCACCGATTGGCCGTAAAGCTCCCGGCGCCAGGGGGCGAGCACATGCTCGACGGACAAAGCGGCCATGGCCACCAGCGGCGTGCCGCTGACGCCCTGATAGCTGATGATCCGTCGGATCCCGTCGATTCCGGTATGTTCATCGGTTCCGGTGGGCGACGTGGCCAAAAGCGTGGCCAAAGACGGGAGGTCGTGTTGGTGATGTCCGATCGCTTCGGCAAAGCCCGGTTCGCGGCTGAACACCATGCCATCCCGGTCCATGAGAGCCGCAAAGCCACTGCTATCAATGCCGACGGTGACGTCATAGCGGCGGAAGGTCGTGGGGTCGGCCATGGCCACCACCACGCCGGCAAACCGTCCCTGACGATTGACGATGCGTCGGCTGAGGCTGAACTGCCACGTCCCACGTTCGCCATCCACGCGGGGGGCGTCAATGTATAACTGGCTGCGATCCTGGTCGCGATGAAAGATGAAATCGGCTAGGTTCGATCGATCGGCAAAATTGGTCTGGCGGGCGCCGGTGTCACCAATGACCAAGCCATCTCCATTGAGCAAGGTCAAAGACCGGATGAACGGAATCATGCTGGCGCGCCGTAACAAGAGCACAGGCAGTCTGGGATCGTCGGCGACTTGGCGTCCGCTGGCCATGCGCTCCTGGATCGTTTCAACCACGCCTAAAAGCATCTGGTCGGCACTGCCGATGGCGCGCTCGGCGTGATCGGCGAGGCTTTGCGCCAGGGTACGGGTCTCTTGTTCGGCGCTATCCAGCCGATCCCGCCAACTGACCCACAGGCTGAACGCGAAGAAGCCGTTGACTCCCAAAAGCACCAGGACGCTGAACGCCAGCAGCCGGAGCCGGACCCCCCCTCGTTCGACCTCGCCCTCCGTCATGATCTCCCCCTCCGGGCGACCGATTAAAGCCGTGCGGTCCTTCCGCCTTGATCTCGTGCCTCTTCAGCGACCTTTGGTGATACGGACCCTGCCGACAGGATCGCACAGAACCAGGGGCGATCATCTGACACTATAGAGCGGATTTCAGAAACGCGGAAGATCGCGGCCAGTGGAAAGCAATCCTTTAGCCGGAACTCGCACCGATTCCTTGTGTTTTCCCGGCTTGCGCGATGACTTTGCCACCATACGTGTGCATGCTTGGGCGCAGACTCCAGAGAGGCCTGGGGACGAAAGCCGTTGACATCCCGTCTGATGGTCATGCAGTCTCGTGCCCGTGATGGTTCCCGTCGGGTGTGTTCCCGCCGGGACTAAGAGGGAATGCGGTGCGGTCTTCGGGCCCATGCCGCTGCTGCCCCCGCAACTGTAGGCGGAGAGTCTGCGCCAGTAACGCCACTGGTCGTCGCAAGGCGACTGGGAAGGCCGGTGACGGACGATGACCCGTGAGCCAGGAGACCTGCCATCACGGGCGCATCGGCGCGGGAAATCGGTCGGGGTGACCGACAGTCCTAGGGGCGCTTTGCGCGTGCCCGACGACCCTCCTGCGGCGTTGACGCTCTCCGATCAACCGCATTCGAGGGTGTAATGCCTATGATACTGTCTCGTATTCCCGCAGAGTTGCGGAACCGCCTCTTCGGAATGTATGGATTTCTGATGGCAGGCAATGTCCTGGTGTGGGTCTGGGCGATTGCCATGTTCCACGATCAACCCTTGCTGATGGGCAGTGCGCTGCTGGCCTATAGCTTTGGGCTTCGTCACGCCTTCGACGCCGACCACATTGCGGCGATTGACAACGTCACCCGTAAAATGATGCAGGACGGCAAGCGTCCGGTGGGGATTGGGCTGTTCTTCTCGCTGGGGCATTCGACGGTGGTGGTGCTCTTGACCTTGGCCATTGCTCTTGGCGCCGCTCTGGCCGAAACCCAGTTTGATGCTCTGAAAGAGATCGGCGGGGTGGTCGGCACCTCGATTTCCGCCGTGTTTTTGTTCCTGATTGCCGGGGCGAACGCCATTATTCTGGTGGGAGTGTGGAAGAGCTTCAATCGTGTTAAGAATGGCGGCACGTATGACGAGGCCGATCTTGATATTCTGCTGGCCAACCGTGGCTTGCTTGCTCGCGTGTTTCGGGGGCTGTTCCGGCACATCAGCAAGAGCTGGCACATGTATCCCCTAGGATTCTTGTTCGGTTTGGGTTTCGATACCGCGACCGAGGTCGGACTTATCGGCCTTTCGACCACCCAGGCGGCGAACGGCATGTCGGCTTGGTCTGTCCTGGTGTTTCCGGCGTTGTTTGCCGCAGGCATGACGCTGATCGATACCACCGATTCCGTGATGATGTTGGGGGCTTATGGCTGGGCTTTTGTTAAGCCCATCCGCAAACTCTACTATAACTTGACCATCACTCTGGTTTCGGTCCTGGTCGCCGTTGTTGTGGGTGGAATCGAAGCGGCGGGTCTGCTGGTAGATCAGCTCGACCTGCATGGCGGAATCTGGGACTTTATTTCGATGACCAACGATCATTTCGGAACCCTCGGTTACGCTATCGTTGGATTGTTTGCGCTTTCTTGGCTGGTTTCGACCATCATCTATCGTGTCAAGCGGTATGACGAAATCGATGTCCAAGCCAGGGCGTAGTCGGCAAACCGAGGCATAGGGGAGACGGGGGGCGTCACGGGTTCAAAGGGCCGACTGGCCCTTTGCGGGCGTGGGCAGAGCCCACGAAAAGCCCCAACCCTGGCGCCATGGGCACGGCCCCACCCCCGTCAGCCTCAATGCGCGTGTCTGTGATGAGTGTCGGGAAAGTGCAGGTGAGAGTGGACCAGCGGTTCGTGGGTGTGCGTGTGGCTGTGCGGTCCTGTCCCCTCGAGACCCTGGTGGCTGTGTTGGTGATGTTCGTCGTGAACATGGCGGTGGGTGTGTACCGTTCTTTCGTGCTGGTGGCTGTGTTCGTGGCGTTCCACCAAATGTAGATACAATCCGACGCCCATCAGAATGGCTGCGGCGAGAAAGACGTCCGTGATGGGTTCCCCGAAGACTAAGATCGCGATGGCGGAACCGACAAAAGGTGCAAGGGAGAAATAAGCTCCTGTTCGGGCCGACCCGAGATGCCGCAAGGCCAGGACAAACAGAACGAGAGAAACGCCGTATCCCAGCAGGCCGACCAGGGCCGCGCCAAGGAGCGTCTGGGTTTGCGGTAACGCGCTGCTGACCGTAAGAGACAGCGCGATGTTGACGGTCCCGGCGACGATGCCTTTGATCATGGCAATTTGCAGAGGATCCGAGGAGGACAATTTACGGGTCAGGTTGTTGTCGATGCCCCAGGCAAGGCACGCGCCCGCGACGGCAATGGCACCCCATCCGATTCCGTCCGGGCCGCCGTTCCACGACAGCAGGACCGCACCCGACAGAATGGTTGCGGCTCCTAGGGCGATGCGTGTGTCGACATTCTCCCGGAAAACCGTCCAGGCGATCCCCAATGTAAAAAGACCCTCTAAATTGAGGAGCAGCGAAGCCGTCGAGGCCGGGGTCGAACAAAGGCCAACCATGAGCAGCACAGGACCGACAACGCCGCCGGTCAGGATGACCGCTGCCAACCAAGGCAAATCTCGTCGGGACAGCGGGGCTTCTGAGGTCCGCAGGCCGGATGCGGAGCGAAGAGCATAAAGTACCGCAAGTCCAAGGCCCGAGCCAAGGTAGAGCAACCCCGCGAGCATCCAGGGATTGACGTTGCCAAGCAACGCCTTGGCGAGCGGCGTGCTGGCCCCGAACAGGGCGGCGGAGAGGAGTGCACAGGCAACGCCTTGCCATCGATGGGTCACAGTTATGGTCCTGTCGTGTGAGAAGGCTCATGTCGATCAAAGAGAGTTTGACATAGCATATCTTATACCATCGAGCCTTGATGTTGACTCATCAAGGCTGCCCTCAGACGCCGGGCGGGCGCATCCGCGCCCTTGGCTTCGCGCGCATGGGCGCGCGGGGCCGTCGTCGCGGCCCGATACCGGCAGTGTGTCATTGTTATAGCTCGCCGGTATTATAAACCATCGAGCCTTGATGTTGACTTATCAAGGCTGCCCTCAGACGCCGGGCGGGCGCATCCGCGCCCCCCCAGAGCCCACACGGGCTCTCTGCGTCCACGACGAGGACGCGAGGCCGCCCTCGCAGCCCGAGGACCGACGATGTGTCAACCAATAGACTCGCCAGTATGACCAGTATGACCCCATGGCCAAAAGGGATCGGTAAAAGCGGTTGGCAGGGCTGCGCTGGACGATTGGTGCTCGGTCGCCCACTTTTCCTAAGGCACAGGTCAAGCCGGATGTGTTACCATGAAGGTCCGGTTTCGGTAATCAGTGTTGATTCGAGTGAGTGCTGGGGGCGGCGTCGTTAGAGTTCTAATAAGCGTTTTTCTTTAAAAGAAAAGCGTGGGATTGGCGGCGCTCCAGTCAGTATAACATATCGCTCAGGATCAGTTTCCTGTTCGTTTGAATCCAAGGAGTGCAAGGCGATGAAGCTTAAGATTGGTACGCGGATGATGCTGCTGGTTTTTGCGGTCGCTTTGCTGGGTTCTGTTCCTGGAGTTGTGGTCCATCTCACCAGCCTGCGCGAGATCTTGCTGGAGCAGCATAAGAGCGAAGTCAAGAAGATGGTCGAAGTGGCCGCCTCGACGGTCGCGTATTATGGTGGTCAGGAGCAAAAAGGGCTGTTGTCGCGACAAGAGGCCCAAGAAAGAGCCAAGACTGCCGTTCGTAATATGCGTTATGGAAATGATGATTACTTTTTTATATATGATTATGATGGTGTGACTCAAGTTCATGGGCTCAGACCACAACTTGAATCAAAGAATTTAATTGGATTGACTGATAGTCATCATGTTCAATTTAATGTCTTAATGATTGAGGCCGCCAAAAAAGGTGGCGGCTTTGTCGGCTACGATCATGCACGCGATGAAGGCGAGAAGAAACCAATTCCTAAAATTGCCTATGCTACAGGATATCAGCCCTGGCAATGGATGATCGGAACGGGTGTCTATATCGATGATGTCGATGCCGAGTTCTGGTCACGGGCGGTTCGCGAGGTGATCATCGTGACGCTGCTGGTCTTGATCAGTATTGGTATCGGTATGGTTGTGGCTCTTTTTATGTCGCGGCCTTTGCGGGCGATTCGGGACGTTTTGGGTCGGATCAGTGTGGGCGATCTGGCGGTTCAGGTGCCTCATGTCGACCGAACCGACGAGATTGGTGAGATTGCCGAAGCGGTTGCCGGGCTGGCGCTGACCTTGTCCCAGGCGCGGGGCACGGAGCTGGAACTGGAGCGGGAGCGGGCGGTTCGGGATCAGAAGAACGAGCGTTTGTCGGAAGAAGCGACAGCCTTTGCTTCGGCTATGGATGAAGTGGTGGCGTCTTTGAACGCCGCTGCTGCGGCTTTGCATGAGAGGTCTGTTGGATTAAGCAGTGATACCGTTGATGTGACGGATCAGTCTCGGGCCGCCGCTAAGGCAGCACAAGCGGCCTCGATCAGTGTGGATCGGGCTACTCAGGCGACCGAAGAGCTTCAGCGATCGATTGTCGCCGTCAGTCGTCAAGTGGATAGCGCCACTCAGACCTCGGCTCGGGCCGTGGCCGAAACCGCGAATACGACCGGAATTGTCTCGGGGCTGGTTGCCGCCGCCGAGCAGATTGGTGCGGTGGTTGAGCTGATTAAGTCCATTGCCGAGCAGACCAACCTGTTGGCGCTGAACGCCACCATTGAGGCGGCGCGGGCCGGGGAGGCCGGGAAGGGCTTTACCGTGGTGGCTAGCGAGGTCAAGAGCCTCGCTAATCAGACTGCCCGAGCCACCGAGGATATTCAGACTCAGGTCGAGGCGATTCGCACCGCGACCGTCAATGCTATTCAAGCCATCGAGGGGATTGCCACACTGATCAAGGACATCAGCGGGTTAAATGGTGAGGTTGCCAATGCCATCCAGCATCAGGAGGTGGCAACCCAGCAAATTTTCGCCAGCGCCCGCACGGCTTCGGACAATTCGCGCCAAGTGACTCACAGCGTTGAAGGGCTGTCCGCAACCATGGTGGCCACGGGTGAGCAGGTCAAGCTGGTCAATAGCGGCGCCGAAAGTGTGGCGAGTCAATCCATCGTCTTGAAAGATGTGGTTCGACGCTTCGTCGCGGCGGTGAATGCCTGATCGCTGCGGATCAAAGACGGGAGTGTGGAGGCGGGCGGGCGCTCGGCCTTCGGTTCCGCTCGACGATCGAAGGCCGAACCGTATAATGACCGGGGCGTGCCAGAAAGAGGCGCCGTGGCTTGTCCGCTCGGGTGATGGTTTATGATTCTCTTCAACCTCAAATGTTCTTCTGGCCATGACTTCGATATGTGGTTCAGAAATGGCGCGGCCTACGAAACCCGCGTAGCCGGAGCCGTCACATGTCCGGCCTGCGGCAGTGTTGACGTGACCAAAGCGCCGATGGCGCCCCGAATCGCCCGAGGGGGGCGTGAGCCCGAATCGTCTTCGCCTCCGCCTCCGCCTCCGCCTTCGTCCCCACCTTTGGCCGAAATGGCCGGGCAGTTGCGCGCGTTATGCCGAAAGGTTGCTGAGACGTGCGACTATGTCGGAGACCACTTTGCCGAAGAGGCGCGGCGGATTCACTATGGGGAAAGCAAACCTCGAAATATCTATGGGGACGCAAGCCCCAGCGAGGTGGCCGAACTCCGGGATGAAGGCGTGGAATTCCAGCAGATGCCCTGGCTACCGCCGACCAATTCCTGAGACGGTTACCCAATTTTTCGTCTCTCCTATGCGCCTTGGTCGTTGTCATCCGTGGCCCGTGGCCTGTCGCTCTTGATCCCAAAATGTCCGAGTCCTCATCCCCATGATCAAGGTTCTTCACGCCGTTGAAGCCTTCAGCGGCGGTATCGTCCAGTCGATCGCCACTTTGTGCCGAGCCTTGGCAGGAGAGGCGGTGTTTTCGGTTTTGCATGGACAGCGTCCAGACGCGCCGGAAGACGCCCAGGATCAGTTCCCGGATGGAGTTTCCTTCCTGCCTTGGCCGGGGGCTGCCCGTGAGATCGCTCCCCGTCGGGATTATCAGGCCATTCTGGAACTCCGTGCCGCCGTGGAGCGGGTCCGTCCCGATGTCATCCATGCTCATTCCAGCAAGGCCGGGGCCTTGGCCCGTCTGGCCTTCCCGTCTGGGCGCGTGCCGGTGGTCTACTCTCCGCGTGGTTATGCCTTCTTGCGCCAGGACAAGGGCTTGGTCGGGCGCTCGGTGTTTTGGATGATCGAGCGGTCGTTGGGGCTGTTGCCCCATATCACCGTGGGGTGTGGTCTTGGAGAATATGGTTTGGCCCGAGCCGTCAGTGGCCATGCCGTGCTGATTCCCAACATGGTCAATCCCGACGATTTTGCTGAAGCCGCCCGTTCACGACCGGACCCGGATGCCCCCTTGCGCATTGCCATGGCCGGTGGCATTCGGCCTCAAAAGAATTTTCCCTTGTTCCAGGAGATTGCCGATGCTGCTCGGGATCGGCCTTGGCGTTTCCTGTGGATTGGTGACGGCGAGCGTCCCGGAGGCTCGGCGCTGCCGCCCAACGTCGAAATCACCGGCTGGCTGAAGCGGGGCGAGGTGTTGCGGACCATGGCTGGGTGCCATGTTTTCATGCAAACCTCGCTGTGGGAGGGGCTGCCGGTTGCCTTGCTGGAGGGAATGGCGCTGGGACTGGCTGTTCTTGCGCGGCCAGCCGTCGGTAATACGGAGTTGGTGGTGGAAGGTGCCAACGGCTTCCTGTGTGTTGAGCCCGCTGCCTTCGTTGCGGCCCTTGATCAGTGGGACCAGAACCGTAACATGCTGATCGCTATGGGGGATTTCTCTCGCCTTTTGGTCGAGCAAAATCATTCTGTTAATCGTATTATGCCGCGCTGGTCGAGTCTTTATCGCCATTATGAGCGATATTATCGGCATGGCTAGTGGGCTGCGCCCGCCCGGCGTCTGGATGGCCCTGATAAGTCCACATCAAGACTTGATGGCATCAGCCGCCGGCATTCTGGCGACAATGAAGAAGGAGAGATAGGCGTCGGGAAATAGGCTCGACTCGACGATCTCGAAGCCAAGGCCGGACAGGTGCTCGGCGAGGGTGTCCGGTTCCGGTTGCCAACGGTGATGGGGAAGGATGTCCGGGCGCCACATGGCACAGGCCGGGTGGGGGAGGTACAGATACAGGGTGCCGCCTGGTGCCAGCGTTCGCCGCCATTCTAACAGAGCGTTTTGCCAGTGTTCCAGGTGCTCCAGGCAGTGGGACGAGAACACATAGTCAAGGCTGCCGTCTGCCGCCTTGAGGCGGTAGGCGTTTTCATCGGGGCTGTCTTCCACGGGATGGGCTCCGGGAAATGGCCAGCGTCCGGCGCCGACATCGACGCCGCGCCCTCGGCAATAACGCCGGGCGTGGTAACGGCAAAAAGCCGCAGCCTCGCCTTGGTGCAGATAGCCGGGGTAGGCGGCTGAGACCCGGAAATAGCGGGGCGAGGCGCGGCGGGCAAACCAACTCTGAATCAGGTCGATCAGCGCCAATCCCGGTGATACCGCCAGAGTCAGCAAGGTTCTGAGCTTGGTCATGGGCGGGGCTCCTTGGGCGGCAGCAGGTCTTTCAGCGCGAGCCCGACCACAGAGTCGGGAGACACCCCCGAGAGGCATTCGGCGGCGCTGGGGCAGGATGGATCACGGTGCAGGTCGGGGTAGCAGGGGGCTCGCCGATGGGGGCAAAGGTTGGGGTCAGCGGCTAGTCGCCAGCGATGTCCGGTCAGGCGTGCCGCCGGGTCGGTGCTGCCGAAAATGGCGACCACCGGCGTTCCGACTCCCAAACCAAGATGCATGATGCCGTTGTCGCAGGCGATCAGCACGGTCGCATGGGCCACAGCTGCCGTGGTTTCGGTGAGAGAGAGGCGGCCCATGAGATTCAGAATGCCGAGCTTTGATGGTGACTCATCAGGGCTCGCCGGTATCATACCGGCGAGCCCTGATATTGACACATCGCCGGTATCGGGCCGCGACGGCGGCCCCGCGTCCTCGTGGACGCGAAGCCCCCGTGTGACTTTAGGGGGGCGCGGATGCGCCCGCCCGGCGTCTGAGGGCAGCCTTGATGAGTCACCATCAAGGCCCGATGGTATCACACTTGAAGCTTCCGAACGGCTGTCGGGAGCAGAAAGTGAACGGGAGAGCCCTCGGATGATCTGATCTCCGATGGGGCGTTCGTCGTGGGAGCCCAACAGCATGAAGATCGGGGCGACACCCGTCTTGGTTTCCATCTGTTCAGCCAATTGGTTGATCAATTGGCTCCAATGGTCGAGTGGCCAGCGGCGAATGCGCGATGTGGCCCAGGGGGCGAGGCCCACCAGAGGTCGGTGGTCGGAGAGAGCGAGGGTTGCCATGAGGGCGGCTCCGCCATCTGCCGGCAGGCGTGGTGGCAGGCGCGGGAGTTGGGATTCGGTGGGGGGAGCGACGCTGGCGTGGCCAGAGGTTCGGTTTACGAGCGCCTGGGCACAGGCCAAGGCCCCATCGGTGTAGTGGGGGCCAGTGATGGGGCCGCGCTCGCCTGTGGCGGTCTCCAGCCAAGTGCTGGGATCCAGGCGGATGATCCCCCCCGGAACGCCGCCCGGCCAGCGGATCAGCGTTAGTAAGCCCGCAAGTCCCAGACGAGGCACCAGCAAGCGTTGGCCGGTGGCGGTCAGCCGGTTAACGGTGGCGATCATATCGGCCCAACTGGCGCTGGTTAGCCACGAATCGGCTCCTCCCTCCAGCAGCGGCGGCAATGCCGTTACCACTGTGACCGGCCCCAGCGGTGCCAGCAGGCGCAGGGCTGGCGAGATCATCAGGGCGTCGCCGATGCCAAGGCAGCGGTCGAGTAGCACCACGGTCCCGGCATCCGGTGCCGAGCGGGGTGGGGCCTGACCGGCCATCAAAGACCGGCGCGCCGCCAAGGATCGGCGGGCCGTCAGAGTCAGCACCAGGATGGCGCGCAAAATAGCGGTGGCCAGCCGTTTGGCGGCAAGGCCCAACCGATAGCCGGGATAATCACGCATCTCCGATTCGAACCCGTCCATGGTCGATGAGAGCCGAAAGCCGCTCGATTAGCGCCCGGTGTTGGCGGTCGGCGTCTCGTCGCCGGGTTTGGGCGAAGGCGTGGACGGTGTTTCGGGCTATCGCTGCTGTCTGATAGGCCGGGCCGAAGGCCTGGATCCAGGCTTCGGGGGATCGATAATCGGCAACCCGCCACTGGGATCCCGGCACATTTTCGGGGAGCCCGCCGACGCCGCTGGCCAGCACCGGCACACCATGGCCTTGGGCTTCCAGCGCAACCCGGCCATAGGCTTCGGCAACCTGGGATGGCATCAGCATCAGCCGCAATCCGCCGTACAGACGGTCTGGTGCGCGCTCCCATGGGGCCACGATGACGTTGGGGGGAACATCGCTCAGGGTGGCTTGCCGGGTGTGAACCCGAAAGCGTAGGTCGGGGAAGCGCCGGGCCAGTGCCCGCACAATCAGGCCGCCCTTGTCGGCCCCGTCACCGGCCATGCCGACCAGATCGCCGGGCGCCAGCGGGGTTTCGGCAACGGGAGTGCGTGGGAAGACCACCAAAGCATCCCGATTGCAGGTTGCGCGAATCCGTTCGGCCATAAAGCTGGAGTTGGCCACCACCAGATCCGCTCGCCGCAGGGCTTGCCGGTTTTCCCGCCGGAACAGACAGACGAATGGCCACAAGGCCAGGCGGTAAGCCGCTTTGGCCATCCGGCGCAGGCCCGATTCGTTGTTGGGCCATTGGTCCCAATAGGCCACATCACGCATGAAATAGGCCACCGGGACGGGCTCGGGCAGAGCATTGATCAGAGTCGGCGCTACCAAGGATTGGGCCATCACCAGCCGCGAGCCCTGAGCGAGGGCGGCACCAGCCCGCAGTTGCTTTCGCTGCCGCGCCAGCGCCACCAACGGCAAGGGGCGCAGCCGATCGGGCGGGTCAAACCCGCCGTCGGTCACGGTGCAGCGCAAGCCGGGGCGCGCTTCGGTCAGTTCGGCGAGGACTTCGGCAATGGAATGCTCGGCACCACCCCAGCGTTGGGCAAACTGGCGGGTCACGAGCAGGACGTCAGCGGGCGTCATGGCGGCAACTTGTCACAAGGTCGCCGTGACCATACGATATCCCGGCCCTCTCTCGCCACGCTTAATGGTGTTCGGAAGGCCATTGGCCGCAGCAACCGGGTTCCCTTCATGCCCACCGAGATTTTACTGATCGTCAATTCCGTGTTCGGCGCCCGCAAGGCACCGGGCTTTCGGCCTTATCAACTGGTTCGGTTCGGAACCTGTTGGCCTCGAGTGATCGCCCGAGGTGCGGCGGTGGAGCACGAGCCCATGCATTTTCCGTTGCCGGGCCGCTCGTTGATTCCCCGTGGTCTCAATTTCATGCGGATCAAGCTGCTGCCGGGGTTGCCGGCTCGGGAGATCGAGCAGGGATTGTTTGATCGCTTGTGTCTTTGGCAAAGCCGGCGGCTGAAGGAAACGCCCCGGCTGGTTCACCTATGGGACCATTTGCCGTTGACGGCGGCCTATTGGAAGGCGCGGGGAGTGCCGGTGCTGGTGGATTTGCACATGGCCCACCCGCGCTGTTACCAGCCGTTGGTGGCGGCGGGGCGAATCGAGGCGGCTTCGGTGGGGTCGCTGGAAGATCCCGCTGCCGACCGCTGCATCGCCCTGGCTGATCTGCTGGTGTGTCCGTCGGTGTTTGTGCGCGATAGTTTGCCCGAAGTGGATCAGGCTCGCGCCGTGGTGATTCCGTTCGGGGCCGATGCCGTACCCGCCGTGCCCGTCCGCGCCGATCGCACCGGCCCGGTGCGGGTGCTGTTTGCCGGAAACATCAATCAACGCAAGGGAGTGCCGTTTTTGTTGGCGGCTTGGCGGGCGTTGGCGCTGCCGCCGGATCAGGCCGAGTTGGTGTTGTGCGGCCGGCAGTTTGCCGAAGCCGCCGATTGGGTTCGTCAGGCCCCCCCTGGAGTCCGTTTTGCCGGTTTCCAGGCCGATATGGCCCCCTATTTTGCCGAAGCTGATCTTTTCGTTCTGCCCAGTCTGATGGAAGGGTCGGCTAAGGCGGTTTACGAGGCCATGGCGGCGGGTCTGCCGGCCGTCGTTACACCCCACACGGGCTCGGTGATCGAGGACGGCGTGGATGGTTTGGTGGTGCCGCCTGCCGATGCCGGCTCGCTGGCCGATGCCCTGCAGCGCCTAATTTCCGATCGGGCCTTGCGGGAGCGTTTGGGGGATCGGGCCCGGCAGACTGCCCAACATTATAGCTGGGAGGCCTATGCACGGGCGGTGGCCGGATTGTATGACCGCTGGCCGGTCTCCGCCGGAGCCGGTTCTGCCACTCCTGTTGTTCCTGCTGCCGTCAGCACCGAGGCCGCCACGACTTATTTTGGGCATATGGCGCCCCGTCCGCTGCTGTCTAAGGTTCGGATGCTGGCGGACCACGGGCGGCTGGCGGTCAAGGCATGGCCCCGGCGGGTTGATACTGCCGGGGCCTGGCTGCGGTTTCCATTTTACCATCATGTGTTCGATGACGAGCGCCGGGGGTTTGCCCGTCATTTGGACAGCATGCGTAATTATGGTGAATTCATCGGCTTGGATGACGCCGTTCGGTTAATTGAAGAGAAAACACCGCTGGATGGCCGCTATTTGTGTCTTGGCTTTGACGATGGTTTCCGTTGCGGCTTGACGGGAGCCTTGCCAATTTTGGCCGAGCGGTCGATTTCGGCGGCGTTTTTCATCGTATCGGGTCTGGTATCGGAGCAAGCCGACGATTGCACCGCCGAGCACCGCCGTTTCTTTGGTCCTGGTCGCCGCCCTGTGCCGTTTTTGACCTGGGATGATTGCCGGACATTATTGGCTGCGGGCATGACCATCGGCTCTCACAGTGCCAGCCATCGCCCTTTGATTAAGCTGGGCGATGCCGAGGCTCGAGACGAGCTGGCCGTGTCAAAAGCCGCCATCGAGGCAGCCTTGGGGCGCTCCTGTGACCATTTCTGTTGTCCATGGGGTAAGCCCGACCGTGATTTCAAAACCGGACGCGATCCCGAAACGGCTCGGGCCTTGGGTTATCGTTCGTTCCTGACCACCAAATATGGTTCGATGCATCCAGGAGACTCGCCTTTCGCAATCCGGCGGGTTGGGTTGGTGGCGCGTTTTGGCGTCTATCAGTTGCGATATTTTTTATCATTGTGATTAAGACGCGCTTTTCCGGAGGGAGTGCAGGCGTTTTGCCCGCTTCACGTTCACAAAAGAAGCGGGCAGGATGCCCGCGCTCCCAGGATGGTCTTTTTTCGCCTCTATCGGTGCCACTGGAACAGGGCGGCGCCGGCGGTGAGGCTATTTTGTGCGGCCAGGATGATGTCGGCGATGGCCTGTTGGACGTCGGCGGCATAATGGTCATAGCCGATGCCGCTGAAAATGCCCCCCATGGTGCCGCCGAAAATGGTCATGGCGGTGACGATGCCGCTGTGTTCGGTCATATCGCCGGCCACCACGGCTTGACCGCTGCCGACTGATGTGTCGATCACCGTTTCGACGAACACTTGTTCCCCGATGACGTAAAGCAGTGTGCCACCGGCCAAAACGCCCACCAGGACCGTGATCACTTTGGGCAGGGTCAGATGATAATCATCGGCCCATTGCGATGGCGCCTTGGCCGGCTGGTCTTGGGCATAGACGGGAAGGGCCGTTGTCAGCAGAGACACGAGGATTGCCAGAGAGAATCCGAAAGTTTTCATGGTTCCAGCCTCCCCACACGACATCCCCCGCGACATTGGCGTTGGGGATTGGTTTTCGGTGGCTTGGCGCAATATGGTGATCGCATTGCAAAAAGTCATGGCAGGGGGATGCGCAAGGTGTTTGAAATCGGTGGGACGCACGCGCCATATAAGTCCACCTGAGGCGAGGTTCGCACAGGTGCCTTGCAGAGGGGCCCCGTCGCTCAAGAGACGCGTTCGGCGTTTCGGTTATCGCGTGGGCCATGGGGTTTAGCCCGGCGGCCATCCGTTGGCGGGGCGTCGACGGAAGGAAGCGCATGCGCAAGATAGTGTCGCTCTTGGTCCTGGTGCTGGGGGGAGGCGCGGCGGTGGCGCTGTGGGGCGTCCCAGATCTCCATGCGATTCTGGCCCATCCGACTGGGGCCAGTCCGGCGGCGCCGCCCGCTGGGGCTGGTGCGGCAGCGCACCAAGCTTCAACTCCGGCCTCAGTCCCGATTCCGGTGGAAGCGGTGCGCGCGACTCGCCGCGATGTGCCGATCCGTCTGTCGGGGCTTGGCAATGTCCAGGCTTACAACACCGTCACCATTCGACCTCAGGTGGATGGGCAGTTGGTCCAGATTGCCTTTACCGAGGGGCAAGCGGTTCATGCTGGTGAGGTGTTGGCGCGGATCGATTCTCGAGCCTTTCAGGCCGCGCTGGATCAGGCTCTGGCTAAAAAGGCCCAGGACGAGGCGCAGTTGACGAATGCTCGAGCCGATCTTCAACGCTATGCCGGTTTGGTCGCCCACCAGTATTCATCTCAGCAACAATACGACACCACCCGCGCTCAGGTTGCCCAATTCGAGGCAACGGTGCAGGGGGATCAGGCGGCGGTGGAAAATGCCCGTGTGCAGTTGGGCTATACCACCATCACGGCGCCGTTGGATGGCCGGGCGGGGATGCGCTTGGTCGATCAAGGCAATATCGTTCATGCCAGCGATCCCGGCGGAATCGTGACCGTGACGCAGTTGCGGCCCATTTCGGTGGTGTTCACTTTGCCCGAAGATGCTGTGCCCCAGTTGCTTAAGACCATGGCGGCATCACCGCCGCCGGTCGCGGTGTTGAGCCGGGACGGCAAAGAGACACTCGACCAAGGACAACTGACGCTGTTGGACAACCAGATCGACCAGACCACCGGAACCATTCGCTTGAAGGCAACCTTGCCCAATCAGGCCGGGCTGCTGTGGCCCGGTCAGTTTGTCAATGTGCAGGTGTTGGTGGAAACCCGGCAACAGGCGGTGACGGTGCCAGCGCCCGCAGTGTTGCGAGGTCAGCAGGGCGCCTATGCCTATGTGGTCAAGAGCGATCACTCGGTGGAGATGCGCCCCTTGACCGTGGGCCCGTTCTCCGGCGGTGTTGCGGTGATCGAAAAGGGCATTAGCGACGGTGAGATGGTGGTCACTGCGGGCCAGTACCGGTTGCGACCGGGGGTGTTGGTGGACATCAAGGCCCCCGAGGCCGCCGCCGCTCCCGCCACGAAAGCAGGGCAGCCGGGATGAGCATTTCGACCCCTTTCATTGAACGTCCCATCGCTACGACGCTATTGATGGCGGCGGTGTTGTTGGGCGGCGTGGTGGCGTTTCCTTTGCTGCCGGTGGCACCGTTACCGCAGGTGGATTTCCCGACCATCCAGGTTTCAGCCTCATTGCCGGGTGCCGACCCCCAGACCATGGCGTCGTCGGTGACGACACCCTTGGAGCGGCAGTTCTCCCAGATTCCCGGCGTCACCCAGTTGACGTCCAGCAGTGTCTTGGGCGGTTCCTCGATTACCCTGCAATTCGACCTGGACCGCAACATTGATGCCGCCGCGCTGGATGTGCAGGCGGCCATCAACGCCGCCAGTGGTCAATTGCCGAAAGACCTGCCGTCTTCGCCGACTTATCGCAAAGTCAATCCCGCCGATTCACCGATCATGGTGTTGGGCGTGAATTCCGAGACCTTGCCGATTACGGAGGTCGATGACTATGCCGATACGGTCTTAGCACAGCAGATCAGCCGTGTTCAGGGGGTTGGGCAGGTCTCCATTGGTGGTGAGCAAAAGCCGGCGGTCCGCATCCAGGTTGACCCGGCTAAAATCTCGGCCCTTGGCTTGAGCCTCGAAGACCTGCGCGGCACCATCGCCACCGTGACCGCGAATGCTCCCAAAGGTGCCATCGACGGGGAACATCGGAATTTTACGCTCTACGCCAACGACCAGCTCATCACTGCCGAGCCTTGGAATGATGCCATCGTCGCCTACCGAAATGGCGGACCTGTGCGAATCCGTGATATTGGGCGGGCGGTGGACGGTCCCGAGAATATCAAGTCCGCTGCCTGGCAGAATGGCCGGCGGGGCGTTTACCTGATTATCTACAAATTGCCGGGCGCAAACGTGATCGAAACGGTGGACCGCATTAAGGCGGCGCTGCCGTTGCTCCAAGCCTCGATTCCGCCATCAGTGACTGTCCAAACCATCATCGACCGGACCATCACCATTCGGGCTTCGGTCAGTGACGTGGAGTTTACGCTGGTTTTGACCATCTTCTTGGTGGTGGGCGTAATTTTTCTGTTTTTGCGCAATGTTTGGGCGACCCTGATTCCCGGAATCACCGTACCGTTGGCCCTGACGGGAACCGCCGGTCTGATGTACGTATCCCATTACAGTCTCGATAATTTGTCACTGATGGCTTTGACCATTTCGGTCGGATTTGTGGTCGATGATGCGATTGTGATGCTGGAAAATATTTATCGCCATCTGGAATCCGGCCTTTCACCGATCAAAGCCGCGATCAAGGGCGCAGGAGAGATCGGCTTTACAATCATGTCGATCAGTATTTCACTGGTAGCAGTGTTTATTCCTGTACTGTTGATGTCGGGGATTATCGGCCGGTTGCTGCGTGAATTTGCCCTAACGGTGTCTATGACCATTCTGGTCTCGCTGATTGTTGCCCTCACCTTAACCCCGATGATGTGTTCGCGGGTGCTGCGGAACGAACATCATGTCACCCATGGTCGGCTGTATCGGTTTTTCGAGGCCGGCTTTGACGCGATGCTCAATGGCTACCAGAGCGTGTTGGATCGGGTGCTGCGGCATCAGCGGGTGACGTTGGTGGTGTTTGTTGCGACCGTGATCGGTACGGTGGCGCTTTATGTGGTGATTCCCAAGGGATTTTTCCCGCAACAGGATACGGGGGTGCTATTCGGCATTTCGGACGCAGCCCAGGATGTCTCGTTCCAGGCCATGAAAGAGCGGCAGTTGGCCCTAGCCGAAGTGATTGCTCGTGATCCTGATATCGCCAACTGGACCGCGAATGTCGGCACTTCGGGCTCTCAGACTATGAATAATGGCCGATTTTTCATGGGCCTGAAGCCGCGTTCCGAGCGTACAGCCTCCGCCGACCAGATCATTAACCGCTTGCGTCAAAAGCTGGCGGCGGTGCCGGGGGTGGTGCTGTATCTTCAGGCGCCCCAGGATGTCAATGTCGGGGGCCGGTTGAGCCGGACTCAGTATCAATATACCTTGGTGGATGCTAACCTAGATGAGCTGAACGAATGGGCGCCCAAAATGATGGAGCGGTTGCGGACCTTGCCGCAGCTTCAAGATGTGGCCACCGATCAGCAAACCAACGGCGCAACTTTAACATTAACGATTGATCGGGATCAGGCCGCCCGTTTCGGAATTCAGCCGCAGGTTATTGACGATACTTTGTACGATGCTTTTGGGCAACGCCAAGTCGCTCAATACTTCACACAGCTTAACAGTTATCATGTGGTTCTGGAAGTTTTACCGGAAATGCAGAGCAATCCGGCGGCTCTTGACCGCGTTTACGTCAAATCGCCGATCTCTGGGCAACAGGTTCCACTTTCAACATTTGTTCACTATGATGCAGCGCCGGTTAATCTGTTGTCAGTCAGTCATCAAGGCCAGTTTCCAGCGGTTACGCTGTCTTTTAATCTGCGGCCAGGGGTGGCTTTAGGGCAGGCGGTGGATGCTATTGCCGAGGCTGAACGGGCCTTGGGCAAACCGGGGACGTTGGTTGGAACCTTTCAGGGAACGGCTCAAGCCTTCCAGTCGTCATTGTCTACTCAGCCCTATTTGATCTTGGCCGCTCTGGTGGCGGTCTATATTATTCTTGGTGTTCTTTACGAGAGCTTCATTCATCCCTTAACCATTTTGTCAACTTTGCCTTCGGCGGGGGCTGGCGCCTTGCTGTTTCTGATGCTGTTTCACCAGGATATGTCGGTGATTGCTCTGATCGGGATTTTGTTGCTGATCGGCTTGGTTAAAAAGAACGGCATCATGATGGTCGACTTCGCGATCTCGGCCCAGCGCCGGGATGGTTTGGACCCGGTTCAAGCGATTCGCCAAGCCTGTCTGCTCCGTTTCCGCCCGATCATGATGACCACATGCGCAGCTTTGTTGGGAGGGCTGCCGTTAATGTTGGCGTCGGGCACCGGCTCGGAGTTGCGCCAGCCGCTGGGGGTGGCGATGGTTGGCGGTTTGCTGATCAGTCAGGCTTTGACCCTGTTTACGACTCCGGTGATTTATCTGGCGTTCGAGCGGTTGACCGCTCGGCGTCAAGCGAGGCTCCTGCGGAAACGGGCGGCATTGGGATTGGACCCTTTGAAGTCTTGACCTTAAGCCTCAAGACAGCAGAGGGAAACGCCAAGGGTTCAAAGGGCCGCCCGGCCCTTTGCGGGTGTGGGCAGAACCCACGAAAAGCCTTCGTAGAGAGGCTGTCGGCCTTATTTGCTGGCCTCGCGAACCGCCCATAAGGTCCGTCGCGCGATTTCCGAGGCGGTGTTCTTGGCCGCGATGGCATCGCTGGCGTGGGCGTTGCTGTCGCCCGCAATTTTCACGGTTTCGTCGGCGGCTAGTGCGGCCCGTTCCGCTGCCATGGCAGCCTTGCGCAAGGTGCTCTCGGCAATCGAACCCCGTTTGACATCCAACAGGGCGGCGGCGGCGGCCATCAGAAAGGCCAGGGTTTCCGCTGCTTTTCGCGCCGGATCACCGCCCGCCCGGTCGGCGGATCGTCGGAGCGCGGCTCGGCTGACATCCATGGCCGCCTTGGCAAACAGACGGGCATCCTCCACATGACCAAGGGCGATCCGGGACGCCAGTTGATTGGCGGCAGATTGTCCTTTCAGCATGATCGCCAGGGCCTTTTTGGCCTGAATCGCCTTGCTGGTAGCCTCTTTGGCCATGTCGAGGGAGCCCTCGCAGTCAGCGGCCTTGGCCGACGAAAAGGCTGCCTCCATGGCATTGCCAGCGTCCAGGGCGGCCTTCGCGGTAAAGGCCACCACCGAATCCATTGAAGCTTCTATCGCCACACCATTCACCCGAAAATCATCGACCAAGCCCCCAGGCTCGGCACCATCGCTGCTTTTGGCGGATACACTACACCTTGGGGCGCCATCAAGTCGATGATCCCGGTTCTGCTGGCTTGGCCGCAACTCTGGACCCGATGGGCACTCTCCTATAAAAGCGCAGCGTAACACTCTCTAACGCGGGCGATCCCATGCTTGACCTTCGTGCCATCCGCGACGATCCCGCCGCCCTGGACCGGGCGATGGCCCGGCGGGGCTTGGCGCCGCAATCGGCGCGCATTCTCGATCTCGACAGCCGCCGCCGGGCGGCGCAAACCCTGTTGCAGGAGTTGCAGCAGCGGCGGAACGAGGCTTCCAAGGAAATCGGAAGCGCTCGCAAGGCTGGGCGCGACGTGGAGTCGTTGCTGGCCGAGATGGCCGCGATCAAAGAGCGGCTGCCCCAGGCTGAAGACGAAGAGCGAGGCGCCGGGGCTGAGTTGGACCAGATCCTCGCCAGTTTGCCCAATCCACCGGCCAGCGATGTTCCCGAAGGGCCCGACGAAAAGCATAATGTCGAGCTTCGTCGAATCGGCACGCTGCCGGCGATTGAAACGCCGCGAGAGCATTTCGAATTGGGCGAGCGGCTCGGTTTGATGGATTTCTCTGGAGCGGCGGCGCTGTCAGGGGCGCGTTTCACCGTGTTACGGGGCCCGTTGGCTCGGCTGGAGCGGGCGCTGGGTCAGTTCATGCTGGACCTGCACACCACCGAGCATGGCTATACCGAGGTCAGTCCGCCCTTGATGGTTCGTGACGCCGCTCTGTTTGGCACCGGCCAATTGCCAAAATTCGCCGAAGATCTGTTTCAAACCACCGCCGGTCTCTGGCTGATCCCCACCGCCGAGGTGCCGTTGACCAATTTGGCCGGTGACCGAATTCTGGACCTGGAAGACCTGCCGTTGCGCCTCACCGCCTTGACGCCGTGCTTCCGGGCCGAAGCGGGGGCCGCTGGCAGGGACACGCGCGGCATGATCCGGCAGCATCAGTTCTGGAAGGTGGAACTGGTCAGTCTGACCAGCCCTGACCAGTCGGTGGCCGAACATGAGCGCATGGTCGGGTGTGCTGAAACCGTGCTTCAGCGGTTGGGATTGCCGTATCGCACGGTGGCGTTGTGTACCGGCGACATGGGGTTCTCGTCGCGGAAGACCTATGACATCGAGGTCTGGTTGCCTGGCCAGAATACGTATCGAGAAATCTCCAGCTGCTCCAACTGCGGTGACTTCCAGGCTCGGCGGATGAAGGCGCGCTGCCGTCCTCGCGGAACCAAAGAGACCCGCTATCTTCATACCCTGAACGGCTCCGGGGTCGCCGTCGGACGGTGCTTGGTGGCAATCATCGAGAACGGCCAGCAACCCGATGGCTCGATCGTGATCCCCGAGGTGTTGCGGCCTTATCTGGGTGGGCAGGAGCGCATAACCCGTGCCGTTTAAGCAGCCCCTCGATTTGTCCCGCGCCCGCATTCTGTTGTCGAACGATGACGGGATTCTGGCGCCGGGGCTGGCGGTCCTGGAACAGATCGCTCGCACACTTTCGGATGATGTGTGGGTGGTGGCCCCGGAAACCGAGCAATCGGCCTCCAGCCACTCCTTGACATTGCATCGGCCCTTGCGTTTACGCGAAATTAATCCCCGTCGTTTTGCCGTGGATGGCACACCCACAGACTGTACGTTGCTGGCGATCAACATGATCATGGGGGATCGCAAGCCGGATCTGGTGTTGTCGGGGGTTAATTTCGGTCGGAATGTCTGCGACGACGTGACCTATTCCGGGACGGTGGCGGTGGCCATGGAAGCCACCCTGCTGGGGGTGCCGGCCATTGCCTTCAGCCAGTCGGTGGATGCCGATGGCGGTATCGATTGGGCGACGGCTTTGGAATGGGGGCCGGGATTGGTGCGGCGATTGGTGGCGACCCCCTGGCCCGAGACGGTGTTGATGAATGTCAACTTTCCGCCTTGTGCTCCGGGGGCTGTGACCGGGGTGCGGGTGGTGCCCCACGGCAAGCGTAAGATCGGTGACGCCTTGTGCCAGCGGATGGATCCGCGCGGTCGGGCTTACTACTGGATCGGGCCGCTGACCGAAGTCGATGTGATCGAGCCCGGCACGGACTTGGGGGTTTTGTCCGACGGCGGGATTTCGGTTACGCCATTGCATCTTGATTTGACCCACGGGCCGACCGTCGCCTCCCTGGGGCAAGCTTTGGCGTGACACCGGCGAGCTATAACGATGACACACTGCCGGTATCGGGCCGCGACGGCGGCCCCGCGAGGGGCTGGCGTGGTCAGGCTAGCGCGTGTATACGGTGGGACAATCGGTTTTAAGCGGGAGGAGTCGTGGCCCGTTCGTTTCGTGCCCTTGCTACCGGGGTTCCCGCTGGGGCTCTTGCCGGGATTTCTATTGGACGTCCCGTTGGATCCCGATGGTTCGTCGCGTTGGCTTTGGCTGCCTTGTGGGCTGTGGCCGGCTGCGCGCAGTCAGAGGCGCCGCCACCGCCGGTTGAGAGCGACAGTTGGAGTGCCTCGTCTGGCACACCTTCAGATATGCAGTCGATTACGGTTTCCCATGGCGATTCGCTGTATTTGATCGCCAAACGCTACGCCGTGCCGATGCGGGAACTGATTGATCTCAATCACCTTAAGCCGCCCTATCAGCTCGAGCCCGGACGGCGCTTGATGCTGCCCAATACCCACACCTACACCGTGGTGCCAGGTGACCGGCTGTCGGTGTTGGCCCAACGGTTCCACGTCGAGACCGCCGAACTGGCACGGATCAATCAGCTCGCTCCGCCTTACGTCATTAGGGTCGGGCAGTTGTTAGTGCTGCCGGGAGGGCCGCTTGGCCCCCAAGCTGCGCCTCCGGGGGGCGGGCCAGGGATGGGGGAGCCTTCACCTTCAACTCATGGCTCGACCTCAGCGATTCGGACGGCAGCCCTTCCGCCGCCATCGGCCTTACCACCATCGTCGTCACCCTCACCCTCACCCTCACCCTCACCATTGCCGCCGCCACCGCAATCTTCATCTCCGCAAGCATCGTCGCTACCACCGCCGCCACCGCCGCCTCGGCGTCCGCCTTCTGGAGCAGCGCCTTCGCCCGTGGCCATACCATCCCCCACTTCGGCTCCGCCGGTTCCATCGGCTGCGGCGCCTGCCGTTCACCATCGGGACTCTGCTGCTGGGGCTGCGGTGGCTTCGGCTCGGGGGGGGGCTCATTACCTGTGGCCTGTACAGGGTAAGATCATCTCCGGTTTCGGTGACAAGCCCGATGGCCGCCATAATGACGGCATCAATATCGAGGCTGGGCGCGGAACCGCCGTGGTGGCGGCAGACTCCGGCGTTGTGGCGTATTCGGGGAATGAGCTACGGGGCTATGGCAATCTGCTGCTGATCCGTCACTCGGACGGGTATATGACCGCTTATGCCCATCTGGATCGGGCGTTGGTCGAACGGGGAGCCACAGTTCAGCGTGGCGAGAAGATTGGCATCGTCGGGGCAACCGGCAGCGTGACCGAGCCGCAATTGCATTTCGAGGTTCGTCGCGGCAGCCAGGCGGTGGACCCGGCTGACTTCCTGGGACCGTCCCATTCGGGGTGACGGACTGGCGCGATCGCAGAGGCTGCGGCATGTATGTATCGCTTCACATCAGTCTTTGGTTCGTCGTCTTTGCGGCGTTCCTGATTGCGGTTGTTTGCTATTGGCTGGGCCGACGGGCCGAGCGGCGGGAATGGATGGAGCGGTTGGGGCGGCGGTAGCGCGGTCCCGGAGGGCTTTGCCCTACACCCGCAAAGGGTCCGTCTTGATGAGTCAACATCAAGGCTGCCCGCAGACGTGTCAACGTCCAAGGCCATTGGTATAAGGCGGAGCCCTGCGAAGACAAAAAGGGCGGCTCTATCTTCCCCCCTGCCCGGCAAACAAACGCCGAGCATGGGCCGCATCCGCTCGAATCCCCGCCTTTAAAGCCTCAAGGCCGTCAAACCGCTGCTCGGGGCGCAGATAGTCAATCAATTGCACCCGCAAATACCGGCCATAAAGGTCTTCATCCACATCGAACAGATGAACCTCCAGGCGCTCTCCCACCCCATCCACGGTCGGACGGCGCCCTAAATTAGCCACCCCTTCCCGCCAAACCGGGCTCGAGCCGGAATCAATCGCGGCCCGAACCGCATAAACACCGTAGGCTGGGCGTAAGTAATCATGCAGTTGGATGTTGGCGGTGGGAAACCCTAGGGTTCGGCCCAACCGTTGACCCGCCTCGACCCGACCTTCGATTTCCCAGGCCCGTCCCAACACCAGAGCCGCCTCTTGAGGACGCCCCTGTTCCAGCGCCCGCCGAACCCGGCTCGACGACAACACCTCACCCTCAGCATCTCGCATCAAACCGGCGCCCGTGACTCCGAACCCGTGCTCCTGCCCCAAACGCGCCAAAGTGGCCATATCGCCGGCCCGATTGTGGCCAAAGCGGAAGGCCTCACCGGCCACCACATGACGCACCCCCAACCCTCCGACCAACACCTCTGAAACAAAATTTCCGGCGTCACGACAGAGAAAAGAGGCTTCGAAATGGATAATCACCAAGAGATCAATCCCAGCGGCTTCCAGCAACCGCTCCTTGATCCGTAACGGGGTAAGTCGAAACGGCTGGGCTTCCGGGCGAAACACACGACGAGGATGAGGTTCAAAGGTCAGAACCGCAAGGGGGGCCCCTATGGCACGGGCGATCTCGGCCCCTTGGCCGATCACCGCCAAATGGCCCCGGTGCAAACCATCGAAATTGCCGAGCACCGTCACGGCGCCACGCGCTGTTTCAGGGAGATGAAGATAACTTCTGAACAGCCGCATCCTGCACATTCCCCTCGCGTCCGGCACCGGATCCGGTATCACCGACCGGCCATGACGCCCGGTCGGTGCCCCGGCCCAGAGAACGAACCCGGTTCCCTGCACTCAAGATCATCGTGCTTTCACGTTGAGGCATGAAAGCCTTCCCACAGCCTTAGAGCAAGCATGCACAAAACCACACTCGCAACCCGAGGGCCGGGACCGCGCCACTGACATGGCTTGGCGTCAGAACTCAGCCTCGACGGATGAGCCCCACCAAGACCCAAGGATTAGCTGCCGCGAACCGGCACCATCACCACGGCTTCACCGTCGATCACCACGGTTTCCCCAACCGTACAAACGGTCTTCAGGGTGACCCGCTTCTTTTCCGGGACGATTTCAGTGATGGTCGCCCGCGCAACCACGGTATCTCCGACTCGCACAGGGGCCTTAAACTTCAGCGTTTGGCTGATGTAAATGGCGCCCGGCCCCGGCAGCCGCGTGCCCAGCACCGTGGAAATAAAGCCCGCCGACAACATGCCATGAGCGATCCGGCCCTTGAACATGGTTGCTGCGGCATACTCTTGATTCAAGTGAACCGGGTTGGTATCGCCAGAAATCCCGGCAAACATCACGATATCGGTATCGGTAATGGTCTTGGCATAGACCCCGGTCATTCCAACCGACAAGTCTTCCAAGTAATAACCATCCAATCCCGACAGATTTTGCTTAGTATCAGTCATCTGACTTCCTCTGGTTTAATCCCTTTCGGGCGACAAAAGCGCAGGTTTTGCTTGAAAACAGCACCAACGTGGGGGCACGGGACCGTAACAGAAATTGCCAGGAGGCAAAAGCTGAATCTATCATACCGGCGATATCGTCGGTCCTCGGGCTGCGACCGCAGCCCCGCGCGCCCATGCGCGCGAAGCCAAGGGCGCGGATGCGCCCGCCCGGCGTCTGAGGGCAGCCTTGATGAATCACCATCAAGGCTCGATGGTATAACACATCGCCGGTCCTCGGGCTGCGACGACGACTCCCGGAACAACCAGAGCCGGACGCGAAAACATCAAGGCTGCGAAGGGACGAATATAAGCCTTTTGAATAGGGGCCAAGGAATACAATAGAGTGGACCAAGGCTGTGACGCCCGTTAGTATTGGGCGGCTCTCAAAAAGCTTACTCCAATCAATAGGTTCAGTGAAAAGATTGTGGTTGCATTTTATACTTGATATCAATCGATAATGAAGAAAATAACGAAAATTATTATCAAATTTTCAAAAGGTGTTGGGGGAAAAAGCATGCCAAACAGGGCAAGGGTGGGGTTAGCATCGATACCAAGGGCGGGCCTGCCTAAATTATGGGCTCCGGCCTTGGCTATGGTCGGGCTTGTTGGGACGTTGTTGAGTCCATCGGTTGGCACAGCGGCGGAATTCACCTGGAGATTTGGGACGAATATCGCGGAAAATAGCCCTAGTTACCAAAAATTGGCTGAGACTGTTCATACCCTCGAGACCGAATCTGGGCAACGGCTTCAAATCGATATCAAACCATTGAATGGTTATGGCCGACCGGCGGAACTTTTACCACTGCTCGATAAGGGCGAAATTGAGGTGGCGTTAATCTCGGTCGGCTATTTTTCCGACCGATTCCGGGCCAATTCGGTCATGGAACTGCCGCTTCTTTATAAATCAGCGGTGAATGGAACCAGAGTTCTGTGGCGTTTTTATCAAGATGGCGACCTGAATCAAGATTTTCAGGGCATCAAAGTGTTGAGCATGTGGATGCTGTCCCCCTACGGCGTCTTCTCCAGCCAACGCCCGGTCGCCACGCTCCGGGACTTCCGGGGGTTGCGAGTTCGGGTGTTCAGCCTGACCAGCGGACGAGCGATGAGCAAGCTCGGAGGAATCCCGTTGAATGTCCCGTCCGACCGGATCGGTGAGGCCCTTGCGGTGGGCGCGCTCGACGCCATCACTTTCAGTTGGGAAAGCATGTCAACCGCCCCCGGTGGTGGCGGCAAGAGGATGGTCGATCAGCTTAAATACCTGCTTGATATCCAATACGCCGCACCGGAACTGGCGGTGGTGATGAAACAATCGGTGTTTGACGCTCTGCCTGCCGACCTGCAAGCTCTGATCAATCAGCACACGGGCCGCGCCCTGTCGTTGGAGATGGCGGCACAACGGGATGCGGCAGACGCAGCGATCAAAGCCCGGTTCATCGCCGATCCTCATTTCGTCGTGACTCATCTGTCGGCAGCGGAATCCACCACAGCCAGCCAAGCCTTGGCTCCGGCTCTAACAGAATGGGCGGCCATGGTCCAAAAGCGGGGGGTCAATGGCGAGGCCCTGTTGGCAAAGGCGCGGGCTCTGGCCGCCAACGGCGGCGGCTCCGAAAGCGAATAAGAATCGTTGTCACTATCCAGTGGTACCGGAGTCGGCGCCGTAACGGCGCCAGCCCGGAGGCGCGAGGATTCGGGGTTGGGGGAAAGAGATGGCGTCTGAAATGAAGGGAACCCTGGGGGTTCGGGGGCGGTTGTTGCTGGGCTTTGGTCTGCTGGCTCTGACCACGGCCCTTGGCGGTGGCGGCGGGTGGTATTTCCTGGCCGATGTCGGAGCGCGCTTCGACGCTGTTCACCGTCATGAATTGCCGATGGTGACGGCGTCTTTGCAATTGGCCCAGCACAGCGAGAAACTGGCTGCTGCCGCCCGACAACTGGCTTCGGTAACCAATCCATCGGCGCTGACCGGCAGCCGCGAAGCCGTCAATGCCAGCAAAGCCGAGGTCCAAACCTCTTTGGAAGCGTTGCGGGGCCTGGATGCCGATGCCGAGCGTTGGGCACGGTTAAAAGCGGTGGTCGACCAGGCCGATAGCCGATTGGCGCGGCTGGATGGATTGGTCAGCCAGCGGTTGACCCTGACCACCGCCCAGGACGAACGGCGACGGGCCCTGTTCGGCGCCCATGACGCCGCATTCAAGGCCTTGAACGCCCTGTCCGAAGACCGGCGCGATCACCTCCAGGCTCAAAGCATGGAAATCCCCAACGACGCCGGGGCGCTGACAGCGGTGGTGTTGCTGTTGGTCGGAACCGAGGTTCCCGTGCAGCAACAGTTCTCGGACGCCATCGAGGCCATTGACCGGGCTGTCACTCTCAGTGTCCGGGCGCGTTCCGCCGACACCGCAGATGCGGTTGAGGCTTTGAAGAGTGAGTTCGCCGCGTTGGTCGAACGAGCGCGCTTTAACGAAGATGTCTTGGAAAATCTGACCTCCAATCCTGCGCCGCGCCAAGCCGTAGAAAGCGTGCTGGTCCTGAGCGAAAACGGTGACGGACTGTTTGATCTGCGGGCGCGCGAGCTGACCGTTGAACAGGAGAGCATGACCGCCACTCGGGAGTTGGCCGCGCTGGTGGATGATCTCGGGGGGCAAGTTGGGGCTCTGGCGGCGGCGGCCCAAAGCGACGCCGACGCAGCCGCAGTAGAGGTGGCCCGAACCATCAAAACCGGCATCATGGCGTTGTTGGCCCTGGTCGGATGCAGTCTGGTGCTGGCCGTGCTGTTCGCTTGGCTCCAGGTTCATCGAGCCATCGTCGTTCCGATCACCGCCCTCAATGCTGTCATGTCCCGGCTGGCTGCCGGTGATCTTGGCGTAGCCATCGATGGTTGTCGGCGGCGGGATGAAATCGGCGACATGGCACGCTCGGTCGAAGTGTTTAAGAACAACGCCGTCGAAAAATGTCGCCTGGACGACGCCGAACGGCACCGCCTTGCCGCCGAACGGGAAGCGTCCGATGCTCAAGCCCGCCGGGACGCAACCGTTGCACAGGAAATCAGCGGGTTGATCGAAGCGGTTTCCGTCGGCGACCTGTCGCGGCGCATGGAGCTAACCGGGAAGGACGGACTTCACCGCACCATGAGCCAGGGCATGAACCGGCTGGTCGAAACCATCGACGCGGTGATCCGCGATCTGACCCGAGTCCTGGGGGCTCAGGCCCAAGGCGATCTCAGCGGGCGAATTGACAAAACCTATCGAGGCTCTTTTCAGACCGTCGCCCAGGATATCAATGCCACCACCGCCAAACTCGCCGAAATGGTCGGCAACGTGGCTTCGGCCACCCGAACGATTTCCGACGCGGCGGCTCAGGTAGCCGCTGGCAGCTGCGATCTTTCCGAGCGCACCGAGCAGCAGGCTGCCGCCTTGGAAGAAACGGCGGCTTCGCTGGAGCAACTGGGAGCCACCGCCCGCACCAACGCCGAGACCAGTCGGCAAGCCAACAAAATGGTCGGAGACGCCCGTTCGGCGGCGGAGCGCGGCAACGTGGTTGCCAATAGCGCCATTGACGCCATGACACAAATCTCCGAAGCCTCTCGCAAAATCACCGAAATTATCGGTGTCATCGATGAGATCGCTTTTCAGACCAATCTGTTGGCGCTGAACGCGGCGGTCGAGGCGGCGCGGGCCGGTGACGCCGGCAAAGGATTCGCCGTGGTCGCTCAAGAGGTGCGGATCCTGGCCCAACGTTCAGCCCAAGCCTCGAAGGAAATCAAGGCGCTGATCCTGAACAGCGACAGCCAGGTTCACAATGGGGTCGATCAGGTCAGAAAGGCTGGCGAATCCCTGACAGGTATCGTTACCGCCGTTCAGCACGTCGCCGGATTGATTGGCGAACTGGCCGGAGCGAGCCAGGAGCAGGCCGCCGCCGTCCAGCAAATCAACAGCACGGTTTCCCAGCTTGACGAGATGACTCAGAAAAATGCCGCTCTGGTCGAGGAAACCACCGCTGCCGCCCAAGCCATGGCCGAAGAAACCGGCGCGTTGCGCCGCCTGATGGCCTTTTTCGAAGGTGCCCCCAACGTCTCGGTATCCCACCCTCCCCGAAGGAGCCGTTAGAACAGCCCTCCCTCCGTCCTGCCTCGTCATAAGACCCGTCACGAATCGCCCCGAAAATGCAACGGCGATGGTATAACTTTGTGCGCTGCGGCAAACATCGTCCGGCGGTGGTACTGGCGAGTCCTGACAAAATGATACACCGCCGGTCCTTGGGCTGCGCCCGTGGCCCCGCGTCCTCGTGGACGCGAAGCCCCCGTGTGTGGACTCTAGGGGGCGCGGATGCGCCCGCCCGGCGTCTGAGGGCAGCCTTGATGAGTCACAATCAAGGCCCGTTGGTATGACATAGGCCGGTGGACGGTGTCGAACACCGGGCGAATGGTGGAGGGGCATGGTGTCGTTCTGGTCGACAGTGGTTCGAGCGATGCAAGCGATCACAGCCAAGGCGGCGCTTGGGGCGCCCGTGTTGGCTGTGATCGGGTTGGGGCTGATCTGGGGCGGACGTGAAGCCGGGGTCGGCTGGCTGCTGGCGCCGGGACTGGTGACCCTGGGAAGCGCTCTGCTCCTGGGAACCATCGCCCTGGTAGCGGCATGGTGGCGCCTGTTCCATGAAAAACGGCTACTCCTGGCAGCACTCGATGGCCAGCCGATCGGACGGCTAATCTGCCAAGCCGATGGCCGCACCCTGTTTGTCAATGCCGAATTTCGCCGTTTAATTGAAATTTCAGACAAAACAGATATCAAAAAAGGAGAAGAACCCGAAACAACAACCGGCCCCATGGCTGCTCTCGGGCGCCTAGTCGCCTGCGACGCGTTCCAGGATTTAGCCGACCGCCTCAGGACCGGCAGTTCTGTGGCTGCCGAATTGCTGGTGCCGACCAGCGATGGCCGGGAGCGTTGGTTGCGTGTCCTGGGGCAACCCTTGCTGCCCTGGCGCGGGATTGAACAATGGTCATTGGAGGACGTCACCGAACGCCGCGAGGTCGAACAAGCCGGTCGGCGGGAACAGGCACAGCTCCTAGACTTCATGGATCAGGCGCCGGTCGGCTTCTATTCCGTCGACGAGGCCGGACGGTTTGTCATGGTCAATGCCACTCTGGCGCGCTGGCTTGGCTGTGCACCGCGCGATCTGGTGGATTATGGCCGGAAAATTCACGAAGTTTTGGCCGAACCGCCATCAGGAGCAGCGGCCTACGACCTGTTCGAAGAAGGCGGCGCCGAACAGAGCGGTGAATTGCGGATGATCGGACTCAATGGCCGACGGTTTCAAGCATCGGTGGTGCAAAGCGTCGTCCTGCGGGACGATGGCGTCACGGTGCGAACCCGGTCGGTGGTGCGCGACCTGACCCCGGAACGGGAATGGCAAGAAGCCCTGCGTCTCTCGGAACAACGGTTTCAACGCTTTTTCGAGGACGCCCCCATTGGCATCGCTCTGGTGGACGCCGACGGGCGGTTGGCCGGGTGCAATCGCTGTTTTGTGGCCATGATCGGCCATTCGCCGGATGACCTACTCGGACGCTCCATTGCCGGTCTGCTGAAAGGCGATCGACGCGCCGACGTCATGGCGCGGCTGGTTGAGGTTGCTCGCGGTGGGGATCATGTTGGCCCGATGGAAGTGGAATTGCTCGGTTCTCGCGACCTTGTGGCACAGCTCTTTGCCCAAAGACTGGGGGGCGCCCTAGGAGATGGTCGGCGAGTCAGTCTCATTTTGCATTTTCTTGACACTACTGAGCAAAAAAATCTGGAGCTACAATTTGTTCATTCTCAAAAAATGCAGGCCATCGGTCAGTTGGCCGGAGGCGTCGCCCATGATTTTAATAATTTACTGACAGCGATGATTGGGTTTTGCGATCTCTTGTTACTAAGGCACAAGCCAGGCGATCAGTCCTTTGCCGATATCATGCAGATTAAACAAAATGCTAATCGTGCGGCTAATTTGGTTCGCCAATTATTAGCCTTTTCACGACAACAAACGCTACAGCCTCGGGTTCTCGACGTCACCGATGTGTTGGCCGAGCTGACTCACCTGCTGCGCCGACTGATCGGTGAAAATATCGATCTCCGTATGATTCATGGGCGCGACTTGGGCTTGGTCAAAGTTGATCAGGGGCAGTTGGAGCAAGTAATCATCAACCTGGCGGTGAATGCTCGAGACGCCATGACCGGCGGTGGGCGCTTGACCATCATGACCCGCAATCTGACCATGGCAACCCCAGTTCGGCGCGGCCACGAAGAGATGCCGGCGGGCGATTACGTGGTGATCGAGGTGATCGACACCGGAGTCGGCATTCCCCCCGAAAATCTTTCACGCATCTTCGAGCCGTTTTTTTCGACCAAGCCCATCGGCTCGGGAACCGGGCTGGGCCTGTCCACCGTTTACGGCATTGTCCGCCAAACGGGCGGCTTTGTCTTTGTGGACAGTGCGCCAGGGGAAGGGGCCCGCTTTGCTATCCACTTGCCCCGCTATACCGGAGCCAATGATGCCGGAACGACCATCGGCACGCTGACCGAAACCCGCGAGCGCCCTCCCGCCGACCTCACCGGGTCCAGCACCATTCTTTTGGTCGAAGATGAAGACGCCGTCCGGGTGTTCAGCGCCCGCGCCTTGCGCAACAAGGGCTATCAGGTGTTGGAGGCCACCAGCGGCGAAGCGGCCCTAACGCTGTTGCACAGCGACGGCAAGCGGGTAGACCTGCTCATTACCGACGTGGTGATGCCGGAAATGGACGGCCCAACCTTGATTCGCCATGTCCACCAGTTCCGCCCCGAAATGAAGGTGATCCTGATTTCAGGCTACACCGAAGATCGCTTCCGAGACCAACTGGACGGCGGCTACCCTGTCCATTTCCTGCCCAAGCCCTTCAGCCTGAAGCAACTGGCCGAAAAAGTGAAGGATGTCTTGCGAGGGTAGAGCTGCGGCCCAGGAAGATAGAAGTAATACCATCGAGCCTTGATGAGTCACCATCAAGGCTCGATGGTATGAGAGCCCTCAATCCAACAAAGGCCGCCCCGTTTCGATCTTGACCAGCACCGCCACCAACGGCCCGCCAATGTCCCGCCGAACAAAGCTGCTGGCATGTTCAGCGGCGGTGATGGCCTGCTGGAAGGTGCCTCGCCAGCGGTCATCGTTGTACATCAGTTTTTCGGCGCGGGCATGGTGGGCAATCAAGGCCGGACGACGATTGCCGTCGTCGCTGACCAGCTTGTCCAGCCGCGTCATCAACTCTTCTGCGGTGGCGCGATCATTGCGTTCCAAAAAGGCTGCGATCAACTCGGCGTAGGTTTCTCCGCGATTGTCCACGTCCTGCACTTGATCGGCATAGGCCAACACTTGGCTGACCTCGCCCCGCCGAACCAAACGCCCTAACACGGCGGCAATGGTCCAGGGGTTCTCGTCCTGAACCGTCCGCAGCATGGCCAAAGCCATCGCCGCATCGCCCAAGTCCCCTGCCGCTACGGCCAATTCGGGCGAACAGCATTCGCTTTTGGCATCCTTACCATGACCGAATTGCTGCTCAACGGTGCTCGCGAACAGCGCCTTGGCCTCGGTGTCCTGGCCAGTATCGAACAGCGTCCGCGCCACCAATCCCAATTCCACCGTGCAACCCTGGGCGGCGGCATAGTCCCGCGCCTCCAAAGCCAAAGCCACCGCCTGATCATGGTCTTTATGCCACAGCGCAACCTCGGCAACATCCGCAAGATTATACAAGCGGGTTGAACAGTCGGAAATATGGCGAGTCAGGTCCAACGCCAGCGCGCTTTGATCGGTCAGTGCCAAGGCCCGCCCGACGAACAAATCCCGATCGCCGCCTTCACTGGCCGCGCCATGCCGAACGGCCGATAAAAACGGGGCGATGATCTCTCGAGCCCGGCCAGAATCACCAAACAGATGGTAGGCCACCGCCAACGACAGCCAGTCCCAGCGCGCGGTTGTGATCGGCATTTCGACCGGAGGCAGTAAGGTACCGATTCGGAACAAGAAACATTTGGATGACAACTGGTCGTTACAGACCATGGACTTGACGCGATTCCGAAACTCGAAGAAATCAAAATCGCCAACAAATTGATTTGTAACCAATTGAACTGCAAGATCAGTATCAGGAAAGCGGGTAATGATATCTTGCAACAAACGATCGGCTTCACTCAGCAACCGGCTCTCTTCGGTCGGATCATAGGTCGCGTTGGCCTGCCTGATCAATTGCATGGCTTGGATGAACTGACGGTTAGCCGGATTCGCGGCGTCGTCGGCCAGCGCCACCGCAGACCAGCCGAATGGCCAGCCGAACAGCACCAGCAGCGTCAAAATCAGCCAAGGGGGCCGCGCCGAAGAGTAGCCGACGGCGGGGCGATAGCGGTCAGAGCACGCGAACATGAGAGATCACACCTTGAACATGGGCCAGGGCCTTGGCATGACCGATGACCCGCTCCAGTTCCCCCTGGTCGCGCGCCACTCCCAACAAATAAACCACGCCACCGACCACATCGATGCTGTAGTTGCTTGATTGCACCGTCTGATCCAACACCAAGGCCGTTCTCAGTTGGGTTCCGATCCAACTGTCCTGGGCATTATCGATCAGCGTTCCTTGGCGATCCAGAGTGATCTCATTGATCACTTCCCGCACCCCCGACACGCCACTGGCCAACCGAACGGCGTTCGCCCGCTGCTCGGCACTGGCGGCGCATCCCGTCAGCAGCACCCGCCCCTCATCCACCGTCAGATTGATTCGGCTATAGAGATCGCCGTCGCTGTTAAACCAAGCTTCGTTGATCTTCAGGTGAATGTCGGCGTCCGAAACGGCACCGGCCAACCCCCGGTCTTCGTTCGCCTTGACCCCGGTGGTCCCGGCGGCGCCGACCACCAGCACCGGAGCCGCCATGCACCCAGCCAGCGCCAGCGCCCCTGCCAGTGCTAACCCTACTCCCGGCGCCTTTCGGCGCGCCCGCAATCGGTTCGCCATGCTCGGTCCAACCGCCATTCCGCCACCCCTGGATAGTGCCAACAAGTCCCGCCGTTGCCCTGCCATTGCAACGGTTTTCTGACTTCCATGTTCCATTAATCTAGACTGTGGTGCGAGAATGTGCCACTTCGTGCCGACAGCCGGTCTCCGAAACTCTGGGGCCGCCGACCGGCTAGGGAGACCCCTCGCCATGCCCACCCTTGATCGCGTTGGCGCTTATCACCAGGAAATGACCGCGTGGCGCCGCCACCTTCACGCCCATCCAGAGCTGGCGTTCGAAGAGGTTGCAACCGCTGAGTTTGTGGCCGAGCGCCTAACGGCGTTCGGTCTAGAGGTTCATCGCGGGCTTGCCGGAACTGGCGTGATCGGGGTGTTGCACCAGGGCCAAAGCCAACGCAGCATCGGATTGCGTGCCGACATGGACGCGCTGGCCATGAGCGAACGCAACACATTCGCCCATGTGTCCCGGCACCCTGGCAGAATGCATGGCTGTGGCCATGACGGCCACACCGTGATGTTGTTGGGAGCCGCGCGCTATCTGGCCGAAACCCGCACCTTCAACGGAACCATCAACTTCATCTTCCAGCCTGCGGAAGAAGGAGCTGGAGGGGCTAAGGTGATGATCGACCAGGGCTTATTCGAGCTTTTTCCCTGCGACCGCATCTTTGGCCTGCATAACTGGCCGCAATTGCCTTCGGGAACCTTCGGCGTGCGAGAGGGGCCGGTCATGGCCGCCGCCGACTGGTTCGACATCACCATCACCGGCAAAGGCGGACACGGCGCCATGCCCCATTTGGGCATCGACCCTATCGTGGTGGCGGCCCATATTGTCACGGCAGCTCAGACACTGGTCAGCCGTGGCGTCGATCCGGTGGATACGGCAGCGGTCAGTGTAACCATGATTGATGGCGGCTCGACCTTTAATGTCATCCCCGACAGCGCCACCCTTTCGGGAACGGTGCGCAGCTTGCGCCCGGATACCAAGCGCCGCCTTGAATCGAGACTTCACCGACTGGTCGACAGCATCGCAACAGCCTTTGGCGCCACCGCTGAGATTCATTATCGCCACGGCTCCCCTGCCACCGTCAATACCGCCACCGAAGCCGCGTTGGCTGCTTCCGTGGCGGCCCGCGTGGTGGGCGAGGCGAATGTCTTCCGCACCCTTGAACCGTCCATGGGCGCCGAAGACTTCGCCTTCATGCTAGAGCGCAAACCGGGGTGCTATGTCTGGTTAGGACAGGGCGGATCATCGTCATCTTGCATGCTTCATAACCCTTGCTATGACTTCCAGGATTCGATCCTGCCGATTGGCGCCAGTTATTGGGCGCTTCTGGCTGAAACCGCCCTGCCTGTGGATGCCTGACCCATGCCCTGTCCGCCGCTCCGACGAGTCTCCACGCCCGGATCCGTCCTGTTCGCCCTGTGGATGCTGACTCTGGGGGGGTGTGCGGGGGGCGATCCTGTGGATCCTGGAATGGGGACAGGCGTTGGCCTGCGGCCCCAAGCCGGAGCCGAAACCGATACCGCCTGGCAAGGTGACCGGAGCAACGCCCCTGAACGCACCGAACTGACTGCGCGCACCCCTGAAGACTGGGACCGACTGTGGGCACGAGCGGGTGTTCCCGCCCCGATCCCGCTTCCCGGCGACCAGATCGCCGTCGCCCTCTTTCTCGGCCCGCGCACCGGGGGTGGTTACGCGGTCAGCCTGGATCCGGCGATCCTCAAGGATGGCGCGATGGTCGTGCCCTATCACGAATCGGTCCCCGGTCCGGACGACTCCGCAGCACCCCCAACCCCTTCCCCATTTGCCATCCGCCTGATCGACGCCCAAGCGCAATCGGTTACGTTCGTGCTGGCGCCATAGGGGATCCGCCCTCCAGCAGGCGATCCTCAAAGTCCTTGCGCTCGGTAATGTCGGTATGGGCCCCGACTAAGCTGAGGGGGTGGCCGTCACGGTCCCGCACCACCCGTCCGCGCGACGCCATCCAGCGAATGCCACCCCCCGGTGCCTGCCAGCGCACCTCCACCGAGAACGGTTCGTCGGCCTCGATATGGCGACGCAGGGCGCCTTGATACCGCTCGCGGTCATCGGGGTGAATCATCCCCATCACATGGTCGATGTGCAAAACACCGCCAGCGGCGGGCAAACCCATCAACGCGCAACACCGCTCGGACCAGTCCACCAGACCACTGCCTAAGTGCCATTCCCAAAAGCCATCATTGGAGGCATCGAGAACCCGCCATAACCGACCCCGCTCCTCGGCCAACGCCCGCTCGCTGGCATGGCGCCGGGTGATCTGGCGCCACAGAATCGCCAGGGCTACCGCAACCCCCAACAGCCCCAAGACCGCCGCCCCGCCAATCCCCAAAACCAGCCGCCACCATGGCTGAAGCAAGGTTTCCTCGGGAACCGCCATGAACATCACCAAAGGGTAGTGCTCAAGCCGTCGGGCTGCCGCGACCACGGGCTGCGAATCGGAAACGCTTACAAAACGCCCTGACCCTTCGGAACGGCCTTGAGCAAATATGCTGGTATTGGCTGGCGTCCAGGCCATGGAGTGGCCGTAAAAATTCGATAGTTGTGGACGGCGGAACAGCAACACCAGATCGCTGCGCAGCAGCGCCACCCGTGCGCCACGCTCTGGGGCGACAGCCGCAAATAAGGTGTCCAGATAGTCCAGATCAAACGAGGCTCCTACCACTCCCAAAAAAGCCCCGTTCGGGCCCGTGATGCGGCGGCTGATCATGAAGGTCCAGCGGCCGTCAACCCGGCTTTGGATCGGCTCTCCCACCAACAAACCGGCATCCGGTCGATCACGTTGGCCAGCGAAGTAGGTTCGATCGGCCACCAGAGCCGTTTGGGGCGTGTCCTCCCACGAGTTAATCACGAGCTGCCCTTCGGCATTAAACACTGACAATCGCAACGCCCCTGGCGAGCCCGACAAGGTGTGTTGCAGTTTCAGATGGAGGGCATGCCCATCTTTATTCACGAAACCTGCAGTCCCGATATCCTCTGCAATGTCCAAAAGCTGTAGATCGATCGCCGCCATCAGCCGTTCGATGCTTTCGCTTAACACAAAATTGACCCGGCGAAGATTGGTCTCGCCCGCTGCCAGCGTCGCTTCACGGGTCGAGGCCATGGCCATCGCCGCCGCGACGACAATGACTACCGATATCACCACGCCAACCGTGATCAGCAGCGCCTCTATGGGCTGGGTTGCACGCCACCGATGGCCCCACAAGCCAGACCGCTTCCCCTTGACCGCATGTTCCGTCATGGTCACGTCCCGTCACTGATCGCCCAATCCTCCGGGCGGTCATACGGCCTGTCAACCCGCCCCGTGTCCGCCGTCTGGATACCCGCGCCCCCCACGCCCGGACCCAGACGCCCCGTGCGAGGCCCCGCATAAGGCCCTATACAAGGATAGATCATGTCTCTTGACTCCTCGCCATTGTCATCGGCCCTGCTGCCCGTCCTTCATCGGATCGCCATTGCCCTAGAGCGGCTGGCCCCGCCGGCTCCTTCGGCGCCAGATTTGACCGCTGCCGATGCGTTCGTCTGGCACAGTGAGGGCGGACGACTGGAGCCCGTGGCCACCGTCAACCGGGTTGATCTGGTCCTGCTCCACGGCGTCGAACGCCAACGCGATACCCTTCTGGCCAACACCCGTCGTTTTGCCGCCGGACTGCCGGCCAATAATGCCCTATTGTGGGGCGCCCGAGGCATGGGCAAAAGCTCATTGGTCAAGGCGGTTCACGCCACTGTTGTTGAAGATGCCGCCACCGCCGACCGAAACGCATCTGCGGCCTCCCTTGCGGCGCCGGCATTGGTGGAAATCCACCGCGAAGACATTCCCTCACTCCCCCATCTGCTTCAGATCACCCGAAAATCGCCGCGCCGCTTCATCCTCTTCTGCGACGACCTATCCTTTGATATCCAGGACAACCATTATAAGTCGCTCAAGGCGGTATTGGAGGGCGGCGTTGAAGGACGACCTGACAATGTGGTGTTCTATGCCACCTCCAATCGTCGGCACCTGATGCCACGCGACATGATTGAGAATGAACGCTCCACAGCGATTAATCCTTCGGAATCCGTTGAGGAAAAAGTCTCACTGTCTGACCGCTTCGGGCTGTGGCTTGGCTTCCACAACTGCGATCAGGCAACCTTCTTTGCCATGATTGAAGGCTATGCGGATCGTTTTGGCCTGGACGTCCCACGCGCCACGCTCCACGCCGAGGCCGTCGAATGGTCGATGACCCGAGGGGCCCGCTCGGGGCGGGTGGCTTGGCAATTCATCCAGGATCTCGCCGGTCGTCTGGGAAAGGGCGTCAGCTAACGGGACTTGCGTAATACCATCGGGCCTTGATGGTGACTCATCAAGGCTGCCCTCAGACGCCGGGCGGGCGCCTCCGCGCCCTTGGCTTCGCGTCCACGAGGACGCGGGGCCGCCGTCGCGGCCCGATACCGGCAGTGTGTCATCGTTATAGCTCGCCGGTATCAGACGCCGGGCGGGCGCATCCGCGCCCTTGGCTTCGCGCCATAGGGCGCGCGGCGGCGGTCGCCGCCGATACCAACGGCACGGATCATTGTCTCGGGCCGTTGGTATAACGCGTGGGCTTCGCCCAGACCCGCAAAGGGCCAGTCGGCCCTTTGAACCCGTGACGGTTTCGCCATAACACCCTAAGGTCAAGGAGGCCGTGGGCCTCCTTGCGGGTGTAGGCAGGGCCCACTGGGGAACCTCCTCAGGACCGGAAACCGTGTTTGGCGAATCCTCGGTGGGCTTCGGTCAGGCCCTGGTCATAGGTCTCCAGAGTCTCGATGAAATAATCAAAGAAGTTGGTCGAGGTCTTGATCTCGATCGGTTCCACCGTCACCGGATGAATCGAACGGCCATTGATGGCGATCGAGCTGCCGGGATGATTCTGGATGATGGTGTTGACCAGCCCAAGAGCGTCCGCTTGGGCATCGTAGGAACCGTTGAAGCCGATTTCAGTTTGCAGGGTGAGGCTGCCCAGGCTATTGGTGGGGAGGGCGTTTCGATCCTTGTCGTTGATGGGCCTCATGGCAAAGATCAACTCGAACGCGTGCAATTCCTTGAGAATCACTTGACGATGATAGGCGCCGTCAACCAGAATCCGCTCCACCTGATCCACCGGATCCCAAACTTTCCAGTCAAAGCCATAGGCGAACAGGCGAAGGGCCGCTTGAACGGCGGTGTCGTTGATGGCCCGGTACTTGATCCGGGGGGTGGTGCCGTCACGGGCAACCCGAGGTCGGGACAGGTCGAGCCAGGATGCGGCGGCCTGATTCACAAACAGCAACTCTTCACCCCGGTTGGGGTCAAAAGCGTTAAACACCACACCAATCGCCTGATCCGGGGCGATGCCGGTCTGATTCAGTGTGTCGGCGAGTTGGGCAATGTCGGCGGACGAACGGGTTGGCATGGCCCAAGCCGCTGGCAGCAGGCGATTGGCCAGGGTGTTAGCCCAAGCCACTTCGGACGGGCGTTGGGTCAGGGTCTTGAGGGAGGGTGGCCAGAATAGGTTCAGGAAATATTGCGGCCACAGAGGGCGGCACATTCCAGGCAGCCCAATCAATCCGATGATGGCATCGTTGGCGATGCGAAAATCCCGAGGCAGAATGTTTGAACGAGTCGCCGCCTGTTCCGCTGCCGCGTGCAGGCTAGCAACCCGTTGGTCCCGAGTCAGGCCCGGCGTATGGATCGCTTTGAGATACTCACCGGCCCAGACCACTGCGCCGGACGAACAGGAAATTAACGCCGGGCGCACGTCACGGTCGGTGGCGGAAGCGAGCGCCCCTCCTAAATGATTATTGAAACCACCAAGGCCACCAAGTGCAAAGGCGATGGGGCGCCGGTTTGGGCCGGTGTCTTTGAGGCTGGTGTCGTTGGAGATGGGCCATTCAGCCGGCACCGGCAGCAGGGACGGGAGCGGTTGGGGAGTCTCAGGCATCGAACGCTTTCCTTTTCCTCTCGGCGGTGGGCGTGTGGGCCAATGCTGTATCAAATAGACCGTAACCGATTGATTAAAATCAGGGTATCAAAATTATAAACGCACTCCTGATTACGACCCGTTGTTCCATCGTATCGAGATCGTCCCTTTTTGAGGATCATTCCCATGGCCACTGTTGCGGAAGCTCAAGCCGCCCTTGCTCGCCTCCGGGAGCGCTCCGACGGCGTTCCGTTGTCCGTCGAAAGCACCGCCGCCCTGCTGGGAGTGCCAGAGGCGGTGGTGACCAATGCCCTTGATCACGGCAAATGGGGCTGGCAAATACAGTTGGCGATTCTGGAGACCGAGCGGCGACGGGTCGCCGAAGCCCGGAAAATCATCGGAATTTATAATATAGAGTTAACAAATTACTGTAATCTGAAGTGTTCATACTGTCCACAGCCGACCATGGGGCGGGCTAAAGGGCATATGTCGGAGGTCATTTTGGCCCTATGTCTTGAGCATTCGCTTAAACGACGGATCGGCTCGGCTCTGATCATCAATAATTTTGGCGAACCCCTGCTTCACCCGGAGCTTGAAGCCCGTTTGCGGCAGATTGCGGCGGCGGGGATCGATATCGAAATCAACAGCAACGGGGTGTTGTTGGAGAAAAAGCTGCCCGTTCTGCTATCGATTCCCTGCCGAGTGGAGTTGGCGTTGTCGGTTCATCAATGGGTTCAGCAGGGGCCTGACGCCTATTTCGCAGCCCTGAAAGGGTGGCAAGAACGGGTGGCCGGAACCAATGTCACTATTCGTCAGGCCTCCAACGCCAGCGAAAAGATGTTCTTTTTCCATGCTTGGTCCAAGGGGGCGCCGCAGGCCTGGGATCCCAGTTTATATTGCGAATTCCTATGGGATAATCGTTGCACGGTCTTATGGAATGGTGATTTGGCGAGTTGTTGTATTGATTGCGATGGTGAGAGCGTGTTTGGCTCGATCACAGACCCGGCGGGGATGCGTTCACGACCTTGGCGGGGCTGTGAAACCTGCGACTATCGCCATGCACCGCCAGAGGGACGATAGGGGATTTTGTCTACCGTTCTTCCAGACTTGCTCAAACCTACGCATAGGTAGGTTTGACGCTGGATTTCTGCTTCACTGAGGCTGGTTTCGTGGCCGGCTTGCGCCGACCG
>Ga0302281_10000082_pt1 | contig 78554 bp, 61 predicted proteins | sample III_Fen_E1_2_FD_198762 | JGI IMG/M metagenome (GOLD analysis project Ga0302281, IMG submission 198762) | Peat permafrost microbial communities from Stordalen Mire near Abisko, Sweden - III_Fen_E1_2 | ecosystem: Environmental > Terrestrial > Soil > Wetlands > Permafrost | place: Sweden: Abisko...
TGCGGCCCCAATAGGTAACGCGCTTGCCGCGCAGAAAGGCGATATACCCCTGCACCCCGCCCGCCATCGCGCGCCGGGTGAACTCGCGATACTTCTGGCCGTGGCGCTGACTGTCCAGGATGTTCGCACGCAACGCGGCGGCATCGAACTCCGGGGCGACGGGCGGCAGACTCTCATAATTGATGGACGTGGCCACCATTTCGCCGTCCGCGCTGTAAAACCGTTTGCGCAGCCCGACGTAATCCACATGATAATACTCCACGCCCGCCGCGAGCAGTTTGCCGACGACCTCGGGGAACGACAACGTGCCGTCCAACGTCCCGCGCGCCGCTTCGAGAATCAGTTTTGAATCCATGCCCAAGGATGAAAAGTTTTCCGCGCGAAATGAAGAAAATAAATTCCTTCTAAGCAACGGATGAAGTGAACTACGAAAGACGCGAACGCGGAATTGACCGTGCCAGTTTTCCTGCGCACACTCACCGCATGGCAAAGAATTTTGTCAACAATCGGGACTGACCACTTCATGACCCCTTTATGAGTCAATCAACAGGTAAAAAAATGTCATGGATGGAAAGACCTTTCAAGTGGATAGACAGATTTGAGAGTGAAAGCACCCGACGAATCATTCAGAGTGTAATATCTGGTCTGATTGGAGCGTTAATTTTAGGCACGATTACGTTGATTTGGGCATCCCGTGATTGGATAACGAAAGGTTCAAAATCGGTGTGGAACGTCCTCAAGTTTCCGGTTCCGGTTCAAGTATGGGTAATCCTATTGGCGGTCGTTACTCTATACTGGATTTTGTTTGTGATAGTCCGTGCATTTCGCACCAAACTTAAAATCAAAGCCGAAATGATTGCACGTAACGGTGAGAAGAAAGAAATTTTGCTGGTTGTCAACGTTGTGAACGTTGGATTGCGACCCATCTTTGTGAATCATGTTCGAGTAATTCTCAATCCGCAGGAACTTTCCATTATTGGCAATCCGGCTATCAAGATGAAAGCGGATACATCAGAACTGACGGCGTTTCAAAAAAATCCAATTGTTGAAATCAAGCCACACGGCGGCTCGCATACTTGGCAAATGCCATTCCCCACAAAGCCTGATTTTCAAGTGACAGAGCAAAACGGTGAACCTTACGGGAATGGATATGTTGAGCTAACGTCAGAGGACAAAAAGAAATTCACGTTTACAATACTGCCTGACGAAACATGGAACATTGCGCCCGTGTTCGGTGGGCAGGTCGGCCACAGATGTTCCCGATGTGATTTCATGTTCCTTATGAAAGCTGATGCAATGTCTGTTATTTGCCCTAAGTGCAAAAATGAAGATATTTTGAAACCCAAACAACAAGCACAATCATCATTCCCTGCGCCTGCTGATTTGTCGAGGATGGCAGGCAAAGGCAATCGGTTCATGGGTTTTGGGCCGGAAGAAATTATCCTGAGCAAATTGACCTTCCATGTCCTGAGAGCATACAACCGGGTTTATCCAAAAGGGGCATTGGGTATAAGGGGTCTCGCTGGATACTGTCAAATTTCAGAGGTGGACGCCTTAACATCTGTTCAAGAATTGTGGAACATGAAATATATTCGGACGGTGATTGACATGCCGGGCGAATGGAACAGCGAATATGCAATCACAGACATTGGGCGGGACTACGTTCGGCGACATGCAAAGTAAAAGCATCCCTCGGTAATGAGTTTTATTGTGCCCAACTCAAGCCGTATGCCCGCTTGACCCGTATCTTATGACAACCAATCACAACCTTCGTTTTGCGAAAATACCGCTTAACTCCTGGACTGGCACCATCCCGGCCCTGGGTTTCGGAACGTTGATCCCGGACCCGACGGAAACCAAGAGCGCCACCACGAACACATTGAGGGTGGGCTTTCGTCACTTGGATTGCGCGGAACGGTATCGGAATGAGCGGGCGGTGGGTAAGGCATTGGCGGCGGAGTTCGCCACGGGTGCCATCGCCAAGGGCGGGTAAGATTCAAGCCTCTTATTTGAATTTCTCCACTTAACTTGACACCGTCAATTTCTTGGTTTATTCAACTACCTCGTGATTAAAATCGCATCAATCCGCATGAACCTGATGGCCATTGTATGGCTGCATCCGGGTTTGGGATGAGACGCGTTTGATAGCAACGTCGCTGATTTCCAAACCCTGATTTTTCAGGGTTTTTTTATTGCCCAAATTCTATGTCACAAGTCCAGACCCAAGAAATGCCCGTTCGCAACGCGCCTTTGACACACACAACCGTCATGGCGGTGCTGTTTGCCATCAGCTTCTCCCATTGCCTGAACGATACCATTCAGGCTTTGCTGCCTTCGATTTATCCCATGCTCAGTAATTCATTCCATTTGAACTATGCGCAACTTGGATGGATCACCTTCACATTTCAATGCACGGCATCGCTGTTCCAACCGCTCGTCGGGTTGCTGACGGACAAGAAGCCAATACCGCATTCGCTGGCGGCTGGGATGGGTTTGACAATGGCTGGATTGCTCGCGCTCGCGTTTGCAAACACCTATGCGCTCGTCCTCGTTTCGGCGGCGACCATCGGATTGGGGTCGGCAATTTTTCATCCCGAAGCCTCGCGTGTGGCACACATGGCGGCAGGAACGCGTCGCGGTTTTGCCCAATCCTTCTTTCAACTCGGCGGCAACTTCGGCAGCGCCATGGGGCCGTTGCTGGCCGCCTTGATTGTCGTGTCGCGCGGTCAAAAATATGTCGCGTGCTTTTCGCTGCTCGCCCTGATCGGCGTCATTGTGCTTTGGAAAATCGGCACCTGGCAGAAAAATAATTTCCACCGCATCAGTCCCAAAAAAAAGCCGGCAACGCACCAGGCCGCCGCGCTGCCGCGCAAAAAAGTCATCGCTGCACTCATGGTTTTGATCGCGCTGATTTTTTCCAAATACGTCTATCTCACCAGCATGACGACGTATTACACGTTTTATTTGATCCATCACTTTCAAGCTTCGGTGAAAACGTCACAATTGCTGCTCTTCGTTTTCCTGTTCGCAGTGGCGTTGGGCACTATCATCGGCGGGCCGGTCGGCGACCGCATTGGCCGCAAGCGTGTGATTTGGGCGTCAATTTTGGGCGTTGCACCGTTTTCATTGCTATTACCGCATGTCAATCTGGCAGGAACGGTGATCCTCACCGTTTTCATCGGCGTCATTCTGGCGTCGGCGTTTTCAGCCATCCTAGTGTATGCACAGGAACTTGTGCCGGGAAAGGTCGGCATGATTGCCGGGCTGTTTTTCGGATTTGCCTTCGGCATTGCCGGTATCGGCTCGGCGGCCCTCGGCCAATTGGCGGATCGAACCAGCATTGAATTTGTCTTCAGCCTCTGCGCGTTTTTGCCCTTGATTGGCTTGTTGACCGTTTTGCTGCCCGACATTGAACCGCATCACCAAAAATAAAATTCCAGTTAAACCTATGAACCGCGAACTCGACCAAAAATCAACCATTGGACAGATCCGTGAACGCTTTGACAACGATGTGGAGCGATTTTCCAAACTGGAGACCGGGCAACAGGCAACCATTGATGCCCCGTTGGTTTTGGAAATTGTCGCGCAAACCGCAGCCACACACCTTAAGCCGCAATGCCGACTGCTTGATCTCGGCTGCGGAGCCGGCAACTTCACCCTGAGCGTTTTGAGCCAGGTGACGCCGCTGGATTGCACCTTGGTTGATTTAAGCCGTCTCATGCTCGAACGGGCACGCGAGCGCGTCGCCGCTGCAACCTCTGGAAAAATTGAAACTGTTCAGGCGGACATGCGAGACTTGGCCTTCGGCGAGAACTGTTTTGACACCATTTTGGCTGGGGCAGTTTTACACCATTTGCGCGACGAACGCGACTGGCGCGAAATGTTTCAACGCCTTCACCAATGGCTTCGCCCGGGCGGATTGCTATTCGTGGCTGACTTGGTGGTATTTGACGACCCGGCAGTTCATGCGCTGATGTGGCAGCGATATGGCAATTACTTGGAATCACTCGGCAGCGCGGATTACCGCCAAAAGGTCTTTGGCTATATTGACCAGGAGGACTCACCCAGGTCGCTTAAGTTTCAAATGGATTTGCTGCGGAAGTCTGGTTTCCAGAACTACGATATTTTGCACCGAAATTCGGTGTTCGCCACTTTTTATGCCCGCAAATCGGCGTGACTTAAGAATTAAAGCACAGGCGCTATGTATCGGCGGCTTTTCTCTGAACTGTCACAAAAACAACGCAGATTTTGTGACAAAGTTGATCCTCTTGAACCCGTTTCGATTTTGATTCACGTTAAGGCTTCGGTCTGCGGTCGGCGAGCGGGGGAAGTGAAGCGAAGGCGGAGATGATCACATCGTAAATCCGAGCCGGAGAGAAACGTCCCGCCGCCGAGCCGCAGACGGAAGCCCGCCGATTATTCGGCATCAGGAATGCCGCTCGTGACGAGCGCGCTTTGTTGTGGACGGAACCGGCGCGGTCGTGAGGGCACAGGGCCGACCGGAAGCCGGGGACGGGAGCAAGAAAGCGCGTTGGTCACGGCGGGGTTGAAAATTTTGCTTTTCAGAGCAAAACATTTCGGGGATTTGCATAACCGGCGTTGGTTGCCGATTAAAAAGTTTAACTTTTTTATCGCCCTGAAAACATTGAATGAAAACGGTGTCGAAAATGGAAAACAGCCAAGTCGCCCCGCGTAAAATCAGCGTGCTTTTGTGTCAAGTTTCGGCGGCAACAGTGGTTTTGCTCAATGTTTTCAAGGCTTCGGCCACTCAATTCGCCGTCCACCAAATGCGCGACTGATAAAATAGTGGTGTCGTTGAATGAATCAGCGACGCAACCAAGAAAGCAAATTATGGAAACAACTGAAATGACGGACACACTCAAAAGCATCAACACAACTCCACATCTTTGCCGGAGCAAGGTAAAACAAACCGCGCTGGAAATTGCCGCCGCGATCCGGCCAGCCAATAAATTCAGCCGGGTTGGCATGAGCTTCATTGAACGCATCGAAGCGAAAGTCCGCGCCGCCATCCGCGAGGAGGTCAGGATTCATCCCAGCAAAGGCAAGACGCTTTTATAATACAGCTAACGATCTTGAACCCGCAACCATAGCAACGCACAGAACAAATTACGATTAGTCTCCAAGCAAATCGTCACGCGATTGTCCGCCATCATTGCTCGACATAAATTGGGCAAGTGCCGCCTTGAGTTGTTCCGGTGTGAATGTTTTTTTGATTTTTGCGATAGCCTCGTTGGCAAGCAGGTCGCAGCGTTCGTTGCCGTCGTGGCCGGAATGACCTTTGAGCCAGTTCCATTTCACCTTATGCCGGGATCTGGCGGAATCCAACGCCCGCCAAAGATCCTCATTCTTGACCGGTTTCTTCGACTTTGTCCGCCAGCCGTTCAATTTCCAAGTCGCCAGCCAGGACGTGACGCCATTTTTCACATACTCGGAGTCGGTGAAAAACTCGACGTCGCATGGTTCCTTGAGCGCGCCGAGCGCTTCGATTGCCGCCCGGAGTTCCATTCGGTTGTTGGTGGTGGCCGGTTCACCACCGCTTAATTCCCGATTGTGGCTACCGTATGAAAGGGTCGCCGCCCAGCCTCCCGGACCCGGGTTGCCGTGACAGCCACCGTCTGAATGAATGACGACTTGCTTCATTCAGTCAACTCGCCAACATGTCTTTGATATTGATTTGAAATCCCGCCTCTTGGAGTTCCGCCGCGAGCCGTGGTTTTACCTCACTGACGTGCTTCTTGAAGGGAATATAAACGAGACCGTGGATGTCGGAAGGCAGTTCAACATCGCCCTTATGGAGGATGGCGACGCGTTTGCGCCCAAGGGTGGAAAGAAACATTCCTAATTCGAGCACCACGTTTTGCCGTGCGCGTGGTTTTTTCTCCTTTGGGCAGTCCAGTTTGTGGCCTTCGTCATCAGGCGTAAGCAGAACACAGGCGTATTTCACTCCAAGCCTATGTTTTTCCAACATCTCGATGATGGTCTGCCCTTCCGCTACCATGTTTGCCAAGATGACGGGTTCAAATTTCAGGCGGCGTAAAAGCAATTCGAGTTGCTCCCGCGCTTCAGTGTCGTGGCCGTAAACGATGAAGATTTTTTCCGGCTGAATTAGCGACAAGGGTTGCTGTGTCCCGGCCGCCGTGGCAGGTGGGATTTTGGAGGCTGCATTTAGCAAATGTTCCGCGCGCTTTTTTTCATCAGAATCCTTTCCTTGAACCATAACCTTCCCGGTGGACTGGAAAAAATTAACCTTCGTGCCTTCGGGAAGCGTGAATTGTGTGCCGTGGTTGATGTCGCGGCTTTCGATGCTCGGCCATTCGCCTTGAAGGGCGCGTTGAACCGTTTCTAATGTTTGTTTAGCCATACGAATTATTTCGTTAATTTCTATATTCCACGACGATCCAGAGTTTGGCTTTGAACCCGCGAGTGGCCGGATTATTTTATTAAAAATTCTTTAATTTAACAGCCCGCGACATGCGGTGAGTTTGCCAAGCAAGGAATCAAGTGACAAGAAATTGCGGGGAACACATCAAAAGCTTCGGCCTGCGGTTCGGTGAACGGGAAAGTGGAGAGCAGGCGCAGAGACGTAGGAACGGAGCCGGAGCGAAACGACCGTCACCGAACCGCAGGCGGAAAGCCGCCGATTATTCGGCATCAGGAATGCAGCTCGTGACGAACGGCTTTGTTGCGGACGGAACCGGCGCGGTCGTGCGGGGCACAGGGCCGACCGGCAGCCGGTGACGGGAGCAAGAAAGCGCGTTGGTCACGGCGGAGTGAAATTGTCAACCGTGCGAAAAATGTTCCTGCAATCCTTATTCTGACTCGAAACGGAACAAAACAATCGTTCTTTTTGCTGGATTTTTTCAAATAAAAAACCATTTTTAATTTGTTCCAGCAAAAATATCTGGGTTTAACTTTGCATGAGTCTCAATCGTCATACCGCAGCGGGTTCCAACGCTGGGTTTAATTATCAGTTCGAGCGAGCCTTGTATTGGTTGGCCAGCAGCCCGGCGGGCGCGACCATTGGGATTGAGACAGATGATGACGTTGCTGTTCGTGGCGCAAATAAGTCTCAACTCTTGGAGCAGGACAAACATTCCATTCAGGCGGAGGCAACGCCATTTGCTGACCGGTCTAAAGATTTATGGAACACCTTGGCAATTTGGATTGAAGCTTTGGATTCAAAAGAAGTGGCGGGTGATGCGGCCAACTTCCTGATGGTCACCAACAAACTGCTACCGGATTGCATCGCAAAGAAAATCAGCCAGGCCGAAACCAAAACACAAATTGACGAGTGTGTCGCAGCATTGGAAATAGCCGGCCAAAATCCACCAGAGCACATCCGGCATCAAGTCGAGCGGGTTTTGCGTCCGGCATCGAGTGAAACGCTGCGAAGCGTCATCTCGAAGTGCGACTTGATTGATGCCTCGCAAGCCAGCACCGGGCCGCAATTGCGCAAGGAAACGGTTGCTCAATTGCAATTGCCGGAATCATGTTTAACGGCTGCCGACTCCATTACCGATGAGCTTTTAGGCTGGCTGCACAAGACAGCATTGGCTGCTTGGCAGCAAAATCAGCCAGCATGGATTGAGCGGAATCATTTTGTTAATCAACTTCACGCGATCATTGATCTGCGAAAACGTCAAATCACCCGCGAGCGAGCGGAACACCTTATTCCTGTAACCGACGAGAAGGTCGGTCGTGAAAAAGGAAGTCATTTTGTAAAGCAGCTTCATTTGGTCACTGACGATGATGGTGTTGTGGACAACGCCATCCGCGAATTTATCCGATGCAACATCGAGAAAAGCCGGCTGTCCGTGGAGGGAAATGTCACGGACGATGATTGGAACGCATTTGAAACAGCGCTGCTGTCCCGGTGGGACAAAATTCGCGCTCGGGTTTTGCGTATGAAGAAGAGCAATCCAGAGCAGGATATTGGTTTTGAAATTTTTACTGAGACTACCGAAGACCACCTGGAAAAACTTGCTGGCAGTGATACTGAGCAAGTTTACCTCACATCGGGGACATATCATCGGTTAGCCGACATGATTCGTATAGGCTGGCATCCGCGCTTCAAGGCACTCATGGAAAAACTTACGAAAGAGTCATGATTGACGTCTTATTTGAACAACGGGTAATCCAAAATACAGGGCTTGCAGCGGAAGCTATCTGGCAGGCCGTGCATGAAGCTTACGAATCCAGCGGTCGAACCGAGGGCGTGACATTGCCATTGGTATTTCTGGTCCTGCCGCTCACGTTCCATCGCCGTTCTGCTCAAATCCTGGCATCAAAAACTCAACCCGGAGCTCTATACAAAGCGCTGGCTGAAGACCGCGAGATCACCGTTGGCCTTCAGATGCGGATGCAGGCCATGTCGGAACGCACATTTCAGGCGCTTTCTATAGGTTTTCACACCGGTCTGTTATTGCTTGATCCAGACCATCAACGTCATTTGATACCCGGCAGAAAATCCCCGCCAGTGGTTCATGCAACAGAAGAGGTGAAGACTATTTTAGGCGCTGCCAAAAGAGTTGGGCGCTCCTTTTCCGAAATGACGCTGGTGCAACTTTCTACCCAATTGAACATCCGATTCTAATGAAACTCGCGATTCTAAAAATAATTCTCTGGCCCAAAGACCAGAATCACAGTCCCCGCATCATTCATTTTGCGCCCGGCAAAATTAACATCATCACCGGCGAGAGCGGCACCGGTAAATCCACCCTGACCTGGATCATTGATTATTGTCTTGGAAGTGAAAAATGCTCTATCCCCGTCGGGTTGATTCGCGAAGTCACCGGCTGGTTTGGCCTACATCTGCAATTGGCCAACACCGAAATGATCATCGCCCGGCGGAATCCAGAGGGGCAGCAGACCACAACCGATATCTTTTGGTCAGAGGGATTGACGTTGGTTGTGCCGCCGACCGTTGAAAAGAACGCTCGGGTGGAAGATTTGAAAAACCGGTTCAACCAAATCTCACATCTCCCCAACCTCGATTTTTCCACAGATGAGAATGTTGGATTTGGTGGACGGGCAAGTTGCCGGGACATGGCGGCATTTAATTTCCAGCCGCAACACATTGTCGCCAATCCATACACGTTTTTCTTCAAGGCGGATACCACAGAACACCGCGAGAAATTACGCATCATTTTCCCGCTCGTGCTCGGTGCGGTAGATGCAACTGTGCTTGCAAAACAGCGCGAACTAAAAGATACGGAACGCGAGTTTGACCGGCTTCGGCGCGAATTAGACGCACGCCTTGGCGCAGCTCGCGCTTGGGAAGCGGAGGTTGAAAGTTATTATATGCAGGCTCGGACGCTGGGCTTGCTGCCTGATTCGTTGCCGCCCGAAGCTGGCTGGCCTTTGGACAAATATATTTTGGAATTGCAGAAAGTGCCTGAAACTGTCCGCAAGATGGATCTTCCTGACATTAAAGAAGGCACCGGTGAAACCGCCGTCAAAGAACTGACCGGTTTGGTCAATGAGGAGGACAGGTTAGGGCAAGAAATGGGTTCGATTCGTCGTCGTTTGGGTAAGCTGGATCAGTTGTCTTCAACGGTCGGCGAATATAACACGACCCTCACCAGTCAGGAGGACAGATTGAAAGGCGTCGGTTGGTTTGAGGAAAAACTGAACAATACACATGAGTGCCCGGTGTGCGCCGCCGTTCACACCGAAGGCAACCCTCGTTTGGCCGAACTCAAAACATTGGCGCATGAATTAAAATCATTGAGCGCTTCAGTTCATCAAGCGCCCGCCAAGCTGGATCAAGAGCTGGCCGTATTGCGTCAGGAACTACGCGACTTGGAAGGGGCCATCTCCAAGGTGCGCCAGAAAAGAAAATTTCTTGAAAATAGCTCCAATGCGCTGGCCGCTCAACGCCAGCGCGTCCGTCAAATTTATTTATTTGTTGGCCGTGTGGAACAAGCCCTGGAAAATGTAAGCGCCAGCCGTAATGTCGATAAGCTTCGTGAACAAGTTAAGGCATTGTCGGATAAAATTGCCGAATTAAAAAAGCATCTTGACCCGCTCAAACAACGGGATCGGATCAATGCTGCTGTTGAAAAGGTGTCGGCCAAAATCGCGGACTACGCTCGCCTCTTGAAGCTCGAACATGCGACTGAAAATGTCCGCCTCAATACTCGCGAGCTTACCCTCCAGTTTAAGCCGCTTTCCGGGAGGACTGATTTCCTTTGGGAAGTCGGCAGCGGTCAAAATTGGGTGGGCTACCATGTCGCCGGCTTGCTGGCTCTGCATGAACATTTTATCAGTTTGAATCAAAACCCAGTGCCTCGGTTTCTGGTAATTGACCAGCCCAGCCAAGTCTATTTTCCAGAGGCTTGGCCTACGATGGAAAAAGCCCCGAATGAACCAAACAAAACAGATGGCTCGTCGGATATTGATGGCGTGCGCCGGATTTTCAGCGCACTTTCAAGTTTTTTCGACGCGGTAGCTGGGCAATTCCAAATAATTGTGACCGAGCACGCTGGTTCCATTACATGGGATGGAATCCCCAATATTCATTTAGTTGGCAACTGGCGACAAGGACATGACGAGTTTCTCGTCCCAGCCGCTTGGCAAAAGGGCGAATCGAACTAAAGCGTCTGGTTTTATATTTTCCATAATAATTATTTAGCTCAAGGCTTCGGCCTGCGGTTCGGCGAACGGGAAAGTGAAGCGCAGACGGAGAGACGGCGGGAATGGAGCCGGAGCGTAACGACCGTCGCGCAACCGCAGGCGGAAAGCCGCCGATGTTTCGGCATTTGAAATGCCGCTCGTGACGAGCGCGCTTTTTTGCGGAACGGAACCGGCGCGGTCGTGAGGGGATTTGGCCGAACAGCGGCCGGTGAAGTGGAGCAAGAAAGCGCGTTGGTCACGGCGGTCTGCTATTGCATCAAATTATTTTCCAGAACTGTCCAACCGAAATCATTATCTGCGGATTTTCTTGTAGTCCGGCAATGTGCGACCGGTTCGGCACGGATTCAGTTTGCGCTTTTCCCCTTGAGCATTTCCAGCACCCGAGCTTGATCTTGCTTCCATGTCTTCGCCGTGCTGCGTTCCAAAATCGCTAGAATCGCCTTGTCCTGCTTTTCCACTCCGGGTTTCAGCGTTTCAGGTTTCACCGTTTCCACACTTGACCCGCTCATCAGCAGTTTCGGCATGGCCGCATTTAGTGCCGAACGGAACGCCTCGCGGCCCGGCTGAAAATAATGTTTCAAAACAATGTCCGTCGTCTTGTGGCCGGTGACTTTTTGCACCAGTTCCAGCGGCACGCCGGCTGTCAGCGCCAGCGTTACCCAAGTCACGCGGAAGCTGTGGAAATCCCGCACGCTCGCCCGCCGCAAGCCGTGTTTCCGCTCCCGATACAGACCGGCATCCTTCATGCCGTCTTTGACGCTGTCGCCTTTGTTCGTATGGCTGGAGCCGCGCACAATCCGACAGCCAATCGCCGATTCAATTTCATTCAGGTAGCCCGAAACGCTGCCCTTGCTCACCTTCGCGCCGGCCATCACGGCCGCGATGTTGCCCCCGTCCATGTAGAGCTTGAACACCGCCGTCAAGCGTGGTCGTTTCTCGACTTCCGGCAGGGTGGCGATGTAGGCCTCCCCGCGCTTCCGCGTTTCCTCGGTTGAAAGTGTCGGCAGCCCCGTTGTGTCTTCCGCTTCAACCACCGGCTCGCCCAACGCCACCGCCAGAATCTTTTTCACCCGCCAGGTGATACCGTCGGGATTTTCCGAATACATTTTGGCCTGCTCTGGAAAGACATAACCCGCGCGCTTCGCGCCGGCATTTTTGGCTTGGGCTTTCAACTCGTCTTGCAGCATCGGAAAAATCGGAATGCTCACCGTCTGGCCGGTCTTCGATGTCTTCACGGTTATGAATCGTTTCCCCAGATCCACATCCTTCCAGTCGAGGAGGCAACAATCGCCGCGCCGCATCGCCGTGCACATGCCCACGATGATGATAGGCTGGATGAATTCATCCGCTTTGGCGGCCTCATTGATTGCACCAAGTTCCTTCGGGGTGAACGGCTGGCGGAAAACCGTTTCCGACTCGCGTGTCGGCGTGTTGGCAAACGGATTGATACGGCCCGCCGGCAGCAAATGTCTGAAAGTCGCCCGCAGCAGCTTGAGTGTGTCGTTCCAGGTTTTGCCTGAGACGCCGCGTTTGGCCTCGGCGTCCAGGAAGGCCCGCGCCAAGGTCGGTGTCACCAGCAACAGTTCCACCGCCTGTGGATTTTCATGCCGCACAAATTCCACAAACCGGTTCAACGTGGATTGGCATTGGGACGCGTAGCGGGAATTCGGCTCCCGCCGCCGCGCGATCATCGCCCATTCCGCCGCCAGATCGTCCAGTTTCACCGATTTGATGACCTCGCCCGTTTTGATCTCGTAAAGTTTTTCCACCAGATGAGCCGAATCTCGTTTTGACCTCGCCTCTTCGACTATGCTTGCCAGTTTTGCCTGGGCAGTGGCACGCGAACATTCAAACGTAGTATCGCCTCGATCCTTCAAGGAATGTGAGGCAGGCGGAGTTCCAGCGACTTTTACGCCCAGACTGACGCACTGGCGTTTGCCATTGATTTTGAAGCGACCATACCAGATCGGGCGGATGGTTCCGTTTGGTTCAATGCGAAGTTCGAGAGGCATAATCTTGATAAGTTTGGTCTCAAAAGCTATCCGGTAGCCTTCCTGTTACGACTAGAATCATAGCGCAATAGGCAGAAACTATTCAAGCAAAAAAACCAACAAAGTAACCAACGGAACGGCTTAAAGTTTAGATATTACCCAATAAATAAGGCATAATGTCGAATACAGTTCAGGCTCATAACCTGAAGGTCGTTGGTTCAAATCCAGCCCCCGCAACCAATTTATAGGGTCTAAAGCCTTGGTATTCAATTGATACCAAAACGCTTTAGACCCTTTTTTCTGGCCTGACGCATAGGCCTCTGTGTCCCTTGATTCCTTTAAGTTCCTATAAGAATTCATGTGGTCGCAAGCAAGTGGCTACAAAGTGGCACACTTTTTTTGGGAAATCTCCGATTGCTCAGCCATATGGAACCTATATAAACTCGGAGAATTACCGATCTGCAAATGGCTGACAATTGGTGTGAATCGTCAGTCAAACCGACTTTTAAATTTATACTTACCCATGGCTTGATCGCATTCCAATAAGTCGAAGCGGACCAAACGCCCGATTTTCACGAATGGTAAAATCGGCTTTTCATCAGTTTGGTGATGGTGCGAACGTTGCACTGGAAATGGCCGGCAATTTCCCGTTTAGTTTTCCAATTCTTGCCCGAACTATCGAACTCAGATGTTTGAATCGCATTCATATTCCTTTGTGTTTGGCGGGGATTGGAGGCATCACCGAAAATGTCAAGACATTGCATTTCTCTGTCGGTTTGATTCTGACCCTCGCCTCCTCCATAGCCAAATTTTTGTGCAGTAGCGGTTTAGGTGGATAGGAAGTCCCAACGGACACCAGAAAGGTTACTCCGTTAGAACTGGGTATAACCGGGCGTAACTCGCCCATTACTCGCTAAGTCAGTGGAAACGGCTTCATTTATTCTCGTGGTTGCGATGAATACTATGAAGACCCGTTGGCGACGCGCTTTCGGCAGATGGTTCATGAAGCAGATTGTTGCCGTAATCCTGGGTGGCATGTAATGGCTTCAGGCAAGATTCAAACGCACCCAGACAACGAAATCTGTATTTTAAAATATCGGTGCACCTTTGCTGAAATTCTCCGGTTTACTAATTGTCCGCAACCTTCCAGCCAATGATTTGTCCATCCGGCAAACGCACCGCGTTGGTCTTGTCGAACCCGGACTGATCCGGCGAGAAGCCGCCTTCGAGATGCAAGATCGTGCTTTGCTGCGAAGCGATAATCACCGGGACCGTCACAATGCCATAGCCATTGGCCCGCGCCTTCACCTCATATTTTCCCGGAGCCAATGTCACCGCAACCGCATCTTGGAACATGGTGCCTGAATTATTATGAATACGTTGGAGGAATTGACCGTCACTGGTCAGAATTTCGTAATCCGAATATTCCTGCCGATACGGATCGCGGCTGTTGAAATCTGCATTGCGCCGATAGGCCGAATAAACCAGCAAGGTGCCGTTAGAAGAAGGCGACGTGACTGGTGTGGATGCCACGGCCGGCCCCACCGTGGCGAGGGCTAGTCTGCCGTGGTCGGTGGCACAGCCGGAGAGCAAGGCCCCCGCTAACATTGCAATCAAGGACAATAATGTTTTCATATGCACAATGATTATTGCCACATTCTCATTCGTGGTGGAAGTTTCTGAACGAATTTTAATGAAGTGTTTACGTGGTTTTAATCAACGTCTGGTCTATTCCTTTGTCAAAGTTTTAACTTATGCGAATCCTGCTCGTGGAAGACGAAAAAAAAGTGGCCGACATCATCGTGCGCGGCCTCAAGGCGGAGCGCTTTGCCGTGGATGTCTATCATGATGGCCAAAGTGGCTGGGAGGCTGCTGACACCTATAATTACGATCTAATTATCCTAGACTTGATGTTGCCCCGCCTGACCGGCACGGAAATTTTGGCGAGGGTGCGCCGCAAAAATTCGCTTGTCCCCGTCCTCATTCTCACCGCGCGCGACGGCATGGCGGACAAAATAAAAAATTTTGAAACCGGCGCGGACGATTATCTCACCAAACCATTTGCCTTCGCCGAATTGCTGTTGCGGGTGAAAGCGTTGCTGCGTCGCGGGCCGGTAAATCGCGCCAGTGTCATCCGCGTGGGCGATCTGGAAGTTGATCGGCTCTCGCAAAGCGTGAAGCGCGCCGGCAAAAAAATCGAACTCACCGCCAAGGAATATGCGCTGCTCGAGTATCTCGCCACGCAGCCCGGCCGAGTGTTTTCGCGCACGATGATCATCGAACACGTTTGGGATCAAAGCTTCGAAGGGCTGACCAACATCGTGGATGTCTACGTGCGGCATTTGCGGGAAAAGCTCAACGACACGTTTCCCAATCAGTTGCTGCGCACCGTGCGCGGAGTGGGTTACAGCCTGGACGACACGACACCGGTATGAACACCCGTTCCATCAGCTTTCGTCTCGTCGCCTGGTATGCCGGCCTGCTGACCGTGATTTTTTTGCTGCTGTGCGCCGTGTTGTATCTCGATCTGCGCCATTTTTTGGAACATGATCTGCGCCAGGCGCAGGCCCGACGCGCGCGGCAGATTGCCACGACGCTGCTCGCGCATGTCAGGCAAACCGGCGAGGCCGCCGCCATAAATCAGGCTCGCGATTGGTATGAACCGGAAGCCAACGACCGCTTCATCCGCATCACGCGCGGTGATGGCACGCTGATTTATGTTTCGGGCACGCCCAAGGACAACAGTTTCGCTCCGGCGGAAATTCCGGTTTTCCCATCTGTGGCCGACCCGGAATCTTCCCGCAAACTAAAATTATCCGGCGGCAACACGCTGCTCATCGCCGCGCTCCATTTCAAATCCGCCGGCAATCCCGATTACTTCGTGGAATTTGGCGCGCTGCTCGATCCGGTGGAAACCATGCTTAACCACTTGTTTTTGCAGCTCGCCTTGGGCCTGCCGCTCGCGGTCATCATCACCACCATCGGCGGATATTTGCTGGTGCGGCGGGCTTTGACGCCGGTCGCGCACATCACGCGCGCCGCCGAACGCATCACGCAGTTCAATTTGAGCGAGCGATTGCCGGTCGCGCAAACGGGCGACGAACTGGAACGACTTTCCGTTTCGCTCAACCGCATGATCACGCGCCTGGACGAGGCGTTGCAAAATTCCAAGCGCTTCGTGGCGGACGCCTCGCATGATTTGCGCACGCCGCTGACGATTTTGCGCGGCGAGCTGGAACATTTCGCGGGGGACGCGCGACTTGATTCCGAACTGCGTGAACGCGCCGGCAGCCTGCTGGAGGAGGCCGCGCATCTGGGCAAAATCGTCGAGCAATTGTTCACGCTCTCGCGTCTCGACACTGGTGAAGCGCAGACCGAGTGGACCCATTTTGATCTGAGTGAGCTCGCCAAAACCACCGCCGAACAAATGAGTCTGCTCGCCGAGGACAAAGGAATTTCCATCGCATGCAGTGCCAGCCAGCCGTTGCCGGTGAAAGGCAATCGCGTGCGGCTGAAACAAGTTGTCGTCAATCTTCTCGACAACGCCATCAAATACACGCCGGCGAAAGGTGAGATTCAATTGCGCGTGCTCGGCGTGAACGGTCATGCGGTGCTGGAAATAGAGGACAACGGCATCGGCATTCCGCCCGCCGCGTTGCCGCACATCTTCGAGCGGTTTTATCGCGTGGACCCGGCACGTTCCGCGGAATCCGAAAGCGCGGGTCTGGGTCTGGCCATCGTCAAATCCATCTGCCTCGCGCACGGCGCGGAAGTGGAAGCGCACAGCACAGTCGGCCGCGGCAGTTGCTTCCGCGTCAAACTGCCCCTCGCCAAAAATTAAAAATTTCCCCCATGAAATCAAAAAACCCAAACGCGCGGCTCAAACTGTTTTCCAAAATTCTCGCGCCCGCTTTTTTGGCCGGCCTCGGTATTTTTTTGGCGGTTCATCATGCACATGCGCAGACGCCCGTGGCAACTGATGCAGCCGTCACACCGACGGCCGGCGTGGCGAAAGTGACGCGCGAAGATCTGTTTAAGGCGGTCACGATCGCCGCCGAATTCCGGCCTTACGAGGAAGTCGCCTTGCATGCCAAAGTTTCCGGTTTTGTCAGCAAGATGAACGTGGATTTCGGCGACACCGTGAAAGCCGGACAACTTTTGGCCACGCTCGAAGTGCCGGAATTGCAGGCCGAATTGGCGAATGCGCAAGCCGCAAATGCCAAGGCCGCAGCGGATTTCACCAACGCCAATTTGATTTATTCGCGGTTGCAATCCGTCAACAAGGAGCATCCCAATCTCGTCGCGCAACAGGACCTCGACACGGCGCAAGCGAATGAATTGACCGCTACCGCCGCCATCGCCGCCGCCAAGGCGAATTTTGAAAAATTTCAAACGATGGTCAGTTACACGCAAATCGTGGCGCCGTTTGACGGCGTCATCACCAGCCGTTACGCCGATCCGGGCACACTGATTGATGCCCAGGGCAAACCGCTTTTGCGCGTTTCGGACAATTACCGGTTGCGTCTCGATTTTCCCGTCACCGTGGATTACGTGAAAGACATTGCGCTCGGCGCGCCGGTGGAAGTGCGTGTGGATTCGCTCAATGGCAAGACGTTCGCCGGCAAAATTTCCCGCTTCACTCACGAGGTGGACGACAACACACGCACGATGATCACGGAAATCGAAGTGCCCAATCTCGATCTGGAGCTCATTCCGGGCATGTATGCCAATGTGATTTTGCAAGTGGAGCAACGTCCGAACGCGCTGGCCATTCCTGTAGAAGCCGTTTCCGGTGAAAAAAATCCGACCGTGCTGGTGCTTAACCAGGATCAGCAAATCGAAGAGCGCGCGGTGACTTTGGGCTTGGAAACGCCGGAAAAATTCGAGGTGCTGTCCGGTTTGCGCGAAGGCGATTTGGTGATCGTCGGCAGCCGCGCGCAATTTCAAGCCGGCGAAAAAGTGGCGCCGAAACTTTTGGCGGTCGCCGCGCGCGATGAAAAATAAGCAGCAGATTTCCGCCAAAAAAATTTGCGCCGTTTTCGAAAAACTGAACTTCTTTTATTTTCATGTCACGCTTCGCCATTCGCCTGCCGTATCTGATCATCGTCATTTGCCTGATCACTTGCGTGGTCGGCGTGACGAGTCTGGTGCGCATGCCGGTGGATTTGTTTCCGCCGATCAAAATTCCCGTCGTGGTCGTCGCCACCTTTTTCAATGGGATGCCGCCGGAGCAAATCGAGACAGACATCACCGGCCGCTTTGAGCGTTTTTTCACGCTCGCCAGCGGCGTGGACCACATCGAATCGCGTTCGCTGCCGGGCGTGAGCTTGATCAAAATTTATTTCCAGCCGGGTTTTAACGCCGATTCCGCCGTGACCAGCATTGGCAATCTGGCGATGGCCGATTTGCGAAAATTGCCACCCGGAACTTTGCCGCCGGTCGTCCTGCAATTTGACGCATCAAGTCTGCCGGTGTGTTTGATCACGTTGAAAGGCGAAGGCTTGAACGAGGCGAAGCTGCGCGACCTCGGCCAGTTCGATGTCCGCAACCAGGTCGCCAACGTTCCCGGCGCGTCCGTGCCGCAACCGTTCGGGGGACGTTATCGGCAGATCATGGTTTATGTGGACCCGCTGAAATTGGAGGCACATCAACTAAGCGTGATGGATGTGGTGCGCACCGTGAACAATGCGAACCTGATTTTGCCCGCCGGCGATGTGAAGATCGGGCCATACGATTACAACCTGTATGTCAACAGCCAGATTGATGACATGAAGGACATCAATCAAGTGCCGCTGAAAACCATCGGCAACGCCTCGGTGCTCGTGGGCGACGTGGGTCATGTAGTGGACGGCTCGCAAATCCAATACAACGTCGTGCGCGTGGACGGCCAGCCATCCGTCTATCTGCCGGTGCTCAAGCAGGGCGGCGATGCGAACACGATCGCGGTCGTGGACGGCATCAAAACGGCCGTGGGCAATTTGTTCGACGTGCCGAAACAGCTCGTGGCCAAAGTGGTTTTTGACCAGTCCGTTTTCGTGCGCAACGCGATAGAAAATTTGATCCACGAAGGCTTGATCGGCCTGGTGCTGACCGGCGTGATGATCTTGATTTTTCTCGGCAGCATGCGGGCGACCTTGGCGGTGTTTCTCTCGATTCCGTTGTCGGCACTTGCGACTTTCATCGCGCTGTCGCTGGGGAACGGCACCATCAACGTGATGATTCTCGGCGGACTCGCGCTGGCCTTTTCGCGGCTGATTGATAACTCCGTCGTGGTGCTCGAAAATATTTTCCGCCATCTGGAAATGGGCGAGCCGCCGGAAATCGCCGCCGAGCGCGGCGGGCGCGAAGTCGCGCTGCCGGTGCTGGCGGCCACGCTCACGACGGCGATTGTATTTTTCCCCGTCATCTTTCTTTACGGTGTCAGCAAATTTCTTTTTATGGCACTGGCGTCGTCGGTGATTCTCTCGCTGTTCGCGTCGTATGTTGTCGCGATGACGGTGGTGCCGTTGTTTTGCGCCAGGCTGATTCGCGGCCATCAGGAAAAAAAAGAAATCGGTCATTCCGAAACGGGTCTGCCGAAACCGCACGGCTGGCTTCAACGCTTTAACCTTTGGTTCAATCATAAATTTAACCTGATGCTGAACCGCTACGAAAAATATTTGAGCCTGGCATTGCTGCGGCCGCTGGCGACGGTGCTCGGCATCACGGGCATTTTTATTTTGAGCCTCGCGCTGTATCCGCTCATCGGCGAGGCGTATTTTCCGCGCACCGATCCGAGCCAGTTCGTCATCAACGTCAAGGCTGCAACCGGCACGCGCATTGAACTCACCGACCAATTGATCCAGCAAGTGGAACAGATTGTCCGTGAAACCGTGCCGACAAATGACCTGAAAATCATCGTCTCAAACATCGGCGTCACGCCCGGTTTCTCCTCGATTTACACGCCCAATTCCGGCCCGCACACGGCGTTCGTGCAAGTTGGCTTGAATGCCGGTCATCGCCTCAGCAGTTTTCAATACATGGATAAAGTCCGCGCGCGGCTGAAAAAAGATTTGCCGCAGGTCAGCGCTTATTTTCAAACCGGCGGCTTGGTGGATGCGATTTTAAATTTGGGCATGCCCGCGCCGCTGGACATTCAAGTCGCGGGCAAAGACCTGGAGGTCACGCACAAAATCGCGGCGGAAATCGCGCGCCAAGCGGCCGCGCTGCCGGATGTCAGTGACGTGCTCGTGCCGCAGGACATTGATTATCCCGCGCTGCAACTCGACATTGACCGGCTCCGCACTTCCGAGCTGGGCCTCAACGAAAAAGAAGTCGTCGGCGACGTCATCACCGCGCTGACTTCCGACCAGATGATTGCGCCCAGTTTTTGGGTGGATCCGAAAAGCGGCAACGATTACATGCTCACGGTGCAATATCCCGAAGGCTTCGTGAAAAATTTTGCCGATCTCTCGTCCATTCCGGTGCGCGGCGAAAATTTTTCGCAGCCGACGCGGCTCGACACGTTGAGCGCCATCCACCATCGCACCGCGCCCACCGAGGTGGATCATTATCAACTGCGCCGCGAAATGGATGTCTATGTGGCCCCGACGCACGAAGACCTTGGCAAAGTTTTGGCGGGCGTCCAAAAAATTGTGAGCGGTCTGAAATTGCCGGCGAACATCCACGTCACCGTGCGCGGCTCGGCGCACGCGATGCAAGTTTCCTTCCGCAGTTTCGGTCTTGGTTTGATTCTCGCGACCGTGCTGGTTTATTTGATTCTCGTCGCGCAGTTCAAATCGTTTCTGGATCCGCTGCTCATTTTGCTCGCCGTGCCGACCGGCTTGACCGGCGTGCTCATCATTCTGTTTGCCACCGGCACCACACTGAATGTGATGTCCCTGATGGGCGTGGTGATGATGGTCGGCATCGTTGTCTCGAACAGCATTCTCATCGTCGAGTTCACCAATCGGCTGCGCGAAGAAGGCAAACCTTTGCGCGAAGCCGTGTCGCTGGCGTGCCGTGTGCGTCTGCGGCCGGTGCTGATGACGTCGCTGGCCACGTTGTTCGGCCTGATTCCGATGGCCTTGAAACTCGGCACGGGCAGCGAAGCCTACGCGCCGCTCGCCCGCGCGATCATCGGCGGCCTTGCGGTTTCCGTGGTGCTGACGGTGTTCATCGTGCCGGCGGCATATTTCATTCTGTATCAGCGAAGCGAAGCGGCCGCGAAAAATGCCGCGAAGGTGGCCCCAGCAATTTCTCACTGAATGAATTTAATTTTGAAACAATTTATTTCGGGCTTGGGCATTGGACTGTTATTCGCCGGCAAAATTTTTGCGCAGGGAATGACCAACGCGCCGGTCAGCTTGACGTTGGCGGACGCGGAGAAATTGGCGCTGCAAAATCATCCGCAAATTGCCGCGGCCAATTACCGTGCGCTCGCCGCACAGGAAGTCGTGACGGAAGCGCGCGCGGGATTTTTTCCGAACGTCAATCTTTACGCCGACGCCGTGGGCGCGGAAAACGAGGATGCGCGGATTCTCGCCGGCGGCATCAATAATCCGAGCATTTACGACCGCCTGGCCGGCGGTTTGGCCGTCAGCCAGCTCATCACCGATTTTGGTCGCACGGCCAATCTCAGCGCGAGCTCCAAACTTCAGGCGCAGGCGGAAAAACAAAACGCCAACGCCACGCGCGAGCAGGTTTTGCTGCAGGTGAACCTGCGTTATTTCAACGCGCTCCAGGCGCAGGCGGTGTTGCAGGTCGCGCAGCAAACGGTGGTCACGCGGCATTTGCTGCTGGATCAGGTCAGCGTGCTCGCGTCCAACAAACTCAAGTCGGAATTGGACGTGAGTTTTGCGCGCGTCGCGGTGCAGCAAAGCAAATTGCTGCTGCAAAAAGCGCAGAATGATACGGCGGACGCGATGACGTCACTTTCCACCGCGCTGGGTTATCGCGAACCAAAAATGTTTGAATTGGCGGAGCCGGCGCAATCGGTTCTGGCCAGCACCAACGATGTTTCGCAATTGGTCGAAACCGCTTTGGCGCAGCGGCCGGAATTGTTGAGCCTGCGCAACGAACATGACGCGGCGCAGCGATTTGCAAAATCACAACGAGACGCGCGGCTGCCGATCATTGCCGCCGTCGGCATGATTGGCGATTCGCCTTCGCATGATTCACATTTGCCGGACAATTACGAGGTGGGCGGCGTCCAATTGAGCCTGCCGCTGTTCGCCGGCGGACTTTACGTGGCGCGACAACACGAGGCAGAACTTAAAGCGCAGTCGGACAGCGAACTCGTCCGCGCGCTGGAAGACAATATCGTGCGCGACGTGCATATCGCGTGGTCGGATGTGAACACCGCGCTGGATCAGCTCCACACCACGGAAGAATTGGTCCGCAACGCCGGCGAGGCTTACGATTTGGCCGCGGCGCGTTACAAAATCGGTAGCAGTTCCATCGTGGAATTGAGCCAAGCCCAGTTGAGCCTAACTTCGGCACTCATCGCGAACACCAATGCGCGTTACAATGTTCTCATTCAACAGGCCAATCTGGATTATCAGACCGGAGCGCTGCAATAAGCCCGTCTTTTGTGACAATTCCATGAATGAATTTTAATTCCGCGTTCAAGACGCCTTAATGGAGGGTGGATAGGTTATGTCATTATGAAAATAAAGGATATTCCTCTCATTGGCATGGCAATCATTCCATTTCTGGTTGGCTGTGCGTCAACTCCAATCATGCTTAATTCTGTCGGGCCTGCCCCTGCCAAATCCGCAGCGGAGCATGTTCCAACGGGCTATTTGCGGGTTTATACGGCGACGGATGCCCATGCGATTGCCGAAAATACCTATTATTACACGCATACCGGCTATCGTATCTATACCGCGGATGGAAAATTGTGGAAGTATGTTGCCAATCATAATGGAGACATGGATGAATCTGTGGCGAACGTGCGGATTCCCGCAGGTAATTACCAGATTTCTGCTCAATCCGAGGCGTATAATTTGGTATGTGTGCCGGTGGTGATACATGGTGCTCAAACAACGGAAGTTCATTTGGGCACTCATTGGCAAGCACTATCAAACGCTCTCCCCAATGAATTGGTATATCTGCCGGGCAGACATCCTTACCCGGTGGGTTGGAAAAGCTCGATGACGGAGTGATCATAGAAATTAAAGTTCGCGCAGAATCGCATTTCTGAAACCTCGATAATAAGCCAATTTAATTAGAGCCAAAGTTCCAGTGCAATCACTAAACTTTCACTCTTTCGGATTTATTTTTATGCGCAATCAAATCAGCGATTCTCTAACCGATCCGCGCATTTACATGGCGGCCGAACGCACATTTCTGGCGTGGATTAGAACTGGCATCGCATTCATGGGCTTCGGTTTTGTAGTGGCCCGCTTCGGCCTGTTTTTGCGCGAGATCGCGTTGAGCAACAGCGTAACGGTGGCCCCGCCTAAAAACGGCTTTTCTCTCCCCGTTGGCATCGCGCTGATTGTCGCGGGCATAATTATCAATATCATCGCCGCTATCCGGCATCATTGTTATGTCAAGGCCTTGGACTGTGGCCAGCCTCGCGACATCCACAGCTCCCTATTCACTTTCTCTGTGGCCGGCTTTCTTGCCCTTATTGGACTGAGCGTGGCCATTTATCTCGCCGTGGTGGTATAAACCGTCCGTTTATGTCGGCGATGGTTGGCAAGCTTCTGACTAATCCGGACTTCGAATCTGATCTTTTCGATGAAACAAGCCCGGGGGCGCGTTCAAAGCGGATAGCGAATCCGTTTCTGTGGAAATCAAGGACGGCAACTTGAAAATCACTTTCACCAACAATGTTGAAAATCAGCAGGTCAACGGCATCGAAATTATTCCGCAAACTTGATTGCAGAAAACTTGATTGAGTAACAAAATGTGTCATCCCATGCAGTCGCGACCGGGTGAAAATTATCAGCCACGATTGCTTTAAAGTCATAACCAAAATATGTCCGGCACTTTAAAAAATATTTCAGTCATTCAGCATGAAGGCCCGCAATCCAAGAATCCGCTGGCGTTCAAGCATTACAGTCCCGGCGAAATGGTCGAAGGCAAGACCCGGTGCGAACATCTGCGTTTCGCGGTGGTCTATTGGCACACGTTTCGCGGCACGGGCAGCGATCCGTTCGGCGCGGGCCCGATGCAGCGACCATGGGATGATGGAGCGAACTCCGTCAGCAACGCGCAAAACCGCGCACGCGTCGCGTTTGAATTCATCCATAAACTGGGCGCGCCGTATTACTGCTGGCACGACCGCGACGTCGCGCCGGAGGGAAAAACTTTATCCGAGTCAAACGAAAACTTTGACGCGGCCGCCCGGAATTTCTGGAAAATCTGATCAACGAGTTTATCTGAAAAAATCGGATGTTGTCTCAAACGAAGTGATTTATGAAATCTTTCCGCTACTTGGTTCCCGACGGCACTTATATGGCCGACCCGGCGGCGCATGTTTTCAATGGGCGGCTCTACATTTATCCTTCGCATGACATCGAATCGGGCATCAAGGAAAACGACAATGGCGACCATTTTGATATGCGGGATTATCACGTGCTGTCATTGGAAACCGTTGACGGTCCGGTGACCGATCACGGTGTAATCTTGGATCTGGAGGATATTCCATGGGCGGGACGCCAGTTGTGGGATTCCGATTGCGCCTGCAAAAACGGCAAATACTACGTCTATTTTTCGCTTAAGGATAAAAACGATGTCTTCCATCTCGGCGTGGCCGTAAGCGATAAGCCGGAAGGTCCGTTCATTCCGCAGGAAAATCCGATTAAAGGCAGCTATTCCATTGATCCATGCGCGTTCGTGGAAAAGGGAAGTCACTACTTGATCTTCGGTGGATTGTGGGGCGGACAACTCCAGCGCTATCGCAACAACATGGCCATTGAGTGCGGGAAAGAACCGGCCGGCAATGAGCCGGCGCTATGCCCCAAGATCGTCCGGTTGAGCGATGACATGCTGGAGTTCGCCGAAGCGCCACGCGACTTGGTCATTCTCGACGAGAACGGCCAGCCACTAAAAGCCGGCGATCACGGCCGTCGTTTTTTTGAAGCGTCTTGGATGCACAAATACAATGGCCAATATTATTTCTCGTATTCCACCGGCGACACGCATCTCCTCTGTTACGCCACGAGCGACAACCTTTACGGACCCTTCACATATCAAGGCGTCATCCTCACGCCGGTGGTCGGCTGGACGACACATCACTCCATCTGCGAATTCAAAGGCAAATGGTATCTGTTCCACCATGATTCAAAACCATCCAGTGGCCGGACCTGGCTGCGTAGCTTGAAGGTGATTGAACTCGAATATCTTCCCGACGGTTCGATCAAGACCATCCCAGGCCAGCCATGAACAAATCCGCACCGCGGTTCCACCAGAAACTTTCGTTTTTCGAAAAAGCCGGTTACAGCTGTGCCGATGCGGCGGCGAACTTCGTCTTCATGACGATGATTTTGTTTCAGCTGAACTTTTACACCGACACGTTCGGTCTGACCGCCAGCGCGGCGGCCGCGATATTGCTCTGGCCGCGTTTGTGGGATGCCATTTTTGATCCGATCATGGGCGTCCTCGCCGACCGCACCAAGACGCGCTGGGGCAGATTTCGGCCGTGGATTCTCTGGACGGCTGTGCCGTGGGCGGTGGTGATGGTGCTTGGCTACACCACTCCCAAGGGTTGGAGCATGGGTGCGTTGATTGCTTACGCGGGCATTACGAACACGCTATTGATGACGCTCTATTCGATGAACAACATGCCGTATTCGGCGCTGGGCGGCGTCATGACGGCAGACTTGGATGAACGCGCGCGACTGAACTCATTTCGTTTTATCGCCGTCAACATCGCGCAATTCATCGTTGGAGGATTCACGCTGCCGCTCGTCGCCAAATTCGCCGTCGGTCGCGACCGCGCCCACGGGTGGCAGGTCACGATGACCATTTGGGCGGTGCTGTGCTTGGTTCTATTCATGATAACATTTTTCAGCACGCGGGAACGCATCCAGCCCGTCAACGAAACCAAGTCATCGCCGCTGCAGGACTTCACTGACCTGATTAAAAATAGCCCGTGGCGCGTCATGGCGCTCATGACGCTCGTGCATTTTGCGATTCTCTCGTTTCGTGGCGGCGCGCTTTACAACTACTACCATCACTACGCGGACAAAGCTGCGATGTTTGACTTTGTTCAGAAAATTGGCCTGACGGCGCCCGCAGGGGCTGAGGGTGGAATCAAACCCACCGGCTTGTGGGAATGGCTCGGTTACATCGTCCACGGCACGCGCGACCATCTCGCGACGTCGAACGTGGCGGATGTGTTCAACAGCGTAGTGAACATGGTTTCAACACTCACGACCATCATTGTCATCCTGCTGTCGGCATCATTCGCGCATCGGTTCGGGAAAAAAGCTGTTGCCGTGGTCGGCTTCACCCTCTCGACGGTTAACGCCTTCGCGTTTTATTTTTTGAAGCCCGCAGATGTGACCGGCATGATCGCGCTGACCATAATTGGCTCGGTGGTTTATGCACCGACGATTCCGCTGGTGTGGGCAATTTTTGCTGACGTCGCGGATTATTCGGAATGGAAAACGGGGCGCCGCTTCACCGGCATGGTGTTCGCGACGATTGGTTTTGCGTTGAAAGCGGGATTGGCACTTGGCTCGGCGTCGTTCCTCTGGCTCATGGCTGGCCTATTCAAATACGACACCCAACAACCTTCCGCACACGAAGCGGTGGCTGGCTACCATGCGTTGACCGGCATCGCGGTGGGCATCATGTTCGCCATCTGCACGCTGCTGCTGCTGATCTACAAACTCAACAAACGCACGACCATTGAAATGGCGGATGAACTGGCCGCCCGACGTAAAAAGGCGACGACATGAGGATTAAAATAATCACTCTAATTTTAGCTGCAGCAATTTCATTTGCGCCGCGCATTCCTGCAGAACTGACACTGAAGGAAGCGTTCAAAAATAATTTTCTGATTGGCACCGCCCTGAATCCAACTCAGTTTTGCGAATCCAATTCCGCGGAAGCTTCGTTGGTAAAAGCCCAGTTCAATTCCATCTCGCCGGAGAACGTTTTGAAGTGGGAAAAGGTTCATCCCGAACCCGGTCATTATGATTTCACGCTGGCAGACCGTTATGTCGCGTTTGGCGAGACCAACCGGATGTTTATCATCGGCCACAATCTGGTCTGGCAAAATCAAACGCCGAATTGGGTCTTTCAGGATGCGCCAGGCAAGCTTGTCAGTCGCGCGGTTTTACTGCAACGGATGCGGGAACATATTTTTACCGTGGTCGGACGTTACAAAGGCCGCATCAAAGGTTGGGATGTCGTGAATGAAGCGCTGGCCGGTGACGGCAGCTTGAGCAAAGATTCGCGCTGGTTAAAAATTATTGGGCCAGACTACATTGAGAAGGCGTTTCAATACGCGCACGAAGCTGATCCGCAAGCGGAACTTTATTACAATGATTACTCCATTGAAACGGGGTCCAAACACACGGGCGCTTTGGCATTGATTCGTCAGTTGCAATCCAACGGCATTCCCATTCATGCCGTCGGCATCCAAGGCCATTACAATTTGAACTGGCCGACGAATGCCGACTTGGAAAAAGCTATTGATGATTTTGCGAAACTGGGCGTCAAGGTGATGATCACCGAATTGGACGTGGATGTTTTGCCGTCCGCTTGGGATGTCGGCAACGCCGACATCACCAAAAATTTTCAGTTGCAGGCAAAATTAAATCCGTATGCGAACGGTTTGCCAAAAAATATCGCACAGAGATTGTCCGACCGCTACGCGGACTTGTTTCGCATTTTTCTCAAACACCGCGGCGACATTAGCCGGGTCACGTTGTGGGGAGTGGAGGACGGTGATTCCTGGTTGAACAACTGGCCGGTAGCCGGGCGCACCAGCTATCCGCTCCTTTTTGACCGCGCCGGCAAGCCCAAGCTGGCCTTTGTGCTGGCAGCAGAGCAAACGCCGATTTCGCCCGACAGCAACGGACGAATTATTTTGACCGCTGACACTGCGACGCTGCCTGGCAAAAACTTAAAATCCGAACAGCCGGGCGGCAAATCATTGCCCGGGCGCGAAATCAATGCTGATTTCAACGCGGTGCAAGGCGCGCGCAGCGAAGTCTGGCGCGAGTGTATTGGTGCAGGCCGCGCCGCCGAGGGTTTGCGCGCCGACTGGCAGCGCCAATTGAAATTGGTTCAGGACGAGATTGGTTTTCGTTCGATTCGTTTTCACGGACTGTTGCACGACGACATGGGTGTCTATTCTGAAACCAAAACCGGCACGCCGGTTTACAACTGGCAATATGTGGACGCGCTTTACGATGAGCTGCTCGCGCTGAAACTCCGGCCGTTCGTCGAATTTGGGTTCATGCCGTCCGCCCTGGCCAGCGGAAACAAAAAAATGTTCTGGTGGAACGGCAACGTCACGCCGCCGAAGTCTTACGCAAAGTGGGACGGGTTGATCGGCGGACTCGTGAGTCACTGGACGGAGCGTTACGGCGCGGACGAGGTAAAGCAGTGGAATTTTGAAATCTGGAACGAGCCGAACTATCCCGGCTTTTGGGGACCGCGCAATCCCAAGCGTCCCCGGGAAGAATATTTTGAATTGTTCGCGCACACGGCGGCGGCGGTGAAAAAAGTGAACCCTGGATATCGCGTCGGCGGGCCGGCAGGCGCGGGGCCGGCTTGGGTTGCCGATCAAATCGCATTTTGCGCGTCCAATTCCGTGCCGCTGGATTTCATCAGCTATCACGCTTACGGATTGGGCGATGGCCCGTCGGGCTTGGATCAATTGGGCGACCGGCTGCTATATTTGAGCGGTAATCTGCATTCACCCGCGGACATTGCCAACAGCCAGCGCGCGGTGATTGATCATTCCGCGCGGCCGGGATTGCCGATCCAGATCACGGAATGGAGCAGTTCGTATTCGCCGCGCGATCCCGTTCACGATTCCTATTTTTCCGCCCCGTATATTTTGGAACAGTTGAAGCAAACCGAGCAGGGCATCGCTTCCATGTCCTACTGGGTGTTCACGGATATCTTCGAAGAAAACGGTCCGCCGCCCACGCCCTTCCATGGCGGATTTGGCCTGCTGAATTTGCAAGGCATCAAAAAGCCGGCGTATTTTGCTTATCAGTTTCTCGCACAATTGGGGGAGACGGAATTGAAAAACCGCGACGCGGCTTCGTGGATTTGCCGCGATGAAAAAGGCGGCCTCCAAATCTTGCTGTGGGATTTGACGCGCGTGGCCGATGAGACAACTGCCAATCAGGAAATCTTCCGCAAACTTATTCCTGCGCAGCCGAAAAATGAAATCGCCATCACAGTGACTAACCTGCCGCCGGGCAATTATCGTCTGCAACGATGGACGGTTGGCTTTGAGAAGAACGACGCCTATTCGGCCTACTTGAAACTTGGCGCGCCTTCTCAACTCACGCGTGAACAGGAAAAAGAATTGCGCGCCGCCGCCGCTGGCATCCCCGATGCGGACGCGGCAGTGAGCGTGGGTGCCGACGGACGTTTCACGCAATCCTTGGCGCTGCGGGAAAATGATGTGTTGCTGCTCAAACTCGAGCGCGAATAAACTTGAAATCGCCAGCAAAAATCATCCTGATTCTCGCGGCGGCCTGGTGGCTGCCGGAATCACGCATGCGCGACAATTCCACTGCAATTTTATGAGGTTCACAAAAAAGATCGGTCTGATTGCGGGAATTTTCATTTTGGTTGTCGCAAGGTTTACGCGCGGCTGGGGACTGGTGCCATTTCTGTTGCTCTGCGCGCCGGTTTGCGGGCTGGCGCAAAACAGCCTGCGCGAAAGCATTAATTTCAATCGCGATTGGAAATTTCAACTCGGCGATGTCACGAACGCGGCGAAGGCCACGTTTGATGACTCGCATTGGAGTTCAATCGGCCTGCCGCATTCGTTCAGCGAACCCTACTTTGCATCGGCGAAATTTTATGAGGGCTACGGTTGGTATCGGAAAACGTTCGTCGTGCCCAAAGCGTGGAAAGGCAGGCGAATCAATCTGGAGTTTGACGGCATATTTCGTGTCGCGGAAATTTTTGTGAACGGCCAGCGCGTGGCGGAGCACCACAGCGGCTACACCGGTTTCACGGTGGATGTCACCGAGGCGATTAAGTCCGGCAACAACATTCTCGCCGTGCGCGTGAATAATTTTTGGAGCGCCCGACTGGCGCCGCGCGCGGGCGAACACACTTTTTCCGGCGGCATTTATCGCGACGTGCGCTTGGTGGTCACCGCGCCGCTGCATGTCGCGTGGTATGGCACATTTGTCACCACGCCGCAGGTCTCGAAAGAATCCGGCACGGTGAATGTGAAGACGGAAATCGTGAATGATTCTAGCAAGCCCAAATCGGCCATGGTCAAAACCGCTGTCCTTGACGCCGACGGAAAGTTGGTGGCCGAGATGGACTCCACCCAAACCGTCGCGGCAAATACCACCAACGTTTTTGATCAGACCAGCCAGCCGGTTACCAACCCAAAGCTCTGGCATCCCGACCATCCGTATCTTTATTCAGTGCGGACGACCGTGCGGGACGCTGGCAAACCCGTGGATGATTTCACGTCGCCGCTTGGTTTCCGCTGGTTCAAGTTCACGGCGGATCAGGGATTTTTTCTGAATGGCGAACACTATTATTTCAAGGGTGCCAACGTGCACCAGGATCATGCCGGCTGGGGCGATGCGGTGGCGGACAGCGGGTTTTATCGCGACGTGAAAATGGTCAAGGACGCAGGGTTTGATTTTATTCGCGGTTCACACTATCCGCATGCGCCGGCGTTTTCAGCTGCGTGCGATGCGTTGGGCGTTTTATTTTGGTCAGAAAATTGTTTCTGGGGTTCGGGCGCAAGCGGCGAAGGCGGCTACAAAAACAGCGGCGCGTATCCGGTCCACGCCGAGGACGAGGCGGATTTCAAGCAAAGCCTGCGCGACAGTCTGCGCGATATGATCCGCATTCATCGCAATCATCCGAGCATCGTCGTGTGGAGCATGGATAACGAAGTTTTTTTCACCGCCAAATCCACGTTGCCGAAAGTCCGTGAATGTCTGGCGGAACTCGTGGCGTATTCGCACGAACTCGACCCGACACGCCCGGCGGGAATCGGCGGCTGCCAGCGCGGGAACATTGACAAGCTCGGCGATGTGGCAGGCTACAACGGCGACGGCGCGCGGCTTTTTATGAATCCCGGCGTGCCGAGCGTCGTGACAGAATATGGTTCGACCATGTCCGATCGTCCCGGCAAATACGCACCAGGGTGGGGCGATTTGCAGGCGGAAAAATTTCCGTGGCGCAGTGGCGAGGCGCTTTGGTGCGCGTTCGATCACGGCAGCATCGCGGGAAAAAAGTTTGGCGCGATGGGCATGATTGATTATTTCCGGCTGCCAAAGCGGATGTGGTTTTGGTATCGCAACGAATACAAACATATTCCGCCACTGGAATGGCCGACGAACGGCGTTCCGGCCGGACTTAAATTGACGGCCGACAAAACCAATTTGCAAAGCGTGGACGGCACGGACGACGCGCAGATCGTCGTCACCGTCGTGGACGCGAGCGGCAAGGCCATCAGCAATTCGCCGCCGGTGACACTGACGGTCGAATCCGGGCCGGGTGAATTTCCCACCGGTCCAAGCATCACGTTTGCGCCGGACTCGGACATCGCCATTCGCGACGGGCAGGCGGCGATGGAATTTCGTTCTTACTTTGCCGGGAAAACTTTGTTGCGCGCCTCATCGGTGGGATTGAAGGATGCGACTTTGGAAATCACTTCGCTCGGCGAGCCAAAATTTGTGGCGGGGAAAACGCCGCCGGTGTCCCCGCGTCCGTATGTTCGCTTCACCGGTTTGCCCGTGACCAATTCGCAGACCATTTTCGGATTGGAAAATCCGACGCGCGCCAGCAGTGAGTCGTCCGGCCACAGCGCGCGGTTCGCCAACGATGGCAGTGCGACCACCTACTGGCAGGCTACCGCGGGTGAAACCAATTCGTGGTGGCGAGTGGATTTGGAACGCGTGGTGATGGTCAATCAAACGAAACTGGTTTTTCCAATGGACGGCGACTGGCGTTACAAAATTGAAGTTTCGGACGACGGTAATTCAAATTGGAAAACGGTCGCCGACCAGAACCATACCAGCAGCACTGGAAAAAACCGGACCGACATTGCGCCTGCGGGAGTCAGCGGACGTTTTTTGCGTGTGTCATTTATTCATGTCCCCGCCGGCGCTCCCGCAGCAATCGCCGAATTTCAATGTTGGGGCAGCGGCCTGACTAACAATTAATCCAAACGCCTACCGGGACACGCCGACTGCGCAACCTTTGCTCCCGCCATTCGGTAGGCAACCCATCGCATTGGTCAGCGGATCAGAACTTTTACCAGCACGCAACCATGCGAAGGAATTTCGCCGGCGAAATTTTGTTGTCGGCCCAAATCTTTCCGCAGCCAAAGATCGCGCACGGCCGGGGGCGTTGAAAATCCGAGGTAACGCCAACGGTAGCTGACGGTGATCGTTTTTTCCGTGCGGTTGAAAAAGCCCACTGCCAGCGCACCGTCCGCCAGCGGTTTCACCCACATTTCCGCCGCACTGCCGTCGGCGGTCATGCGCCGCGCCGGTTTGCCCCATTCATCCTGATCCACGGCCAACACTTCGGGGTTGCTCAGAATGGCCGTGGTCCAGTCGTCGTTGTCCGGCAAATTCATGCCGAGCATGAGCGGCGACGGCGCGAGCGACCAGAGCGACAGCAGCGTGAGTTGTTCGTCGCGCGTGAAACGGGTCCAGCGGTCGGGATGCACATCGCAATTGCGTTGGCAGATGCGGCCGAAAGGAATCATGTCGCCGTCCGGCCAGTGGCCCGGCGCGCCGTTGCCAAGCCATTCGGCGAACAGGCTGAAGTTGTGATTCAACGACCGCCAGTTGTCCCAAAAATCATTCGAGATGCGCCAGAGATTGGCAAATTGTTTCAGATGTTCGCTGGCGTTCACGGGCGAAGGTCCGGGCGACAGGCTCAAAATGATGGAGTGATCCGTTTGCCGTAGCGCCGTGGACAGCGCCTCGATTTCATCGCCGCTGTAAAATTTTCCGCGAAACATATCGGCGATGTCATCGCACTTGATGAAGTCCACGCCCCACGCGGCGTATTGTTGCGCGAGGCTGGCATACCAAGCTTTGCCCGCGTCCGTCGTTGCGTCCACGCCGAACATGTCATGGTTCCAAACGCAAGTGCGGTTGGTGTCGTCCTCCGGCAAGGGGGCTTGCGCGGCGGTAAATTTTGAACCGGCGATCGGCAGATTGGCTTCAACCGCTTGGCGTGGAATGCCGCGCATGATGTGGATGCCAAACTTCAAACCCATCGCGTGCAGCTTGTCGGCCAGCGGCCGGAAACCCGCGCCGTTGACGGCGGAAGGAAACCGGTTCGTCGGTGGAATGCACCGGCCAAATCCATCAATCGTCACGCCTTCGGGATCTTGCACGCGGACGCCGTCGGCCAGCGCATCATACCAACGAAAATCCACCACGATCGTGTCCCAGCCGAACGGTTGCAAATGTTGCTTGAGCCAGTCGGCATTGGCGAGCGTCTCGGCCTCCGTCACCGCGTCGCCGAAATTGTCGTAGCTGTTCCAGCCGAGCGGCGGCGTGAGCGCGAGCGTGTCGCCGGCGACAATTTTAATTTTGGTTACCACTTCGCCGCTCGAATTCTTGGCGCGCGCGGTGAAGGTAAATTCACCGGCTTGGGCGAGCGAGCCACGGATCTCGCCACTGTGCGAATCAAGCTTAAGGCCAGCAGGCAGGTTTTTTGCCGAGAATGAGATCGGGCGTTCCCCGCTCACGGCCAGCCCATAAATCAATGGCGTGTTCGTGTGCACGCCGATAACCGTCGCGCCATTGAAGCGCGGCGCCTGCGCATCCAGTTTGGCGGCGTCAATAATCTGTTGTTCGCGCGCCGTGAACGCGATGTTCGGCGGCGTAATTTCGGCGCGCAGAAAAATTGCCGACAGGCACAGCGCAAAAATCGTGTAGATCAGTTTCATTTTTTTCGCAGACCTCTCAAACATACCCCGATCTGACCATGCCGCGGCAAATCTCGCCGCATCTTTGATGGCGACTTTTGAACGGAAGGTTTCGTTGCGGAGCACAATGTGCCCAATGGCCGGTCCAGATTCAATCCCACGCTGATTCTTGATTTCTTTGTCCAGCTTTGGATTGAAAACGTTGGTCAGCATTTATTTGTCGCGAGCCGCACCTTGAAAAATTTTTGGCCGGCCGAGGCCGCTTAAGTTTTAGCCGCCCGTAGAATTTTCAGCGCCTCCGGCAATTTGTAATGCCGTTTTAAACCGACATCCGCAAGCACGCCCGCCGGCACGCGCGCGATGAATTCCGGAAAGGTTCGGTCCACGCGGTCGCGGATCAATTTTTGTCCGGCTTTCGAGGCCCAGAAATCAGCCTCGACTTTGTTGAGCGCAAGGCCCGCTTCCTCATTGGTCATGTTCTCGCGCTTCGCCAGCGCCCAGATCAATTCCGGATCGCCGGGCAAACTGATCGGGAAAGAAACAAACTTCAGCGTGACTTCCGCTTCGTCGCTGGCCTCGGGCGCGAGGGGCCGCACCGGAATGATTTTGTGAAACTGCGTGCCGTCCGGCAGCGAGACATCCACGGCGAGCGACTTGCCGCTTTCGTCCGGCTCGATTTCCATGTCCACATCGCCGAAGCCGGCGACGAGTTGCTGCTTCACTTCTTCCAGCGTTTTGGCTTCCAAATCTGGCAACTGAATGCGCTCGCAGAATTTTTCAAACGAGACCACGCGATTTTTCGCGCGCAACTCCGCTTCGAACGCCGAATATAATTTTTCCGCGAACGCCGGGTCGGGCGCCACTTTCGGCAAAATGGTGCGGAGCAAATTCAGCAACTGCGTTTGTTCGTCCAGCTTGGACCTCGTCGAAGATTTTTTTTCTTTGGCCATAAAATTTCAACCTTTGTTTTTGTTCATCGCCGCCGTGAACCAGTCCACCGGCTGCGGTTTTGCCGGTGGCGCGGGGCGATTAAATCCGCCGCCCGCCGGCCGCGGCGCGCTCGGCGACGTGCGTTGACCGGTGGTGCTCGCGCCGATCACCGGCGCGGCCTTCATCGAGAGCGCGATGCGTTTGCGCGGCAAATCCACTTCCGTCACAGTCACGGTGACGCGCTGGGCGACCTTAACGACTTCCGACGGATCTTTGATGAAGCGATCGGACAATTGACTGACGTGAACCAATCCATCTTGATGCACGCCAATGTCCACAAACGCGCCGAACGCGGTGACGTTCGTGACGATGCCCGGCAATTTCATTCCCGGTTTCAAATCCTCCATTTTTTTCACGCCGGATTGGAATGAAAACACTTCAAATTTCTGGCGCGGGTCGCGACCGGGCTTGGCCAGCTCGCCGAGAATGTCCGTCAACGTTGGCAAGCCCACGGTTTCCGAAACGTATTTCGGCAATTGAATTTTCTGGCGCAAACCGGCGTCGCGCATCAAATCCTTGACCGAGCAATTCAAATCCTTGGCCATGCGATCCACGAGTTCGTAACTTTCTGGATGCACCGCGCTGGCATCAAGCGGATGTTGCGCTTCGCGGATGCGGAGAAACCCCGCCGCTTGTTCAAATGCTTTTTCGCCGAGCCGCGGAACTTTTTTCAATTCCGCGCGCGACTTGAATGGCCCGTTTTCATTCCGATAATTCACGATGTTCGCCGCGAGCGCCGGGCCCAGGCCGGAGACGTAAGCCATCAATTGTTTGCTCGCCGTGTTGAGTTCCACGCCCACGCCGTTGACGCAACTGATCACCACGTCGTCGAGGCTGCGCTTGAGCGCGCCCTGTTCCACGTCGTGTTGATACTGGCCGACGCCGATGGATTTGGGGTCGAGCTTTACCAGTTCTGCGAGCGGGTCCATGAGCCGGCGGCCAATCGAAACCGCGCCGCGCACGGTGAGATCCTGCGTCGGAAATTCTTCGCGCGCGACTTCGGACGCGGAATAAATCGAAGCACCGCTCTCGTTCACCATCACGACGGGCATCGTCAGCTTCAGCGCTTTGACAAATGTTTCGGTCTCGCGACTCGCCGTGCCGTTGCCGATCGCGATGGCTTCGATCTGATATTTCTTGATCAGGCTCAACAACGCCGCGGCGGCTTCACGAATTTCGCCGGCGCTGGAAGCGGTGGGATAAATGACGTCGTTGTGCAGCAATTTACCCTGGCGATCGAGGCAGACGATTTTGCAGCCCGTGCGGAAACCAGGATCAATGGCCAGAACATTTTTGCTGCCGAGCGGCGAGGCCAGCAGCAGTTCGCGCAAATTTTCCGCGAACACGCGGATCGCTTCCGCATCGGCGCGTTTCTTGGTTTCCATGCGTAATTCGACTTCGATCGCCGAGCCGAGCAGGCGCTTGTAACTGTCTTGAACGGCAAGCCGAATTTGGTCGGCGGCTGGATTTTTGGCTTTCACGAATAGCGGTTCGATCATTGCCAGCGCGGAATTTTCTTCCACCGAAATCCGCATCATCAAAAAACCTTCCGTTTCGCCGCGCCGAATGGCGAGCAAACGATGGCTGGGAATTTTTGCCACCGGTTCGCTCCAGTCAAAATAATCTTTGAACTTGGCGGCTTCGGATTCCTTGCCGGACATCACCTTCGATTTCACCACGCCTTCGCTCCAATAAAGATCGCGCAATTTGGCGCGCGCGGTCGCGTCATCGCTGACGCGCTCGGCGATGATGTCGCGCGCGCCCGCCAGCGCGGCGTTCACATCCACGATGCCTTTTTCCGTGCTCACGTATCTGGCAGCTTCGGCCAGCGGCTCGGCCGTGGACTGTTGTTGCAACAAAAGATCCGCGAGCGGTTCGAGGCCGGCCTCTTTGGCGATCGTTGCGCGCGTGCGCCGCTTCGGGCGATACGGCAGATAAATATCTTCGAGCTGCGTCACGGAATCCGCCGCGTTCACCGCCGCCTTGAGTTGGTCCGAAAGCAGATTGCGCTCGGCGAGCGATTTCACGATGGCGTCACGGCGATTGTCCAAATCGGCGAGGCCGATGAGCCGCTCGCGGATGTTCAGCACGGCGACTTCGTCGAGCGAGCCAGTGGCTTCTTTGCGATAACGCGCGATGAACGGGACCGTCGCGCCTTCGGCAAACATTTTGGCAGTTGATAGAACCTGGCGCGGCTGAATCTTGAGTTCGCCGGCAATTTTTAAAATGTGAGCTTCGTTCATTTTTAAACGGGCGAATGGTGTAACGAAGTCGCGTCGCCGTGTAAAATGGAAACGGGAAATATTTGTCCATCAATGCGGCCACCCTTTGACCGAAATCGATTTATGTTTGGCGGCGAAATTTTTTGCGGGGAATTTTTAACGGCTTAAAAATTATCTGTTTCCCTCCAAGGCGGGCGAATTGCGGATGCTGAGACCGCCGACATCGCCGCCAAAAACGGCGGCGGGCACGCCTTCGGACACCAGCGGTTTGAAGCTGTCTATCGCCAATCCATGCACGTCGGAAAAAAACGCCGCCGGACGAAAATCGTTTTTAGAAAAACCCACGTGAATGTTAGCCAATTCCAGGTCATGAACGTGGCGCGCGAAGATGCCATAAGCGGGCAGGGTGCCCATTTTTTTCGGTTCAGGATAACCGGTGCCGAGTTCCTTCGGATTTATTTGCGCATCGTTCGTGCTGCCGCCGCCGTTGCTGGTGAGTCGGATATTTTCCAGCCGGATGCCTTCCAGCGGTTGCTCCGGCAAACCGCAAATCTGAATCCCGCTCATTTTATCCACGCCATCGGCGACGACATTGGAGATCAAAATATTTTTGGCGCGGCTGGTGGTGATCAAATTCGGCGTGCGATTGCGTTTGCCGGTGGTGATGTAAATGGCGTAATCGCGCACGTCCATCATCGCAAGATTGTTGATGGTGATGTTTTCCATGATCGCCCCGTCCACTTCTTCGAGCGCCAAACCGTGGCAACTGCGGAAGGTGCAATTGGCCACGGTGCAGTTGCGAAAACCGCCGCTGGATTCGGTGCCAAATTTGATGCGGCCATAACCGTTTTTCGCCGGCTTCAGCGTGCCGTCAATCAGCGTGCCTTCCACAAAACCGGAAACTTGGCAGTTGACGATGGTGAGATTTTCCGTCGGCCGCACTTCACCGAGTGCATAGGAACTTTTCGGGCACAGACCATCGTCATTCGGCGAATTGATGCGGCAATTCGAAATCATCGTGTTGCGGCAGCAATCAATGTCTATGCCGTCACGATCTGTGTCCATCGTCACGTTGTCCACGGTCAGGTTGTCGCAGCCGGTGACGAGAATCGCAAAATGGCCGCCGTGGAAAATCGTGACGTCCCGGATCAAAACATTTTTGCAGAGCTTCAGCGCGATGGCTTTATTGCCCAGGCGCACAGGCACCATGTGATTGGGATCAAAGTTGGCGGGGACACTCGCGTCACGCTGGCCATTGGTGCCCCATTCTTGCAGGTAGCCGCACATGCGATCCAGGATACGGTCCGCGCGCACGAGACCGCCGCCGTTGATGGTGCCGTGGCCGGTGATGAAAACATTCGTCAGATTTTCGCCCCAAATCAAACTGTTGTGAAAATAGCAATGGCCGCCGTCTTGAAAACCGCCGAGTGTGTAAGGCTCCGTTTCGTCATAGGCGTTCATGTCCTGCGGCGCACCGAGAATGGTCGCGCCGGCGTCAATAAGCAGATGAATGTTGCTCTGCAAATGAATCGAGCCGCTCAAATAAGTTCCGGCGGGAACCAAAACGGTGCCGCCGCCGGCATTCGCCGCGGCGTTGATGGCTTTGTCGATGGCCGCACTGTCGAGCGTCGAGCCATCGCCAGTGGCGCCGAAGTCGCGGACGTTGAAAAAATTTCCGGCGGGTTGGGCGTGCGCGATGCCGAGGAACCAAAACATCCACGCGGAAAATTTCACTGCGGCCATGACAGGATTTTTCATGATAATTTTATCGGGGTTCAATCCTGAGAAGATGGCGAATTATCCCCGCCCGTGGCTATAAAATAATTTCCGCAACCGGCCGGCCGGGACCTGACCTGCAAACGTTAGCAAAACGCGACCGCAAACGGTTTGGCCTTAAAATTTTCCCTTGAGGCTTGCCGCGTAGCCGGTGAGTTCCATGTAAGCGCGGCCGATTTCTTTTTTATTTTCGTCCAGCACGCGGCACGCGCCTTCCCAATAGCCCACGCCGCCGACTTTGCCCACCAGTTCCTGATCCGCGACGAACGGTTGCACGATGAAATTTTCCGTTTTGCCCGTCACCGGATTTTCCGCCGACAACTCAACGAGCGAAGGATAGTCCGAACCCGATTTCGGGCTGCGCCAATGCTGCAAAATTTTCCATGAAAATTTATCCGGCCCGGTTTGCCGCACGACACTTTGCGTATCAATCCACGCGACGGTGGAAAACGGATCGGTCGAACCGTCGCTGCGGCGCATCCGATAAGCCATCAGTTCACGTCCGTCGAACAGTTGCAAACTCAACCAATCCCAGCCGACCTGGCCGGCACCGAGCTGGCTGCTGCTGAATTCGTGATCCATCCACGCCTCGCCCGTCACCGCGAGATTCGTTTCGCCGAGCGTGAGCGTGCCAGCGACGGCAAGCCGGGGAAAAGTCAAATAGTGGCTCGAAGCCTGCGCATCGGCGGCCTTGCGCGAAACGCCGTTCGTGCCAAAAATCACCATCGGTTTTTTCGGCGACAGATTCAAAACGAACTCCGCGTCCGCGCCAACGCTGCCTTGCAGTTCAAAAATTTCGCGCTCGTCTATTTTTTTCGGCGCGAGGCGCAGAGACCAATTGCCATTGTGAACATCCAGCGTGTTGGTTGAAGAATCCGCGTCCCAGCCGGCGCGATTTAATTTTTCCTGGTAAATAAAGTTGCCCGACGTTTTATCCACCAGCGCCATGTGCGCGAGATAAATCTGGTCGTTGCCAAACGCGGCGGAAGTCAAATTGTTTGTTGCGCCCGGCGGCACAAGCGCGCGGCGAAAAAACGTGGCTTGAAAACCAAACTGCGCTTGATTGGTCGCAAATAAATGGCCGGTGATATACCACCATTCGATCGCAAAATCAGGATGGCTCCCATGGTCGCGCGGGAAAACAAATTGTTTTCCATATTGCGGAACCGCATAGCCTTCAGCGGTCGTGATCGGCAATTCTGCTGCGGTTGCATAACAAAATAACGCAATCAACGGCAGCGCACAAACACCGCACAGATTGCTTTTAATAAAATTATTTTTTAAAAATTTCATTCTTCACGTTCCGCCGGCAGCCGCGCAGCCCAGCGCCCGACGAACCAGCCGGCGATGCTCGCGCTCGCCAGCACCAAAAATGCGAGCGCGGAAAGTTGCAGCCACGGCCAGTCGGTTTGCAGCGTCCAGCCGAAGGTCTGCTTGTTGATGCGGAAAATCAGCAGCCAGCCCAGCGCGAAACTCACGGCGATTCCGAGCAGCAATCCCGCCGTCGCCATTAACGCGCCTTCGAGCGCGGCTGCCGTTGCGAGTTCTTTTCGTCGCAGACCGAGCGCGCGCAACGTGTTCAAATCCGCGCGCCGTTCCCACAACAAGCTCGCCATCGTGAACGCCAGGCCGATGACGGCGACGAAAATGCCGATGAGTTCCAACGCGTAAGTGACGGCAAATGTCTGACGAAAAATCCGCAGCGCCTCGCCGCGCAAATAACTGCTCGTGAAAACGCCGAGACCCGGATGCGCGGCACGCAATTCTGAGCGCAAAGATTCCGGATCATAACCGGGCTTGAGCGCGAGAATCAAACTCGCGGCGAGGTCGTTGCCGAACCATTTTTTGAACTGCTGGCTTTCGATCAGCAGCGAGCCGCGCTCGTTGCCGTAATCGGAAAAAATTCCCGCGATGGTCACGGCGCGAAAACCGTCCGGCGTCGGAATTTTTATTTCGTCGCCACGCTGCACGCGAAATCTTTCGGCAAAAGCTTCGCTGACGAGCGCGAGCGTGGCGTTGCGATTCGTGTCAAAAATGTCGTCGTTGAGCGGCGCGCTCAACCACGCGGGTTTCGCGTAGTCGCGAAAAAAAGCGAGATGGTTGCCGACGAGCAGCGTCGTGGCGTCACCGAGTTTGATTTCCAAAAACTGAATGACGTTCGCTTCTTTCACCACCGGATTCGCGACGACCGTTTTCCATGTCGCGGGCGAAATGCGGCTGGACGACGACGCGGTTTGCGCGCCGTCGCTGGAAATGTAAAGGTCCGCCTGAAACGTGCGCGCGATCCAGCCGCGCATGGTTTTGTCGAAGCTGCCGACGAGAATCGCCATGCCTGCCGTCATGCCGACCGCGCAAACGAGTCCCGCGACTGCGAGGCGATGGCGACCGCTCGGCGCGCGCAGATGGCTGCTCGCCAGCCGCAGCGTGATGGAATTAATTTTCAGCTTGTGGAAAAATTTTCCAAGAGCGGCGAGCGTCTGGCCCGCAAAAATTCCCGCGCCGAAAATCCAGCACAGCGCCGTCGCGTAAGCGGCCACGGGCAAACGCGCGCCGCCCGCCAGTCGCAGCGGCGGCAGCCAGGTTAAAATAATTCCCAGCGCGATGAGCGCGAGTCCAAGACCCGCGTTGCTCAAAAGTTTTCCGCCGGGATAATTGGTCGAGCCTGTGCGCGATGCGACCTGCGCGGGCGGCGTGTTGGCGGCGACTTGCGCGGGCCGCCAGCCGGCGAGCGTGCTGGCGATGACCGCGAGAATCAGCGCGACGGCGGCTTCGGAAAAATTAAACGCGGCGGAGTCCACGGAGTTCGCGTAATAAAGTGCGTTCACGGTTTTGCCGACCATTTTCACGGCGACCTGCGCGCCGAGCCAGCCAAGGCCGAGGCCGAGCAAGCCGCCGGCGAAGCCGATGGCGGCGGCCTCGACGAGCCACGCGTTTTGAATCTGCCGCGACGTGACGCCAAGCGAACGCAGCACGGCGATTTCATTTCGTCGGCGAACAACCGCGCCGTCGAGTCCTTGAAAAACGAGATAGAGTCCGACGAGCAGCGCGAGCATCGAGAGCAAAGTGAGATTCAAACGAAACGCCTGCGTCATCGTCGCGGCGCTGGAACGGCGGTCGGCGGGCGAGCTCACGATCCAGCGCGGTGCGTTGGGCGAATTTGCGGCTTCCAATTTTTGTTTGATCGCCGCCCAGCGTTCGGCGCGGTGCGGACTTTCTTCGAGCACAAATTCGACACGGTCCAGCCGGCCGGTTTTGTCGGTCAATTGTTGCAACGAGGGCAAATCCATGATGAGCAGATTGGCCGGTGCGGCGGGCTGTTTGGGATCGGCGGGAATAATTCCAGCTACGCGAAGTTGAACCGGATGTTCGTTGATGACAAGCGGCAGCGGGGAACCGATTTTTAATCCATCGCGTTTTGCCAAAGCTTCGCTGATGAAAACGGAAAGCGGATTTTCCAGAACGGGCGAAAATCCTTTTTCAGAATTGTTCGTCGAGTCCGAAGTGGTGGAACCGAACCAGCCGCCGCGATTTTCCTGCTGGCTTTCAAGATTCACGAGCGCGGGCAAATCCAGGCCGAGAATTTGAAACGTCGGGCGCGAAAGCAGCGCCTCGTTTTCGTCGCGGCGCGGCGGCACGGCGCTGCTTTCCAAAACCGGAATGATGTTGACGGGTTCGTTGCCGAGCAACTGCCGCAGCTCGGGTAAAATGGTTTCGGACAAATCGCCGACGGGCGCGGTGATGAGGCCGTCGCTTTGCGACGTGATGAGGTCGGTGAAATTTTTAAAGCTGGCGACAGCGGCGCGATTGGCGAGGCGGATGGAAAAAAACGCCGCGACGCCTAGCGCGAGAATCAACAGCAGCAGCAATGAAGAAACTGGCGATAGACGCCAGTGACGCCACGCGAAGCGCGACCACAAAATTCGCAGCACCGTTTTGTTTGACGCGGCCATGCTCAATCTTTTTCGCGCTCGCCGCCGATCTGGCCGTCGCGCAGGTGAATTTCACGATGGCAGATTTGCGCCGCCGCGCCGCTGTGCGTGACGAGCACTAGCGCGGTGCCGGTTTCGTCGGAAAGCTCGCGGAGCAATTCCAAAATGATCGCGCCGTTGCGCGAGTCGAGATTGCCGGTCGGCTCGTCGGCGAGCAAAACCGTGGGCCGATGCGCGAGCGCGCGGGCGATGGCGACGCGCTGCATCTCGCCGCCGGAAAGCTGGCCGGGAAATGCGTCCGCGCGATTCGTCACGCCGACGCGTTCCAAAAGCGAGCGCACGCGTTCGGCGCGTTCTTGTGCGGCGATGCCATTTAACTGCAACGGTAGTTCGATATTTTCCGCTGCGGTTAATGTCGGCAGCAAATGAAAAAATTGGAAGATGGTGCCGATGTCGCGGCGACGCACTTCAGTGAGGCCGTCGGAATCGAGCGTCTCCAATAAAATACTTTTGAAACGGATGCTGCCGGAATCCGCGCGGTCCACGCCGCCGAGACAATTGAGCAACGTGGATTTGCCGCTGCCGGACGCGCCGGTCAGCGCGAGGCGTTCACCGGCGCGGAGTTCGAGCGAGACGCCGCGGAGCACGGTGCGGTCGGCGTAGGATTTGGTGACGTTGCTGGCCGTCAACACGAGCGGGGCGGTGGCAGTTGTGGTTGGATTCATGCACGGCGGATTCTGAAATTGGCGCGGAAAAAATCATTGGCGGGGACAACTTTCACCGGTTCCGGGCAAAACACAACTTGAACTTTGAGGGCGCGAGGTGGCCGGAATGCGGGAACGGATCAAAATTTGAAATTCAGCGAGAGCCCAAGGCCGCCGCCGTATTCGAGGTAGGCGGGCGAAAATTGGTCGTTGGTCTGCTTGCGATTGTAGTTGAAAAAAGCGCGCACGCTGGCAACGGCATTGAAATTATAAACCAGCGTGACGCCGGCGGTTTGCAGATAATCGTTACGGTCGTCAGTGGCGAAGGTGTTGTAAAGGTAATGCGAAAATTCAAGCCGATAGTAGGGCTGGACAATCAAATGCGTCACAATTTGCCAGCTCAATGTCAGACTGACGATGTCATCAAACCGATCGTTGATGTCCCCGCGGCTGCCGAGGGCCGAGGGCGTGTCGGAAAAATGGTAGTCGGCTTGGTTGCCCAACGCGCAGAGCAGGTTTTCGGTCAGGGGAAAAACGCGCTGGATGGTGAGCATCGGCAAAAATTCGTGATACGTTTCGGTGTCATAATGCGGTTGATCCACCAGGCGCGTGTAATCGGCGCCAAGGCCGAACTGCCATTTGCCAAGATTGTAGAGGGCGATGCAGTAGATGGTTTGCGCGTCAAAATCCAAGGAAGAGACGCGGGGATTTTCATAGTTATACCATTGGCTGGCCACGCCGATATTGGCGGAAATTTTTCCGTCGCCAAGCTGCAACGCGGGTGGCGTAAGGGTGGCTTGCAGCGTGTTCACAAACACCAAGCTGCCGATCACGTTGGGCTCTTGGGCATAGTTGGCATTGTCGGTGTAAAAACCCTGGCTGTCGAGCAGCACGCCGAAATAAAGCGGGCGGGGATTGAGCCGGAGAATCCGTTGCGGGCCGACATCGGCATTTTCGCCCTGGTATAATTCCGGCGCGGCATGGCCGACGGTCAGGTTCGTCAGAATGGTTTGCTGCGGTTGCGAGAGCTGGTTGTTTTGAAATTGCTGCACGGCGGCGGGTTGCGCGTGCAATGAAAAAAGGCCGCCGAAAAGGATGCAAAAAAAGGCGGCGATCTTGACGCTTTTTATCAGCATAAAATTTCCAATAAGGATGGCATCCTGCTCACTTGATGGTGATGCCGGTGCCGGGAATAATCCCGTTTACAAAGCCCGACGGCGCGGTGACCAGCGAGCCGTTGTAAGTGACATTGTCATGAAAATTAACATCGCCATAAACGACCGGCTGCGAGGTGTTGGGATTGGCGGCGAGCGCGTGATTGGCACTCGTGAAATTATCAGTGGGAGCCAAGGCCACGCTGGACAACACGATGGTATTGGCCGCCATGTTCAACTGGCTGAATTCGCTGAAATCGGCATTGTTCACCGTGATATTTTTCGGTGTGGTGAAACTCGCGCTGGACGCGCCGCCGATGGTGGTGAGCGCGGCACCGTTGCCGTTCAACAAAATGCCGTCGCCGGAATTCACCGTCAGATAATACGTTTGAATGCTCGTGCCACTGAGGCTCACCGAGCCGGCCGTGGAGTTGATGGAGACACTGCTATTTGCGGGATTGGCGCTGATGGCAGAATCATTGATGGTGATGTCACCTTTGGCGTTCAGCCCGCAGAACAGGCCGAGGTTGAGCGTGCTGGAATCCAGTGACAACGTGCCGCCGACCGGTGAGATCGTGACGGTGTTTGCGCCTATGGTGAAATGGGCCAGAGTCAAGTCGCCGGCGCAATTGAAACCGACATTGCCGAAGGCGGAAACAGCGGCATTGTTTTCCCCGAGAATATCAGAACCGGAAGTGATCAGGATATTGCCGATGCTGTCCTGAACGCTGTTTCCGTTAAGCGTCAGCGCGCCGGCGGAGGACAATTCAAAGGTTCCGATATTCGCCGTCACCGTGGCACCGGACGCGATCAGCAGTTGATTTCCCGCGAGCAACGAAAAGGAAATGCTGTTTTGCGGAGAAAACCCGGCAAAAGTAACCGGGCCGCCGATGACCAAGCTATTGGCCGCGAACAAATCCAAATTCGGAACTAATTTCGGAAGATTGCCATACGCGCTCAAATCTACCGTCAGGGGATTTTGCGCAAGCGTGTTGATGAAAATATTGTGCGCGGCAAAGCCGGAGAACTGCCCTTGCCGGTTGGCGAAATAAGGATTGTTCAGCAGCGCGAACGATTGATTCACGAAAAAATGATTCGGGGTCGCCGGCACCGACGCGTCGGTCAGCAAAGGTTGATTCACGGTCATGTCGCCTTTCAAGGCATTGGCCAGCCCCGAATTGATGCCGGATTGAATCGTGTTCGGATCCAGCACTTCGACCGTCGTTGGTGTCGCGTTGTTGCCGACCACCAAGCCGGTGTCGGTCGCGTGGCCGGTTTTGATCAGATTGTCCTGTTTGTTCACTTGATTTTGGATCAACGGCAGCGATGGCAATGGCTGGGTGAAACCGTGCACCAGCAAACTGTTTTGAATCAGCGTATCCATCCGAAAAATAATGATCGGGGCCAGTTCGCTGCCGCCCGGCAACACAAACGTCATCTGACCCGGTGACAATTTTTGCTTGAGATGGTTCGTGAAGCTCACCGCGACGCTGCCTTCCAAATCGAGCACTTTCATGCCGCCATTCGGCGTGGTCGTGACGATGAGCGTGGTGCCCAGCACCGATGCCGTGGCCGAGCCGGTGTGGATGGTGCCGCCGCCTTTGCCGTGCGGCGAATGAAACAGCAGGCTGCCTTGCTGCAGATCAATCGTGCGGTTGGCCGGGTCGAAGGAAAAAATCGTGTTCGCGCCCACGCGCGTGACCGTTTCATCCGCCGCCACCAGTTCCGCGCGCGACGCCGTGCCGGTGCGCAAAACATCCGGCATGTTGAACAGGTCGTTCACCGCGGCATTTTTCTTCGATTGACCGGCGGCGGAAATGATTTGCACGTCGTTCACCACCTGCGTGAGCTTCGACTGTTTTAAGTCAATGGCCGAAGTGGTGGAAACCGCCATCAGGCCACCACAAAACGAAAGGGCAATCAGCTTTTTCATGCGATCAAATGGGTTGAGTTTTCCTTTGGTAAATAATGCTCCTCTTCGCATTTTGTGGCAAGGGCAAATAATCAATGCTACCGCTGAACTTAAGCCGCGGTAAACCGCCGTTTATTTTTCCGCCAGCGTGATTGAACCGTCCCAATCAGGCGCCGGCGGTTTTTCAATGTAGGCCGCACAATGCAACAGATAGGTGGCGCACAAAAAATCATTGGTGCCAATCTGTTTCTGGGCTTTTTCAAACTGCACAAAGGCCTCGGCAAATTTGCGGCTGCGATACAGTTGAATGGCCTCGTTGTAGACCGCCAGCCACGCGGGCGGCGGCACCGTCACATCGCTCAAAACTCCGAACACTTCCACCGGCTTGGTCTTGCCCTTGACGGTGAGCGTGCCGACGGTGCGATAAACAAATTTCCCGCGCGTCAATTTTTCCACCTGCTCACCGACGAGGATGTCCGTGTGAAATTGCTTGGTCGCGCTTTCAAGCCGCGCCGCGAGGTTCACGCCATCGCCCAGCACGGTGAACTCCATCCGCTTGGGATGTCCGATGTTGCCGACGATAACTTCGCCGTGATTCACGCCGATGCCGATCGCCAATTTGTTGCGGTCGGAATTATCCTTCCACTGGCCGTTTAACCGGGCGAGCGCGGCGCGCATTTGCAAGGCCGTGGTGACCGCGCGGCGTGCGTCAATCTCCACGCCGGCGCTGTAGGTGTCGCCCCAAACCGCCATGATCGCGTCGCCGATGAATTTTTGGAGCGTGCCGTTGTGCTGCAACACGCTGCCGACCATGTCGGAAAAATATTCATTGAGTTGCGCGACCAGTTTGTCCGCGTCCGAATTTTCCGTCATCGTCGTGAAGCCGCGGATGTCGGAAAACAAAACGGTCACCGGCTGCTTGCGGCCTTTCAGCGCTTCTTGAAACGAGCGCCGGTCATTCAGAATGGTCTTGGCGACGTTGGCCGAAACGTAGCGGTCCAGCACATTGCGATACCGCCGCCGCTCCAGTTGTTCCAGCGTGTATTCGAAAATGATTCCGAACGAGCCGGTCGCAATGAAACAAAACAGCGCCGGCATCATCGGCACGACCAGATCATAATTGTTGAAGGTCATCTGGCACACGACCACGAACGCCACGGTGGCTCCGACCAGCAGCAAACCTTTCAGCAGCGCCTGCGGGATGCCGAGGCAGATCAGCAGCGCCAAGATCACCGCGCCCAGCGCGAGCGCGAAATTGACCTGTTCGGAAGTTTCCGTCAGCCACGCGCCGTGCAGCAGCGCGGCCAGCATTTGCGCCTGAATTTCCGGCCCCGGCACTTCGCCGAAGGGCGTGGTGTGCACATCGTGAAAGATTTCCGCCATCGGGCCGACGATGACAATTTTGTTGCTGAAAATCAGCCCGCCATTGAACGGCGGTTTTTTCCAGAGCGCATCGACAAATAAATTTTCCACCGGGAGCGGCCGATACGTTCCGGCGGGACCCTGGAAATCAATGAACGTCAGACTGCCTTTCAACGGCAGGTGAACTTTGCTGCGAAATTTTTTGGCGGCGACCGCGGTGATCTGGACCAGATTATCCGGGTAGCCGCGCAGCCCGGCCTCGCGTTCGTTGGAAGTTTGGTATTTGCCGTGTCGCACGACTTGGTCGGCATTTTTCGAAATGTCAGAATCGTTCCAGATGTTGACGAGGCCGACGACAGATTCCGTGCCGGGCAACAACAAACGATCATTCGGCGTCGTCAATTTTTTGGTGTTCGAAGCGTAGCCCTGTTCGTCCATGAACATTTCCCCGATGACGACGCGATCCTTGTATTTCTGCAACGCTTTGGCGAAGACATCATCGCCATCGGTTTCGCTCGCAAAAACGAAATCGAACATCACGACCTTCGCGCCCGCGTTCATCAGCTTTTCCAAAATCGCCGCATAAACGCTGCGGTCCCACGGCCACGGTTGCTGCATCAACTGCAGCGTCGGCGAGGCGGCGATTTCTTCCGACGCCAGCGTGTCCAGCTTGAACGACGTGGTGTCCAGGCCGACGAGCTTGATGTTCGGGTCCGGCAAAGCTTCGCCGCGCAACTGGTAGCGCTGGTCGATCAGCGAACCCTCGGCTTTTTGCCAGAGGCGGGAGGTCTTGAGCCAGTCGTTCTGCGTCAGCCAAAAAAGGAAAATGCCGACGACGACCACGATCCATTTCGGGCGATGAATTAAAAACCGGACCATGAATTTGCGAAATCCTATGCGCGCGATTCCGCCGCCGCCAGCGAATTGTCACTTTGGGTTCGGGCCGCCCCGCGTTATCGTGGCGACGTGATGAAATTATTTTCCCTCGCGTTTTTTGTTTTCGCCGGCGCGCTCGCGAGCGGGGCCGCCCCGGAGAAAATTCTTTTCGCGGAAAATTTTTCGCGCGGCCTGGCCGACGGCTGGCAGAATGTCGCCTATTTCAAAACGCCGACGGATTATCAAGTTGTCCAGGCGGGGACGAATTTCTTCTTGCGCGGCGTGGCCGAAAAAACCTGTTCGGCGTTGACCGTGAAATTAAATCTCGCGCCGCCGCAAAATTTAAAACTGCGCTGGCGCTGGAAAATCGACGGCGTCAACACCAACGGTTCCGAACGCGACATAAAAAAGTTTGACCACGCGGCGCGCGTGTTTCTCGCCTTTGACACGTTCATCGGGCCGCCGCGCACGCTGAATTATTTTTGGGGCGACGCGGAAAAAACCGGCACGGTGCTGGCGCATCCCAAGTCCGCCCGCGCGCAGATTTTCGTGGTCGAATCCGGCAACGCCCGCGCTGGCGAATGGATTTCCGAGGAGCGCGATGTCACGGCCGACTGGCAAAAAGTTTTTCCCGACCGGCCGATGCCGGAAATTGTGGGCCTTGGTTTGATGACCGACAGCGACAGTCTCGGCCAGAAATTGTCGGGCGATTACGCGGCCATTGAATTGATCGGCGAATAAAAAAAGAGCGCCCCGCAACCGGAGCGCTCTTTGGTGGAGACTAAAAATTACTTGGTGCCGAGGATCGCGTCCTTGGCGGCTTTGGCGACGCGGAATTTCACGACGCGTTTGGCCTTGATCTGAATCTGTTCGCCGGTCTTCGGATTGCGGCCGATGCGGGCGGCGCGGTTTTTCAGGACGAGCTTGCCGATGCCGGGCAGGGTGAAGGTGTCTTTCGCGTGCTTGTAAGCCAGCGCCGCGATGTGGTCGAGAATTTCGACCGCTTGTTTTTTGGAGAGTTGTGCCTTCTCAGCGACGAGGGCCGCGATCTGGGCTTTGGAGAGTGCTTTTGCCATATTATGTTCTCTTAGTTGTGTTGTTGTTTTATTGTTTAGTCCGAAAAGTCTCAAGACTTGAGATGAATTAAAATCCAATACGGACGGGGCGCAAGCGAAAAAAACAAAAAAATCAAAGAATTTTCAATGCCTGCCACGTGCGGGACTTGACATCGCAGGGCAATTTCCGACCATCTGCGCGTGGCCCTGTTCACCATCCAGAATGAGTTTCGGTATGAAATCACCCGCAAGATTTTTGAGGGTGGCATGGGCATCGTTTATGAGGCGGAACAGCGCGGCGCGCACGATTTCGTCAAGCGCGTGGCCATCAAAATCATCCGGCCCAGCTTCGCGAGCCAGAAGATGTTCATCGAAAATTTCGTCGGCGAGGCCAAGCTCGTGGCCGACTTGATCCACACCAACATCGTCCAGACTTACCATCTCGGCGAAACCAACGGCGTGGCGTTTATCGCGATGGAATTGATCCGCGGCGTCAACCTGGAACAATTCACGCAACAGCTCGCCGAGAAAAAAAAGCCGCTGCCGCGTGAACTCGCCGTGTTCATCACCAGCCGCATCGCGCGCGGCCTCAGTTATGCGCATGCGAAAAAAGACAAGGACAACCGGCCGATGGGCATCGTTCACCGCGATGTGAGTTTCAAAAACATCATGATCGCGTTCGAAGGCGACGTGAAGCTCACGGATTTCGGCATCGCCAAGGCGAAAGGTTTTTTGACCGATCAGGAAGGCGAAGTGGTCGCCGGCAAGCCCGATTACATGAGTCCCGAGCAGGCGGATTTTCAGATCACCGACAAGCGTTCGGATATTTTTTCCGCCGGCGTCGTGCTCGCGCACCTGCTGCTCGGCCGAAATATTTTCAAGGGCGCCACCGCCGAAGAATCGCGCAGCCGGATTTTGAACCAGCCCGTGCCGGATTTTCGCGCGCTGGATCCGCGCATTGACGACAAGCTCAACGACATTTTGCACCATTGTCTCACGCGCGATTTGAGCCGCCGTTACGCCACCGCCGACCAGTTGATGTATGAACTGGAATTTTACATTTATGGTGCCGGCTACGGACCGACCAATGAGACGCTCGGCAAATTCATCCGCGAACTGTTTGGCCAGGAATCGCCGAAAGAATTGCCCGACGATCCGCAGTTCAAAACGCTCGTGCTGGAGGAAACCGCGCGGCTGAAAAGCCAGAAACCTTGACGCCGGAAAATGAAACGCGCCGCCAAATGTTCCATCGTCCAGCTCGGCCTCATCCAAACGGATGTCAGTGCCGATCCGAACGCGAACCTGAAAAAAACCATTTCGCTCATCGAACGCGCCGCAAAAAACGGCGCGCAGATCATCTGCACGCAGGAATTGTTTCGCTCGCAGTATTTTTGCCAGAACGAGGATCACAAAAACTTTTTGCTCGCCGAAAAAATTCCCGGCCCGAGCACGGCTGCTTTCTGCAAACTCGCGAAAAAACACAAGGTTGTCATCATCGCCTCGCTGTTCGAGAAGCGCGCGTCCGGCGTGTATCACAACACGGCCGCGATCATTGATGCCGACGGTTCGCGGCTCGGCATCTACCGCAAGATGCACATTCCCGACGATCCGTTGTTTTACGAAAAATTTTATTTCACGCCCGGCGACCTCGGATTCAAAACGTGGCAGACGCGCTACGGAAAAATCGGCGTGCTGATCTGCTGGGATCAGTGGTATCCCGAAGCCGCGCGGCTCACCGCGATGCAAGGCGCGGAAATTTTATTTTACCCGACCGCCATCGGCTGGCATCCGAGCGAAAAAAAAGAATACGGCGAACGCCAGCACGGCGCGTGGGAAACCATCCAGCGCAGTCATGCCGTCGCGAACGGCTGCTTCGTCGCGTCCGTGAATCGCATCGGTCACGAAGTGCTGGCCGATGTCGGCGGCGACGGCTTGGAATTCTGGGGCCAAAGTTTCGTGGCCGGCACCTCCGGCGAAATCCTCGCCAAAGCTTCCACGGATAAAGAGGAAATTTTAATTGTGCCCGTGGACCTTGCCAAAGTGGACGTCACGCGCACGCACTGGCCCTTCTTGCGCGACCGCCGGATTGATGCGTATGGCAATCTCACCAAGCGGCTCGTTGACTGAATCGGTCGCGTGGATCACCGGCGCGAACGGGCTCATCGGAAATTATCTCGTCCAGACCGCATCAAGATTTGCGCCGCAGTGGCGCGTGCGGGCGTTGACGCGTGCGGATTTTGACCTGCTCGATTTTGCCGCCGTGCGCCGCGAGTTTCAAAAAGATCAGCCGCAACTCGTCATCCATTGCGCGGCGATCACCAATGTGGCCGACGCGGAAAAAAATCCGGGCTTGGCGCGGCGCGTCAATGTCGAGGTCACCGGATTGCTCGCCGAACTGGCGGCGGAAACGCGTTTCGTTTTTTTCTCCACCGATCTGGTTTTTGACGGGCACAAGGGAAATTATGCGGAGACGGATGCGGTCAATCCGTTGCATTTTTACGGTGAAACCAAAGTCATCGCCGAGGAAATGGTGCGGAAAAATCCCCGGCATCTGGTCGTGCGCACGTCCATCACCGGCGGCGTTTCGCGCGCGGGCACCCGCAGTTTCAACGAGCAGCTACGCCGGGCGTTCGCGCATTCAGGGCAGGGGATGACGCTGTTCACGGACGAGTTTCGTTGTCCGCTGCCGGCGGTGGAGACGGCGCGGGCGGTCTGGGAGCTGGCGCAAAAAAATGTCGCGGGAATTTTCCACGTGGCCGGCGCGGAAAAATTATCGCGCTGGCAGATTGGCCAGTTGCTGCTGCAACGCTGGCCGGAAGTGAAAGCAGAAATCAAAGCTGGCTCGGCCAAAGATAGTCCTGGCCCGCGACGCGCCTTGGACACGTCGCTGGATATTTCCAAGGTGCAAAATGTTTTGTCCCAGCCATTGCCGGGTTTAAGCGAATGGCTGGTGGCTAATCCTCGCGAATTTATTTAATCCGGCCCGACGCATAAAAAACGTTTGCGCTTCGGTGATAGGTTATTTCGTCCGCAATTCCAAAATCGTAATGGAATATGCCGGGAATTCGCGCGTGAATTCCTTGCCCAAGCCTTTGACTTTTTCCGTGACGGGAATGATTTTCTTCGGCTCTTGCAGTGAGTTTGTATCGTCCGGATTGTTGGCTTTCAAAACGATGGCTTCGCCTTTTTCCGCGACTGACGCGACGCCGCTGATTTCAATTTTCAGCGGTTGCGGCACGGCGGCGCGATTCACGATTTTCAGAAAGATTTTTCCGCTGACGCTGTCGCGCGTGACGTCAAAATAAACCGTCGGCAACTGCCGCGCGGCGGGCGCCGGTTGGGGAACGCCATTGCGTGTGCGCGCTGGCGGCTGCCATGTGTAGGTCGGAATGTCCTGCGCGTCCGTCGCGAGGATGTCGTCGCCATGGTGCGTGCTGAACATTTTCTGCGCGTAATACGACGGCGAGCCGTAGCTGGTCAGCGCATCGTAACCGATCAAATCGCTGCGCCATTGCATCGACCCATTTTTGCCGAGATCGCTGACGTTGACGAAGAGCGGCGCGTAGCTTTCCAAGACGACGAGGTCGGAGTTGCGCTCCATGTTGCACATCCACGCCGCGTCGCCGAGCGCGCCCGCCATGTTGGGCGTGGGTGAACCGACACGCGTGGCCCATTCGCCGACAAATACCTTGGTCGGGCCGCCGCGCGGTCGCGTGTCATACATGTGCGACTGCGCCTCCATTTCCGACTGTGATTTGTAATAATGTTCGTCGATCAAATCGGGCGTGCGGCTGTGGACGCGCATGGATTCAGGATGGTCGAGGCCGACGGTGGAAATGATCTGCAGTTGCGGATATTTCGCCTTGATCGCGTCATAAAATTGCGCGAACCGGCCGTCGTAACTGCCCGAACGGTCGAACCATTCTTCATTGCCAATTTCGACATAATGCAATGGAAACGGCGCGGCATGGCCGTCGCGCGCGCGCAACGCGCCCCATTTTGTATCCGCGTCGCCGGTGACATATTCGATTTCGTCGAGCGCATCCTGGACGTAAGGCGCCAAGTCCGGGCCGGGCTTGATGTAATCGTGTTTCAGCGAGTAGCCGGCATAAACCGCCAGCAGCGGCTCCATTTTCAAGTCATCGCACCAGTTCAAATATTCCATCAGGCCGAAACCGTCCGTGGACCAATAATTCCACGGACTGCGGTGCCCCGGCCGTTGCGCCGTGTCGCCGATGGTTTCTTTCCAATTAAAACGCTCGTTGATGTAATCGCCTTCCAGATAATTTCCGCCGGGCAGTCGCAAAAATTTCGGATGCATGTCCGCGAGCAATTGCATCAGGTCGGGCCGGTTGCCGTTGGCGCGATCATTAAACGTCGGCGGAAACAGCGAGACTTGTTGGAACCAGAGCGTGCCCGGCGCGGCGGTGGTGATTTTGAAAACGTTCTCCTTCGACGGCGGCACATTTTTTGTTTTCAACACCACTTCGAATTTTTTCCAGTCGCCGGTGACGCCGGAAATTTCCGCGTGCGCAAAAGTCGTTTTGCCATCCGCGCTGGTGATGGCCACCGTCAGCGGCCCGCTGAATCCATTGTTTGCTTTGGCATAAAACGACGCGCGATAATTCGTCTTCGGTTTCACGGGAATTCCCCAATAACCGCCGTTCGCAATGCCCGCCGGCGCAGTTGCCGTGGCCGCGGACGCATCAAGTTTCAGACTCGTGTTCAGCGCGTCGTTCAATGGCGTGGCGGCATCGAGCGCGATGGAGCCGTTGCCGATGACATCCCAATAAATCGCATTCGTCGCGTTTGCCTTGAACGTGCGGTTGCGGATCAGTTCGCCGTAAAGTCCACCCTCGTAGGAATAATTAATCTCTTCCGTCATCAAACCGTAAAGCATTGGACTCACTTTGGCCGTGACTTGGTCAGCCTTGATTTGGAGGACGGGAATCATGGCGCTCGTTTGCGCTGATGCCGACGGCAACGGCGCAGTGAAAAAATTTAATGCCAGCAAGCCCAGCCCGGCCGACAAAAATTCGCGTGGCAGCGATTTAATAAGGTTCATGAATTAATTATTGAATTCAATGCGCGGGAAAGTCCATACCCATTTCTGGCGATGACCCGCAAAAGAAAACTTTTGCGCCGCGCCGCTTGCTGTTTAATTGCGCCGTGACTTTTTCCGCCGCCCAAAAATATCGCGGACGCCTCGCGCCCTCGCCGACCGGCCATTTGCATCTCGGCCATGCGCGGACTTTTTGGGCGGCGCAGGAACGCGCGCGCGCGCATGATGGCGATTTGATTTTGCGCAACGAGGATTTGGATTCAGCGCGCTACAAAATGGAATTTGTCGAGGCCATGCTCGAAGATCTGCGCTGGTTTGGTTTGGAATGGAGCGAAGGCCCGGATATCGGCGGAAAATTTGCGCCTTACAATCAAAGCGAGCGGATGAATTTTTACCGCGCGGCCCTCGACAAACTTCGCGCCGGCAATTTTATTTATCCTTGCACCTGTTCGCGCAAAGACATCCAGGCCGCCACCCGCGCGCCGCATGCGAACGATGATAATGAACCGATTTATCCCGGAACGTGCCGCAACAAGAGTGGCGAGTGGCAAGGGATGAGTGACAAGCAACCGCAAAACTTGTCGCTCGCCGCTCGTCACCCAGCACTCCGTTTTCGCGTGCCGGAGGGCGAAACCATTTCGTTCACCGACGGAAATTGCGGCGAACAAAAATTTGTCGCGGGAAAGGATTTTGGCGATTTCGTCGTGTGGCGCGGCGACGGCGTGCCGGCGTATCAGCTCGCCTGCGTCGCGGATGACGCCGCGATGCAGATCACCGAAGTCGTGCGCGGCGCGGATCTGCTCGTCAGCACCGCTCGCCAGATTTTATTGTATCGCGCGCTCGGTTTCACGGCGCCGGATTTTTTTCACTGCCCCTTGCTGCTCGATGAAAAGGGCGAGCGGCTGGCCAAACGCCATGAAGCATTGAGTTTGCGCACGCTGCGGCAAATGGGCCGCGCGCCGGAATCGCTGCGCTGAAAAAGCACACCAAAATTTTTTCAAAAAAGGCTTGTGAAATTTTTCACGATGAGGCAATTTTTGCGTTCTCGGACGCGCAACCGGTTTCACCGCCGCGCTATTTGTGTCGTCTGAAATAATTTTTTAAGTGAAGCATTTCGGAAAAATCTTTTTTGTTTGGGCGCTGCTGCTCGCATTATTTGCGCCGGCCGCGCCGGCCCAGCCCGCAGACAATTCGCCGCCACACGGCACAATTTCAGCCGCTGCAAATCCGGTCGCCATCGTCCCGGCTGAACCGGCGCAAGAGGTGGTCCCCTCCGCCGCGCCGGCCGTTTTCAATGTGTTGGGCTTGCCCATAACGAATTCGATGATTTGCACCTGGATTGTCGCGGCAATCATTTTAATCGTCGTGCGTCTCAGCACTTGGAAAAACATCAAGGAGATTCCGTCGGGAATGCAAAACATTCTCGAAGCGATGGTTGAAGGTTGGGAGGGTTTGATTGGCGACATTTTGGACAAGCGCGTCACGCGCTGGGTTTTTCCGTTTGCCACCACATTTTTCATCTTCATCGTCATTGCCAATCTGATGGATCTGGTTCCGGGCGTCGGCAGCATCGGGTTTTTCTCGGCTGACAATACCAAATTCACGCCGCTGTTCCGGCCGCCGACGACCGATGCCAATCTGACGATTGCGATGGCGGGAATATTTTTGCTGATGAGCCTGTTCTGGGCGATTCGCTACAATGGTGTCTGGGGTCTCGTCAAACACATTTTCGGCGTGAAAATGGAAACGAGCAAATGGTTGTATCCGCTTTTTTTCTTGCTCTTTATTTTCATCGGCGCAATGGAGCTGCTTTCCGTCGGGTTTGCCCGTCCGGTCGCGCTGGCGATGCGGCTTTATGGAAATGTTTTCGCGGGTGAAAGCATTCTCGACATGATTTTTCACGGCAAATCATTGTTCTGGTCCATCATCCTTTCGTCGGGAATGTATTTTTACGAGACGTTCGTCTGCATTGTGCAGGCATTTGTGTTTGCGATGCTCGTCGTGGCGTTTGTCGGCACGCTGTGCACGCACACCGAGGACGAGCACGGCCACTAGATTTTAAAATTTGCAGCGGTTGAAAAACGGCTGCGACAACCAAAACCAACCAGAAAGAAAAGTTATGATGTTAGCACAAGCAGTCAGCAATTTGGGCGGCAATGTCCACATCGGTCTCGCCTTTGGCGGCGCGGCCATCGGCATCGGCATCGCCACCGCCGGCGGGGTCACCGCCATGGCGCGCAACCCCGGCATGTTCGGCAAAATCTTGACGTTCATGTTCGTCGGCATTGCGCTCGCCGAAGGCTGGGCGGTCATCGCGTGGCTCGTCGTCAAATAATCCGGTTATGGACAAATTAGGCATTGACTGGAGAATTCTGGTCGCGCAGACGATCAGTTTTTCCGTCGTTTTTTTCGTGCTATGGAAATATGCCTACGGGCCGATTTTCAACATGCTCGAAGCACGCCGGCAGAAAATCGCCGCCGCCCTCGCCAACGCGGAAAAAATTAAGGACGATGTCACCCGCACGGAGGCCGACCGCCAGAAAATTCTGGCCGAGGCCGGCGACAAGGCGAACAAGCTGATTGAAGATGCCCGCGCCGCCGCCGCCCGCGTCAGCGAAGTGGAAACGCAAAAAGCCATCGCCACCGCCGAACAGATTGTCTCGAAGGCGCGCGAAGCCGCCGCGCAGGAACGCGCCGTGATGCTGGCGCAATTGAAACGCGAAGTGGGCCGTCTTGTCGTGCAGACGACCGCCACGGTCACCGGCAAAATTTTGACGCCGGACGATCAGCGCCGCCTCGCCGAAGAAACTGAAAAGCAATTGTCTGCAAAATAATTATTGCAGCGGCGCTCTGTGGGTGTCGCAACGGCGGTCGCAAACCGCCGCTACAAAGAAATGAAAATTTCCAAACAATCGCAACGCGACGCCCGCCAACTGTTCCGCAGTTGTCAGGTCAATGGTTTGCTGGATGAAAATCGCGTCCGCCAGGCCGTCACGCTGGTGCTCGCGCAAAAACCGCGCGGCTACGTCGGCATTTTGTCGCGGCTGCATCGCCTCGTGAAACTGGATGTGGATCGTCGCGCCGCCACCGTGGAAAGTGCCACGCCGTTGGCGGCGGATTTGCGTTTGGAAGTTTCCGCGCAGCTCGCCAAAATTTACGGCGCAGGCGTGAACGTCGCGTTCAGCGAAAACCCGTCGTTGCTCGGCGGCTTGCGGATTCAGGTCGGCAGCGACCTTTACGATGGCAGCGTGAAAACGCGTTTGGAAAAGTTGGAACAAAGTTTTTAACCGGAATTTATGAGTAATTTGTTACAGGAAATTGAAGCCCAGATCGCGGGCGCAAAGACCGCGACGGCCAAACAAAATGTCGGCACCGTGCGCGAAATCGGCGACGGCGTGGCCAAGATCGAAGGCCTGACCGACACGATGCTCAACGAGATGTTGGACTTCGGCAACGGCATCACCGGCCTCGCGCTTAACCTCGAAGAGACCGAAGTCGGCGCGATCATTCTCGGCGACTACACCAAGGTCAAAGAAGGTTCCGAAGTGCGCACGACGGGAAAACTTCTCCAAGTGCCCGTCGGCAAAGGGTTGCTCGGCCGCGTGGTCAACACGCTTGGCCAGCCGATTGACGGCAAAGGACCGATCAAAGAAACCGCTTTTTATCCGGTTGAAAAAATTGCGCCCGGCATCATCAAGCGCAAATCCGTCAGCCAGCCGGTGCAGACCGGCATCATGGCGATTGACGCGATGATTCCGATTGGCCGCGGCCAGCGCGAATTGATCATCGGTGATCGTTCCACCGGCAAGACCACGATTGGCGTGGACACGATGATCAATCAGGCGCGCATCAACAAAGCGGCGGAAGCCGCTGGCGAAAAAGATTTTCGTCCAATCTATAATATTTACGTCGCGATCGGTCAGAAGCAGTCGAACATCGCCCGCGTCATCGGCGTTCTCGAAGAAGCCGGCGCGTTGCCTTACACGATTGTCGTCGTTGCCTCCGCTTCCGATTCCGCGTCGAACCAATATCTCGCGCCATTCGCGGGTGCGGCGATTGGCGAATGGTTCATGGATAACGGCATGGACGCGCTGATTATTTTTGATGATCTCTCGAAACACGCCGTCGCGTATCGCCAGGTTTCGCTGATCTTGAAACGTCCGTCCGGCCGCGAAGCATATCCCGGCGACGTGTTTTATTTGCACAGCCGTTTGCTCGAACGTTCGGCTCGTGTTTCTGAAAAATACGGCAACGGTTCGCTCACTGCGCTGCCGATCATCGAGACACAAGCCGGCGACGTTTCGGCTTACATTCCGACGAACGTGATTTCCATCACAGACGGCCAGATTTATTTGGAAACGGATTTGTTCTATCAAGGCATTCGTCCCGCCGTTTCCGTCGGTCTCTCGGTTTCGCGCGTCGGTTCCGCCGCGCAGATCAAGGCGATGAAACAAGTGGCCGGCCGTATCAAAGGTGACTTGGCGCAATACCGCGAGCTCGCGGCGTTCGCGCAGTTCGGTTCCGACCTCGATGCGAAAACTCAGGCCATTCTCGAACGCGGCAAACGCGTCGTGGAAATTTTCAAGCAGCCGCAGTTCAATCCATTGCCTGTCGAAGTGCAGGCGGCGGTTTTGTGGGCCGCGCAGAATAATTTCTTTGACGATGTGGCCGTGGACAAGATCAAGGATTTCCAGACGAAGCTCGTGGATTTTCTCGGCACGCGCAAAGCGGATGTGCTGTTGAAAATTCGCACGGAAAAAGCCATCAACGACGCGCTCGCGGCCTCGTTGAAAGCGGCGGTCACGGAATTCAAGCAGTCGTATCACTAAGTTTTCATGCCCAGCACACGCGACATACGCCGGCGCATCAAGTCGGTCAAGAACACCGCCCAAATTACGAAGGCGATGCAGATGGTCGCTGCGGCCAAAATGCGCCGAGCGCAGCAGGCGGCGTTGGTCGGACGTCCGTATGCCGAGTTGATGAATCAAATTTTGGCCGAGGCCGGTCCGCGCATCGCGTCGTTCAAGCATCCGCTCATGGAAACGCGCGTGGTGAAAAAACGCGCCGTCATTTTGGTGAGCACGGATCGTGGTTTGTGCGGCGGTTTGAACAGCAACCTGCTGCGCGAGGCGGCGAAGCTGGACAAAAACACGACGGTCTATGTGACGGCCGGGCGCAAAGCGTCGCAATTCATCGCGCGCACGAAACGGCAGCTTGCGGCGGAATTCACCTACAAGGACACGCCGACGTTTGCCGAGGCGCGGGCGATCTCCAAGTTCGCGCAGGATTTATTTTTGAAGGGCGAGGCGGATGCCGTGGACATTTTATACACCAACTATATTTCAACGTTGGTGCAGCAGCCGAAAACCGTTTCATTTTTGCCGGTCGGAAAAATCAAGCCGGTCACGGTTGGTCTCAATGCGCCGCCGCAGGAATTGCCCAGCGCCGGCGCGCGGACGGATTCGTTTGAATTTGAGCCGGACGAAGAAACGGTGCTCGGCGAATTGCTCCCGCACAGCTTGAATTTCCAGCTGCACCAGATCTTGCTCGAAGCGAAGGCGAGCGAACAGAGCGCCCGCATGGTCGCGATGAAAAACGCGACGGACAACGCCAAGCAGATCATCAAAGACCTGACGCTCGAATATAACAAATTGCGCCAGGCGAACATTACGAAGGAATTGTTGGAGATCACCACCGCGCAGATGGCGGTCGGATAAATTTTTTAGACAGAATTAACCGAATTAACTGAATTTTTAAGACCGACGGAAACGAGAATTTAATTTTGTAAATTCTGTAAATTCTGTCAAAAAGACAAAACATGAACAAAGGCAAAATAGTTCAAATCATCGGACCGGTCGTGGACGTGGAGTTCGCCGCCCAGCTTCCCGCCATTTATAACGCGCTCACGTTGGAATACGACATGCCCGGTGGCAGCCGCACCAAGCTCACGCTCGAAGTGCAGCAGCATCTCGGCGACAACTGGGTGCGCGCAGTCGCGATGAGCACCACCGAAGGTCTCAAGCGCGGTTACGAGGTCACCGACACCGGCGGCCCGATTTCCATGCCCGTCGGCGAAGGCGTGATGGGCCGCGTGTTCAACGTCACCGGCGAACCGGTGGACGAACAAGGCCCCGTGAAGGCCGATAAATATTTGCCGATTCATCGCGCGGCGCCCGCGCTCGTGGATCAATCCACGTCGCCGCAAGTTTTGACGACCGGCATCAAGGTCATTGATTTGATCTGCCCCTTCTTGAAGGGTGGCAAAGTCGGTGCGTTCGGTGGTGCCGGCGTCGGCAAGACCGTCGTCATTATGGAACTCATCAACAACATCGCGAAGTTGCACGGCGGCGTCTCGATGTTCGCGGGCGTCGGTGAACGCACGCGCGAGGGCAACGATCTCTACAGCGAAATGATCGAGGCCGGCGTTATCAAAGTGAAGAAGGACGCCAAAGGCCATCCCGAACACGGCGAAAACGGCCTGCCCATCATCGTCGAAGGTTCCAAGATCGGCCTCGTTTATGGCCAGATGAACGAACCTCCGGGCGCACGTCTCCGCGTGGCGCTTTCGGCGCTCGCCGTGACGGAATATTTCCGTGACGAAAAAAATCAGGACGTGCTTTTGTTCGTGGACAACATTTTCCGCTTCTCCCAAGCCGGTTCCGAAGTGTCCGCGCTCCTCGGCCGCACGCCGTCGGCGGTCGGTTACCAGCCGACGCTCGCCGCTGAAATGGGTGACTTGCAGGAACGCATCACCTCGACCAAGAAAGGTTCCATCACGTCGTTCCAAGCCGTTTACGTGCCTGCGGACGATTTGACTGATCCGGCGCCGGCTACCACGTTCGCGCATCTGGATGCGACCATCGTGCTGGAACGTTCCATTGCCGAGTTAGGAATTTTTCCCGCCGTGGATCCGCTCGCTTCGAACTCCCGCGCGCTCACGCCTGAAATCGTCGGCCAGGAACATTACGACGTCGCGCGCGGCGTGCAAAAAGTGTTGCAGCGCTACAAAGATTTGCAGGACATCATCGCGATTCTCGGCATGGACGAATTGTCCGCCGAAGACAAGACGACCGTGTTCCGCGCCCGCAAGATCCAGAAGTTCATGAGCCAGCCGTTCACCGTCGCGCAGGTTTTCACCGGCCGCGAAGGCAAGCAGGTTTCCCGCGAAGAAACCGTGCGCGCGTTCAAGGAAATTCTCGAAGGCAAGCACGACGAAGTTGCCGAACAAAACTTCTACATGAAGGGCGGCATCGACGAAATCAAGGAAGCTTGATTCGTTGAATCGTTTCGCAAATTAACATGGCCACGATCAAACTCGAAATTGTCACGCCCGAGGGGAAAAGTTTTTCCGACGACGTGGACATGGTCACGCTCACGGGCACCGAGGGCGAGATGGGCATCCTGCCGCAGCACATGCCGCTGATGACGCAGCTCGTTGAGGGCGAAATCATCGCGCGCAAGGGCATGGAAAATATTTTCCTGGCCGTCGGCTCCGGCTTCGTGCAGGTCACCGGCGAACGCGTGGCCATTCTGACTGACATGGCCATCCGCGCCGAAAACATTGACGAAGCCAAGGCCGAGGAAGCGCGTCAGCGCGCCGAAGCGCGGCTCGCGGAAAAATTGACCGAAGAAGAATCTGCCACCGTTCAAGCGGCGCTGGCCCACGCCATGACGCAGATCAAAGTAAAACAACGCCACCATCGTTGAACAAAAAAATCTAAAAGCAAACGGCGCGGAGAATTTTCTCCGCGCCGTTTTTTGTTTCCCCACAAAACTTTTTCAGCCAGCGATCACGCCAATCTCCACCGGCTCCACGTTCACGCCCTGCTTCACGAGCCATTTGATGGCCGCGTCCACTTCGCTGCGCGCCCCATCGAGTTCCAGACACACGATGCCGATCTCGTCGGTGATGCTGGCCTGGCGGATGTTTGTCACGACCTTGAACTTCTGGCCGATCTCGTAAATGAACGGCTTCTTGATCAGCTTCGGCGGATACATCAGCCACAGGCGCTGTTGCGCCGGTGAATTCGATTTGGTTACCGTGATTTTTTTCTTGGGCGTGGCCATAGTGATATTCGCAATTGGAAATTTTAAATTCGCCAGTGGCCTAGCCGCCCGCGATCGCCGGAATAATGCTGATTTCATCGCCATCCTTGAGCGGCGTCTCGCGGTTTTTGAGGAAGCGGATATCTTCCTCGTTGACATAGACATTCACGAAGCGGCGGACTTCGCCTTTATCATCCACGAGGCGTTCCTGGATGCCGGGGAAGCGCGTCTGCAATTCGATGAGCGCCTCGCCGATGGTGGCGGCGTTGATTTCGACCAGCTCCTCGTTGTTGGTCAACTTGCGGAGCGGCGTGGGGATGCGGACTTTTTTGGACATAAATTTTATGCGTTTACTTTTTCTTCCTGCGCCAGCAGCGCCTCGAATTCGCGCAGGCTCGGCTTGATTTCGCGCGGCTTGCCGCAATGACCTTGCACCGCGTCGAGCGTCTTCAATCCGTTGCCGGTGACGCAGATGACGGCGGAAGAATCGCGCGGGATTTTCCCGGACGCAATGAGTTTCTTCGCCACGCCCACGGTCACGCCGCCGGCGGTCTCGGCAAAAATGCCTTCCGTCTCGGCGAGCAGCTTGATCGCGTTGCGGATTTCGTCGTCGGTCACGTCGTCGGCTGCGGCGTTGGTCTCGCGCATCACTTTGAGCGCGTAAAAACCGTCGGCGGGCGTGCCGATGGCGAGTGATTTTGCGATCGTGTCCGGCTTCACGGGCTTGAAGAAATCCAGGCCGGCGCGTTGCGCGGTGGAAATCGGCGAGCAGCCGGTGGCTTGCGCACCATAAATTTTCGGCTGCGAATCGGCGATGAGTCCGACCTTCACAAGCTCCTGATAACCTTTGTGAATTTTTGTGAGCAGCGAGCCGGACGCCATCGGCACGATGGTGTGCTGTGGCGCGCGCCAGCCGAGTTGCTCGGCGATTTCATAGGCCATGCTCTTGGAACCTTCGGCATAATACGGCCTCATGTTCACGTTCACAAATGCCCAGCCGAATTTGCCCGCGATCTCGGCGCAGAGGCGGTTCACTTCGTCGTAATGGCCTTTGATGCAGATGACGTTCGCGCCGTAGATGAGCGAGTTCAAAATTTTTCCCTGCTCCAAATCGGACGGAATGAAAACGTAGGATTTTAATCCCGCGCTGGCGGCGTTGGCGGCGACGGAGTTCGCGAGGTTGCCAGTCGAGGCGCACGCGACGGTTTCAAAACCAAGTTCCTTCGCGCGGCTCAACGCGACGCTGACGACGCGATCCTTGAACGAAAGCGTCGGATAATTGACGGCGTCGTTTTTGACGTAAAGTTCGCGGATGCCAAGCGCCTTCGCGAGGCGCGGCGCTTTGACCAGCGGCGTGAAACCGACCAGCGGACCAACGGTCGGTTCGCCCGCGATGGGCAGCAGTTCGCGGTAGCGCCACATCGTTTTCGGGCGCGATTCGATGGCCGCGCGCGTCAGCGATTTTTTGATGCGTTCGTAATCATAGGCAACTTCCAGCGGGCCGAAGTCGAATTCGCAGACGTGCGTCGCTTCGAGCGGATATTCGCGGCCGCACTCGCGGCACTTGAGCGCCTTCATGAAACCTTGATGCTTTTCACTCATAAATTTTTTCAATTTTTTGCCCCGGAGACACAGAGGCGATTAAACATATTTTTTCTCTGTGTCCTCAGTGACTCTGTGGCTATTTGTTCCTTAAAACAAAAAAGCCCCGACTCATAACGAGAAGGGGCCACAAAACGGTTGTGTTGCGCTTCTCATTTTTCCCAAGCTAATGATGCTGGGCTGGAATTGGCACCTGTCATTGAAACCAAAGTTCAATCGGTTGCCGTGGGGTCATCGGGCCAGTCCCTCGTCCACTCGTTATGAGTCCGTCAAATCAACGGATGCGGATAGATTGATGCAATCCCCTCGAACTGTCAAAATTTATTTTTGCCCGCCAACGGTGCCGGTTGGCCGGGCCATGGGTGCCTGCCCGGGATTGACTTAATGAATTTCCCGTCAAGAAATGCGAATCAATCGCCAAACGCGGTAAAGCCGGGCTACAGTCCGCGTCGCAATTTAAGAGGCATGGTCAGCAACCGACCCAAAGTTTTTGTCAGATTTATTTTGGTGGCAGTCCTTTTTTTGCTCGCGGGCAATTTGCCCGCGTTCGCCGGCTTGCAGAACAGTGATTGTCTCGATTGCCACGGCGACAACACGCTTAATAAAACCAACGCCGCCGGCAAAACCATTTCGCTTTTCGTCGATGCGGCGAAATTAAAATTATCCGCGCACGCGACGAATTCCTGCATCAGTTGCCACGCGGACATTTCCAACAAACATCCTGACGACAACAAGCCGGTGGCGCTGGTGAACTGCGCGGTTTGTCACGCGCGGCAGACGGAAAGTTTTAACGCCAGCGTGCACGGCCTCGCGCTCAGAGCCGGTCACGCTGACGCGGCGACGTGTCAGGATTGCCATGATTCGCACGAAATAGTTTCCGGCAACTCACCGACCTCGCCGATTTATTTTTCGCGCCAAGCGGAAACGTGCGGCGCGTGTCACGACAAGGAAGCGCGCGCTTGGGCGCAGAGTGTTCATGGCAAAGCGGTCATGGCCGGTTCGCAGGACGCGCCGACTTGCACCGGCTGCCACGATGAACACAAGATTCGTTCGTTGAAGAGCAGTTCTGCGATGACGATTTCCGAGGATGTCTGCAGCCGCTGCCACGCGTCCGAGCGATTAAATACCAAATACAATTTGCCGGATGATCGGGTGAAAACTTTTTTTGAAAGTTATCACGGGCTCGCGGGAGAATATGGTTCAACGGTCGCGGCCAACTGCGCGAGCTGCCACGGCTACCACAAAATTTTGCCCTCGTCCGATACGAATTCGACGATCAACAAAATTCATCTCGTCGAAACCTGCGGCAAATGTCATCCCGGTGCAAACAAGGAATTTTCGCTCGGCAAAATTCATGTCGCGCCGGACGGGCAGGCGGGCGGAACGGATTTCGGCAGCCGCTTGAACCAATGGATTCGCCGCATTTATCTCGTGCTCATTTTTGCGACGATCGGCGGCATGTTCGCGCATAACGCGACATTGTTTCTGAAAAAAATGTCCGCGCGCTTGCGCTCGTCCGTGCGGCCGGTGGTGCGCATGTCGGCATCGCAACGCTGGCAGCATTTTATTTTGGCCGGCAGTTTCATCGTGCTGGCGATCACCGGATTTGCCTTAAAATTTCCCGATTCATTTCTCGCCAAAATGCTGGGTTCCAGCGAGCCATTCCGCCGCTGGGTGCATCGCATTGCCGGCATTTTGCTGCTGCTCGTGGGCGCGTATCATTTGATTTATCTCCTGACCACGGGCGATGGACGCCGTCTGCTCGCCGATTTATTGCCGGTCAAAAAAGATTTGGCGGACGTGATGCAAGCCGTCCGTTATCTCGCGGGATTGAGTTCGGAAAAACCTAAAATTGGCCGCTTCGGTTATGCGGAAAAAATGGAATATTGGGCCGTCGTCTGGGGCACATTTTTGATGGGCGCGACGGGCTTGGCGATTTGGCTGAAAATTCCCGTGACGCAGCATCTGCCGCGCTGGGTCGTGGTCGTGGCGACGACGATTCATTATTACGAAGCGGTGCTGGCCTGCCTGGCGATTGTGGTCTGGCATTTTTATCACGTCATCTTCGATCCCGATGTATATCCGCTCAACACGGCGTGCCTGGACGGACGCATTTCCGAAGCGCTGCAGGCGCACGAACATCCGCTCGAAAAATTCACCGAGGATGCGACCAAAAACGCCAATGATTCACCGTAAGTGGAACTGATTAATGTATTGTGTCAGAATTATTAAAAATTTCGAGTCAAATGTTGCCCAGTAAATGACAAGGAATGGTAAGCATGATTTTTCAAGGGGTTTAGATTTTAAGCAGATAGTCAAACAGACAACTAACCGAACATGAAAATCTTCGTCGCAGGATTGAGCTACAAGACCACGCCGGTGGAAGTGCGCGAGAAACTCGCGGTTTCGCGGGCGCGGCTCCAATGCTGCGGCTGCCGTTTGAAACTGCGCGGCAATCTTTCCGAAGTCGTCCTGCTCTCGACCTGCAACCGCGTCGAGATTTACGGCGTGTCGCCGTGGATTCACGGCCGCGTCACGCAACTGTTTCAGGAACTCACCGGCAGCGATTTTGATTTCACCCCGCATCTTTACGTGAAAGAAGGCGCGGCGGCGGCGCAACATTTGTTTGCCGTCGCGAGCGGGCTGGACTCGCTGGTGATCGGCGAAACCGAAATCACTGGTCAGGTCAAAAATGCCTACGAAGCGGCGAAGGCGGCGGGTTTGACGGGCAAAAAAATGAACCAGCTTTTTCAGGCCGCGTGCTCGGTGGTGAAACAGATCCGCACGGAAACGGCCATCGGTCGCGGCGCGACGTCGGTCGGCAGCGTGGCGGTGGAACTCGCGGAAAAAGTGTTTGACCGCGATTTGAGTTCCAAGACGGTGATGATTTTGGGCGCGGGTAAAATGGGCGAGGCTTGTGTCAAGCATCTCGCCAAACGCGGTGCGAAAACGGTTTTGGTCGCGAACCGCTCGGTGGAACGCGCGGAAAAACTGGCGGCGGAATTTGGCGGACGTGCCGTGCGCTTGGAAGATTCCGTAGCGGCAATGGCGGCGGCGGATATTTTGGTCAGTTCGACGGGCAGCCCGGACCTCGTTTTGCGGCGCGAAGATGTGGCGGCAATTTTGCCGCTGCGGGGGAATCGGCCGCTGGTGATCGTGGACATCGCGGTGCCGCGCGACATTGATCCGGCGGTGCAGGACTTGCCGAACGTTTTTCTTTACGACATTGACGATCTCGAAGCGGTTGTCCGCGAGAACACCAAGAACCGCGAGGCGGAACTGGCGTTGTGCCATGAAATCATCAGCAAACGCACGACGGCGTTGCTGAAAAAATTGCATGCCGCGCCGGGCAAACGCGCGGTGGCAAACAACGAGGTCGCGCCCGGCTGGAGTTTCAGCGGGGCGGCGGCGTAAAAAATAATTTTCCATGAACCAAAAATTTTCAACGAACAATCGGGCGCGGAGCTCTGTGCTTGGTTTTTCGATGAAGCAGCCGGTGTCCGTTGACGCTGGTTGTAATCAACAAACAACAAAGCACGTGCAACTAAAAACTCCTATGAAAAAACTAACAGTGCTCCTCGCCTTGGGAGCCGGGATGGCCTTGATGCCATCGGTCAGCAGGGCGACGATCGTGGGCAGCGCCCATGATTTTTATGTCAACAGCAACTACTGGGTCGGTGCCAATTCCGGCCTGGTGGGTAAAACGGCCAGCGTTTGCGGCGAATGTCATGATGTTCATAAAGCGCCTGACCCCACGAAGGGACCTTTGTGGATTCACGCGCCTTCCGCGAATGCCAGCAGTTACAAAACCTATGATCAGGCCGGCAGCGAAACGTTTAATGCCTTGGGCCTGACGGTTTCACTCGGCACTTCGAGCAAAGCCTGTTTGTCCTGCCATGACGGAACGGTAGGCATCAATCAGCAGTTGAAAATCGGCATGGATGGAACGGTCAATGCGACGCTGAGCACGCTCGGCAATACCAACGGCACGGCTTCCGGTTTGGTGCTGGTCCCGGCGGGCGCGGTGTTGGCGGTCGGGGGCAGCGATCTCACGCACGTTCACCCGATTGGGATCAGCTACGACGCAGCGGTGACGGCGCTGAATGCGCTCAATCCGGACGTGGCGGAACTGAACCCGAAATCGGGCAAGTTCCTGACCAGCAATCTGCAAATCCAGAGCCAGTTGAAAGGCCCGGGCCAGACCCAGATGGAATGCAGCACCTGCCATGATATTCACAACACGCGGAACATTCCGCACGGCCAAAGCCTCTGCTTGAGCTGCCATAATAAGTAAGCGATCACCTCACATTTTGAACCCCTCGGGGCATCTGAAAACTCTCCTCAGATGCCCCGAATTTTTTGAAAATTTTGGTGAAGCTTCACGTTATGTCCGACCCGCTAAATTATGTTCAGCAATGGACAAGATACGTTTAGTCGGCGCACGACCGGTTGAGTGATGCTGGAGGCATGAAAACGAAATCATTTATCCGACTCGGAAAAATCGGGGCAAACCTGCTAACGTTCGCGCTGCTGGCGGGTTGGTCGACGAACTTGGCGCTGCCCATCGCGAGCGCGAAGGACGCCGACAAGGAACCGAAATACATGTTTTTTCCGGCGGCGCCGGACGAGCCGCGCGTGCAATACCTGACTTCCTTCGAAACGGAAAAGGATTTGCGCAGGGGGAAGCATGACAGCTTCATGACGTATCTGACCGGCCAACCGCCCAAATTGCTGCCGATCGTAAAACCATACGGCGGCTTTGCCGGCGGCGGCAAATTTTATGTCTGCGACACCGGGCAGGGGGCAATTTTGAAAATGGATTTTGCGGCCCAAAAAATGAGCCTCGTCACGCCGGACGATCCCGACATCATCCAATCGCCTGCGAACATGACGGTGGACGCGAATGGCTGGCTTTACGTGGCGGATTTGGTCCGGCAGCAAGTGATCATCCTCAACGACAAGGAAAATTTCGTCGCGACGCTCGGCGCAAAAAGCAAAAACAAACCGATGGATGTGGCGGTGACCGCCGACCGGATTTATTGGAGCGACAGCCTGGAACACTGCGTGCATGTGGTCGATAAAAACACGCGCACGAATTTATTTGATATTCCGCGCGGCACCGATGGCACGAACGTGCAGCGGAAATTATTTCAGCCCATCAACATCGCGCTTGATTCGCAAGGGCGCTTGTATGTGAGCGACTTCGGCGCGTATCGCGTGCAGGTGTTTGACGGCGACGGAAATTATCTGCGCAGCATCGGCGAACACGGCAACAACTACGGCGAATTTTCCCGCAACAAAGGCGTGGCCGTGGATCACAGCAACATCGTCTTTGTCGTGGAGTCGGCAGGCGACATCGTGCAAATGTTCAATGATGAAGGGCGTTTGCTGATGTGGTTCGGCGGTGCCAAGGCGAATCAGGCAAGCATGGAACTGCCTTCCAAAGTGCTGGTGGATTACGACGATGTGCCGCTGTTTCAAAAATACGCCGCGCCCGATTTTCAGATCGAGCACCTGCTGATCGTGATGAACCAATTCGGGCCGCACAAGGTGGCGGTCTTCGGTTTTGGCCATAAAAAATAAGCGGCGATTTATTTTCGGTTTGAACATCAAAATGAAAAACCGGCGGATTTGGTTGGCGGTTTTGTGCGCGAGCGTCGTGGGCGTGCTGCTCACCGATGGTTGCGGCACGGCCACCAAACGCCAATGGCTCACGACGTTTTTCGACGGCGTGCCGCCGGAATCCACTGGCACGAATGTCGTGGTTGCGCCGGTGGCGACGGAGACGAATGCCGCCGATGCCGTGTTCGGCGCCCGCGCGGCGGCACCGGAAATGATCGTCAATACCAACGCCTCGAGCCATCCGCCGTTCGCGAAACAACAGTGCACGGAATGTCATGAGGCCGGCGGCGGTCAAGGCATGCGCGTCAAGCTTCCCGACCTGTGCTTCAACTGCCACAAAGATTTTCTGACGGGCGTGAAAGTGAAACATCAGCCGGTCGCGGAGGGCGATTGCATGAGCTGTCATGAACCGCATGAATCTAATTTCAAACATTTGCTCGTGAAAAAGGGCAACGATCTTTGTTTGAACTGCCATGACGATCCGCTGGCCGCCGGCAAGGTGAAACATCAGGCCGTGGAATCTGGCGATTGTCTGGACTGTCACGCGCCGCACGCGACGGAGTTCAAAGGCCTGCTGAAAAAATCGGTGAAGGATACCTGCGCGGATTGTCATGACGACATTGTCGGCAAGAAAAAATTTGTGCATCAACCCGTGGCCGACGGCGACTGCCTGGAATGCCACGCGCCGCACGCGGCCAAGTTCAAAGGCTTGCTGAAAAAATCGGTGAAAGACACGTGCGCGGATTGTCACGACGACCTTGCCAAAAAGAAAGTGGTGCATCAGCCGGTCGGCGATGGCGATTGTCTGGCCTGCCACAATCCGCACGCGACGGACAAAAAATTTCTCGTCAAAAAAAGCGCGCCCACGCTGTGCTGGGACTGCCATGACAACTTTTTGGAGAAGGCAAAATTTCAGCATGATGTCGTGGAGGATTGCACTTCCTGCCATGACCCGCATCAGTCGGCGGAAAATGGTCTGCTCGCCAAAAATATTTTGAAGCTGTGCGGCGATTGCCATGATGACAAGGATTTGAAGGCCGACAAGGGGCACATCGGCGCCGAAGGCAAGAGCTGCACGGTCTGCCACGACCCGCACGTGGGCACGGATAAAAATTTGTTGAAGCCGTCAGCGAAAGCCAAGTGACCATGCTGCCCCAACCCACCAAACGATACCGCTCTCTGCCGCGCTCACTGGCATTGCTGGTGTTGGCGGCGGGCGGCGCGCGCAGCTGGGCGCAGCCATATTATTTGGATCAGCCTTTGCCCACGCTCGGCGTGCCGCATTTGAGATATTTGGACGTTGATGTGGAAGCGGAACAGTCGGCGATCAAGGGCGGCGGTCCGCAAGCCGCTTACGAGCGCATTTATGTGGCGCCGACCGTTGGCATCGGTTGGGATTATTTTCTTTATCATCCCGATTTGATGACGTTCTCACTTTTGGCTGAACCGGGATATGCGTGGCAGACCAGCGGTTCGACCCAAAACATGCAGCAGGAGAACGACCTGCTTTTGAATGGCAACTTTCAGGCCACGATTCTCCAACTGAAGCCTTACGCCACCACCGTTTTTGCGACTGCCACGCACGACACGCGGCAATACGATTTTTACAACACGTTAGTCGAGGACGTGCAAAGTTATGGTGTCTCGACAGGTTATCGCGAAGGCGCGGTGCCGTTCACGATTTCATTTCAGCAAACCATGAGCGACAGTTCGGGCTTTGCCTATAACAGCACTTCGGACCAGACGTCCGTCAATCTGCACGCGGTCAACGAAAGGAAATTCGGCGATGTCACCGACCTGACTTATCAATATCAGGATTGGGATTGGAACCAATCGCAAGGGGCGTCTAGCTCCAGCGCTTCGCATAACGCCACGCTGACGGACACGGAACATCTGGGCCGCACAATGACGCTGAACTCTACGTTGATCGTCGATGAATCGGAATATTCCGGCGCGGATAACAACAATGTGAATCTGACGGAAAATTTCATCGTTCAACACACGCCCCACCTGCAAAGTTTTTACGACTATTCTGTTTCCCGTTATGCCGATGACAGCGGCAGCTCGTTGCAAAATACCGCGCGCGCCGGGTTGCAACATCAGCTTTATGAAAGTTTGACCTCTTACGGCGATGTGCACGGCTCCGTGCTGAACAGCGATTATTCCGCTTCGTCGCTTGATGCCTATTCCGGCGGCGGAACAGTGTCCTTAAATTATTCCAAACAGCTTGGCGGCTGGGGACATTTGTCGCTGGGCAATTCGGCCAGTTATGATTTCACGCAGCAACAAAGCAGCGGCGGCGTATTGCTCGTCACCGATGAATCACATCAGCTCAATACCGGCCAATGGGTGCGCCTGACGCAGCCGAGCGATATTGACGACGGCAATTTTCGCGTCACGACCACCAGCCATCAGTTGCTGGTCGAAGGGACGGACTACGAAATGAATCGCACGACGGATCCATGGCAGATTCGCCTCCTGCCCTTCAGCGTCATCATTGTCAGCGGCGACACCGTGCTGGTGACGTATGATGTGCAGCCCAATCCGAGCGGCAGTTACACCACCTTTAGCGACACGGCCCAGGCGCGATTGGATTTGTGGAACGGCCTGCTGGATTTCTACGTCCATTACAGCCACACCGACAACAACGCCAGCTCGCCGAGTTTCATCTTGGAAAATCTGGACCAATTCCAAGCGGGCACAGATTTCAATTGGAAACGCCTGCGACTTAGTGCGAATTACACCGACAGTGAATCCTCGCTCTTCAGTTATTATTCCTACTCCACTTCCGAATCGTATCAGCTGCTCACCGCCGCGCGCTACAACGTCAGCATCAATCTGGACCAGCAATGGAGCTTTTATCCGGCTAACGGTGGTGCGACCAACACGACCAGTTCGTTGACATTTTATAATTATCGCCTGCATCTCGGTTGGACACCGAACGGGTTTTTGGATTGGAACGCCGAAGCCGGTTTGCAACAGGAACGCGGCGGCGGACAGGATCAAGATTTGTTTGCGGCGCGCACCTATCTGAACTGGAACATCGGCAAACTGCGCGTTAACCTCGGTTACGAATACGAAGACCAGGAATATGTCGGCACCGGCCGCACCCGGAATTTTGTCTTCCTGCGCGCGCGCCGCACTTTTTGAAAATGAAACGGTGGATTAAAATTTCCTGGATGCTCGCGCTGCCGTCAGCGCTGATGCTGGCTTCGTGCACGAGCACGCCGCCGGCCGCATCGAATCCCACGCCAGCGCCCGCACTCGTCTGGCCGCCCGCGCCGGACGAACCGCGCATCGCATTCACGCGGACGTTGCACGGTCCGCACGACATCGGCCAGACCGCTTCCATGTTTCGCTCCTTTGCCAATTGGATGACCGGCGACAAAGGGGAAAACCTCAATCTGCACAAGCCTTTCGCCGTGGCGCTCGACGAAACCGGCAATCTTTGTATCGCCGATACGGACGACAAGCTCATTTGCTTCGCCGACTTCGCGCACAAAAAATGGCGGCGTTTTGATGGCGTCGGCGAAATAAAATTTGCCAGCCCAGTCGCCGCCGCGCGGCGCAACGGCATTTTTTACGTGGCCGATTCCCAGCTCGCAAAAGTTTTTGCATTCAACGAAAGCGGCCACGCGATTTTTGAAATCACCGCTCCGCTCAAACGTCCCGTCGGCCTGGCATTGGCCGGTGATTCGCTTTACGTCGTGGACTCGCAGGCGCACGCGGTTTTTATTTTTGGTTTGGATGGAAAATTGCAGGCCAGCTTCGGCCAGCGCGGCACCGGGCCGGGCGAATTTAATTTTCCCACGGCCATCGCCGCCGACGGACGCGGGCACATCGTCGTTTCCGACACGATGAATTGTCGCGTCGAAGTATTTGATGAGCGCGGAAATTTCATTTCACAATTCGGCAGCAACGGCGACACGTCCGGCCATTTCGCCCGGCCCAAAGGCGTGGCGCTGGACTCCGCCGGCCACATTTACGTGGTGGATGCGGTGTTCGATAATTTTCAAATCTTCGATCTCAGCGGCCAGCTGTTGTTGAACGTCGGCGAAAGCGGCAGCGGCAACGGCCAGTTCGGCCTGCCCAACGGCATCGCCATCGGCGCGGACAATCAGATTTTTGTCGCGGACGCCTTCAACCATCGCGTGCAGGTTTTTAAATATCTCGGCCAGCCATGAAAAAACTTTTCACATTTTGGCGGTTGCCAATCGCCCGCGCGGCTTTGCGCGGAAAATTATTTTCGATTTTCGCGCTCGTGAGTTTTGGCGCCGCCGGCGAAAGCATCGTCAACACCGTTCATAATCTTTCCGTCAACGGGCCCGGAACCATCAAGGCCGCCACGGAAAAAAATGCCTGCATTTTTTGCCACACGGTGCACCACGCCAGCGGCGTGACGCCGTTGTGGAATCATTCGCTGTCCTCGGTTTCCAACTATGTCGTTTACAGCAGTCAGCGGTTGAGCGATATGAATTTGACCATCCCGCAGCCGAATGGGGCGTCGCGGCTTTGTTTGAGTTGTCATGACGGCACGGTCGCGCTCGGCAGCGTGAGCAGCGGCGCGCCGCAAATCCCGATGCAAAACAGCGTCACCACTTTGCCGGTCGGCGACGCGACGATTCTGGGCACCGATTTGTCGAAGGATCATCCGATTTCGTTCGTGTATGATTCGGCGCTTGCGGCCAAAGATTTGGATGTGAACGATCCCGCGCATTTGAGCACGAAGGCCGTGCGGATGGATTCGCAAAATCGCCTGCAATGCACGGCGTGCCACGATCCGCACAACAATCAGTTCGGCAATTTTCTGGTGATGGCGAACGACCCGGATCAATCCCAATTGTGCCTGGTTTGTCACAAGGCGAATGCTTGGGGCACCTCGGCGCACGCGGTTTCGAGCCAGGCCGCGCCGGCGGCGTTGCTCGCCAAAATCGCGCCGCGAAACAAAACGCTGCATCCCAAAGGCAACGCCGCCACCATCGGCATGATGGGGTGCGCGAGTTGTCACATGAGTCATTCGGCCGGCTCCAAAACCCATTTGTTGGAAGCCGCCGTGCCCGAAGAAAATTGTTACGTCTGCCACAACGGCGTGACGACCAAGAAAAATATCGCCGCCGATTTTCAAAAGTTGAGCATTCATCCGATCACGCTGAACAGTTCGTCGCATTCGCCGACGGAAGATCCGATCAATCCGCCGTCGCGCCATGTGGTGTGCGCCGATTGCCATGATTCCCATGCGGCCAACATCACGACGGCCATTGCGCCAAAAGTTTCCGGCGCGCTGGCCAATGTTACCGGCGTCACGGCCGCCGGCGGCATCATCAAGCCGGCGCTCAAGCAATATGAACTTTGTTTTCGTTGCCATGCGGACAGTCTGGCGCGCGGTCCGGCGATCGTTTCACGGCAAGTTTCGCAAACCAACTTGCGCCTCGCCTTTTCCACCGCGAATCAAAGTTTTCATCCCATTGAAACCATCGGTAAAAATCAAACGAGCGTGCCGAGCCTCGTCGCGCCGTGGACGGTCAGCAGCGTGATGTATTGCACCGATTGTCATAACAGTGATTCCGGTCCGAACGCCGGCGGCTCGGGCGCGAACGGTCCGCATGGCTCCATTTTCAGCCCGATTCTCGAGCGCAATCTTGTGACCACCGACGGTCAGCCGGAGAGCGCGGGCAATTACGCCTTGTGCTACAAATGCCATGACCGCAATCGCGTTTTGAGCCCGCTAAGTTTTCGTTTTCATGAAAGCCACGTGGTGAACGACAAGGCCGCCTGCACCACGTGTCACGATTCGCATGGCGCGGCCAATGCGCCGCATCTGATCAACTTCAACACCATGTATGTGACCAATGGTTCGCTTGGCATGGTGCAATATATTTCCACCGGGAACTTCAAGGGCACTTGCACACTGAGCTGTCACGGCGTGGATCACAAGAACAAGAGTTATTGAAGATTTTTTTTAACTGCGGATGGTAAAAACAGGTTTGTCGCGGAATTGGGAATCAAAGCGGGCGTGAAAGTAAGCCGGCGAAGTTTGCCGGCAAAAAAAATTGGAACTACGCCGCGAATCAGTAGGCGTTTTCGCGGCGATAAAAGGTCTGGATCATGATGCGGAAATCCAGCCAGACGCTCCAGTTTTCTAGATACCAAATATCGTGGCGAATCCGTTCCTGCAAGTCGGTGTTGCCGCGCCAGCCATTGACTTGCGCCCAGCCGGTGATGCCGGGCCGATAAAGGTGGCGCGCCTGATAATGCGGGATTTTGGATTTGAAATGGTCGATCAATTCCGGCCGTTCCGGGCGCGGTCCGACCAGGCTCATTTCGCCGATCAACACGTTCCAAAATTGCGGCACTTCATCAATGTTGAATTTGCGGATGAAAGCACCGATGCGCAAGCGGCGCTGGTCATTGGGTTGCGCCCATTGGGCTTTGCCGCACGCTTCGGCATCAACATGCATGCTGCGAATTTTGATGACGTAAAACAACCGGCCATTGCGTCCTTGGCGGACTTGCTTGTATAAAATCGGGCCGGGCGATTCCCAATAAACGATGGCTCCGAAAATGATGATCAAAGGAATGGCGATCGCCAGGCCAACTAGGGCGCCAATGATATCGATGGTCCGTTTGAGCACGCGGTTGCGGTAGCCGCTCAAGGGCAGGCAATTCACGCCGAGCAATTGGATGCCGCCGATGTTTTCCGGTTGCAATCCGGAGATCAGAATTTCGAAAAAGTGCGGCACCATCTTGAACTGCACGTATTCGTTTTCACAGGCTTTCGCGACGGCCAAAACTCCTTCGCGCTGCAAACTGTCGGATTCTGTCAGCACGGCGATGTTGATCGCATATTTTTTCAAAATATTTCCCAGTTCGTGCAACGAGCCGAGGCGATACTCTTCCAATTCCGCAATCGGATTCGGTTTGTTGGCCTGCACCCAGCCGACAAATTCCATGTCGGAATTTTCGCTCAAGGCTTTTTGAATTCGGAGCGTCTGCGCGCCTCCGCCGACGACCACGATGCGCCGGCGGAGTCGCGCGGCCAACACGGGATGTTGGATGACCTGGCTCAAGACCATCCGCCAATTATAAATGTTCAGAAAAATGATGAAGGCCGAACATATGAAAAATATCCAGGGAACCGGCGGATTGGTTCGGATGATCAGGCTGATGCCGATCATGGCCAGCAGACAAAAGCCCAATGCCTCGATGAATTTATGCCAGATTTTCGCCGGGCACATGAGGTTTCTGTAAATATAGAGATCTCTGCCGGATAATCCCCATAGAACGATTATCGAACCCGACAAGAGCAGATGATAACTGTTGGAAAAGGTCGGCATGGGCAGGTTTTGAATAAATGCCGGCATCAAGTTGCTTTGACAGAGTAGGCTGGCCAAAACAAATCCAAAAACAATCATCGCAAAATCACCCAGAATTGCCGTCATGGACAACAGATTTTCCAATAGTTCGCGGGAATGAGGTTTATATTTGAAGGCGACTCTTTTACTTTTGGGCCGTTGTGATGGTTGCGGGTAGGCTCGGTATGTTTTTTTCTGCCGCAGCGTTCCGCTCTGCGTCGCCATTTCGGCTGAAGCGCGTTCGTTTTTCAGCAAAGGCATTTCAATTTTGGACGCCACACTCAAGCTGCGCGACCGGAAACGCTTGATCGCTCCTAAAAAAGTCCAGGTGCCCAATGTGATAATCACCAGCAGTATTATAATTCCCCAGATATATTCTATTTGTGTAGGAATCATAAATTGATTGGCCGTAAATTAGGCAAAAAACAGCACCCCTCAAATGTGGCGCGGAACTGCCGCACCATGCTTCCCAAAATAATTTTACTGCCATCAAACATTGCCAGCCCACTGGCCTTAACTCCGTCTTTCAAATAGTGATCACGCCTTTCCTCGTTTGCCAGCTTTGACAAGCCTTTGAACCTGGACGCTACCAGAAATGCAACCCGTGATGGGATTGTAGCCAACGGCGCTACGATGCGCGCGAAACCAGATATTCTTTTATTTTTGATATGCATTATACCGGGTGTCATTCTCCTTTCTAACACCCCTAATTGACCCATTTTGATACAGCACGTTTGGTGCCGGTTTAAAATCTAAGGTATAACCAATGGAAGTTGTCTTGTTTGATGTTGATATTTAAATATTTAACTCCTTTTATTTTTTAATCGGAAGGCGAATCAAATACCGATTGAACAATTATAGCCAAACAAACTGTAAAAAAATCCGACAGCTTGTCATTATTTATTCTATATTCGGTCGCGGTTTAACATTCGGCGAAAGCAATAATTTGTGTCCAAACTTTGCTCGGTAGCCAAATTTGGATGTAATGAGTCCGCCAATAATGAGGCAATTTTATTTATGCTTTAATTTTAAAACACACCCTCTCAAATTATTTTTAATTATTCTGTTCGAATTATATTGAACAGAATGGGTATGAGTGGATAAGGTGAAGGGGATGGAGCTTATGGTGACCACAGACAAGGCTGGAGAGGGAGGGAAGCGTTCGGTTTCGGCGTTGCCGTTGGC